>ERZ839741.308-NODE-308-length-66075-cov-4.122417_pt1 | contig 66075 bp, 57 predicted proteins | sample MGYA00519880_ERZ839741 | MGnify/ENA primary metagenome ERZ839741 (study PRJEB31850, sample SAMEA3708851) | human gut metagenome | biome: human gut; feature: human-associated habitat; material: faeces | place: China | collected 2014 ...
ATGCCAAAGGAATGACAACCGGCAATATTGAATCTCACATGTGCAAATTATACGATATTGATATTTCTGACAGTACAATCAGCAGGATCACAGACAAAATTCTGCCAATTGTAAAGGAATGGCAGGAGCGTCCTCTAGAAGAAGTGTATGCAGTTGCATTTATGGATGCGATCCACTATCATGTTCGCAGCGAAGGGCGTATTGTAAAACGTGCGGTTTATATCGCTCTTGGTATTGACATGAATGGGAAAAAGGATGTCCTTGGAATGTACGTAGGCGAAAACGAAAGTGCAAAGTTTTGGCTTTCTATAATGAATGGATTAAAAAACCGCGGAGTTGAAGATATACTTATTGCATGTGTTGATAGTTTGAATGGATTTCCACAGGCAATTGAGGCTGTTTATCCTAAAACAGAGATCCAGCAGTGCATCATCAATCAGATCCGTAATTCAACAAAATTTGTTTCATGTAAAGACATCAAAAAACTGATGGCTGATTTGAAACTCGTATATGCTGCACCAACGGAAGAAACAGCATTAAATGAGCTAGAGCTGTTTAGAGATAAATGGGATTCCAAGTATCCTAAGATTTACAAATCCTGGTATGATAACTGGGCAACCCTGTCGACTTATTTCAAGTATCCAGAAGCAGTAAGGCGCCTGATTTACACAACAAACGCCATCGAAGGTTTTAACCGCCAGCTCCGAAAGGTAACAAAAAGCAAGACTGTTTTTCCGTCAGATGACAGCCTTTTAAAAATGCTGTATTTGGCAACTATGGATATCACGAAAAAATGGACAGGTCATAGGCACGACTGGGGTCAGATTCACTCCCAGCTGGAAATCTATTTTGAAGAACGCCTGGCAGGACGGAACCTGTAAAACAGATAGTTTTAGGCAGGGCTTATTGACATGCCTAAAAACTCCTGTATAATGCAGATATGGGCAGAACCCGCGAAGTCGGCTCTGCCCATTTGTAACTATTCGCAAATCTTATATCGGTTTTTAATGTTTACACAAAACTTGAAACGGTCTCAACCTTAAGTCTATTATTTATCTATAATCTCACTAAAAGATTTCTGTAATTTCTCATTTATCTCTTTCAAGCTAAATATATTCTAAGATGCAAAAATCAAAACTAAACCTTTGCTACTGATAATCCATACATTCAGTTAGCCTCTTTACCACAAAGTCTATTGAATCTTTGATAACTCCGCTTTCCTCATTCGTTTATCTCATTCGTTGTAAATCCAACATTAAGATTATCTACTCTAAACTCTTATAATAATCAATCACATTCACAAAAGGTATAACAACTTTACCACTATTAAATATATTGGCCGTCATAGCCTCTATTTTACCTCTTGCAATTCCAATAATTGCTGCAGCTCCATTTACTGCTACCAATTGCTCAAAAGCACCTTGCTCCATTTCTTCTGTCGACAAAAAAGCTCCATCTAAGGAAAGCTTCATTTCTAATTTTTGATTATCGGACTGCTCTATTTGTATTTCGAAATCTATAGTCATCTGCGCAAATAAACGATCATCATCCTTTTCAATTTGCGGTTCACAAATATTTAATCCAAAACTTCTTCTTGCTCCTCTTTCAACATCTACTATAGTATTATTAACAGAAATACTATTGATTGTAGTCCCAACAAGTTTCAGCCCTGCTACAATATAATCCAATTCCATTATGCAATTGCCTCCTTATTTGAAAGATATGCAGCCCAAGAATTTTTCTTTTTGCGGTTATTAAGACTTCTTTCTTTGTCCCACTTTACAATTATATAATCTGTTTTAGCACAAGTCCTGTCTAAGCTTACAGTCAATTTCAAATCAATTTTTTCACAAATTTCATTTAATGTTTTAATTGTAAAATTATATTCTCTACTTTCCCACTTTGAAATCATTCCTTGTGATACGCCCATATAGTCTGCAAACTGCTGTTGAGTCATACCTTTTTCCACTCTATATCTTTCTATCTGGGCTGAAATCTTTGCCAACTCCACAATAGATTTTACCTCAGTATCAGATATTCCTTCCGTTATCCAGTTTGTTTTATTTGCATTTGCAAGTTTTTCTGCAATTCCCATAATTTTGTCCTCCATATTTATCACTATAATTCAATCACTCTCAAGTAATTTCAATCGTCTTTCTGCAACATTAATTGCCCGTTTATAATCTCCATCATTTTTCTCTAAAAAAGCTACCAACAATATTATTGCCCCTTCATCAACAGTATATATCACACGTATATTTTTCTTTGATTTTGGATGTCTTATACTATATAGCCTATCTGTGTCTCTTAATTTCTCAAAATTAGCTAAATCCACCGCTCTTTCCTTCTCCTGAGATAATACTACCAAATCAGCTATTAATTTCTTTTGATATCTCTTCCACGGAGGTTTAGTTTTCCACTGCTCATTAACCGCACTTTGAAACTCTTTCTTCAAATTAGAAACAGCAAATATATTATCTAACCCTTCCATGTTTTCAAAATATATCTGATCTATTTCCACATCCAGCTCCCCTCTCCTTTGTTCTTATATGATATTACTTATAAGTAATAAACGCAATAGTAAGATAAATTTTTCCTATTAATTATACTAGTAAATCACCTATTATATGCTTTTGCGAAACAATCCTCAACACTTTATAATACCCACAATATATATTACGAAACAAATTCTTCTTCAGTAATAATTCTGGTTTTAATGCCTCTACCTTCCATCTTATACTCTAACAACCCACTGATTCTATCATCACAAGTTGCAAAGAAAAGCTGATCTATGGTTGCTTTTGAATCCATCTGATATTTAATAATATCCAAAAATGCAAGCATATTAACATCATCCATGCAAGCTGTGAGATCATCAATAAAATAAATTTTCATCTTTTCTCTATTTGAACGAGAACTGATACCTGCGAAGAAATATGCCAGCATAAATACTGTAATCTGTCCATTGCTCAATATATTAACAATACTCTTACCTTTATCATCAACCAAAGATATTCCATCCTTTTCATGTTTCAGATTAAAACTATCTCCGACATTGAAACGCGATAACTTATCGTAATATTTTTTTAAAACCGGTCCAACCTTTTCGTATTCTTCCATAGATAGTTCATCTACAACTTTATGAATTTCTTCTGCCCTTTCAGCTGCGTTATTACGTAATTCCTCAAGTTCAACTATCTCTCTGTTTAACTTCTGATTCTTTTCTAATGCAGTAGCTTTTTTTTCTTTAATATCAAGCATTTGCCGATTTGCGAGTAATCCTTTTAAAGCATTTAATTTTTCAACAAACAAACTATATGAAAAATCAACCACCTCGAAAGTTTGCTTTACCATAGGTTCCAAGGATGCTAATGTCTGCTTTACTTTTTCTTCACCATAGGAATATCCTAATACCGTAAGTATCTCCTGATATGTATCCGTAACTTTTTTCTCCTCGTCAACGCTTAAAAGCTTTTTATCAATATCTTCAAGTAAATTTTTTACTAATTCTGCATTAACCGCATCCACAGAAGAGATTTCTTTTCTGATATTCATTAACTTTCTAACGTTCGTAAAATATGGCTCCATCTGATTCTTAAGTTCTGTAAGTTCTGCTATTTCTTTTTCTAATCGCTCTTGCTCTTTTCCCACAGCAAACTTAACCTGTTTCAGAAGCTGTTCCTTAAGCAAATCTATTTTATCATCAACCGCTTTCTTCTCATTTACCTTCATCTGTAATACTTCATTGTTTTTCGCAATATAATTTGCCGCTTCCTTTAGAATTTCTTCTTCTTTCATAGAAGAAAAGGTTTCCGAACCACAAACAGGGCACCTTGCCACTCCATTTTCACATAACTGCTTTTTTCTATATGCAATCATAGCAGACTTTTCAGAATTCATATTAGACAGCAGTTTCAAAATACTGTTGTTACCATCAAGGACCTCTATATCCTTTGAAAGCCCTATACACTTATTTTCATCATCTTTGATTTCATTCGTAATTTTGTCAAAATCGCTTTCACTAAACTCCGGAACCCCAAGATCAATAATATTAAGGGCTGTTTTAAGAATCGTATCTTTTGAAAGAGACAACCTCTTAAGTTTATTGGAATAATTCTGACATGAGCCTAATATATCCTTTTCAGAATCAAACAAACCAATTGTCTTTGCCTTTTCAATTGACTCTGCTTTTGTCTTCCAGTCACTTAGTATATCACTTAAAATTACTTGTTGTTTTATTAATTCTTCCTGTTGAACCAACCTGGTTAGTGCATCCCTTGCAGTAGAATATCCACACATCTCCACATTATCTTTTTGTGCTATTAATTCCTCTCTATTCAGCTCTTCAACCTCTGTATTTTCACCAGAGTAAAAAATAGCAGCTGGATACTGAATTTTTTTTTCCGAAGATAGGCTTTCTATCTGTGAATCCAAGGAATCCAGAGTTTCCTGCGAAATCTTTTGTCCTTTCTTATCTTCTATATATCGTTCCGTATCCTTGGCAAAAAGCTCAATTGTACATGCAATATTTCTATATTCTTCATAATCAGTAATAAATTCCTTGAAATAATCCTGTAATTTTTCTCTCTTAGTACTCTGAATGTTAAAAGATTTTTGGACGTCACAAAAATGGTAATTATAAAAGCTTTCTCCTACATATTCCTTGATAAATGTCGCTGCAGCATCTTCATCTCCGTCCAATGTAACCATTGACATTTCTGGATCAAGATAATCATTTTTCTGTTCTCTGCACAAAATCATCTCTCTAATGCCATTATAAAGACAAATAGTGACTTTTACCTTTTTATTTGAATCAGCCGCACTGTATTTTAGAATACCATCCTTGTTCATATTTCGTTCATCATTATTAGTACTCCTAATATCAAAAGAAGCCCTCAACCTACCTATATTACCAGTTAAACACCATTCAATCGCATCTACAGTTGTTGTTTTACCAACCCCATTTGCAGCCGCAAGAAGCACCACTGCTCTATCCTCAAAATTTATTTTTTTAGATGAAAAGCCTCTGAAATTTTCCATCTCTACGCTACGAATGATCATGTTGCAGCCACTCCTTAATTTTATTATAATCTAAATCCGGTATAGATTTATTAGTAATTGATGCCTTTGATCTAACCCGGTTTCTCTGATGTTTCGCTTTTAAATATTTCAAAAGTTCTTCGTCACAAGCAGTTAGTTGATTAAGCTTTCTCGTTTTTTCCAAATTAGGAATAAACTCATCCGACGGAATAATATGAAAGGGCAGATCAATTACCTCCTCATCTGCAATCTCTATCTGGTCCTTGACAGCCATGTCTCCACGAATAAAAATTTTTCTAGTAATCATCAGATTGCCTTCCTGGCTTTTATCTGGTCTATCACTGGAATAAACTATTAACAGTACTATGTTATACTTAAGTTTCCGTATTGTTTCCGACTTTCCATTGATAATGGTAAACACACGAATTCTGTTATCCCAAACATCACATAACGTATCCATAGGTTTTTCATCATTTTCTTTTAAGACAATATCACCATTCAAAACAAAAAATAAATCATCCTTTTGCTTACTAATAAACAGCCCCAACAACTCTATTGGCCGCTTATCAGCATCAAAGAGCTCACTCAGATCTATGCCATATTCCAACGCATCTTCTACCATAAGGAGATCCATATATCCCTGTTTTTTAAATTCATCCTGCAGAATAATCATTTTACTCACCCCTTACACACGTATCCTTAAATATACACATCGAACAATCTTCAACCTTATCCCAATCCCCTTCATCAATACCTATGCAATGCATACACTCAATCCAGAAACCATCCCTCTCCCGCTCTGCAATTGTGGCTTTTTTTCTAATATCCGTGACACGATAGTTATAATAATTTTCTCCTTGCATATCATCATTATTATTAAAAAACCATTTCTCTGGAACATGTCTGAGATTAATAAATCTATCGATCAATTTTCGTTTTGTTCCCTTGAAAGTGCCTTTTGCTGCAGGGAGAATTACGCTACAATTGGTATAATCCTCTGGAAAATTAAGACAGATAAAATCTTTTTGGGAATCATCCACATAAGTAACTGGATCAAATAACCACCTATGATCCGAAATCTGTGTTATTGACTTAACATTTTTAACGCTGATATCCAACATTATTTTCCATAAATATTTTAGGAAGTCTACAAATGCCTCTCTTGCTTCGTGTATCATGCCCAGTCTATGGCTTATATCCATATTCTTGAAATTATTTAACTGCGATACTTCTGCATAACTACAAGTATACAATAATCTATATTGTCCTTCCTTAGTTGAACCAAGTATATTAATCCAATTCAGTGTGTTATGACAGATACGATCAAGCATAATTTTTTTCATATTTGAAAGAGATGTGTTATACATGATAATGCTGTTGTACACTTCCGTAATGCATTCTAAAAGATATGCTACAATTGTCTTTTCCGTTTTTGTTTGTGTATAAGATTTCATGTATTTATCAAATTCAATTCTAGTCATCCTAATCGAATTGAAACTATTTTGCTCAACATTATAACGTCGTTGAATATAGATAATAGCAAGTCCCAGCAGAATCATCCCCCATTTTTCATCATCTCCTTCTTCGACCGGATTCGGATATGTGTCAGAAAGTTTTTTCATTAGTTTCTGCTTATAATCACTTATGTTCTCCGTATGAACAATCTTCATTACATCAACAAACTTTTCTATTGATTCGATTGAAGCCCACTTATCAAAAAATATTTTTTTCTGTTTATCTTTATCTGTAATTATATTAATGTTTTGTTCCAACCATAACTCAATGTCATCATTTTCTTTTGATGTTAATAAGTTTGGAATACCCGCTATTTTCCTCACATAATTTTCAAGCCTCTTTTTTGTCAACTTGCGTGTCTTTCTCTCTCTGTGAATATACAATTGAGGCACCACTTTAAGTTTGCTCTGAAGCAACATAAGACGCTGATATTGATAATATAAATCTGTAGAAATTTCATCAAGTTTCGGTTCTGACGCCGGATAATATTTCACCTGAATATATTCAAATTTTCCATCATCATAAAAAACATCAATATCCTCTAGATATTCTGAACAAACATATTCTACACTATCCTGCAAGAGACACCTAATAGTCACATAATCCTGATACAAAAAGCCTCTGATTTTTGACGTTGCATCTCTAGCCTTATCTCCCGCATACATTATCTCCAACTTTTTTATTTCGTCACTTGTTAACGCACTCACAGAATCCCCCTTGTGCAATATCTCTAATCTAATGTTTTTCACAATATTTATATATAAGCATCATACCATGCGTATATACTTTATGTCCACATAATATAGCATATCTTTATGTCTAATTCTATTTATTATATACATCGCATGACTAACAAAATATAAATGCAGAGGGACCTATTCTATACCCTCTGCATTTATATTTTGTTACATTATTTTCTTTTAAATTTTATATGCCCTTGTTTTCTACATTACAATTCCGCCCTGGCTCTTCTCCGCTTCAAGCGCCAACACCTCTCCAGCTCCAACGCCCCCAGCGTAAATCCATCATCTATCCTCTTCTTACTAACCCATATCTCCATCTGTTTCCTTGTTAACTCAATGGTAGATATAATCCCTTCATGGCCGCAACGTTGTTTGTAGGCGCCTATATTGGTCAAAAATACATGGACACATCCCCCCGTGAGGCCACTGTCGGCAGCTATACGACCGAGCTCTATCGGCTTTCCTATGATATCGGCGCCCAGTTCCTCTCTAATCTCACGGCGTACATCTTCAATCGGTGTACAATTTGGATCAGAAAAACCACGAGGGCATGCATACTGTCTTCTTCTGATTGCATGTCTGAACTGTTCCAGCAAAACATATTTTCCTTTGTGCTTCGCCAGAATAACCACACCATCGTTTCCATTTGGCAGGACTCTCTCATAAGCCATAAGTTCATTATCATCCTTGCGTATCGGGTCTACCACCATCATGTTATATACGCTGCTGTAAACAACTCCATATTTACGGCTATGCAGCTCCTCGTCACGGAGGATCTGTTTTCTGGCCTCTAAAGTATCCAGGGACGCTATCGGATACGATTTATATTTCGAATCCTCTTTTGTTATATTCCTATCTTCACAAAGCTTTAAATATCTCTTCAGTTCTTTTGTCAATGTGTATCTTATTTTTTCGCCTTCACAAAAATGTTCAGAGTTATCTAATCCTTTCATGACCGAATTCACATATGCCTTACTTTTTCTAAAGGTAATCCGAACCATATCCCTAAGCAATTGCCAGATTTCCGCTAAGGATTCTGATAATGACAAAGCATCAAGTCCAGGAATCTTAGCTATGAGCGAAGTCACGATCTCTGTAATTATCAGCATAACCATTGTCTGAATACCCGAAGGAACCGAATTCCAAAATGCTACAGCAGGTTTTATCCAACTATTTTGCATAGCTTTTGCGGTCCAATAATCACCTGTCAGTTCGGGACTTATCACTATTAGAAAACACAAAATAGCAAATACTATTTTCTTCAATATTCCACATAAAAGTTTCAGTTTTCTTCTATGTTTGTCCTTCTTAGCGTTATTCTCATAATAGAATACATAATTCCTATCTATTTCTGGTTTATCCTTGACATAACCTACAATTCTTGCAGCATTAACGATCTTTGGGGGTCTATATTTTCCCAGTTTGAAGGTCTTAAAATCATTTTTCTCATCAACAAGATATCTTTCATCACGTTTCCTTCCACCATCCCACGTGCGCTTCAATCGCTTAGAAAAGTCACATTCAAATGTATTCTCACCATGGCAGGCACTACCCCAATCTTCTAAATCCCTCACATCATAATGCCTTGACACGTTTGATATACTGCTCTCGCAAGCATAGTTATAACACAAATCAACAATTGCCTGTGCATATTGACACCCCTTGACATTTGTGCCTGTTTCTACCAATTTTTTAAGCTTTCTGATATACACTGAACGATTATTTTCATTCTTATTTTGCTTATATACGTTATCAAGTATCTTTTGAGCACTTCCCCACAGCTCCACATTATCTTCTGGGACATATAAACGTATAACCTTATCCAATATCGAACTAAATTTCCAACAGCCCAACTCACCATCAGCCCTTGGACTTATGTATATATCATGCATCATGCTCAATTTGATCACGGTTTCCATAAAGCTATACAAGTTCTCCAATATCTCAGCCATAGCATCCCAGGATAGATTAGTCTGGTGCTCACCATCCTTGTCCACTTCAACAAATATATCTATGAGCTCATCTCGCCTGTTCTTATAATCATCATTATACTGCTCACCATTCTCATTCTTCTTTAGTGCCAAAGCCAGCTGACCGTACTCATATATTTCAGACAAATCAGAATACAGAAGGCACCTCTTCATAATTGCGGTAAGTCGTTTTTGGCTATATTTCAATGGAAGTGCGGAATATATAAATTGCTTGTCATCCTCTATCGAATTCATCAAATACTGGGACACAGTACGTATATCGCCATACTGGGATATCTTGATAACCCCACTATCAAACAATTTCAGCAAAGCCTCTTTGTATTCTCCGTTTTTTAGCAGGCTGAAAAAACCCCTCGAATCCACCATCTGATTATAAGTCAAGACAACTATATTACCATTTGTCACAATCTCATCGTACAAGGCAGCCTGTCCCGCAATTATCTCCTCATCTGTTTTGCGCACAGAATCCAATTCAAACAAATATACATATTTACTCATTCCTTCACTCTCCCGTATCCAACATTCCCCTCAACCTATCTGCGTACCACCTGATAGTTTGCCGTATTCCATCATCGAAATTCACCTCCGGCCGCCAGCCAAGAGTCTGTTCAATCTTAGTTGAATCAATAGCGTACCGCATATCATGGCCTTTCCTATCGGTGACAAATGTTATGAGTGACTCGGGCTTACCCAATTCCCTGCAAATCATCCTGACAATTTCAATATTTGTCCGTTCACAATGACCACCCACATTGTATATCTCACCAACTTTTCCACGGGTCAATATCGTATCTATGGCACGGCAATGGTCATCCACATGTATCCAATCCCTGACATTTATCCCCTGTCCATAAACAGGCAGCGGCCTGTCTGCCAATGCATTTGTCACCATCAAAGGGATAAGTTTCTCAGGGTACTGGTATGGTCCATAATTATTTGAACAACGGCTGATGGTAACCGGTAAGCCATACGTTCTATGATAAGCCATAACCAAAAGATCTGCTGCCGCCTTCGAGCTGCTGTACGGCGAGCTCGGACAAATCGGCGATTCTTCAGTGAATAACAGATCCGGCCTGTCAAGGGGCAGATCTCCATACACCTCATCCGTACTAATCTGATGAAATCTGCCGACATCATATCGCATACACGCATCCATCAACACGGATACACCCTTGATATTCGAATCAAGGAACACCTCCGGGTTATCTATAGATCTGTCCACATGCGACTCTGCCGCAAAATTCACGACCACATCCGGCCTCTCCGCCTCAAATATACGATACATCTCACATCTATCGCATATATCCGCCTTATAAAAAACAAAATTAGACCTGTCCAAGACAGGTCTAATCGTATCCAGACTTCCCGCATATGTGAGTTTGTCCACGCACACAAACTCATACTCAGGATATCTGTCCATCATATAAAAAATAAAATTACTACCAATAAAACCAGCTCCGCCGGTGATAAGAATCTTCATATGTTATACCTCTTTATGCAAAACAAGTTGTGTTTGGCATAAGTATAACATAAAGATTGATAAGGATGTACCTTTTAAAACTTAATAAAAAACAATCTCTCTTACTACTCTTTTGACTGAGAAAAACTTTTTATATCCTCACACCACTGCTGAATATTTGTTTCAACATTTCTTTTTCCGTCCAAATGTGCCAATATATGCCGTTTATTTAACAAATAAATAAAACAAATTACTTCACGTGCAGTTCTCTTTCTTGCCTCATCACTCAAGAATTCTAAATAACTAATATCTTCTAAACTACTAACCCTTTCTTGCATATGACTATCCCCATTGAGCACAAGTCTATACATTAGACATTTAAAATAATCAACAAGATCCTTATCTTTTATTTGTTGCAGAATTGTATCGTCACATGACACTTCTGATATTCCCTTTTTATAAACAAAGGTTGAAAATGCCTCCAATACTCGTCGCATAGAATTCCCAACTATCAAATTATCATTTGTATCCTCGCCACATGCATATTCATAAACAATCTTTAATAGCTCTGAGTATTCATTTCTTCTTTTTAGATTAAATGGAATAATCTCTTTATTTCTCAGTTCCATACAGGAATATGAAGTTTTCCTCTTCCCAGTATTTTCTCTCTTATATTCACCAATTACTTCCTCTGCGATTTTTTCTAAATCATATACACACTGAATATCATGTGTCATTAACATAACCTGGCTTTCAGGATTTGTTCTAATTATGTCTAATATCTTAGCCTTTAACAATGACATAATTCCAACCTTATTCTCAAAGTCAAAGCTCGATACAGGATCATCAATTACAAGAAGTAATTTCTTTGAATAACCTTCTCTTGCTTCCTGATTCATAATTAACTCTGTAAAGAAATAACAAAGCGCAATAATATTTCGCTCCCCCACTGATACATTATTAGGTTTCACCGATTTTCCATTAGAATATAAAATATATTTGTCGCCCTCAACTTTAATTTCTAGTCTATCTTTAGAAAAAAATACATATCTAAGGCTCTTATTAATTAAATCAACCGCTATTTTTATATTTTTCTTTCTGGAATTCAAAATACTCAATTCAGCTTTCAAATCTACGATTTTATCATTCGACTTTTTTAATGCTTCATCAGCTTTCTTTTGGTCTACTACTGCTTGTTTCAAGAGTTCTATTTCTCTGGAAATCTCATAATGTGCGATAGCCGCATTGTCATTTGATAGACTTCTTTTTAACATCCCTATTCGTTTAACTGCATCATTATAATCATCGATTTCTTTTTGAAGTTCTACTCTTACAATCTCATATTCCCCTATTTTATCGATCAGTTCACTTTCAAAATCTACAATTGGAGTATACGGATGGTTAATTTTCTTTAAAATTATTTCTTTAATCTTAAATATTTCCTTGTTTATTTCTTCCACTAAATTCTTGCATTTTGTATAATTCTTAGAGTTCAAAACATCCATGCCTGAAAAGTCAACATCAACATCCTGTACAATACAAGCTTTTAAGTTTTCTTCATGAATATCAACTTCTTTTGATAACACCTTCTCTATACTATCAAGTAAATATTTTTTCTCCTTATTGGAAACTTCTTGTAAGCAAAAAGGACATCTTTTTGTTTTTTCTTTAGAAAAAACACTTTTCATTTTATTTATTTGATTCAGTTCTCCTTCATCAATAAGCTGTAACAGGTACTGTTCACGCTCTGATAAAATTGGTTTTTCAACTTTCTGCGCAAGGAGCTTCTGTAATTCTTTTTCATCATATGAAATATTTAATTTAACTGTATTTCTAATCTGAACCGCTTCATTTTCCCGTACTTGTCTTAACAAACGATCTGATTCTTCATATCGTTTTTTCAATACCGATAATGAATCGGAAGGATGCAATGCAATAATAGACTCTATAACTCTTTCCGTTACTCCTGCATTGCGCTTACCACCATTAATTATTTTTTCGCGTTCAGCCCAGTGCCCTTCCCCAGATAGACCAAGGTTAATCTGTAATTTACAATTACTTGGTGATTTCTTATTATTAATATCTCTATATTCATCAGAACATGCTTTTAACTCTGTGTTTATCGTCGATTCAGCTTCTATTTTGAGTCGAATATCCAATATCTTATCTTCAAGATTACCTAATTCTCCTAAAAGAACAATTGCGTTTAACCCATCCTGACGAATTTTTACGCACGTATTTATATAATCCTCATTAAACACATGTATACATTGTGTATCTAAAAATTTAGCTTCTTCCTGATCATATACTTCAACTTGATTTATATCATCGACCGGATCGCCCTTTGCTTTACAAAAAGCTTTCGAAATCGTACTTTTCCCTGAACCATTCTTTCCATAAAGAATGGCTATTCTATCGTTATCCTTAAATAAATCTAACCCTGTTTCTTCAGTGAAAAAAGCCCCTTTTAACTTCACTCCTTTTAACATGTTATATATGCGTGACAATTACCGTAGTAATAACCACATCCCCCTTTCTTTAAATACTATATCAATAGTCCATCCACTGGTTTATATATATTCTAGTTTACATGAATATATCGATATCGTCTTATATTTGTTACTATATCATAGCTTCATTATAGGTTCAATATATTTTAGTAAATCATAGCATGTGAAGTATATTCAAATTTAAGGTTTTTTACACTTTTCAATCCATCAATTATTGCATTTTAACTTTCTTTAAAAAACACCATGAGTAAGTACCACTATACTAAAAGCACATTTTAGATTTGGAAGTTTTAGTAACTATCTATTTAAGTTATATAATTTAACTTAAAATAATGTTTATGACGAGTTGCCGCAGAAACTTTATGTCCACCTATGGAACCAACTACAATTCGATCTCCAATTTCTTCATCATGTTCATATGAAAAATACAGCCTTATAAATTTAGGATTACTCTCTTTGTTTCCTTTAACAATATGAGACTCTATTTTTATTGTTTTTCCTCTGTAAACATCTTTATAATCCTTCATCAATTTTTTATCTAACTTAGTTGTCGCTGAATTTCCTGGCGAACATGTATATGCAACTTTTTCTTCAAATTTATTACATGCATCTGCAAATGGATAATCCTGTAGCAGTCCATAGAATATATTAACCATAGAAAACAATACTTCCCACACAACACCAGCCTCAGTTCTACATGAAGCGAGGGACTTGTAGCATTTCTCTGTAAAAAATATCTTATCTGAATACACATTAGCAAAAAAGTCCACTACGCTACTCACCGAAGATGGATGACTATCAACACTTCTTATATATTCAAAGATCTTTTCATGATTCTGTGAGGGTGCTGCAGCAACTTTCAATTGATCTATTCTGCTTTTCATATTAAATATTTGCTGATTTAGAGTGAATATCTTCTGATTCAAATCATTTATCTCTTCGCCATGAATAAATTGAACAACTTCCATTTCACGATCTGCATCATTTTTCACGTTCTCCAATTGTTTGCGTAAATCTTCAATCGAATCAGTGTGTTCAGCACTCTGACGAGCATGTTCTTGCTTAATTATACTGATTTTTTATAGTACTTGTGCCTATTTTCGATGACATATCACCTTTTCTCTCTAACCATCTTCTAACATGACACACTATATCCCACAACAAATCCCTATCTTTGTCCGATTCCTTCTCTTCAACATCAAACTGTACCTTATAAAATATTTTGACATTTTGGTTGCCCATAGTCTTTATCCTCCGTAATTTCTACATTCTCAAAAAAAAATTCTCAGTGTCCAATGGATGATTCTTCCATTCATATATACCGCTACTTTCCTTTAACTGTTGATTACTTATGTAATTTCCAAGATTATCAACCGATATATTCATCATACACATAATATCCTGTAGTCTATAATTATTTTCCAGCAAAAAAGAAAATAACCATCTTCTTATTGCTGCCGGCGTAATCATATTTATTCCCATCTCATTTTTTATTTCATTTGCTATAGCATCAAGCATTCCATTGATACTGCCTTCTTTGACCGGAACCTGATATTCTGTGGTCCAATTTCCAAATACATATATAGCAGATTCTGGCTCTGACATCCGTAACTGCTTTAAATAAAAACACAGAATTCTTGGCATTATAACCTTTTCGTTATTCTTATCAGTTTCCCTTATCCTTATAGCTGTCATGTCAGGACTTATATCCTTATTCCATTTCAGATCACAGATCCGTCTGCGCTCAATTCCCATTCCAACCAGCATTAGCAGCAGTGTTATGTTTCTAAGTCCATTCCTCGTATTTGCCAACTCATCTACTAATTCCTTAATCTGATTTGCCTGTATATCCACAAATTCTTCATTCTCTCCCCTAAGTATATTTTGACAATAGAAAAGTATATCAGCACTGCTTCTGTTAAAGTCTCCATTGCGCCCTGTCTTATCAACCATAAAGTCTTTGATATAAAAAAATTGAGCCTTAGCCGTATTTTCTGTCTTTATTTTCGAACTTGTTTTCACATAATGCTCAAAATTCTGAAAAGAAATGCTCGAATATTTGGAGTTTGAATAATGAATTCCCTTATTGGCGCAGTAGTTAAGAAATCTTTTCAAGGCTCCGACATATGCTACCCAACTTTTTTCATTATGCTTGAAGTAATTCTTATTTTTATATTCTGTTATATCTGCAAAATACTTTGCATCCTGATTGCTTCCAACCAAGTTGTCATATGACATATAATCTAAATACGCTCTATCCATACTGTTTTTAAACAATACCGACAAAACCACTCTGTCCTTTTCCGTGGATTCACTTCCACATACAATATCTCTGTTAAATAGCCAAATTCCTTCTTTGTGGAATAATATTCCCCACTCGTAGCTTCTCCCAAATTCCAATTCTTTTGACAAATCCATTAAGGCCTGATCTATTGAAAGAACTGAATAATATCTGAACAAAATTATATCGTCATATATATAATCATATACGTTGTCTTTCTCTATTTTCCATTCCACATGATTTCCCGTATATCCCATTTCTTCTAGAAATGGAATAAGTATTTTATTCTCATACATACATTTATCTATATATTCCTTTGATTGTAAAACTTTTCTTATTTCATTAAACACTATAATATCCATATTGCTACCTTTCGTCTTTTGTTTTTCCTTTGAAATTTTAATTTCATTAGGATAAATACATTTAAATAATACTGCACGTTTTATCGTGCAGTATTATTCCCACGTTATATTTGCCTGTACTGCTATATCACTGTTTCTTCGTAAAATTCATAAAAGGAATATTATATGCACCATACTCAGATGCAGCAGTCGTCTGTGCAACAACAGGTCTTATATACGACAATAACAATGACGGAGCATTCTGATTAAGAAGTAAATCTCTCTGCTTCTCTGTCAATCCATCAGGCCACTTAAATCCTGCCTGCTCCGTTATATTTATGAAATATGGACACTTATCGCTCCTATCTCCGATTTCAACTTTTAAAGCTACCGTTGCCTCGTTTGACGTATCATCTGTCCTATCAATATTTACAAACATGCTAACCGGTATTTTTACACTATCCTTACCTTCACTATTAAACTTATCGTTCACAGCAAACTCCAGATTGGTCAACACTGGGGTCTTAAACTGAAATGCACTCTCCATAATCTCTCCTAAGCCGCTAATGATAAATATGTATTATCATATGAGTCACCAAACGCGCAGTCATATGAGTTATCTTCTGAAATATCTACAGTCACCTCAGATATTTCTGTTGCATTGCTGAAATAACTCTCGCAAAAACAATTCTTAGCAACAATATTGACATTGAATAATTCATCAAAAATCTTCGTGTCTGATATATCATCAAGAAAAGACAAATCTAAATTTGCCACTTGCGCAACAAAGCCATTCTCAGCATCTCGAATTTCAATATTCTTTACAATTCCACTTAACACTTCCCTAAAGTGTTGCATCTCTTCCTGAGTGGGTCTAATCAAAGAATTCACAAAATCAATTGACTCCTGACCCTGCAACACCAGAGTACCTACACACTGACTTGTCATACTTCATTCCCCCTTACTATTTATTATATTCCATATATAAAAAAATAATCAAGCAGTCTTAAAAGCTTCTTCTATTACATACACATATTCTCGATATAGTCAGAAAACTCTTCTCCATAGCGAATACAATCCAAATACATAGCTATTGTAACACCATTTTGACCTTCCTTGTTATGAATCATCGGTTTAAATCCACATTTTGTATACCAATCAACAAGGTCACACCTTGCATCTATTGTAATTATACGTATCGGCCACTTTTCAGACAACTCATTAACACGCATAATGATTGTTTCGAGAACACTCTGTCCTATACCTTTATGCTGATAATCCTTATCTACTGCTATAAATCTGATATGAACCGCTGATATTGTTCTATCTTTAACTTCCGGCTCATATTCTGAAATATCTTCTGGAAAATCTTTTATCTCAACATCCCTAAACATAATCTGAAAGTATCCAAGAGTTTTACCTCTACCAACTATACTATATGCATATGCATGCTGTAATATATGTGAATAGTATGAATGTTCCACATCTTCATTTATTGATGGAACACCACAATCAAACTTACCATATTCAACATCTTTTGTCACACGCTTGAATTGTAATTCTTCCATCAGCAATCCATCCCTTATCTACACGTGTTCTAACAAATTCTATGATATCATACTTGTACAAGAAGCATAACACCACAACCACTACATTTCAAGGGAAAAGTAAACATCCACTATTTCCCCTATATTATCATTGGTGATGTATCTACCGCAACTTTCAATTTTCCAATCAGCTCAACAACATATGAATATAACTGCTCGTCGTCAACTTGATGGCGATTCTACGCCTTGAAAAATGCCTGTTCGAAACTCCATAATATCAGAGCCAGAATGCATCTCTAAGCTCCTCAACCTCATCATACGGAAAGCACTCGGCAGCCCCTTCGTTTTCTTCCAGATAATTGATAATCTCTCTTGCCAATTCAATCCCATTTCGACTGTGTCTCACGCCTGTAAACGCTATTATAAAAGTTGACCACTTTAGTCCATTTCGCTACTGAATAAGTTTACCACCTGGAATACATCCTGTAAGATTTTTATGTTCAAAATCTTACGAAGGAGACGAAAGGTGTGAAAGTAGAAATGGACATTTATTACCTTATCCGTTCCTATCACAATGACGGAATGTCGATCCGAGCCATAGTCAAAACACTAGGCATATCCAGGCAGACAGTCAAGAAGTATTGTGATGGAACTACCATCCCGGGTAATCGTAAAGAGTACCACAGGGATTCAACAATCATCACCGACGAGACCCGTGAATTCATTCTCTCTTGTCGGATGCCGTTTTCTTTTACGAAATCAATGTATTGCTGACTTGTAAACTGACATCCTTGGTCAGAATTCAGTATCTGTGGTTTTGCCACCTTAAATGCTTTTTTCAAAGCATTTATGACCATTCTGGTATCAAGCGTATCATCAACTTCCCAGCCGACAATACAGCGGCTGCGCCAGTCGATAACAGCTGTCAGATATAAAAAGCCACGCTTGATCGGAATATATGTAATATCAATAGACCATTGCCTACTATTTGGCACCTACTATTTTTTAGCATCATGCTTACTATCTGCTAAAACATCTGCCTGATTATGGTTGCCGCTGTGTTCTCTCCCGTTTTATGATCACTTGCGGTTTTTGATATCGTAACCAAATATCTTGAGTCATCATTCATCCTTATCTTATAGTGCTTTCCATCATCGGAAATAGTAAAGCCCATATCCATCAGTTCCTGTCTTATGGTCGTAGACATACTGTTATATCCTTTAAAAAGCCTCTTTATCGCGTTTTTTCTATCATTTGCTAAATGCTCATAATTATTTGCTTCCAATACATCACTGAGAACATCTTGTCTGCGCGAGCCATCAACCGCCTGGAGCAAATAAGCCTCCACCGCCGATAAAATAATATCCTTTATCTCGCCTGGATACATATCCTCTTCATCCCCCTGAACAATGAGCGGGACGACATCCATTTGCGATAATTTCTCCCTGAACCCCTGTATTTCATACGACTGAATCTCATTGGTACGTGTCAACTCTTCAACCTGCTGCTGTAACATTTTCAGTTCTTCATCCACCGATTCATAGACATCATTTACCTCATTTCTTGCCTTAACACATTCCATTTCAGCATTCAACCTCTCGGTTCTCTGAGCCTGTAGTCTGTCTCTGAGCAATGAGTTACTCACGCCCTGCCATGTATACAACTTGTCTAACTTCTGCAAAATACTAAATTCCAGAACAAACGCTACCACACGATTAAGCAGATCCTTGCCATTGTCATTCTTTGCTATGCAGCGCTTGTGTCCCAATGCCGAATTGGGATAATATATTCCAACCGCTCCATTATACTCGTTCTTACTACCACATGCCGCCCTGATAATGCCATTCATCTGGCGGTCTGACTGCACCAATACATGTGCCACACCCTTTAATCTGCTACACAGCTTGTCAATAGATAACGGATTCTTGTTCTGAACATTCTTTGAAACGTATACAACAGGCAACTGATACCTCTCTCTTCCCGCAACAATATCTGCCAAAATAGCTACATTATCTTGGGTTATGTCCAGTGCATCTCTGCTAAACTCCAATCTTCCATCTGATTCCAGATAGCCTCTCTTCATAAGAAGTGAAATAAAATGAGGCGCAGAAAACTCTGCGTTAGTCACAATTGCCTGCTCATGATAACTTCTGTCCAGCCTGATTGACATACGCATTTCATTGAAGTTCATTATGTAATCCGTATCCCATATAACGCCATCGTCGGTGATTTTTTCATAACGAGTGGCTATAATATTCTCATTCCTATACTCAATTATCTCTAACCAAAGCTTTTCACTGCCAAATCGAATATTCTTTTCCCCATTCCACTGCATATCTGAAATTATGTTCTCTTTGTGGGGGCTCCCCTGATTCCACTCGATTACAAGCTCTATAAAAGCCTCTTTTGTCATTGTATCCTTAATGTTTAATAATGTTGAATATAAAAGCATATACTAAATCTCCTTATAACCGCATCCTCAAAGTGAAATATTGATAACATTATATCATTTTTGCATTTACAAATCCATATTATACAAATGTGTATATACGCGCTGACAAATGTCCATCATATAAATAAAGGCGAAGAAAGCCTTTATTGTACTGATCGGAGATCCGGTAGGTATCTGGGTCATTGGGATTTCTAGGGATATAAATATTCGAACCATCAACAGCAATTGGATCATAGCCTTTTAAAGTCTTATCAAGGGAAAATGCATTGGAAAATGAGTAAAAAAGAGATGCAAAGGCCTCTGGATATATTTTTTTACGCTGTTGGATCAAAGCAGACGCTGTTGGTGCAGAAACTTTAAAATCGAAATACTTTAACAATTCTGTTTTAGATGCAGATTTTTGCATGGAGATTGTAGATAGCAAGACATCGCTGAATGAAATCTTACGATTTCTTGTAAAATCCGTAGCTTTTTTTGTGTACTGCCAGGAAGAAGCAGACATTTCTTTTACTTTGTTTAGTAATGTTTCCTTTACTGATTCTGGTGAAAGATTCATAACATGCCTCCGATTAATTTAATTTTCCAGCAGGGCCGGATTTTTTTGAGGTTTTGTCAAGTATATTTTGAAATAAATACAAAAATAGGTAGTCCCTTAACTTAATAGAAACTACCTACCATTGGGGGCCAGGCACCAATGTGAATCTACCTTCCTCTTTTCTACCATTGGTCGTTAACTTGAGCATGCGCTTGTCTTAAGTTGACATTAAGTTTACCACATTGGTGTTATACCCCATAACCACCAATTGCCTCTTATCCCTACTCTTTCATACAATCATGCTACTCAAACATTCCCGATGCTGCAATCTTTTTGACGGCCTCGATTGCTACATCATAAGTTACATCTTCTTCTAGAATACGGACCGTGATATTTTCGTAATCCTCTTTATAAACTTCGTTCTCTATCAGAAAATTCAACATCTCCGGAACGTTCACATCCGGCTGCGCAGACGGACAGATATTTGTCATCGCTCTCACGCCCCGTACCTCTTCTACAAGTACCTTAAACTCTTTCGTCTGTGGAACAATCTGAAGCAACTTGTAAATATCATAAATGTGACGAGAATGCTTTTTCCCCCGGTTCTGCATATAGTAATCACAAATGGCAAAACCCTTATCTGCTAAAGTGCGGTCAAGCCCCTGCACCTTCATTTCAAAAGGTTCCAGACAAAAATTTTCAAGTTCTTCTGGAGCTTCTTCTGCCATCATGTCTCCAATATAACTATGGACAGGCAGAACAACAGTCGGAAAAGACACTTCTGCAAATGAAGTTTCCATCAGCACAGCTGTCTGGACAGCATCATCCGGCTCTGAAAGTACAGATTGATACTCCAGAATATAACGGTTGTAGCTTCTCCTGCTGCGTGTGTCATCAATATTCGGGATGGACAGTCCTAACTGCTCTGCAATTGCTTTAATGGATTCCTTCAGCTTTTTCATCTGCCCCTGTGTCAGCTTGGAGTCTATCGTAATGTCGATGTCCTCAGAAAAACGCTTGATTGCCTTATGACATTTGGAAAGTGACGTGCCGCCTTTGAACACAATAAAGTACTAACGCTCCGACAGTTCCCGTAGAATCATCGTCACATAATAATCTTTCTCTACAATAATCGGCAGGATATGAAAATATTCACTTGCCAGATTGACTGCGTTTGTAAATTCTTCTCGATTCTCATGCAGATACGCCATTTAATAACCCCACCTCATACATATTTTTATAAATCCGTTCCGGATAGTACGGCAAATACGGTCTCATACTTTCAAATCCGATGCTTTTCTTTTTCATATAGCCAATCAAACGGTTTGTCAGTTCTTCTCCTTCTACTTCTGAGATATCCACAATTTCCTTTAACAAGTCCAGAAACTGAAGTGTTGCCGCATTTTTCTCATCTATCGCACAGTATGGTTTCCGCAAAATCACCCGCAGATTTGCTAACTTTGTTTCTCTGTACTCCGTTGTGGCCTTATTCGTGTAAATCTCATATACTCCGGGAACCTGAGTGGTCAGACCGAGTTGGTTTGCAAAAAGAATTCCTCCAACATAACCACAGCAGTTTACCCCGTCTGCCAAATACTTTCTTCTAATAACTTCATCCACTGACAGGCTTGAACCTGAACGAAACATTGACTTCTTAGGAATATAGTATATTCCAGTATCAAAACGCTTCAGCCGCCCGGATTCCGTCAGTTTCTTCATCTGCTGCCGGACAGACACGGCTTTCATGCCGGGAATATTCAATTCTGACAAAAAGATTGGTTCATTTGGCTTGTAGTTATTTTCTATATAGCTATACACATCATTCATCAGTGCCATTCTCTCTGCCTCCTTTGATACTTTTTAGAAGTATGCGTTTTCTTTATTGTTATTATACGTCAAAGACATCAAAATTACAAATCTTCTGGAACTTCAATCAGCGATATCGCCATATCACCATCTATGATCATATGTTCATTTTATATCCGTTTCTATACAGCAAACCAAGCTTTTACGAAGAGTATATTTTCCATGTTCAAATGTCCATGAACGAGGTATGAACGGCCATATACTTTCCTGTTCATATCTCGTTCATGTGCACCTGACACCTTGGGTTCATAGCGAACAGTTAGCTTAATGGCATTGCCTACTATTCATACTACCTCATGTACACCTGACATTTGTGATCATTAATCTTGACTCTGTATGCTTGTATCTAACATCTTCTGAACAATTCCAATAAATTTCTCCGTATGAACTGCTGCAATTTGCTTGCCGCCATTTTTATATTTCTTTAGAAGAGTTTTCAGCCGGTCTTGCAAATTCTTAAAACCATCTTCCGTTTCTTCCAGTTTTATGCCCTGCATACTCTTATATTCTTTCCATACCCCCTCAAAATACATAGGAAAATAGTGTTTATCTGCATTTGATTCCCGCTCAAATGCAGTCGCTGTGACCTCCGACATAGAAAGATTAAATACATCAAATCTATGCCTTTTTGCATACTCAAATGCTGCACCCGAACTTTCTTTCATCAACTTGATGTACTGATTCTGATTTCTTGCATAAACAAACTGCTCTTCCTCAAATGCCGATTCTATAATTTTATATGTTTCCCACTCCTTATCCGTAAAGTTGCTTCGCTGGTCAATACTAATTCTTCTTCGTAATTTTCCTTGAATATTGTCATTTTCCTGGGCTTTTGATATTTTTTGTTTTATTGTTGTCTGGATCTTATTCCAATCTACTTCAGGAATACTAATGTTATACTTTCTTGCCCAACATGCATTTTCAATCAATAAAACATACTCACTAAACGACATGTGACCTTCGTATGCCAATGATCTCACCTCTGTGAATCCATTTATTATGATATCATCTTCCAAATCAACAATTGAATTCGTTCTCACAATATCTTCCGGTTTTTTCGCCTTATCTCGCTCAATTACATCATCCAGCTCCATATTCAATCTTTTCTGATTCCACCTGCCTGATTTAATCCAATCAATAATTCCGCTTATCATATACTTGGAATTATAATATCCAGGGTATAATATGGCTAAATTATCTTGTGAAAACAAATTACCATATTCAGTCTCCTCTGATATCAGTCCAGCCCGATAGGCAAATACATATGCTATGTATGAAGCAAGCCAGCGGTCTTTATTTGTAATCTGTTTTTCTTCCAACAAAATATATACACGCTCAAAATCCTGCAATACACACTTCAGACTACGAATATTATGTGGACGCTTTTTCTGTAATGTTATTATGCGCCTTTCTTCCTCCCGATGTTCTTTACTATAATTATTTTTCTTACATGAATTATTTGCTTTTTCGTTTAATGATCTGCCATCCGTTCCTATACCAGAAAAAATAGAAGTAATCATCTTTACGTTTTCACCTAAAAACTGGGCATAACGCGTATTACTCCAGTTATTCTCTGCCAAAACACCTGCAATAACACGTTTGTAATCCACTTCAAATTTTACTGTCCGCTGTATAAGTTTTTCTTTTATTTCCTTATATGTGTGTTTTACTCCTGCCTCTTCTTTTATCATATCTTCGTTTGCAATAATAATTGTATTGAAATTCTGATTCTCACAATATTCATTTATGCAACCAAAGCACTCTATTTCCGACAACTTAGAACGTTCAAGGTCGTCAAATATCAAAATAACCGTTTTATCCCCAATTTCATTTTTTACTGAAATGCAGTCCATAATATTCACAGACAACAAACTTCCCAGATTCTTTATTGATTCTGGCATAATACTACTAAGCTTTGTACTAACTTCAGTTACAACTTTTGCAGCCTTTTCACCGACCTCTATAGATTGTGCAGAAAAACCTTTTTCCTGAATAACCGCCTCTATCCATTTCCTTTTAACGGTTGCATGGAGTTCATCAGCAGAAGTCATTCCAAATAAACTAATTCGCACAAGAATGTAGCTGTGCTGTAATGCCGTCTTCAACTCGTGCTCGACAAAATACGTCTTTCCGCATCCCCACTCTCCAGTTAATAGCATTGCTCCAGCGGGGTTCTTCTCACCACAATAATTTTCCAGTTCATCTAAACAATTCATATATTATCATCCCTCTCTGCTAAATTTACAAAATTACAATTACTTTTACGCATACGCATTATAGGATAATTATATATGAGTTTCTGCCTGCAATACACTGATAATTATTTCCATCAAATATGGAATATCCGATCTACAAAAAAATACTTATTACTCATATGCAACGAATATCATTTTGTTAACCCTTTGTTCATGGGGTCAAGCATCAATGGTACACACCTTACGTCTCCTTTGTAAGATTTTGAACATAAAGATCTTAAAGGATATATTCAAGGTGGTAAACTTATTTGTTAGCAAAATGGACTAAAGTGGTCAACTTTTATAATAGCATTTACAACTCTGAACTATCCTTAAAAATTTCGCCTAAATATTTTCTAAATCATCGTAATACAAACTAATTGGCGATTCCTTATATCCCAATAATAATACATTGGCCATAGCTTCTGTAAATCTATCTAAATATAACATTCTTCAAAGCCCTTTTAATAACTGAATATTCGGCCTTACTTCCGCAAGTTTTCTATATCATTAATAAAGAATGACAGCATATCACCTCTTTTTAGCTTTCTACCAAGTCCGACATCTCTTCTAATTTCATAAATAATATCTTCCATCTGAATAAGCACGTCTTTATTATTGCCTTGCAACGATGATTTTCTATATTTCAGCCATTTCTTCACAACTCTATTAGATCCCCATAGAGTCAACCCCTTCGAAAATTCTGATACCATTTTCACCATATCCTTTTCAGACATTCTCTCATTCTCAGGTTTCTTTGAATCCTCCATAATTGCATATATCATCTCAACAAACTGCTTATATGGTTCTTCTCTTTTATCATACAAGTATTTTTTTACATTAAATCTGTATTCTACCACTTTAGCAACAATAGAACTAATCACCACACCTACTATAGAAACCGAACCGGTTATCATCGCAACAACAATTACCTTGTCTGTCGAATTCACAAACTCTTTTAAGAAAGTCTTGATAGCAACTAAGCCATCTCCGATAAAAAACACTATCCATTTAACCAAGAATACAGCACCTATACATAATATAGACAAAAGGATTAGTCCTATAAGTGTATTCAATTTTGGATGTTTTTCCGCAAATGTCTGATTGTTTTCCATAATATCCCCCTCGTATCCACCAATTGCCAGCCCACAGGGGCTGGCAATTGCATGTCATAATCTATTAATTTCTACTCCACCGTAACACTCTTCGCCAGATTCCTTGGCTTGTCCACATCAAGTCCCCTGGCAACAGACACATAATATCCAAGTAACTGCAGTGGCACCACAGCCAGACTAGCAGCGAAATGCTCATCCGTCTTAGGAACATACACAGTAAATTCTGCCGTATCTTCTATTGAATAGTTACCAACTGTCGTAAGTGCCATAAGCGAAGCTCCGCGGCTCTTACATTCAACCATATTGCTGATAGTCTTCTCATAGAGCTCAGGCTGTGTCAGTGAACCAATTACAAGAATTCCATCCTCAATAAGGCTTATCGTTCCATGCTTCAATTCTCCCGCAGCATATGCCTCGGAATGTATATAGCTGATCTCCTTAAGCTTAAGGCTTCCTTCAAGACAAATAGCATAATCTATGCCACGTCCCACAAAGAAAATATCCTGTGCATTTGCCTGCTTAGCAGCAAACCACTGTATTCTCTCCTTATCTTCAAGAATCTTATTAATCTTATCAGGTATAGTCTCAAGTTCCGCTATATAATCCGTATACTGTTCATCTGTAATCTGTCCACGAACTCTGGCAAACTCAATTGAAAGCATATATCCAGCAATGAGCTGTGCGCTGTATGCCTTAGTAGTTGCAACCGCAATCTCTGGACCAGCCATAGTATAGAACACATTGTCAGCCTCACGCGCAATCGAAGAACCTACAACATTCACTATACCAAGAGTCTTTACGCCCTGATCCTTTGCAAGACGAAGTCCTGCAAGAGTATCGGCGGTCTCGCCCGACTGACTGACGACAATAACAAGATCATTCTTATTGAGTATTGGCTTTCTATATCTGAATTCTGATGCAAGTTCTACACGAACCGGAATTCTAGCGAGGTCCTCCATAACATACTGTGTTACCACTCCTGTATGATATGCAGAACCACAGGCTACAATAATAACCTGAGAAATATTCTTAATATCATCCTCACTGAGTCCTACATCACTCAGATCTATTCTGCCATCCTTCATCTTAGAATTCATAGTATCCTGAATAGCCCTTGGCTGCTCATGAATCTCTTTCATCATGAAATGCTCATATCCGCCCTTCTCTGCAGCTTCAGCATCCCACTTGATCTCAACAAGATCTTTCTGAATCTCATCTCCATCAAGATTATAGAATGTAGCCTTTCCATCAGCCAGACGTCCAAGCTCCATATTGCCAATATAATACACATTTCTTGTGTACTTAAGTATCGCCGGCACATCAGACGCAATATAGCAGTTACCGTCAGCCACACCTATGATCATAGGACTGTCCTTTCTGGCAACATAAATCTCATTTGGATATTCCTCAAACATCATGGCAAGAGCATACGAACCACGTATACGAACCATGGCATGATTGATCGCATCCACCGGGGTATGCTCATACTTCTTGTAATAGTAATCAACCAGCTTCACAGCAACCTCAGTATCAGTAGATGAATAGAAAGAATAGCCATTCTTGATAAGCTTCGCCTTCAGCTCCTGGTAATTCTCTATGATACCATTATGTACACCAACTACATTGCCATCATCACTTGTGTGGGGATGTGCATTTGTCTCTGATGGCTCACCATGTGTCGCCCATCTGGTATGACCAATACCACATGTACCAAATACTGCATGTCCCGCATCAGTCTTCTCTATGAGTCCTTTCAAACGCCCCTTGGCCTTAACTATCTTGATATTCGAATCATTGTCCCTTACAGCTATACCTGCTGAATCATATCCTCTGTACTCAAGTTTTGACAGTCCATCTAAAAGGATAGGTGCTGCCTGTTCATTTCCTACGAATCCTACTATTCCACACATAGTTTTTTCTCCTCTGCATTTTTAATATGATTTTAAATCAACGGATTATATTATACTACTTTACCCTAATTCTTCAAATATTTTGAAATCACTTCTTATCATTTGATACTTTTCCCACGGCACAGATCTTTCACTTGTACCTGACACTCTAGCTTATAGCACCCTAGTATTATTCACAGAATGTTCATCTGAACCTGACACCTCAAGCATCCTCAGCATTGGGCTTATCCTTTGGAGTCCTGACACGGGCAGGGATGATAGCTGTGCTATAGTGTTCAGAGCTTGGCTTTGGCGACTTTACCGAGATTACCTCAGCAGGGATGATAGCTGTGCTATAGTGTTCAGCCATTTCCTGATAAGTTTCATTGATCTACTGGTCTTTCCATCCACCATTGTGGACAACTGCTGTCTTACAGTTATCTGATACGAGAATTCTGGCAACACCGCCAAAGAATTCGTACTTATGAACATGAGCAGCGATCCATGATTTCTGCTTCATATCCAGAAAGGCTTCTCATACGCATACTGGCTGTAAATCATTACACCAACGAATATGTAAGCCTTTAATATCTCACCGGTATCCGGGTCAATGATTGTTGCAGGATCACCTGCCCAGTCAACCTCAACCTGCTCACCTGGTTTGCGACTGATGTGCATTGTAGCACGTCGTTTCTGCTCATCCTGTTGAATGTGGTAGCAGAACTGGGAATACATAAGTGGCTCATCGCCGTTGGCACGGCAGTCATCCATGTATTCAGTCAACAGGAGTTTCTTACTGACTCCATTGCGGAGCAACTCCTTACGGATGTAATCATAGTCAAGCATCCTTTTATTGGATGCGACTTGGTTTGCAGAAGGAATGAACTTTTCTGCGAGCACAGCATCGGTATCGTTTTCGTCAAGAGGCCAGGAAATATCTAGTTCCCTAGCTCTTTTTAAAATGCGATTGACCATCTTCTTGGATACATTGCAGCTGTCGGCAATGTTCTTCTGACTGAGTCCCAGACCACTAAGTCTGAGACTCTCTCGATACTTGGTCATGGTCATGACCTCCCTTGAATGTATTTACACCTCTTGGTGCATGAGTACATTCTAAAGGATTTATTATAATGGTTTCCACCACCAGAACGCTGGCTTCCTTAAAAGCGGATTTGTGGTTTCCTATTCCCGGACAGCAGGGACACGAAGTCCGGATTATTCAACAAAATGTTCACAGAATGTTCTTTTGCACCTGACACCTCAGACTCATATGAATGGACACACTTTCAAACACTGATAGCACCGCACGCACTTGCTTCCATCAATCTGTGGATATTCAAATCCCTCTTCGTCCTCTACCATAGAAATAGCTTCTTTCGGACAGATGGCATAACAAGCTGTACATCCACAGCATTCTTCTTTTCTTTTATATAGTACTGGTAATTCTTTTTCCATATCTAATCACTCCACCGTCATACTCTTTGCAAGGTTTCTTGGCATATCGACATCCAGTCCCTTTGCTACACTTACATAGTATCCCAACAGCTGCAGCGGAATCACAGCTAAGTTTCCAATGAAATGCTCATCTTCCTTCGGAACATATACAGTAAAGTTCACTTGATCTTCAATCTCGTACTTTCCATAAGTAGTCAGCCCCACCTTATAGGCATGATCAGAAGTTAATGAAATCCCGGCTTCACCACGGAAGCCGTCCGTTCCAAAGTATTTAGACATTTTTTATTCTCCTTACAATCAAACACGAAACACAAAGAGTAAGCCGTATTCTACATTACTCTCTGCCCCCCCGATTACTCGAAGCATACTTTTCATTATTTTCTTTGTCTTCCTTTTAGCTCTTGTTTTTAAAGAATATTTAATCGGGGGGCATATTTTCCTTCTAATTCTTCAAAGCTCATTGTGTGCATATCGTCAAAAAAAGTATCTCTTTGTGATGGCCTTACACAAGACTTATATTCAGCCGGATTTCCTTTTACACCAGCTTCATATGTCACTTCTTTTAATTTCATTTCGCAACTGATATAGTTAAATATTTCTTGTCCTTTTTTTGTTCGAATTAATACAAGAGATGTTCCTAACCCATTATTCATTTCAGGAGCAACATCTTTAATTCCCCAAAAATCTGCAACTGTTAAATCAGACATTTTCTCTTTCTTTACCATACACTCATAGCAAGATGGACGCAAACAATAATCTCTCAGAAACATCTGCATATATGGGTCTTTATCTTTAGATATATAAAACTTCTTTACGGAATCTTCCGGAATAGTGCTCAGAACTTCCTTCATTCCAAAGTCAACCCAGCTATCATCTTTGCAACGGAAATTGATTCCTTTCAATTTTCCGCCCATTTTTTTCTCTTGATCTCGTGCGTATTCTCTCCACAATGCTGGTGATGGTGCTCCGTGGCAAATAACATCCATACAGATTAAATTATCATAATCCTTTCCCAGAAAGGTCTTCAATCCGTTTACTTGACAGCCTGTCCCTGTAAATAACACAAGTTTTCCTGCTTGTAACTCTTTCTTAACACTCTTAAATGTATTCCCAACCTTTGCTTGCAGATATTTTGATCCACGGAGCTTTGTTAGCCCTTCACTATCTGTAACTCCAATAAATTCCGCCGAATAGCAATCTTCCGACATCGCAACACCGTAAACAATACCACTCTTATTCAGCACATACTCTGCCAGAGAAGAAAATACCGCTCCAGAAGAACTGCTCAATCTCACATCTTTATCTTTGTTATAACAAGCATATACTTTTTCTGGCTTCACTTGTATATCCTCCTCTTCCAGTTCCTTTTATACAAATCCGACTAGCTCTATTGCCATCACGATCGACAACAGACGACATGTTGTCAAAAAGGATTTCTCTGGGTACACCACCAGTAGCCTTAAATGATGCTATCAAGCAGTCAAATACATCCTGTCTTGTTTTATATAGTTTGTAAGTAAAGACGGGGTATCTAGAATAACCCAATTTATAATCAAACACCTGAAAGGTGAATGGTTCTCCATAACGATTGTGAAGAGTTACATCTTTCTTCCAATCAACCTGTGCTTGTACTCCCATATCCGTTTCATAACGGGGATGACCTTTTTCAGTCTTCTTGGGTTTCAAGCCTTTGGATTTAACATATTTATTAAAGTTTGAGTATGTTCCAATACCGGAATCAACCTCATCCATGATATATTCATAGACCGCTCTGACATTAGCTCCTCTAAGTGAAAGCTTTGTCTTAATAAGGTCATAATGCTCATCGAGTCTGCTGGACTTATTATGATGCTTAGGCTTGCCTTCGTATCCGTCATAAAACCTTTTGACAGTCCTACGATCCAGGTCATACAGACGAGCCAGTTCTGAAAAGTTTGGTTTTATATTGCTCAACTTTAGTATCTGAAGCTGAGTGATTAATCCTTTATCCATGGTGAAAATCCTCCCATGGAAATGATACCAATCACAAGAGGGATTGTACATTTTTATTTTCCACTTTTTGTACATTTAAATAGTATCATTTACAGTAGAATAATCAAATCCGCCTGGAAATGTATCAACACAACCGCTGATATGCAGATTTCTCGGATACTTTGCCAGTATTATCCCTTCTCTTTCATTCCTTTATTTCCTTAAGATTTTTCTAATTGGTCCCCAAATAAGCTGCTTCTCTTCTTCATTCATTCCTAAGAAATACATTGAGAGACCATACACTGTGGCATAAATAACTGCAAGCACTCCCAATTTAACGAGACCAGTAATATTGACTAACTTCATCATAGCAATACCAACCACGCAAGGCACAATCAATGCTGGAATGAATTTAGCAATCTCTTTCCAAAAATAAATCATGTTCATTCCAATTCGTGCATGATAATACCAGTTCATGAAGATAGCATTACCCGCAATAAGAGAAATAGCTGTCCCAAGCGCAGCACCAGCTGGTCCCATAAGTTTAATCAGTGGAATGCTGATAAATACGTTGGCGATTGCAATTGCCAAATAGACAACTGCTCTTGCTTTATGCATGTTCTTTGCACGTTGAATTTCAATTCCCAAATTTTGTATTAATGGAACTGAAACCGGAATAATCAGCAACAATGCCACAGCATATGATGCGCCATATTCTGCCCCTGCCCATATTTTTACAAAAGGAACTCCAAAAAATATAAATCCAGATAAAATCAAGCCTAAAACCATAAATTGGATTCGTCCAACCTTTGTAAAAAGTATAGTCAATTGATTATTATCATTTGTCTCTGCAACAATGCGATTTACTTTAGGAACAAAAACATTTGACACAGACGACGAAAACTGAAGATATAATGTATTAATCTGTCCGCCTACTCCATACACTGCAACTGCTGTCGTACCAGCAAATCTTCCTAACAAAAATTTATCTACGCTCCAATTAATTTGATCGATAATCTGATTCAGGAAGATGAAAAAAGTAAACACCCACATTTCCTTAAGCAAACTAAGTTGAAGTCCTCTAAACGCGAATCTGATACGTAATTTTCTAAAACAATAGAACATATTAGATATCAATAACACAAATGTAAGAAATGTTGTTACGGATACCATGCCTATAGATCCGTACCCCATAATAAGTACTGGCAACGTCAAAAAAGGACTAAATAAATTCTGAAGAAGTATCAGCAGTTTTTGAAACAGAAACTTTTCGTGCGCCGTAATTGAGCAGTTAAATACACTATTCGGAAACGTCATTGCAAGGTTTATAATGAGCAGTCCCATCAAAACCTTAGCGGTAGCATATTCGCTTTCTGTAAGACCCGTACCAAAAATGCCTCGAATATTTCCTATCATTACAAGTCCACATAAAACACAGATAACAGAAATGGAACAGAAAATAAGCATAAACATTCCGTTCAACCTTGCAACGCCATCTTCATCTTTCTGTGTTTTATACCTTGAATAAAACCGTAAGTAGGAACTTCCAAATCCCAAACTTAAAAGACTCAAGTAAGAAACCACCGAATACACTAACTGATACAATCCGTATTCGCTTTGTCCCAAAAGGCGCAACATAATAGGGGTGTAAATTAAACTAACTAATATTTTTACTAATTCACCAGCATATGATAGTATAACACCGGCTTTTCGCTGATTAATCATATTTTTCATTTTTCAAAATTTTCTATTCTAAACCTTTCATTTATTAGACTCATTTACTATACAAACCTCATCCTGTTTGAACCCCAATATAATTTTTGCGACATTCAATCAATTCTTCAATGCGCTACTCAAAAACTCTCTGGAAGATTTTTGCATAGTAAGAACATTTTTATCGACAATCGAGTAATCGATTGGATTAACTGTTTTGGTCACTAAATTTTCATTAATAGAAATGACACGATCCGGCGTTCCGTACAGTTTCACTAAATCATATATTCTAACGTTCATCAAATCTTCAGGATTATTTGTTGGTCTCTCTAACAAATAAAACTCTTTATGAAAAACATAAGAAAATACACCTGCATGGAATGAATCTGTTACAACAATTTCTGCGTGCTGGATAAGACTAAGAAATTCTGGAATTCCAATATCATATAACTGTACATCACCAAAATGCCAATCCTGTGTCTTAAACTGAAAAACACTGCTATTAACAATGTGTGGAAGCGTGACAAGCTTTAATCCATTTTTCTTAGCAAATTCTTTTATTTGTTTTCTTTGATTTCGGTCATCACCAAGCATATAACAAAAAATATACTTTCCATTGATGCGCCGCTTTCCTGCTAACTCATGCCAGCTTTCTCTGTCTACTAAAAGTGTCGGATCTAATACATGCTTTGTGTTATCAAAAATGCACCTTTTAAACTGCTCCACCGTTGCCTCTTCTCTTAACGAAACAGCAGAATATTTAGCTAATGCCTTTTTCATATATTGAATATACACATCCGGCAGGTTGCTTACCGATACGCTTGATGCATATGAAAAAACAATTTTATGATCTCTAGCATTTAAAAAATTGAATACATATCCATCATCAACCACACCTGGTTTCCAGATCTGATCGCTTCCACTTATAAAAATATCATATTCCTTTTTACACTCAGAAATTGTTTCTTCTGTATAAACTTTAGAATGCCTAATAGATTTTTCTCTAAATTCCGATACTTTTTCTGTACGCGAATTCAAGCGTTCTGAATACCGCTTTGCAAAGAATCTTGTTACTATTTTAGAATATACGCGCCATACTACTTCAGCAATGCCCATTTTTACCAGTTTCTGCATTTTCGTCTGTTGTGGCGGCAGATATAACGGCTTTATATTCTCCCTTTTATAAGAGATTAGTTCGCTATCATATCCCAATTCACTAATATACTTATCCAAAGCATAGGCTTGCAATAAGCCACCATAGTTTTTACTATTATAATAAAGTGAAATTATACCTACTTTTTTCATCTGACCTTAATAATCCTCTCACTTACTATCTATGAACAGCATTCAAAAAACCGTCATAAAGAGTAACCAATGTTATTTTGCTTGAATCAATGTTATAACCTGCTTCATTTATTTCATCCAAGTGTGATGTTCTTGTTTTTTCCCAATTTACTTTTTCATTCATCATCCTTTGTGCCCATTCAAGCGGAGTTTCATTTAAAGAATAATACCTGATATTTTCTGTAAGTTTTGTGTCTTCTGGAACTCGATCTGAAGCAAAACAAAATAATCCAGACGTCTGTGCCTCAACCGCAACCATTCCTAATCCCTCCATTTTAGAAGGAAAAAGAAGTATGTCCATTGCAGAATACCATTTTTCAACATCACCCACACTTCCCATAAACAGGCATTTATCCGTTATCTCAAGCTCTTTTGCTAACTCTCTAACCGGTTCATCCAGTTCTCCCGCTCCTAGCCATAATAGCCTGGCATCAGGCACTAATTTCTGAAATTCAGCAAATACTCTTACCGAAAAAAACGGATTCTTTAAATAACTCAATCGTCCGACTACTCCAACTACAACAGCATTTGTCAGCCCAAGGGATTCTCGAATTTGATTTCTATTCTCCTTGTTGAACACATATTTTTCGGCATGAATTCCATTAGGGAGAATTTTAAAATTTCCTATCCCAAAGATTTCGTCACCTGCTGCTGTAGAGCAAGCTAAATGTGCATTAGATAAAATTGAACATAAACTATCAAAAACAAATGATTTGATTTTGTTTTTATTGGTGTCTGCCAGTTTCTGTGCATGGCTATGATACACTCTAACAGGCACTTTGTTTTTGTACGCAGACAAAAGAACGGCCGTTCCGTTATGATTTGGCACATTTACATGAACAACATCATACCGTTGCTTCATAATTTCATCCAAAAATCTCATCTTTTTCTTACTGATATAAGAATCAACTTTTGGAAGGAAAAACACCTTTCCACCATTTTTAACAACTTTCTTTTCATAAGGTGAATTAACTTTTTTAAGCACTAAAAAATCAACACAGCTTGAATGAGTCACAAGTTCATCGTAATAATTCATCATACAATTAGTGACTCCATTATTCTGTGTAAAACTATTCACTACAATAAGGACTTTATTTTCATTCATTTTTCTCCCTCTCATATAAACCGATATGGTACCACTCCATAGAATTCTGCTGCTTTGGTTATCGTCAGCCAAACAAAGTAAAAGCCAAACATAAAATATATGCAAGCTCTAACAATTGGCTTATTGGATTTCAACTTCATTGAACTGATTACATAAGGGCAAAGAATCAAAACAAAAGGTGTAAAGTATAGCGAAAATCTGTTCAGAATATTCATGCGAAAAATCAGCAAGTTAAATGTCGACGCTATCAAAACCATGTATAGTAAAAAACTCTCATTTTTCGCCAAACAATACGCACTCTCATCATCTTTAAAAAGATGCTTTTCCGTTTTCTTTTCCCATACCCAAACATAATAGCCTAGTAAAAATGGCACAAATGCAAGGATGAAATTATAAATCGTCTGGAGATTTATATGTCCAACACCTTCCGATGCACTTGTCAAATATCGTTCATAATTATTTCCTGTTCCAAAGAAATTGAGTGCAACCGTATAGAAATTCATATAAAACAAGTAAAAAACCACCATTACTCCTACACCAATGATTATTTGCTTTTTTGTGAACCTTAGCCGATCAAACAGAATCATCAGTATACACAAAATAGCTGAGCTATGAAAGGTTGATGCCAACAAAATCAACAATGCAAATTTTATATAATCCTTTAGCCTTCTTTCGCTGTTATTCATCAATGTATAGGCAACCAATATGATTGAAATCGCCAGTCCTTGCCTCATCATTGTCATAAATCGATAATAAAAACAAGTGAATAGCATAAGCTCAGTGCTTAGTATAACATCCGTCGATTCCTTATAAATAAAATAACCGAATGCCGCACACATTAGGAAAGAAGTAGCAAAAATAAAAAATTGTACATCGCTTGAAAAAACATGTAAGAATCTAGTAAAATAGCAATATCCAATTTCGTAGCCAATCGTAGTTGAAAATGTAGGAATCTGCGACCAGCTATAATCTCCAATCATATTAAAACGTTTTGCATAGTGCCCCACTAAATCCGTTCCAACACTTGGATCTCTTAATCCCGCTACTAGAATCAAAACGCCAAAAGTCACAATCAGATATATCTTTCTCCGTCTATCAGAACTGTTCGCTCGATACAAGTTTCCGTATATATATATATATACAGCTAATACAAAATATATTGCCATCTTTATTCTCCTCTTTAACTTTTCCCCACTAGCTCTTTCAGTTTCTTTTTCAGCTCGGTCGGAATTGACGCTTTTAAGGTTAATACCACTCTTTTGATTCCTAGCCTCTTTTTAAATTCTTCATCGACTGCATCATACCCATCCGTATGATACAGTTTCAGAATTTCTTCTCGATCTTTACTATAATGAGATGGCTCTCTCAACTGGCCGTTATTAGCCGCAATTCGTACATAGTCAGATGAAACTAATTCAAGTGAAGCTGTATCTTTTATTAGCTTCATACCTCTCTCTGTATTAGCCAAAACACAGGAAATACCCTCATAGATTCGGTCTCTCCACTTCTTTTCATGGAAAAGTTCTGCGTGCACTTTCTCAATACCCCAATAATCTCCAATAGTAATATCACTGTATCGTATTTCAGACGCATATTTACAGCTATAACAATTTTCTCGATCTATTTTACCTTGTAAAAAATACTCATAAAATGATGATAGCCTACAATGGATGTTTCTATTTTTACTCTTGGCACAATAGCTAATATAATAATCTTTCCAGCCTTTTTTCTTATCCCTAAATTCAAAAGTCTCTACGCTATCTGAAAGCGTGTGGATGTAATCATTCAAGAGCTTCTGACTTGGAACTCCATGGCAAATGATGTCAACCGTATAAAGATTATCGTATTCCTTTTTCAAGTAACCATTTAAAGAATCTACTTGGCACGGCGTACCAGAAAAAAGAACTTTCTTGCCTAACTCAAGATCCTTTTTAATGCAAGGCAGAGCGTCAAAAATGTAACTCTGCACATACTTGGAACCTTGAAGTTTTGGAAGTCCCTCAATCGTGTTAATTCTAATATGCTGCAACACATAGTTTCCGTTCTTTATCTCATATGCCGCACCGTATACAACTCCGCCATTCTGAAGTATTTCTGTCGCAAATGCGCTGAATGCGCCTCCAGAGGATGATTTCATTAACTGATCATGATTTGTATTTGTTGCCACATACCCTGCAATCGGTTTAAATGCCTCGTGAGTCTTTTGATAATTGCATACCGTTTTACATAAACCGCATTGCACACACTTGTTTATATCAATCTGGGGATAAATAAATCCGTCTTGATCTTCTGTCATTTTTATTGCGTTTTTCGGGCATATACTATAACACGCACCGCACCCACAGCAGTTTCTCTTTTCATGAAAAAGCTCTATGTTATTCATCCGATTCACTTCTCCCCTTTCTGATCCTCATTCAAAAATTCTTCTGGATAAATGTTGTTGCTTTTGCTCTTTCTCGTTCAAGCACATCATTGACTTTTGCAAAATCCATTGGTTCGTATTTCTTTTTATCATTCATTACACGATGTTCTGTTCCTGTAAGTTCCAGCACACTCTGCAATCTGGAATTATATTTGCCAGGATAAAAAATGAAAAACTCTTTGTTGAAATTCAAAGAAAAGGCTGTACAGTGGAATGAATCTGTAATCACATAATTCGCATAGTTAATCAGCGACAAGAACTGATTTACTGTCGGTGTGTAGATCATTTTTCCCTGTTCTTTTAAGTGGTTTAGATAATAGCTCATTCTGACAATCTTACAGCCCGTTTTTTCAGAAAGTTCTTTAGCGAACTGTTCCATCTCTGAATTTGGATTTAAACGGTAAATGATAATGTATTTTTCCCGAATCATTCGTGGGGCAATCATGTCACTCCACTCCTCTTTATTCAGCACCAGCGTCGGGTCAAGGATGTGTTCAACATTTTTATATCCAAGTTCTTCCAAAAGTTCTTTAGCTCTATTTTCACGCACCGAAATTGCGCTGTACTTGCGTACATAATTACTCATTTCGGCACGTTCATCTTCCTTAATAGCGTTCATACCAATGCTGACCGCATAACCAACTCGTTTTTTCCCATCGGGAGCGAATTCCAAATAGTACGCTGGAAGAATGCCACCATTGTATTCGCTATTCCAAGTCTGATCGCTTCCAGTGCAATACACCTCGGCTACCGGTGGATTCTTTTTTAAATCATCATAGTCCTTATATCTTCTTGTCAGTGATACATTTTGTGCTAAAAAATTCACACAGACCTTATTTCTCTTTATATTTTCTATTTTTTTCAATGCGACATACGCTACTGACTTCAATACATTTTTTCCAAAATGCTTGCTCTCAAGCCCATCTTTGAGCATAGCATCTTCTTCCGCATTCGGTCTAACATAGTCAATAATCTCAACCTTATGCCCCATTAACTCCAGCTTTTTTTGTGTTGCATAGGTCTGGAGCACAGAGCCATAATTTCTAATATAATGTAACGTTATCACTGCAACTTTTGACATATTTTCTCCTTATTATCCAACTAGCTTTTTCTTCATAACCTTCATATACAGTGCTGGGCTAACAATAAACAGCAACACCTGAACTTTCTTTACTGCATGAAGTTCTGATGTCATAATCTCCTGTATATTACTCTTTAAGTCTTTCTTCACGAGCTTCACAGCATCTGAATCCAGTTTTCCTGCACGAACCATCGCATTTGCAATAGAAAGATCACCATTTACGCATTTATATCCTATAGCTAGGTTTTTCATAGAGGCACAGTTCTGTGCAGTTTCATCCATAATGGAAGTAATGTTGCTGTTCTGTTCCAAATACCATGCGATGCTTTGATCAGCATGAAATGTTGCCGCACCCTCACGTTGCGCATAATACGCATAGAGCGCATACGGTACATAAACAACCGTTTTGCTTCTAAATAAAGCGCGCATCAAAAATTCCAAATCCTCTGCCATTCTTTTACTGGTATCAAAACGCAGATTCTGGATAAGTTCCCTCTTAAACAGTTTATTCCATACCGTTACCTGAACCGGACAGCTAAAATCAGCTATGAGCTCAAAGGCTTTCTTATTGTCAAATCTCAGCACATTGAAGTCATCACCCGAAAACCTATGTACAAGTTGATCAGTCGCACCATCAGTAATTGCAAATTGGCACATAGCCATTTCTGCATCAGCCAAGACTGCTTGCCGATACATATCTTCAAACATCGTAGCGGCAACGTAATCATCACTATCTACAAATCCAACGAATTCACCTGATGCCACTTCAAGTCCACTATTTCTTGCCGCTGATACCCCGGCATTCTTTTTGTGGATTACGATAACTCGCTTATCCTTGGCAGCATACTCATCACAGATTCTTCCACAATTGTCAGGTGATCCGTCATCCACGAGTATAACCTCAATTTCTTTAAGTGTCTGTCCTAACACAGAATCCAGACATCTGTTGAGATATTTCTCCACTTTATATACAGGGATGATAATAGAAACTTTAGATTTCATTGTACCCCCCAGTAATTCTTCCTTATGTTTAATAACAGATCCTGTTGGAACATCCTTATAAATTAAGCAGTTTGCGCCAATTACACAATTATCGCCTATATGCACTCCTGCAAGGATTGTTACATTGCTAGCTATCCAGCAGTTATTTCCTATAGAGACCTCCTTGCTTGTGAATCCTTGTGAATGAATCGGAATTCCAGCATCCTTCTCTCTGTACTTATGGTTATGGTCATAAATCTTAACGCCCTCACCAAAAATGCAATCATTTCCAATTTTAATTTCTTTTATCGACGTCGCTGAAAAATAATTATTCACAAAACAATTATCACCAAATTCAATACATCCTGTAGGTTCAATATACAGTTTAAAATTCCCTCTGAATTTAAAATGCTTCCCGTATACAAATCTATCTCTATATATGAAACGATAATATGCAGTTACCGCTATCCGTCTGGCATTTATTAAAACTCTATGAACAAAAAACATGATTTTTACTCCTCGCTAAGCATTCGTTCATAGCACTCCATCAGTTTTTTAACATGATGTTCCGAAGAATACTTTTCTCTATTGAAATATTTTTCAATGTTAGACTGTAACTTAATTACAAGCTCATCATTTTCCATACGACAGATAGATTCACAAAGCGCTTCCACATTTTTCCCAGAGTAAATCAGTCCGTTATAATCCTGTTCAATGTAGTCTCTACCTGCTGAACTATCTGATACAATACATGGCAGGCAATAGCCTCCCATTACCTCTGGAATCGTCAACGGAGCTCCTTCATACCATACCGATGGAAAAACCAACGCACGCGCCTGAAGGATATACTCCTTCATCTCTGTCTGTTGTTTCCAGCCAACAAATTCTATCTTTGGATATTTATTTTTCAAATCTTCCAGTCTGTCACCAGAGCCAATTACTATTCCACTCACTCCAGCCTTTGTAATCCCCTCACAAAAGAAATCAATTCCTTTTTCATATGACAACCGACCAATATATAAATACTTCTTATTATCGCTAGCAGGAACTATTGTTTGCAATTTGACATTGATTGGATTCAGAATCATCATTTTTTTATAATGAAATGGAATTCTTTTTTCAGAAACATTCTTATTAAATTTTGAGATAAATGCGATATACAATTCTGTTCCATTCACCAGCCTAAGCATACCAATCTGGCGGATAATTCTGTACAATTTATATATATAGCTTCTTTTGTCGCAGTTGCACAATACACAATCAACGCTCATTGCTTTTCTTTCGCATATCTCCTTCTTTTGAAAGTCATAGCAACAACCGTTTGGACATTGCAAAAAGTAATCGTGCATTGTCACAAGAACCTTAAATCCCATCCTCTTAATTGGAATAAAAATGGATGAACTCAGTACCTTTGACCAGCCGTGCATATGGATAACTGTATCTTTAGGATCATACTCTTTTAACAGCTTCTCCATCTCCTGCCGTGCCGAACGATTGTAAATTCCTCTGATAATTCCACGCAACCTGTTGCTGTCTTTTATTGCTTCCTCTTGATTCAGGCATATAACATGTACGTTGCTATTTTTTAGCTCATCACATACCGGACCTTTTCCTGTAAACATGACAACATTACTGCCCGTTTCTGCAAGTGAAACAGCACTTGTAATAGCTACCCTCTCAGCACCACCAGTTATATTTGCAAAATCACAAACAACAATAACATTTTTAATCTTCATGTCTACACTCTTCCCACCTGATTATTCTATCAACAGTTCTTCAAATTTTTTTCTTGCAACGTCCCAAGTGAAATTACATTTAATAAAGTCACTTCCATTTTTGCCAATTGATAATCTCTTCTCATTATCGGTCAGCAAAGTCGCAACACTGTCTGCAAATCTTACATTCTCATCCTCGACCATCCAATCTTTACCATTCACAGCATTTATATTCTCTGCACCGATATTGGTCGTTACAACAGGAAGTCCCATCGCCATCGCTTCAAGATTTTTCGTCTTTATTCCACTTCCAAATGTCATTGGACAAACAAAAACTTTACACTGTTCCAAGTAGTCTCGAACATCTTCTACACGTCCAGTAAAATGAACATGTTCCGATTCAAGTTTACGCAATTCCTCCGATGCTCCGCCACCAATAACCATAAAAACAGCATTCGGAACCTTTTTCAAAACAATTGGAAGAATTTCCGAAATAAAATGGTGCGCTGCATTTTCATTATGAGCTACACTCATTGCTCCTAAAAATCCAATAATATTCTTTGTTGCCCTTGATTCACGATAAGAGAAAAAATCCACATCAACACCTATTGGAACAGCAACAGCCTTGTTTTGTTTTAATTCCTGATTAAATTCACGAACTTCTTTTTCTGCAACAAATATCGTTTTTTCGCAAATCTCTCCGATTTCTTTTTCATATTTATCCAGCAAAGCAATCTCATTCTTCATCACTGCCAATTTCAATGGTTTGGCCAGCATTATTGCTCGTAAAACTTTCGGCACAGTATAAAGAAATGCCCCATATGGATTTATTCCATCAATGTCATTGTCAAGCTGTCTTTTGTAGCGCAATGAAATTCTATCATCCAGATCTGCAATTCTAAAAGAGTCTATATCTCTTATGTATTCCGTACTGCGTACCATATCTCCGATTACAAACTGCGGACGCTCTTTTTTAACAAGGTCATCTACCACTTTTTTTGCTTCAGTACTCCAGTATAATGCTACCTGCATTGGTTTTTTTCGCAAGATAATAGAGTCTTTTACAATCTCGAAAATTCGATTTTTTGCTGATGCCCTTGGGAGGATAATCAGTTTATCGATAAACTTCGGTTTCTGCGCAGGGTCATCGCCTTTCTCTAAAAAAGCTGCTACCACCAATCGATACCCCAATTCTTCTGATAAAATTCTGCAATAATGATATAAAGATGTCTTTCTGCCAGAAGATGCCGGAAATGGAAGTCTTGGCATTACAAATAATATTGTTTTTTCTTTACTCATCCTTAATTTCTCCAAAAAATTCATTTTCCAGCATCAGACACAGACAATGGTAAACAGGAAGATGCAATTCCTGAATCATATATGTCTCAGTCTGTGGAACTTTGATACACACATCACTCATCTGCGCTAACTTACTGTCCTTTGCACCGGTCAGGCCAATCACCTTCATTCCTTTGGCATGAGCAGTCGTCGCTGCATACAAAACATTTTTACTGTTTCCACTTGTCGAAATGCCAAGAAACACATCCCCAGTCTTGCCATAGCCATTTACCTGCTGTGCAAAACACAGAAGCGGTTCGCAATCATTCATGTACGCAGTAGATAACGCCGGATGTCCATCCAGTGCAATAGCAGGAAGCGCACCTTGCAGGTTTTCTGCAAGAACAGTTCCAAGCTCCTTATTTTCCTTAACAAGTTTATCTGCGAAATCTGCGTCTGGTTTTCGAGGAAGTTTGAAGCCTTTCATTAATTCGCCAACAATGTGTTCCGCATCTGCACCTGATCCACCATTGCCAGCAATCAGTAGCTTTCCACCGCAACTATAGCAGTCTCTAAGAACTTTATATGCCTTCAAAATATCATCTTTTGCCACTAAAAGTTCAGGATATCTTTTTACAAGTATCTCAATCTCATTCATTCGATTTCTCCTTAATTATTCTGGAAGGATTGCCAGCAACAACGACATTTGGAGGAACATCATGTGTCACTACGGCGTTAGCACCAATAACCGCATTGTCACCGATTGTCACATTGCCTAATACACATGCACCAGCTCCTATCATCACATGATTTCCAATTACAGGTGCACCACCCTCATTAATTCCTCCTGACCACTTGCTACCTAATGTTACATGTTGAAAAATAGTACATTTTTCGCCAATTATGCATTTGGGATGCACAACACAACCAAGTCCTCTATGGTAAAAATAGGTTCCTGCACCTATTGAAGCTTTAGCACTGATTGAATTTGCAAAGAGTATATGCTCAAATACATCTATGATTCTGCCTATTTTTCCGCAATACCCCCCCCGATTAATGAGGGTGTGTGCCCACTTCCACAATATGTTCATTTCTCTCCTCACTCCATTCCAGAATCTATGAATTCAAATAGCGACTTAACCGTAACCGTCTGACCGTAGTTTTCCTTGCCATTGCTCAAAAGCACAGTCTTACATCCAGCATTGATGCCAGCTTTAACATCGTTTTCTCCATCACCAATCATCCACGACTGTGACATATCAATGTTAAAATCTTCTGCTGCTTTCAACAGCATTCCTGGCATCGGTTTACGACAGTCACATTCAATCTTCAGTTCCGGACGCTCACCTTCATATCCCTTATGAGGGTGATGCGGGCAATAATAAATGGCATCCAAATATGCGCCTTCTTTTCCAAGGAGTGTTTCCATCTTATTGTGGATTTCTTCCAATTCTTGGAATGTCACCTCTCCCCTTGCAATAACAGGTTGATTTGTAACTACAATTGCAAGATAACCAGATGCATTAATCTTCTTAATCGCCTCTGATACACCATCAATCAATTCAAAGTCGTCAATATTTCTGAGAAATCCAACATATTTATTGATAGTACCGTCTCGGTCAAGGAATATGGCTTTCTGCTTGTTAGAAAGGTTCTTAGCCGATACTCTTCCGGCTTTGAAATCCTCTTCTACCTGATGGAAACGAGCAGGCGTCCCCATATCTTTTACATATTCAGGAGAATCGTAGCAGAACATCTTGCCAAATCCCGCCAACGGTTTCAGGAGCTGGCGGTCTAAATCAACTTTTACAGTCTTCCCTGTCGTCTCGTCCACAGTGCCGAGTTTGTCTGCATCAATTGACACCATATCAAGAATTTTAGGATCAATCACATGCAAACCCGCATTGACTCTATTTTTATAATATATCGGACGTACATCTTCTTTTGCCAGCCAAGATTGAACCGACATATTCTTTTCCGCAATGATGAGACCGCTATCGTAAGGATGGTTATTAGGATGAGTTAACAGCGTCACCAATCCGCCATGTTCCTGATGAAACCTAATCATACGGTTAAAATCAACATCAAAAACAGCATCTGCATTCAAAAGAAGAAATGGTTCATCTCCGAGTTGTTCCCGTAGTTTGAAAAGAGCACCTGCATTTCCGAGCGGTGTAACTTCATTGTAGTACTGAATTGACACCCCAAGTTTAGAGCCATCCCCCAAATAGTTCATGATCTTGTCTCCCATATAGGATACTGTCATGATAAAATCTTTAAAGCCCTGAATCCTCAACGAAACAAGTTCGCGTTCTAGAACTGGAACACCCTCGATTGGAATCAAAGGTTTTGGAATATCTGGAAACAATTCGGATATTCGAGTACCTCGCCCTCCGGCCATAATAACTACTTTCATGTTTTTAATCCTTTGGTGTATAATTTTCTGGTGTATAATGAATCACACGAGTTCCACCGTCCTCAAATTTGAACGGAATATATAGCAAGTCGCGCATAGCCCAGCGAACTGCATCTTGATGTTCTGGCTGTACATAAAATACAAGGAAGCCACCACCACCAGCTCCGAGAAGTTTTCCGCCCAACGCGCCAGCAGCAATACCTTTTGCGTAAAGTTCATCAATGCTATTTGTAGAAACAGCCGATCCCGTCTGACGCTTAAGTTTCCATGTGTGATCCAACAGTCTACCAAAATCATCAAGATTCTTTTCCTTATCCGTTAAAACTTTCTCTGCATCATCAACCAATGACAGCATCTCTCTTAACTGTGCTGTTTTATCAACCTTGCCTGCTGCATTCGCTTTCTGAACGTCAGAAGAAAAACGAGTAAAACCAGTAAAGAACATCATTAAATTTTGATTAAGTTGCTTCTTTCTCTCTGGTGAAATAATCACAGGCAAGACCTCATAGCCATCTGCATTAAAGTTAATGCGGTTAAAGCCACCAAATGATGCGGCAATCTGGTCCTGCCATCCACCTGCTTCCTGACATAAATTCCGCTCAAGATAAATTGCTTCATCTGCCAGTTTCTTCTTATCAGCATATTTGCCCTTCAGCGCATAAAAAGCATTCAGCATTCCTACTGCAAAAGAACTTGATGTTCCCAATCCAGAACGTGCAGGAAGATCTGCTTCATAGGTAAGTCGTATTTCATGCATGTCCAACATTTTCATTGCATTACGGATTGCTGGGTGCTGAATAGCCTCAATATTTGTCACGCGCTCAGTCTTTGAGTAAGACAACTCAGTAGAGTAATCAAAAAAACGAGGCAGGTGTCTAACATTCACATAGCAATACTTGTCAAATGTGGTAGACAAAACAGATCCTCCATTTTCTCTAAAAAAGCTTTCCATATCTGTTCCGCCGCCAAAAAAAGACATACGAAACGGTGTCTGTGTAATAATCATCTCTAATTCCTCCGGTCCTTTTTTGACTCAATTCTCTCAAAAGGAGCTTATCTATGTACACATCCCGAAGGATGGTATTTCTTTCTATCGTATTCTCTTACTCCTCAACTTTATTTCATGGTACAACAACAAGCCTGTATACAGATTGTAATAACAATCTATACGCAGGCTTGTCCTCGTACCTCCTTATTTTGTTTTCTGCTCTATCAGCTTTCGCTGTGGTGGGTTAAGTATAGAGCGCAACCAGAAGCCATTAACCCCTGAAAACACGCTGGTCATAACGCACCATGACAAGCAGAAACAAATTGAGGTGAAAAGGTCAAGCCGCGCAAACCCGCATGAATTCAGGCTTTTTTCTGGTTGTCCATATTATTTCACACTCCCCGTAACCAAAAGACGGGTTATTATAATGGCTGCCAATACGCGGATCAAGACAGACACCATCGATGATCTGTTTGGTGTTCAAACCCTTGCTCTCTGCATAAGTATCCAGTTCGTTAAAGTAAGCCACGCGCAGAGCCAGATATGTATTGGCGAACAGCTTAACAGCCTCTGCTTCGGTGAAGCCCATGATCAGAGTGTCAATGTTCTCCTTGACTGCACCTTCCTGCAGTAAACCGGCAAACTCGTGAGCAGCTTCAACTAGACGCTCACCATTTAGGTCAGTACCAACGATTATACGAGAAGGGTAAAGATTGTCGTACAAAGCCTTGGACTCTCTTAAAAACTCCGGGCTGAAGATGATGTTCTTGCTGTTGAACTTCTCGCGCACGGATGCGGTGTACCCCACAGGAATCGTGGATTTGATAACCATAATGGCGTTCGGGTTATATTCCATGACCAGCTTGATCACTGCCTCGACTGCGCTTGTGTCGAAATGCTGCGTGTGGCTGTCATAGTTCGTAGGGACCGCAATTACAACAAAGTCCGCTTCAGAATATGCAACCTTTGCATCTAGCGTTGCGGTCAGCTTCAATTCTTTTTCAGCCAAGTATTTTTCAATATATTCGTCCTGAATTGGTGACTTATGATTATTAATAAGGTTCACTTTCTCAGGAATAATGTCAACAGCAGTTACCTGATGATGTTGAGAGAGCAATGTCGCAATTGACAACCCAACATAACTAGTACCAGCAACCGCAATTTTATAATCAGTTTTCATTATCATTTATCCTCCCGAATCTAAGTATCTCTATTTATAATTCTCTTATAAAAAACATCCGTATACTACTTCGATCCTTCCCTACCAAGCACTACCTTAATAGTCTTCAGTACTATCCTAACATCAAGTCCAAAGCTCCAGTTTTCTATATACTCCGTATCCAGTCTCACAACCTCCTCAAAGTCCGTGATGTCGCTTCGACCGCTCACCTGCCACATTCCGGTGATTCCAGGCTTTGTTGCAAGTCTGCTCTTGTGGTGCATCTCATACTGCTCCACCTCAGAGATGAGTGGTGGTCTTGTTCCAACCAGTGAGAGATCCCCTTTCAGCACATTGAAGAACTGTGGGAACTCATCTATTGAGAAGTCTCTGATATACTGGCCGATTCCCTTCTTCTTGGTGCCGTCCGGCAGAATCTTGTTGCCTATGACTCTCGGGTCAAAGTCCATCTTGAACATCTTCGAATCGCTCATGGTGTTCTGCGCCATGAGTTCCTTCTTGCGCTCCTCAGCGTCCATGTACATGCTTCGGAACTTGTACATCTTGAATATCTTGCCATTCAGTCCCACTCTCTCCTGCTTGAAGAAGATCGGTCCCGGGGACTTGATGTATATGATAGGTCCTATGAATATGGTGAGGATGAGCGTGAATACGCTGCCCACCAGACCGCCTATTATATCTGCCGTTCTCTTGAGCAACATCTGCTTTGGTGTTGCGTAGTTCATCATGGTCGTGACCACGGTCTCACCATTTATCTTCTGGATGAGCTGCTTGTCGCCGTGGGTCCTCACGATGGATGATATGCACATGTGAACTGTGATGCCGCCCTCGATAAATGCGTCTATCAGCGTGTTCGCATATCCGTATGCTCCACGCACATCCACGTATATCTCGTCCACCCATGCGGTTCTCACATAATCAACTGCACTGTTGTAATCCGCCACCACCGGCACTCCCTGGATCTCCTGACCAGTGAGATTGGCATCTATCACCATGACTCCTACTATATCAAACCCGGAGTAGTTCTTCTCCTTGAGGCCTGCCACCACTTCATCTGCTACATGTCTGGTGGTCATGACCAGGAGCTTCTTGCCCTTGCCATGCTCTGCATATTTCTCAAGATGCTTCTTCCACAAGCTCCTCACCGCAAATGTGGCATACACATATATGGCCCACATGAGTAGGATGGTAGTTCTGGAATATATAGATGTATCCTTGAGGACAAACACATACAGAAGGAGCAGTGCAACTATCACGAAACCGTTCTTGAAGCTGGATATGAATTCCTTGAAGTATCCTCTTCTGAGAACGCCTTCATATGTATTCAGGAATATCATGGCTACTATATCCGCCAGCTCTGTGATGATAGCCAGTGCCAGATAATCTCTGCTCGCGTACGGATTTACCATGCCGTGTCTGATATGGAATGCCACAACAAACGATAACTGCAGCACTATTAGATCAAGCAGCATGAAGTCAAAGTGCTTCAGCCAGCCTTTTGCGCCTTTCTGATACATAATTTTCTCTCCTCATCCTCTGTCGTCAGGGTCATATTTGTGCCCGCATGACCCGGTCTGTTGATTCATACATGAAATGACTCAGCCCGTGTGATTGTCGGCTGAACCTTTTCATCTGTAAACCATGCTATGTATTAAATGGTCTATTATTTATCACCCACACCGGCGGCGCGGAACGTCCTGTGGCATAGACATTCGTTTTGCGCCACCGGGTAGGGCTTGGAACTATTTAACATAGCAGGATGATTATTTAACCTTGTAAATAATTGACTTGCTGTATGCCTTGTAGTTCTTTGTTGCAGCAACCTTAACAGTGATTCTTACCTTTGTGCCCTTCTTGACACCCTTACCAACAGTAATCTTGCCATTCTTAACCTTGACCTTCTTATTGGCTGACTTGTAAGTAACCTTTGCCTTTGCCTTAACACCAGATACAGTGATCTTCTTCTTAGAAGCATTTACCTTAACCTTAACAGACTTCTGAGCAGCCTTGTTAATTGTGTAGTAAATTGTCTTTGTACCCTTGTAGTTGTTGATACCCTTTACGGTAATCTTATACTTGCCAGCGTTCTTAGCCCTAGTTACGCCAGTAATCTTGTAATCAGTACCTCTCTTGAGAACTGTGTTACCATACTTAACTGTAACCTTGGTTGTCTGATTCTTAGCATTGTATGTCTTTGCAGCAGCAGTAGCCTTGTAGCTCTGCTGTGCGTTAACTGTGTACTTAACTGTTGTATCGCCTGAATAGTTACCTATTCCCTTGATCTTAACTGTGTATGTACCAGCCTTTGTTGCCTTAAGGCTTCCTGAAACGACTTTGAAATCCTTGTTCAGGGTAAGTGTCTTACCGTTAACAACAATTGTTGTTGTCTGGCTCTTTGCATTGTATGTAAGAGACTTTGCTGTAGCAGACTTAACGTTTACCTTAGTTGGTGATGATGTAGCTGCAAATGCAACTGTTGGCACCATCATTGCGATACATACAACTATAGCCAAAAGCTTCTTTAAATTCTTCACAATAAATTCCTCCTTCCAAAAAAGTTCTATTGTATTGAATATATGATAAAACGCCCTGCACGCCACTATACATGGCGTTATATCCAAAGTGAATTATTTTGACGGGGTGCCGTCGCTGGAGGCTGCAGCCTCTTTGCCGTAAGTGCCATAACCATAGCCGTACTGGCTATAGTATTTGCCATACTTGCCGTAATATTTCTTGTATGCTCTCCCCGTTGTCTGAGCTCTGTTGAGTATGACTCCAAGCAGCGTACAACCTACCTGGTCAAGCTGCTGGAATGACTGTTTGATGAGACTTCTTGATGTCTCACCTGCTCTGACTACCAGAGCTGCGCCATCGCACAGTGATGCGATCTGAGCGGCATCCGCCACACTGCCAAGCGGTGGCGAGTCTATAATGACATACCTGTATGTCTCTGCCAGCTTGTCAAGAAGCTCTGCAAATCTAGCATCCTCCAGAAGAGCTGATGGATTCTCCAGAAGGTTCATACAAGGTACGATGTATGCATTTTCTACCTGTGTTTCATAGATGACATCCTCCATCTCGGACTGTCCCGACAGGAAATATCCAAGATCCGGAAGCTTGTCAGCATCCTTTATGTGATGTCTGTCCTTTATGACTGACTTACGAAGATCCACATCCACCAGCACTGCAGGGAATCCTGCCTCGGCGAGCATCTTCCACAGATTGATCGCCACGCTGCTCTTGCCCTCATTTGGCATGCTGCTGGTTATGAGTATCTTTCTTGTGTTCTTACCACAGAACTTTATGTTGATCCTGAGACGGTTCATCGCCTCCTCCACTGCATATGGGAGTTCCTGAAACTCTATGTTAAGCTTCTTCATGCTCTGACCCTCTCTTTCCTGTTGTGTTTCTTTCCAAATTCATCCTCTGTGTCGTCTGTCCTGAACTGATCACTCTCAGGTATTGTCGTGAGCGGTACTATTCCGAAATACTTCTCCATGTCGTCTGCTGAGTGGATCGTGTCATCCATCAGGTATCCCACAATGACGATCAGGCAGTAGATGAGTGCTCCAAGCAATGCACCTATGGCGGTGTACTTAAGGTAGCTTGGTCCGACCTTCTGGTCTGCTACCCTTGCAACCTGGGCTATGTTAGGTGCGCTTGTGCTCATGGTATCCGGGAGATACTCTATCGACACGTTTGCCAGTGTATTCGCAATGTCACATGCCTGCTGCTTGTCAGTGCTTGTGACCGTGATCTTCAGGACTCGTGTGTCTGAAGGATTCTCAAGGGTTATCATCTTGGCAAGCCCCTCTGAGTCCATGTCAAGGCCGAGCTTTTCGATGACCTGGTCGAGAACCGGATAGCTGAGTATCAGGTCTTCGTAATCCTTGGTAAGGGATGAACCGATGTTAAGGTCCTGGAGATTTACTATGGAATCATCTGATGCTGATACCACGTACAGCTTGGCTGTCGACTGGTATGTCGGCTTGATCAGGAAGTATGCAAATGCGTTGAACAGCACCGCACCGATCAGGAAGCACAGTATGATGTATGGGAGCTTCTCAAGAAGCGCCATTCCCATGTCCAGGAGATCGATCTCGTTTTCATCATCCTCTGTATTCTTGTATGTGTTCACTGCGGCTATCTGTGTGGTCTCATCCTGCACAGCAGCCATTTTCTTGTTGGAATTCATATATTCCCTCCATCCGTTTTTTGTATCTATATCCCCTGCATCAAATGTGTGATGCTAGTTATATTCCTTGTAGAACAGCTCGACGATCGCCTGCTGAAGGCTGTCCGCATCCGGCTCCACCTCGACAAATCCGAGATCATCTATGGTCTCTGTTCCTTCTATTGACACCGTTCCGGCGTCCTTATCCTTGAGAACAAGGAGTGCCAGCTTGGAGAATTTCTGTGAGCTGATATCTGTCACCATGTAATCTCCCAGGGCGTCATATATGGTCAGTGGATATGTGTTATCCTCGCTGCACTTTGCCGCCAGGTTATCCTTGAGTCCTGCCTTGTACACCTCCTGACGCTTCATTCGCTGGGTGTTGGATTCATCTCCCACATCGAATCTGTCATGAATAAAATGTACTGCCTGCTCATCGGTCAGTGTGATGGTCTCTCCCTGCTTAATGGTCTTATCCACCTTGGAGAAATCATCCTCTATGGTAACCGTGACTCCGCCAGCCAGATTGTTGATGGTTCCTATGGCCCCCATATTCACCGCTGCGTATCCGTCTATCTTCTGGCCGCCAAGGAAGTTTGACACCGCCTTGACCACGTTCTCGCAGCTTATCTCCATTCCGTCACCATTCTCATGTGCCAGAGCAAGCTGTGCCGGGCTCGTTGCAACGTAGGTTCCGTCGGGATCCAGTGTATCCTGCTCCACTATGGTATTTCTGTCTATGCTCAGCGTCTTGTATGTTCCATCTGTCAGGTCTCTGACCATCAGCATGACCACATCGCATCGGCCTGCCCCCTCATAATCGGTGACTTTCTGAACCTTGCCCATGTTGTCGATTCCCATAAAAAGATATGTTTCTATATTCTTCTTGGGAACGTATTTGACTCCGTCCACCTCGATCATGCCTTCGACCGCCTGTGTGCCCGATGCATTGTGTGATGCATTTCCTTTTGTCGGTCTGAGTGCTATCGCCAGTGCAATGCATACGACCAGTATGGCTGCGATCACAAGTCCAAGCTTCTTGTATATTCTCTTTTTTTCTGATAGTGTTCTGTTCCTGTATGACATATGTATCACCTCGTCGGAATGTAATGTGCTATCTCAGAACGTTCAGCATAAGCAGGTCTGTTCCCGCTGTAGGCCACTTCTTCTCGCACACAATAAGACCACACAGTATTATGAACAACACAATACTGATGATTATCGCTGTCTTCTTAGACATGTTGTTGTCCTCCATCTATCTGTTTATCTTTTACATGTTTCGTTGTTATTGCTGATTATGGGTGTATCTGATGTTCTTTCAGGAGCTTTGTTCCGTAGCTGTCCATGTTCTCTAGGAATTCATGTCCCAGCTTCTTCTCCAGCCCCTCGCGGCCAAGCCACAAGTTCGGCACCCTGTGATGCATACCATGGCAGTCGCTTCCTATGATGTGTACCTGTCCTTTCTTGAACATCTTGAGCATTTTGCCCTTCTGTCTGAAATCCAGAAGTGTCGCCGCATTCACCTGCACCGTAACTGGCAGTTCAAGGATCTGTCTCACATATGGCTTGTTGCCTGGTATCTGTAAGAATCGCTCTATATGAGCTAGTATGATATGGAAATGTCTCTTCTCAATTAAGTCTCGTACTTCCTGCACTACCGAATTACTCCATGTCACAAACGGCATCTCCAGCAACATGATATCAGTTCCTTCTACTTTTAGTGCGTCCGTTTTCTCCGCTCTGCTTATTCCTGCAAAAAACGCGACCTCTGCCCCCATTATAATCTGCGGTATGTCCATATTCTCAGCCATGACTTTATCATATGCTTTCTGTCTTGAATCAATGAACCTCTCCACAGTATTTGAATCAGCATAAAAGTGCGGCGTCGCTATCATAATATCAACGCCGTGCTCTTTGCACATCCGAAGCATGCCTATAGATGTCTCGACATTCCTGCTGCCGTCGTCTATACCCGGCAGTATGTGTGAATGAAAATCTATAACACCCATGTTTTCCTCCTGTTTTCTTTATAAAAAACTATAAATATTTATATAGGAAAATTCTTTATACATGCTCACCCCCTAATTTAACAGTTTCTTCACAATTTTTCAATTCCATTTGCGATTTAAAATCGACAAAAATCCTCGTTGATTTTTTGCTTAACTATACAATTTGTATAAACCACTTTATTTTCTTAATCCAATTTCTTCCATTAATAAAAAAGCGGAATATGATATTTCATATCCCGCCGTGTCAATCTCTTCTTTATTCTATTATACATACATCTCCGAGCCGTTGCCCAGGCAGTATATTCCAAGCTGTCCGCCCTTGCCGCACCCGCAGTCGATGGCAACGTTGTTGTTCTTCTTAACGATCTTGCCCTCACCGCCGAGCTCTGTGGTTGGCACATGTCCAACGACGAGTGTTCTGTTCTTGTAATATGTCTTGTCCAGGTCTGCTGGCTCTGTGATGAAGTCCTCTGTGTCGTACTCATCCAATTCCTTCTTCGGATCGAAGTTTCTTATTCCGGCGTGAACCAGCACAAATTTCTTTCTCGCCATCATCACTTCGAGGAACGCTTCCTCAGAAATCTCATCTATATACTCTATGACATCCTCACGCTCTTCATCGTCAAGCTGCAGGAACTCCTCCACCGCACCTGAGAGTTCTTCTCCAAGCATGGATGTTATCTTGTCTACCAGCATCTGTGGTGGCACCTCACCTGTGGACTGGATATGGTCATTCAGTGCCTTGAGTGCCTGTGTGATCTTGTACTCGTTCTCACCGACAACTGCGATGACATTATCTCTGCTCATCATATCCTGAAGTATCTTCATGGATCCGCCGCCTGCTCCGATTATATTGCCAAGGACATACAGGACATCCTCGCCCTCAAGGGTGCTGATGACTGCCTCCTCGTTCATGATGTCCTCTTCCTTTATATCGTCAAGGTTCTGAAACTTGAGTTTCTTGAGTGCTCTCTTGTATGCCTCATAATCCCCGTTAATTCCTGAAATAGCATAAAACATGTCTATCATCCTCCTAAGTCTTTTCCTTCTGCCGACTGTGAGCCTGTCCGTTCACATCCTGACTATTATAACATATTTTCCATATCCTGTAGATATGTATGCGTATTTTTTGAGGGAGGTTTTTCGACGTTTTACGAGCGCCTGCCAAGCTCCCAGAATGCCACGGCACTGGCTGCAGCCACATTCAGGCTGTCCACTCCGTGATACATTGGTATCTTCACTGTGTAGTCGCTGGAATCTATGGTCTCTGTCTTGAGGCCTTCTCCCTCGGTTCCCAGTATTACTGCAAGTCTGTCGATCTGCTTCAGCTCCGGGTCGTGTATGTCTATCGTGTCATTTCTTAGCGCCATGGATGTCGTCCTGAAGCCCATACTGTGAAGTTGTTCCATCCCAAACTCCGGCCATATGCCATGATCTGCTTTATTGTGTGCAAGACCCAGGGTGTCAAATGTAATATATGTCCACGGTATCTGGAACACTGTTCCCATGCTGACCCTTGCCGCCCTCCTGTAGAGCGGGTCACTGCAGCCCGGCGTGAGCAGTACAGCATCCATCCCGAGTGCCGACGCACTTCTAAATATCGCTCCCACATTTGTCGGGTTCATCACTTCCTCAAGCACCGCTATTCTGGCGGCATGTTCACACACGCTCTCAACAGACGGCAGCTCTGCCCTCCTCATGGCGCACAGCATCCCCCTTGTCAGGGCAAATCCCGTGAGCTTCGTGAGGACATCAAATGGTGCTGTGTATATCGGTATATCTCCGCACCGCTTTATTATATCCGCGCACTGTCCTTCCACGTGCCTATCTTCCAATAGAATGGACACTGGCTCGTAACCCGCATCCAGTGCCCTCTCTATGACCTTTGGACTCTCAGCTATGAACAGCCCGGAAGCCGGTTCATATATGTGCGCCAGTTGATTCTCTGACATGCGCGCATATATATCAAGCTCGGGTGCCGAAAGGTCGGTTATATTTATTATTCTCATATCTGTACCTTATCCAGTGCATTTTCAAGATCTGCTATTATGTCTTTTACATTCTCAATGCCCACCGACAGTCTCACAAGATCAGGACTTACTCCTGCCGCCAGAAGCTCCTCGTCATTCATCTGTCTGTGTGTAGCTGATGCAGGATGAAGAACGCATGTATGTGCATCCGCCACATGTGTTGCTATCATCGCAACCTTGAGTTCCTTCATGAAGGCCTCCGCAGCAGCTCTTCCTCCCTTGACGCCAAATGACACAACTCCACATGTGCCGTCCGGCATATACTTCTTAGCACGCTCGTAATACTTGCTGCTCTCAAGTCCAGGATAATTTACCCAGGCTATCTTATCGTGTGCCTCGAGGAACTTCGCAACCGCCAGTGCGTTCTCACAGTGACGTGGCATACGCACGTGAAGCGACTCCAGTCCAAGATTGAGCATGTACGAATTCATAGGTGCAGGTATCGGGCCGAGATCTCTCATAAGCTGTGCCACGATCTTGTTGATATATGCGCCGCCCTGGCCGAACTTCTCTGCGTATACCACTCCGTGATATGACTCATCAGGTGTGGTGAGTCCTGGGAACTTGTCTGCGTGTGCCATCCAGTCGAATTTGCCTGAATCCACGATCGCCCCACCCACGGTTGCATCATGTCCGTCCATGTACTTCGTGGTGGAGTGTGTGACTATGTCTGCGCCCCACTCTATAGGTCTGCAGTTGATCGGTGTGGCAAATGTGTTGTCCACGATGAGTGGTACTCCGTGTGCATGTGCCGCATTTGCAAATCTCTCTATATCGAATACTATGAGTGCCGGATTGGCTATGGTCTCGCCAAACACGGCCTTGGTGTTCGGTCTGAACGCTGCCTCAAGTTCCTCGTCCGAGCAGTCAGGATCCACAAATGTGAATTCCACACCCATTCTCTTCATGGTCACGGCAAAAAGGTTGAAGCTTCCTCCGTATATGGTGGATGATGCCACAACGTGATCTCCCACTCCGGCAATGTTGAATACCGAGAAGAATGTTGCTGCCTGTCCTGACGATGTGAGCACTGCTGCCGATCCCCCCTCCAGGGCACATATCTTGGCTGCCACATAGTCATTTGTCGGATTTGCAAGTCTGGTGTAGAAATATCCGCTCTCCTCAAGGTCAAACAGCTTACCCATATCCTCGCTCGTGTCGTACTTGAACGTTGTGCTCTGTACGATCGGTATCATTCTTGACTCCCCATTCTTAGGCTGGTATCCAGCCTGTATACACATAGTCTCTCTTTCCATTATCCTTTATACTCCTTTGAATTAATAGCGCTCTACTACCTTGCGCTCTATATTCTCATTGTTCAAAATGAACATGTATCTTCCATTCACCAGACGTATGTCCTGCTCTGCCGCGGATATATCTATGTTCAGTGAATTCCTGACAACCACATTCAGATCTGCATTATTGCTAGACAGCATGCCTGTGCCGTCTCTGCTTCCAAGTGCGAAGCACGCCTCGCCCTGAACCGCCAGCCTTGAGTTGGCGTCCGTCATGCGTATGTCTGCTATTCCATGGTCAGATCCCATGGCTATGCACGAATTGCCCTTAAGGTTCATGTCCACATGTGCTCTGCTTATATCTACGCTGCATCCATCTCCGTCCAGGGTTCCGACCGCCACGTATCTGTTGCCCGATCCTCTGAGCGATATGGATGTGTTCTTTATCGCGATATCTGCGTGCTGGCTCACCGAGCCGATGGCGACTCCATTTGCAGCCTCATAGGTTATGTCTATGTCCGCCTGCAGGAGATTCAGATTCACCGGGGTGCTTATGCTTCCAATAGCAACTCCGTTCTCGCCGTTGATATACAGGTCGTATCGGCCCTTCTCTATACGTATATCTCCTCCGAGTCCGGCGCCTATTGCCACTCCGTTCACACCGTTTGTTTCTATATTAATGGCGCCCTCCTGCTTGAACTTCATGACTCCATGCTTTGAATGAATGTCATTGCCTATTCCGTAATAGCTGTTACCGTTGACGCGGACCATTATATCACCATCTCCGATAAATGTCACTCTGGACGACTCCGGTATCTTTATTCCGCCATTCCTGCAGAAATTCTTACCCTCAAGCACGATGTGCAGATCCGTATTCTCACCGCAGTCTATACAAGGCTTGTCGCGGTCGCCCGAGAAGCTTACGTTCTGCAGCACTATGGTTCCGGTGAAACCATCCTTTATCTTGAGTGTCATATTTGACTTGAAGCCCTGTGCGCCGACTATGCGGACATTGTTGTCGCCACCGGCTCTCTGTGCCACAACTATCTCCCTGATTCCCTGGGATGCGAGCTTCAGAAGTGATGCATTTCTCTCATGCTCCATGACAAATATGCTGCTGTTCTCAGCCACCTCTTCCTGTTGGTTGTACTGAACTATCTCATTCACAACCTGTGGGGATATGAGCTGTACTACCTCCGCGTTCGGATGGGCGGTATAGTATCCCTGAATGAGATCCGCACCGAGCTGGATGACGGTCTTCATCTCCTTCGTGGTCTCAACGCCCTCCGCCAGCGCCTTGATGTCGTTGGTCGAGGTGAATTCTATTATATCCTTGACGAAATGCTGTCTGTGTGGGTCTGCATCGATTCCTGTCAGAAGCATTCTGTCTATCTTCACATACTCAGGCATATACCTGAGAAGATTGTTTACATTTGAATAGCCTGCGCCGTAGTCGTCTATGGCGATCTCCATGCCATTTCCTCTGAGGAATGCCTCGAGATCATTCAGTTCCGCATCCGACAGCTCTGCTCCCTCGGTAAATTCTATGACTATGCCTGCACACTGGAGCGTCTTCACCTTTGAAAGGAATTCTTTTCTGTCCTGTGCGTTGAGCATATGCCCCGGCATGCTGTTGATAAATACCTTCTTGCCCCTGAACATCTCAGGATTCGATGCCACGATCTCCACGACGTTGAACAGTGTGAGTTTTTCCACATCGTACAGTCTGTTCAGTCTCTCTGCACTCTCCAGAAGCTCAGGGGGTGACATTCTCATAGGAACCAGTATCCTCATAAGTGCCTCGTATGCAAATATGCCTCCGTCACGGGCACTTACTATAGGCTGGAAATGATATGTGAGCATGTTGTTGTCCAGTATCATAGCTACTATCTCATCTCTCTCCAGATCCCTGTTCGTTATCGTCGCTTTGTTGCGTCCCTTGGCATTGTTCTGTTCTTTTATGCGGTTCTTCTGGTTGACCGTATCGTTGATGAGGGTCTCCAGCTCGGCAGATGACTTGACCAGAGCCTTCTTACATCCGTAATATATACCGAGCTCGTAATCGTCCTTTCCGCCACTGTTTGCCGCCTCAAGCTTCTTCTTGAGTTCCTCGGCTATATATTCTCCCCTTGAGATATCGCCACTCTTTGCCACTGTGGCTATGACGAACTCGTCATTTCCCATCCTCATGGATATCTCGTATGGGGTAAGTACCTCATTTATCGACTGGGCAACATAGCTTAGGACTCTGTCACCCTCTGTTCTTCCGTAATTGCTGTTTATCTGGCGTGTATTCTTCAGATCCACCGCCAACACAAGTATCTCAGACTTCTCTTCAGCGGCCTGGATTATCATGTCATTTGCCCTGCTTATGAAGCCTCTGTAGTTGTACATTCCGGTGAGACCGTCTCTTATCTGATCCGCCTCAAGCTTGTTTAGAAGTACATTGAGTCCCTGATGTCTTGCAAATGACTCCATGTCCCTGGCAACCGTCTTGATCCAGGATCTGTATACATCTTCGTACACCCTCGGCTCTGCACCGTAGTTCACCACTGCATAGCCAAAGCTTCTGTCCTGGAAGAACAATGGTGTAAATATGAACACTGTAGGATAATCCCTGTCCTCGTACAGCTCCGGCAACAGCTTCGCAGACTCGAATACGTCGTCGTAGCGTATGTGTCTCTCTTCTTTTTCATCCGGGCCGCACTTTATCAGTCTGTATACATGATCTGTGTAACCGTGGCGAAGTGCCTCATCGCCGGTCATGACCTCCGGATTTCTCCAGTAGTCGTTCAGGCACAGATGGAAGCTCTCAAATGGTCTTATCTGGTACACGTATTCCGACACGGTGTCAAAGAATGACTCCACGCTCGTCTGCGCCACAAGGTCATCCGCCATGTTGTTGAAGCAAGAGTAGAAGCCGGTCTCTGAGAGGTCTGTCTCCCATTTGTCTCTTCTGATCCTGACTGTCTCTCGTTCCCAGCCCTCACAGCCACAGGTTCCACCTATGTACAGCTCCACATTGGACTTGAATTCCGGTACGTCATGTCCGTTGAGCTTTGCATCTATATATTTCATACAGTAGTGCCCGCAGTCATCCGCCGGTATGTCCGCAGATGTGATCGGAACAGGACTGTTTCTTCCGTCTTCTATGGAGTCATAGCCCACCACGGCTATGTCCTCGGGAACTCTTATTCCATATCTGTCAAATGCGGTGCACACTCCGATGGCCATACAGTCATTTGCACATACGATGGCATCCGGCAGATGCTCCATATCCTTCACAAGCTCGTCCACCATGTAGTCGCCGCTGTCGTACCAGTATGTTCCATAATATATCATGTCGTCCGTAACCGGCAGGTTGTGCGCCTTCATGCTGTCTATGTAACCGGCGAGTCGCTGCTTGGAGTGTATGTGCTCCTTGAGTCCGCCCAGGAAATATATGTTCTTGTGGCCGTGAACCTCTATAAGGTGATCCACGAGTTTTACTATAGGGGTATAATGATCCATCATGACCGTTGGGAATATGTTATTCTCTTTGTCGACTACCACTACCACACCATTTGCAAATTCTGACTGCAGGCGCTTCTCCAGCTTTTCTACGACTCCCGGAGTCTGTATGGTGTCCTGACACAATACCACAGCATCAAAAAGGTTAAAATTAATAAGGTTGTAGATGTTTGAATCTCCAACCTCCCTGTCTGTTGAATCCTGGTACTTCAAAAACATGGAAAATATGCAGACATCGTAATTCATATCATATGCCTGCTTCAGAAATCCCTGCATGAAGCGATTCTGTGTACTCTCTTCAACCTGTGCTGTTATAACGCATATTCTCTTCCTGTTGCTCATCTGATCATCCCCAACTGCATTTTTAAAACATTCTTTATGCAATTATATCATGTTTGCAGGCTAAAAAAAACCTTATTTATGCAATTTGACAAATGCCATAGTTTCTATCTACATTTTTAGTCTATTTTTCACCTCAAGCGCCGTGCGAGTGGTTGCAAGGCCTCCACGCGCAGTCTCCTTCAGTGTATCGGACATGTCTGCACCGATACACACCTTCACCCCCTGCCGTGTGTGAGCTCGACGGTCCAACCATTACAGGCCCCATTATGTCAAATATATTCATACTGTGTTTTCTCCTCCGATTTACGCAGGCACATCTTAACTGCCTTATTTCAATTATAGACCACGAGTGCGGTTATTTGGAATTTATTATCTTAGTTTTTTGACTCGGATATACTGTCTTTTTTCTTTTTCTGCCCGAAAAGACAGGAAAGCGTACAAAATCCGAAAATCTTGTACGCTTTCTATTATTTTGGACTATATTCAGGAAAATTTTTTCGCAAACCCGCTTACTCTGCCTTGAGCACATAGAGTCTGGAATCATAGTCTCCGCAAGGCACATCATCTCCGACTATCTCTCCCGCCGATGTGTCGCTGGTGATGAGTCCGAGGTTCATCAGCTCATCGCCATAGCATGATGGGCCTGCGATGACATTGACTGCAGAATCCTCTCCTTTGTCTCCTGACACTTTCTCATATATCAGCTTTCCATCCGGTGTCTTGCTCACTGTGAGTGCCTGTCCTCCGAGCACATTGCAGCTATATAACGCATCCGGATCAAGACCGTGGAGCTTCATTCTTGTAAAACATTTGTTAGGTGTGTAGAGCGTTCTGAACCACGCAACTATGGCGGTCTTCTTATCGTCTGACACGACCATCCAGCCGCACTCCTCATCTTCAAATGGACTTGCAAGTCTGTAGAATGTTCCGTACTGGATCAGCTCACGGTATACCTTCATGAACCTGACCTGCTCCTTGACTTCCTCTATCTCATCAGCGGTAAGCTTGCCTAGATCCAGCTCATAGCCAAATGTTCCGAAGTATGCAGCATTTGCACGGGTTCTCAGCGGAGCCTCTCGCCTTGTCTGGTGATTTGGCACAACCGACACGTGGCTTCCCATGCTGCTGATCGGGTAACACATGGACGTTCCATACTGGATCTTGACTCTCTCTATGGCATCCGTGTCATCGCTTGTCCAGCCCTGTGGTGCATAGTAGAGGATACCCGGATCAAAACGTCCGCCGCCGCTGGCACATGACTCAAAGAGTACATGTGGAAATGTGCTCGTAAGTCTCTCATACAGATCGTACACACCAAGTATGTATCTGTGGAACACCTCGCCCTGTCTGTCAGCCGGAAGAGCCGCACTATAACACTCGGTGATACTTCTGTTCATATCCCACTTCACATATGACACCTTTGCCGTGCTGAGTATCTTTGCCATCATCTCATATATTCTGTCAACGACCTCTTTTCTGGAGAAATCCAGAACGTACTGGAATCTTCCGTGTGAGTCATGTCTTCCTGGAACTGAAAGTATCCAGTCTGGGTGCTCTCTGTAGAGGTCTGAGTCTTTATTTGTCATCTCAGGCTCGAACCACAGTCCGAACTTCAGACCTACCTTCTCTATATCCTCTGCAATTCCTGTGATTCCCTCCGGGAGTCTGTCTGGATTTGCAACCCAGTCTCCAAGACCTGCATGGTCTGTGGTTCTGGCTCCAAACCAGCCGTCGTCAAGGACAAACAGCTCAACTCCGCACTCCTTTGCCTTCTGTGCGATGGCTATGAGCTTCTCTCTGGTGAAATCAAAATATGTAGCCTCCCAGTTGTTGATGAGAATCGGTCTTGGCTTGTCTCTCCACTCGCCTCTCGCAAGTCTCTTCTGGTACAGCTTGTGGAATGTCTGGCTCATCTTGTTGAGTCCCTGGTCTGAATACACAATAACTGCCTCAGGAGTCTGGAAATGCTCTCCTACATCGAGCTTCCAGTCAAATGTATCCGGATTTATTCCGGCAAGAATGCGGGCTGTATTTCTCGTGTCAACCTCTGCCTGTATCTTAAAATTGCCGCTGTATACAAGGCTTATTCCAATCGCCTCTCCCTGGTTCTCGTCCGTTGTCTCTCTCTTCAATGCGATGAACGGATTGTGCTCATGGGATGAATGACCACGGTTGCTGCCTATCGACTGTAAGCCCTGCTCGAGGTCTCTTGTTATTATGTGGCGCTCCCTTGCCCATGCGCCCGAGAGCTGCATCCACTGGTAATCAGGATCAGGGAGATCCAGGCACATGCTGTAAGCAGTGGTGAGATGTACCGCCTCTGTGCCTTCATTTACATACTCTACGCTCTTTGCTATGACTGGTCTGTCGCTCCATATTGTATAAAGCATTCTCGCCTTTATGCCTGTGAGTGAATCTTTCAATGTGACGATCAATGTCTCTGCCTCGTCATCATTCTCTGTGTATGTTGCCGGCAGTGCCTCAAGCTTTGGCTTGCCCGCATTTACCTCATGTGATACATATACAAAATCTGATATCCTGCTGCCATTTGACTGAAGGACTTCAACCATCGGTGCTCTGTAGTCTGTGGTTCCGTACACAGGAAGCTCCTGCTTCACTGACTCAAGTGAGAACAGTCTGTCATCGTCATATACATACTGGAACATAGGTCTCTGGACGAGCTCCAACAGATGTGAGAAATCCTCTCTGTCCCTTATCGCCTTACCATAGTACAGATTTCCCAGATGTCCGTTCGGGAGCACCGTCATGATGTAGCTTATCTCACCATTTGTAAGGTGAAATGTCTGTGTCTCTTCGTGAAATATAATACCCATAAGTGTATCTCCTTTTCTCCATTTATTTGTCTGAGCAGACAACCTCCTTTACGCCTGTACACTGCGCACCCTCTGCTCTTAAATCTCATGTCTGACTGCTTTTTATACAGCTATTTTAATATCTGGGTATTATATTTTATATGGAAAAAAGTTGACCAAATATGGTACTGCTGATGGTTAAGTTGGGTGATTATTCTGAACTGTGAATACGCTTTGAACATTAAGACATATCTTGCATTTAATGATCCATTCACTTTGTCTATAGATTTGAGCAAAGTATCCAAAAAGTATACAGACAATGAAAAAAGCCTGAATACTGATACCAGACCAACTGTAATTTTCAATCAGTCTCCACCAATATTCGGGCTTTTTCTGCCAGCTCCGGCCTACACCGCGTACACCACAGTCTCATAAGGTCTGAGCGTACCATCATAATCCGCATAATTACCCATAAGCACATCCGCAGTCTCAGGAATTGCATAGCCCACATCCTTACCGGTCATGTTGACAACAACATATACCGATCTGTCTGCGCTTTCTGCATTTGCTCCAGTTCCACATGCACACTCAATCTGAACCGGCTTGCGCCTGTACACTATGATTCCTGCATTATCCGTCTCCACATCCTCCAGGTCTCCGTAGATGAGAGTCTGTGTGTACTCTGAGTGATTTCTGAGCTGTATCATCGCCTTATAAAAGTTAAGCACAGAATCCTTATCAACGCTCTCAAGCTCCACCGTCTGGAGGTCACACTGATTGTTGCATGCCAGCCATGGCTCATGCGCTGAAAATCCAAAGTTTTTTTCGCTGTTCCACTGCATTGGAAGTCTTGACTGGTCGCGGCTCCTTATATTTACGGATTTCATCGCCTCAGTCTCACTGTATCCGGCTTCAAGGCATCTCGCATACTGTCCCTTGGAATTGATATCGTCGAGCTCATCTATATTGTCAAAATGAGTGTTGATCATTCCAAGCTCCTGTCCCTGATATACAAATGGCGTACCCTTCAGGAAGAAGAACAACGCGCCAAGCGCCTTTGCCATCTGTGTCCTGTATTCAGGTATATCACCGGCTGGGAAGTACTTGCCTATACTTCTAGGCTGATCGTGGTTTTCCAGGTAGTTTGCTGCCCATCCGATCTTTTTCACAAGTCTCTGATTGGTGAACAGCTTGTCCTTGAACTCCTCTATCGTCCAGTCTCTCTGGTGCAGCCAGAGATCGCCCGGATTGATATCTATGTCTGTGTAACTAAAGTCAAATATCATGGAGAAATGTCCATCTCTCCCAATGTATCTGTCCAAATCATCATTTGGAACTCCAGGAGTCTCTGCGACAGTCACAAAGTCTCCTCTGCCATATGTGTTGAGTTTTAACTCGTGAAGGAACTCATCTATTCCCGGCCTGTTGAGGCAGCATTTGCCAACATCGCATCTGCCGTCCTCGCCGTCTGACGGCATAGGCGGGAATGAGAGGTCTTTCTTGATAAATGTGATGGCATCCATTCGGAATCCGGCAACTCCCTTGTCGAGCCACCAGTTCATCATGTCGTAGAGCTCCTGTCTCATCTCCTCACATTCCCAGTTGAGATCCGGCTGCTCCTTCGCAAATGAATGGAAATACCAGCTGCCATCCTCAATCTGTGTCCATGTGCTTCCACCGAAGTTGGATCTGAGATCTGCAAGTCCATCTATGTTGTCCTTAAATATATAGTAATTTCTGTATTTGCTGTGTCTGTCCCGGCACGCCTCCTGGAACCATCTGTGCTGGTCTGATGTGTGATTGATGACCATGTCCATGATGATCTTGATGCCATTTTCATTTGCACATCTTATAAGTTCATCCGCATCCTCTATGGTTCCAAACTCAGGATTCACATCGTAGTAATCCGATATGTCATATCCGTTATCCTTCATAGGCGACTTGAAGAATGGACATATCCACACAGCGGTCACGCCAAGTTCTTTGAGGTACGGCAATTTCTCGGTTATCCCCTTCAGATCTCCTATGCCGTCTCCGTTGCTATCATAGAAGCTTCTAGGGTATATCTGGTAAAATACCGCCTCTTTCCACCATTTTTTGTCCATATTTTATGTTTATCCTTTCACAGCTCCGGCTGAAATTCCCTCGATGATATTCTTCTGAAGAATGATGAATATGATCACAATAGGGATGATACAGAGAAGTACTGCAGGGAAGATGAGCTCCCATGGATTTCCGTACTGTCCTGACAGACTCTTTGCATAATATAAGCTCAGCGTGAGCGTCTTTTTGTCGTTATTTCCTATTACGAGGAATGGAAGAAGGTAATCGTTCCATATCCACACTGCATTTGTGATGACAACTGTCATGGTCGTCGGCTTTAAGAGCGGCATGACCACATATCTGTATATCTGGAATATATTTGCACCATCGAGCATGGCTGCCTCCTCAAGTGACAGCGGAATACTCTTGATGAATCCTCTGTACAGCAGAACCGACATACTGATTCCAAAGCCTCCGTACATGAGGATCAGACCCGGTGTGTTCTTGAGTCCCAGCTTGTCCATAAGTGATACCAATGGGTACATAACTGACTGGAAAGGTATGAGCATGGCTGCTGTGTACGCGATGAAGAGTATATTTGCCACTTTGGAATCTGTTCTGGCAATTGCCCATGCGGCAAATGAAGATATGAACACGATAAGTGCCACAGCTGCAACTGTTATGAGTACTGTCTGAAGCAGGCTGCTGCCGAGATTTATCTGCTCAGCTGCATTCTTCAGATAGTCCAGATT
>ERZ839741.310-NODE-310-length-65635-cov-3.278179_pt1 | contig 65635 bp, 57 predicted proteins | sample MGYA00519880_ERZ839741 | MGnify/ENA primary metagenome ERZ839741 (study PRJEB31850, sample SAMEA3708851) | human gut metagenome | biome: human gut; feature: human-associated habitat; material: faeces | place: China | collected 2014 ...
AAGATCGTCTCGCTGTACTTCAACCGAGCGCCAAAGCAGGTACAAAACGCTGCTGTCATGCAGTTTTTTCAGTTTCTGGAGCAGAATTTCCACGCTGAAAAAAGTGACGCTGGAGAACATCTGCCCAGCACCTCGATGAATCGTATCACGCAGGTATTGAAGCTTATCCACAGCCGCTGGAACGAGGATATTTCCGTGCCCGAGCTGGCAGAGCAGGTCCATGTCAGTCCGAATTACCTGTCCCGATTTTTCAGCAGACACATCCATATGACGATCACCGACTATATCGGCAGCATTCGTATTCACCACGCGCTTACGATGCTTCGCGAGGACCACTGTTCCGTCACGGATATGGCTCTGCAGGCAGGCTTTCCTAACTCGTCCGCTTTTATCCGCAAGTTCAAGCAGCAGTTTGGCGTTACGCCGAAGCAGTATGCAAAGGATCTGGAAGAGCAGCGTAAAAATCAGCAGCCGGATGTCCTGCTCCCCAACATGCAAACCGAAGCCGGTGATTTTGCCGCACTGTTCAAGTATCTTCCGCTGGACGATGACCGCATCTCTGCCACAGAGAAAACGCTGTATCCCCTCCAGATCAACGCGTCCGCTGAGGGCAGACCCATACGCCCAATCTGGCAGAAGCTCTTAAATTTCGGATACGCCCGCGAGGGACTGCTCGCTTCGGTACAGCAGCAGATCATGCGCGCGCAGCAGGAGATTGGCTTTGAGTATATTCGTTTTCACGGTATTTTCGATGACAACATACAGATTTATCAGGAAAACAGCGAAGGACAGCCGGTACTCAATTTTCTGTATGCCGATCTGCTGACCGACTTTCTGATTTCGCAGGGCTTCAAACTGTATATCGAGCTTGGCCTTATGCCGTCAGCCTTAAAAAAATACGATATTTTTGTTCTCAGCCGCAGCAGCAACTATTCCGTTGCGGCGCAGCAGGAGAAATGGCAGCAGCTCGTCTCCGGCAGTATTCAGCACTGGATCACGCGCTACGGCCTTGATACCGTGCGGACATGGAAATTCACAACGATGGGCATCCATGTGCCGGTGTTCACCGAAGTAACCTTCGACGAATTCTACACACATTATCAGTCAACCTGGCAGGCGGTGAAATCGGTCGATCCCCTTCTTCAGTTCGGCGGTCCCGGCGGTTTTGCAAGCATCGTCTGGGCGGCGGATATTCTGCCGGATTTCTTTCGCTTTGCCGAAGACCACGGCTGCTTTCCGGATTTTATCACAACGCAGGATTATCCGCATCAGAATGTGGAAGATGACATGGAATTCATGAACACTTCCATTTCACAGGATTTCTTGCCGACAACGCTGAGCGGCGACCGTCACTTCACGCGCAACCTGTGCACTCGGCTACGTCAGCTGATGCGCGCTGTCGACCGTGAACACACTCCTATCTGGCTGGAGGAATGCAACTCGACCATATGGCAGCGCGACCTGTCCGGTGATACCTGCTACAAGGCCGCATGGCTGTGCCACAGCATCGCAGAAAACTACGACTCTGTGGAAGCATTCGGATACTGGCTTCTGACGGATTTCATCGAGGAACGCGGTCCCTTCAACCGCCTTTTCCACGGTGGATACGGGCTGTTCACCTTCAATGGAATCCCCAAAGCAGGATGGCAGGCTCTGAACTTGCTGCACAGTACAGGCGATCAGGTCTTATACAGTGGCGACTGGTATCTCGTGACCCGAAGTGCAAGGCAGCTGCAAATTTTGCTGTTTCACTATTGCGACTATGACAGTCTGTACCGTCATCGCTATCGAAAGCTGGAATATCCGGAAGAGGCATACCGCGTATTCCGGACCAGCAACGTAATGGATGTCCGTATGCAGCTGAACAGCCTTGTACCGCAGCCTCGCCGCATGCAGCAGTTTATCATCGACAGAGAACATGGCTCCTCGTTTGATCAGTGGCTGCGCTGGGGCGCACCGAACGATCTTTCTGCCGCAGATGTGGAGCAGCTGCACCGCGCGTCCGAACCCGGCTATCGTTCCACTCTGCTTTGCCCGGATGAGAAGGGTGAATTTGTCCTGCAGAGCAGATTGCAGCCTCATGAAGTGCAGTTATTTATTATCGAACTGAATAACGGATAGGCCGCTGCCCTATCTCGAATTGACATCTGCAACGGGATGTGTTTCTTCGGAAACTATTCTGTTGCAGATATTTTATTTATATTCTGTTTTATAAATCGTCATTTTCTATCCTATTCTTTTTGTTTTTTCGTACTTCCTGCAAATAAAGAAATGAAATTATATATTTTATGACATAATCTTTGTTTTGTTCTCCTTTAAAATCCTTATAATAATAACCATCAACAATGTTTGCAGACAGTTGGAAGTTGAAACAAAAAAGGTGGTAACATGTATCAGAATGTAAATCTCTCATTCGATCCTGCACATCCGCTTCAGGTGGCAAAGCAGGGTACGTTTGAGCGGTGGGTGGAAACAGCGGGCACAAAGCGCCGATTTCTCGTGCATATTCCGCGCCGCTGCCGCGAAGCCGCGGCAGGCATTTTCATCCTGCCCCCATCCGGCTGGACGGCAGATGATGTGCTTGAGAAAACGAACTGGAAATGGCTTGCGGAAGCTGAACCTGAACGCAGTAAGCCGGTTCTGTTCTTTCTCGAACCGCTCGCAGGCGAATGGCACACAGACGAGCCGTATGGCTGCACCAGTGGAGACGTTGCCTATGTCGAAGCGGTTTTCCGTGAGCTGAGCGACCGTCACTGGTTCAATATTCATGAGTCTGGGCTGTACCTATATGGCTGCGGAGAAGGAGCAACGATTGCGCAGATGGCTGCCATGTGGAACCCGGCGATCTATGCCGGCGTATGTACGATCGACTCTGCGATTTCCCCGGCTTATGCGCAGGCGGCGGCTGCGGATGACTGTCTCAATCTGGACGGCTTCGAAGATACCGAACATCGCTGCGGCTTTCTGAAAAGCGATATTCCGCTCCCGGCATGGGTAATCGCAGATCGAACACAGGACAGGACAGCTGTGCAGTACTGGAAGTACAGCATCCGTTCAGATTACAGCACACAGCTGACACAAGACACGATTGCCTATCGGCGTCTTACACCGCCGGAGCATCCACAAAACAACGATATTGCAGCATATGAAGTCTGGTCGAGTACACTTTCCGGCTGTTCGGAAGCGGCCGGAGACGCCATGCTGCACCGCATCTGGAACGGTTTTCTCAGCCGTCACCGCCGCTGGATGGGTGACCCCGGCGGAAATCTGCGCATGTATGACGATCCGCTTTGCAACCGTCATGTGGAATATCACATGGAAAAGGTAGATGGCTGGCTGCGCGAATGGTATGTATATGTGCCGGAGGCAGTCCGTCAGCATCCCGAAGTCCCGGTTCCGCTGGTCTTTGCCTGCCATGGCTATACCTGCAACGGCGCCATTTACATGGAAAACTCCGGCTGGAACCGTATCGCTGACGAAAACGGCTTTGTGGTTGTTTACCCGACCGCAGGCTATGGTCAGATGTGTGTAGAAAATGCCTACTGCAGCAGTGATAACCTGCCCCTGCCTGCCTGGAACATCTTCCACAAGGACACGCAGCCTGAGGAATACTCGTTTTTCCGGTATCTGATCGAGCGAACCGCAGACGATTATCCGATCGACCGCAGCCGCATTTTTGTCACTGGACATTCTCTCGGTTCTCTTATGGTGCAGATGCTCGGCCTGGCTATGCCGGAATATTTTGCGGCGATTGCGCCTTGCTCGGGCATTCTGTTCAGCGATCTGGAACAGGAGCCTCTGTCCCTGCCCGAGGTCGCAGCACGAAAGGACATCTTGCTCCCCGTCTGGATGTTCGGCGGCAGCGAGGAAGCCTTTCTCGTTCCGGACCGTCCGGCAGACGGCAACCGCACAGCCTATACCCTCGAAGCATGGCGCAGGCTGAACCATATCGAGCCGGCTCACGTGCAGGACTGGACAGTCGGCTGGCACACCTATGAAACGCGCTGGGATGATCTGATTTATCGAAAAGACGACATGCCGCTCGTCGGCTTCACCCGTGTACAGGATATGCCGCACGCGACCACGATAGAGATGTCCCGCCGCATCTGGGACGAGTTTTTCTCCCGTTTTTCGCGCGTAGACAGCAGTATTGTTTATCATGATAAGGAGGACAGCTAACATGAAAAGCGTAAGCACCGACAGCAATCGTGTGGTTTCATTCGGTGAAAAGGTTTCTTACGGCATTACCGAAATCGCCTGCAATCCGATGTATACCATCTTCTGCTCGTTTCTTGTATTTTTCTACACCGATGTCATCGGCGTCAACGCCGCCGCCGTCGGTACGATCATTCTGATCAGCCGTATTTTCGACGGTTTCAGTGATATCATCGCCGGAAATATCGTCGAGCATACCCACGCAAAGAGCGGCTCTGCCCGCCCGTGGATTCTGCGCATAGCCATTCCCCTCGGCATCTCCTATATCGCTATGTTCACAGTTCCGGACTGTGGCGAGTGGGGCAAGCTGATTTACATTTTCGTTTCCTATAACGTCATTCAAAGCGTTGTCTACACCATGGCAAACGCCGCAATGAGCGCTCTGCCGACTTACATGACTAACGACCGCAATAGTCGCTCCTCCTGTTATGCAGTGCGTCTTTTCATTGCAGCAGCAACGCAGACCGTTCTTTCACTGAAGTTCATGAACATTATTGACGCGTTGGGCGGCGGTCAGCGCGCATGGATCAAGCTGGCGGCCATTCTCGGCACCATCGCCGCGATCGTCTTTGCTATCGTTTACATGACCACTCGCGAGACCGTAACCAGCGGCGGCGAGAACGGCGAAGATGTTCCTCTTCTTGTCGGCCTGAAAGCGCTGATGCACAACAAGTACTGGTTCTCTGTTCTTGCAATGCAGTTCTGCTGCGTTCTGCACCAGGTGACCACACTGACGGTCGGCGTATACTATGCCAAGTATATTCTGAATGACGCTAAGCTTGTCGGCAACATTATCATGTACCATCATTTTCCCGCACTCGTTGTGATGCTTCTTGTCCCGATCGCGCTGGACAAGGGCGCTTCCAAGCGCACGCTCGCTATTCTGAGCGGCGTATCCATGCTGCTTGGCTCGCTGATCTCGCTCGTTTATGCATCCGGCGTCCCGTTCATCATTTCGATGGGTCTGCGCGGTATCGGCTTCGGCGCATTCAGCAGCGTTATCTACGGCATGCTCGCTGATACGGTCGAGTACGGCGAGTGGAAAACCGGCGTACGGACGCAGGCGATCAATGTTACGGCAAACGGCGTTGGTCAGAAGATTGGCAGCGGTCTGGGCACTGCGGCATTCGGTGGCCTGCTCACAATGTGCGGCTACAACGGCATGGCAGAAGTGCAGACCGCAAGCGCTGTAAGCTGCATCCGTATTATCTTCATCGTTGCGCCGATCGCGATTTATCTGATCCTCATTGTTCTGGCATGGATGTTCAAGCTGGACAAGCAGTTCCCGCAAATTCAGAAGGAGTTGGAGGAGCGCAAGCGCAGCAAGGCTTCTGCGAACTGATCTAAAATACATCTATCACCTTTTCATCCCCTCAAAGACACTGCCCGGTCATACCAATGACCGGGCAGTTCTGCTTTATGCACCTGCAACGCTGACAACGATAACAAGTTCGCGCCGAGCACGTCAACTACCCGAGGCATGCTGATGACCGTTCTCGCACGCTACGCAGGCGAGGACACCGCGAATAGCACGCCGTGGTATCGGACACTGGCATGGATTGGGCGAAGGCGAACGGCGTGTCTGACGGCATCAACCCGACTGTCAACATTACCCACGAGCAGCTGGTTACCATGCTGTACCGCTACGCTGGGTTTCTCAACCATGGGAGACCTAGCTGTTTTTATCTTGTTTGACGAAACGGTTAAGAGATTTTATCGAGTATTTGTGTTTTCCGGTATTCCTGTTGTACGGAATACATCATATGGATTTCGTACATTTAGGAGTAGGAGAAGCTTTAGAACACCTACGATAGAAAGTATTAGGTTTCATTCCGGTCTGCCGCATGGCCTCCGTGGCAGTGATTTCTCCTGCACGCCAGCGAGCGACCACCCGCTCGAAGTTGTCCGGCAGAGGTATTGGTTTACAGCCGGTGTACTTGCCCTCTGCCTTAGCAATTGCGATGCCTTCGCGCTGACGCTGCAAGATGTACTCGCGCTCCAGTTCTGCAATAGCCGCGAATACGGTGAGCATGAACTTGCCGGTTGGCGTGGTCGTGTCGATGGCCTCCTTGCGGCTTACAAATTCCACCTGCTTTTCGGTCAGCCGCTCCACAAGGTCGAGCAAGTCGCGCGTATTTCTTGCGAAACGACTGATCGACTCGACAATCACGGTATCACCGCGCCGGACGTAGTTCATCATGCGAGTCAGTTCCGGGCGGTCGGCGTTCTTGCCGCTGGCCTTGTCGATGAATACTTCGTCAACGCCGAGTTCCTGCAGCAACACCTCCTGTCGAGCGGTGTTCTGCTCCTCGGTGCTGACACGGATGTAGCCTATTTTCAAAGCTGTTCCTCCATTCATTGCAGTAGGGTCACCGTACATTCTGACATATTTCAAAAGTCCGAAAGCGACCCTATTGAGATAGTTTTTCGTTGTTTCAGATGGGTATACCCTATTGACATGCTCAAAAAATACCGGCTCTTGATGAGTCGGTATTTTTGTGTTCAATCATCATCTGACAGTAGATCAGCCAGCAGGCCGATTACCGTCATCACACTGAGAACGACTTTAGTTACGTCCATGAAATCACCTTCTTCCCTCAGTACGCATAAAGCAGCTCACCGGTCATCTCGTGAAAGAGTTCAGGGTCGTACAGCATTTCCTCAATTTCCTCTTCCGAGCAGCCGTAGTCCAAGAGTGCCTGCACTTCATCAGCGGTTACGCCGAATGCCTTCGCTACGCTGAACAGATCGTCATAACTGGCCGGTGTGTCCTCGTAGTAGCTGCGGTAGAACGGGTACTTGCGCCACCAGTGCTCGTACGTCGTGTGCGGCGTGAAGGTGCCTGTAGTGATACGGCCGCTGCGGTTGATTTTCATGATCTCGCCCTCCTGCGGTTCGAGAATGTCGGTGGGCGCTTTCAGCCGCAGCTTTTTCAGCGTCTTGCAGAGGATTTCCTGCGTGGAGGCATAAATCAGAAAGCCATCATAGAACATCACGCAAAGCGGATTGTCTCCGACAACGAACCAGATGGAGTTATCCTTATCCAGAACCGTAAACACAAAAGAACCCTCGACCTTCTCAGCCATAGTTTTCAGGCTGTCAAAGTCGAGGGTCTTCTGCTGTTCGAGAAGCTGAACGGCAACGTAGCTATCCGTTTCGACGCTCGTCATCGGCAGATTTTCTTCCATGCGTAACTCTTTATCGTTCCAGAGCACTCCGTTGTGAGCGAGGGCAAAGCTACTGCCGTCAATATGACCAAGGAACGGGTGGTTATTCTGGTTAAATGCTGAGTAGCAAGAGCAAAATTAACACAAATTGATAGAAGATTTTTAGGCATTGTGTACATCATACACAATGCCTTTACTTTTTACACTTTATAAGCACTTTTTTAGGGTAATTCGAGGTATTTTAAGCACGCCAACAAGGAGTGACTTTTTTCGCCACTCCTAAAATGAGAAAATATGCGATTTTGATGGCTTATTCCTGCTGCTGCATATACAGTTCGTACACTGTATTGGAGGTTGCCCAGCTGAGAACCTTGCGTGGATAGTTATTGATCCAGTCCTGCAAGGCAGCGATCTGTGCTGCCGTCACCTTGGAGAAGTCAGTACCTTTTGGAAACCATCGCCGGATTAGACGATTAGCGTTCTCGTTAGAACCGCGCTCCCAGCTATGGTGGGCATGACAGTAATAGATCTTCGTGCGCTTCTCGCTCTTGCGCAGGCCGGAGTTCTCCATACCATCCACATTGGCAAATTCGCTGCCGTTATCTACGGTAATCGTTCGGAAAGTATCTGTGAATTTCTTTGCACCCATACTGCGTTCAAGACGATTGAGCGCGCGAACAACGCTGGCAGAGGTACGGTCGCGCATCTTGATAATGAGTTCTTTGCGCGACAGGCGCTCCGTCAGTACGAGTAAGGCCGGTTTCAGCCGAACGGCTTTTGCCTTTTTCGTGGTGGTATACACAGTATCCATCTCCCAATGGCCGAGCGTTGTACGCTCATCTACTTCCTCTGGGCGATAATCAATGCTGGTTCCGGCAGATACACGCTTCTGTGTTTTGATACGTCTATATTTGCGTTTCTGTCTACCTTTCATGGGCAAATCTGTTCTGTTGATATTCAGAACGCCGGTATCAATATAGTTGTATACGGTGCGCGCACAAATTTTCACATCAAAATCCCAGCCTTTGTTGTTCAATTCGGCCACTGCCGCCGAGGGTGAGTAATTTTTTTTGATGACCAAAATTTCCAAAGCCTTAGCGAGCTTGTGATCGTGTCCAATCTTGACCTGTGCACCTTTAGCTGCAAGATTGGTCTGATAACGCTGCTCTGCAATTTCCGGCGAATATCTAATTTCCGTAGTCAGGTCGGAATTTGTGTGTTCATACTGACCGCGTTTTAACTCGTTGCATACAGTTACATGGCTGCATCCAACAACATCTGCTATATCGCGTGTGCTATGACCCTGTAAGCGTAGATGCTCAATCAGCAGGCGTTGTGTTTGCTTTAAGTGTTGTCCTTTTCGGTATCGTTGAATAGTTGCACTCATTATATCTATCCCCTATATATTGTGGTATGCAAAAATTATAACACATTATATACGATAAATCTTTGGCAAAAGCAAACAAAAATCAATATCTGCGATATGTAGATAACAACAATACAACATATTGTGTCAGTTGCTAATATACCAATTAAAGAAAAAAGAAAAAGACTGCGTAAGCAGTCTTTTTTGTTTATGGAATTACAGTTCCATCTGGAAATTGAAAACAGATCTTTGCTTCTGCGCCGATGGCTTCTCCGATAGCAGTCCATTCTTCTGGTGAAAGTTTTCCGGTGGAAAGGCGCTTGCTCAACAGTTGTGGTGACCAGTCTAATCGACGAGCTAATTCGGCATTGGATAGATCGCAGTATGCGAGCGCCTGCTTTACGATTTGTTTTGTTGTCATAATATTACCCCCTTGCAATGAAGTATAAACCAAAAAGTATAAAATGTCAATATTTTAGTTTATAAATATCAACTAAAGGGTTGACAATATAAACCGAATAGTTTATAATATACTTGTAAGGCAAGGAGAGTAAAACCTCCGATCTGAAAGGAAGTGAGGTAGCATGGAGGAAATGACCTGTAAGGAAATCGCCAGACTGATCGAATGGCTGAAATCCAAGGGGCATACGCCCGACGAAATCATTGCTTGCATTGAGCATATCAGCAAGTAATGAAAATGGCTTGCGGTAACGCCGACCAAAGCCACACCGCAAGCCAAAAATCAAAAGGCCAGCCGGAAGCCTTACTCCGGCTGTACCTTGATTATAACCCGAGTAAGGCACTAAAATCAAGAGAGGAAGTCTGAAAATGAACCATAAGTATGAGCAGCGCACAATCTGTCCGAATGGCGAGATCAGAACTCGGACGATTGATGCAAACGAACTTGTCGATCTGCTGTTGCAGATGCACTTTTTGAAGCAGAGCGGCGAACAGCTTATGCTGGAAAGCAATGCGAACGATGAAAACGGCTGGGCGTGGAACCAGATCAAGGTAACTCGCGGTAAAACGGTTTCGTATTTCACTCGTATCGGCTAAAAGATAGTTAGTAACCAAGCCAAAATTACAAGGCCAGCCGGAAGTCCTGCTCCGGCTGCACCTTGATTATCACCCGAGTAAGGCAGAAATATCATCGCCCGCCACGGAGGTTACGATGGCAGAAAGGATTTGTATGGATTACGAAATCGCTAAGAAAATCGTAGAAGCTGGTGACAGCAAGATTTTCAAGAACTGGCACGAACATACCGGCGTAAGCAAGGAGGATTTTCTGGCGGGCATTGAGTGGTTGTGCGAAGAACCGAAACGCTATCCCGCAGATCATCGGTATGCAGGTCTGCTCCGCCGTGAACTGGGCATCCGCAAGAACGGTCAACTCGTTCACCTGCGTCGCGTATATCCCAAGGGCCTGTGTGCTTTTTATGAGGATAAGCCGTTTGGTGAGTTGTGGAGCAATGGCATCAGCCTTTCGGCTGACGATTGGGTTTAAGGAGGAAAACGATATGACTAAGTGGGAGCAGGTCAAGGCCGCATACGACGCTGACAATAAGGCATTTACAAAGCGCCACCTGTGGGACTGATGCAAGACAGATCGGGTATATCAGAGGGAGCCGCCGCTCCCTCTGATATAAACAGAAGCTACAAGGAGGATAGCAACCATGAAACTTCAGTTTTTCTCTTTAACCCCGTCAGTGCCCGGTGTGCATATGCTGCGGCTGAAAGATGGTGTATACAGCCGTGTTCCACTCTTGCCGGGTGCATCCGTTGAAGTGCGCCGCAAGGCGCTTTGCGAAGATGCAGGAACGCCGGTTTCGCAGGTGTGGGCGCGAGCACTGGATAAGGAATTGTATCCGATGCTGATTACCAGTCACCATATCGGCGTACTGGAATTTGCAATCCCGGCTGATGCTGACTTTTACACCGAAGCCGAAGTACAGGCCATCGACAAGCAGCGTGTATAACGAAAGAGAGGGACAATATGTTGACTGAGCAAAACACTCCATTGCCGCTGGTGCGGCAATGGAGCAACCTTATTCCGCATTGCTGGGAGAGTTTAGACGAATTGACAGCTAAAATTCGAGCAACCCAACCGTCCAATATGGCTGCGGAAGCGGAACTGTATGCAGCTATGAGCATTGTACAGGCACACGTTGCGAACGGTTCTCTGCCTGTGGAAATCGTACACGCATCATTTGAACTTTTCTGCTGTGCGCTTTGGCGGCACAGCAAGGTTGTGTACAGTTTTGATAATACGCTGGCCGCAGAACTTGTACAGCAGGCTGACGAGTGGGACGATAGTGATAATCTGCCGATTGATGTGCTGCTTCATCCGCCGTACCGCTGTGCTTTTATCTCCTGTCCCGGCGTTATTGACCCGGAGATTATCGGTTTCTTTCCGTTCATCGTGAGAGATATGGATAAAGGCACACCTGTCTTTTATGTCTGCGCAGTACACAAAACTTTCAGTACCTTGACTATGCCGCTGCACCTCAATGGCCTGACGGTTGGCGATTGCATCAATGCAACGACCAAAGCGGCAAACCGAGCAAAACACCCGGACGGCTATGAGGTAAATTTAGACCGCACCACTATTTTGCGATACCTGAATTTGTACTTATATATCTGCGCCGCTAATGCGGATATAGCATCGACACCGGCGCAGACATACCGCCCACGTTCGGCTGCCGCACCGATCCGCGACAGGTTCCGCGAGGTGCAGTCATATGATACCGGTCTGGCAATCGGCTCGGCCTTGCGCCGAGCGCAGGCCGAGGAGAAAAACACCAAAGCACAGCAGCGCGGCACTGCTCATCGGCGCAGCGGCCACATTCGCACGCACACTCGTCGCGGACACTGGCACCACTTTTGGACTGGCAGTAAGTCCAAGCCGGAAAGCCGCAAAGTCGTTCTGCGCTGGCTGCATCCGATGCTGGTCGGTCGCAGCGATGAACCGGACACAACCACGGTTCACCCAGTCCAATAATCAACTTTACGATTTTCTCGAAAACGGCTCTAAGTGGTCAAAAAAGTTCAAAATCAATATTTCAAAGGTCGAAGCAATTCGACCTTTTTTCTATGCTCTCAAGTCGAATTTTATCAGACACTATGTTTAGTAAGTCTGAAATTTTGTAAACAAATTGTGAACAATCATCGAAAAAGTGTTACAACCCCCCCTCTATATGAGTATAGTAGAGGCTTTTATTTTAAGGTGCTATTTCCGATAACCGAAATTCATAACTTTTTTGCACTTTTACAAAATCCTCTGCTGTACCTTGATAACCGAACAGCATGGGTGCGCTCCTGTGAAGCAAGCGCCGGAAGTTGAAATCCGTTAGGATAAAGGGAAGATAACAGCGAGCGTCAGCGGCTCAATACTGACGCATGAGAAAACAAAGAAAGGAGGGATTGTATATGGCAAGTACCAGTGAACAGATCAAACGCATAGAAACTGATATTTTGAAAGTGCAGACCAAAATCAAAGCGTATCAGGAGAAGCTCTCGCAGCTTACCGAGAAGCGCAAACAGTTGCAGGAACGCGCTCTGCTTGAAAAGATCAGTGAGATTGCACCAACCTATGACGATGCGCAGACGCTGCTTGACCTGTTAGCAGCAGAGCGCCCGTCAGCAGATACTAAGGACGGAGGAAATGCGCATGACAACGAACGCGAACCGCCGCGTGACTGACGAGCAGATCGAACGCGCACGCAGCATTGACCTTGTGCAGTTCTTGCAGCAGTATGAGCCGCCCGGAGAGCTGAAACGTATTGGTCAGTCATGGACACTGAAATCTCATGACAGTATGCGTATCTCAGCAGATGGTCGATGGAACTGGTTCTCACAGAACAAGGGCGGCGGCGATGCAATCGGCTTTCTTCAAGCCGTTCATGGCATGAGTTTTCAGGATGCAGTACGCACACTGGCCGGTGAAGATTTTAAGACGATCCCCGCCATGCAGGCAGAGCACAAAGCAAAGCCGCCTGAGCGCACAGCATTCGCCCTGCCGCCAAAGAATAACGGCAACCGTCGCGTGTTTGCATACCTGCATCGGTCGCGCGGCATTGCGGCAGAGATCATCAATCACTGTATCAAGAATAATCTGCTGTATGAGGACGCGCAGCATCACAATGCTGTGTTCGTTGGCAAGGACGAAAACGGCACTGCGAAGTACGCTTTCCTGCGTGGTACGCTCACCGGTTCACACTTCCGTCAAGAAGCAACCGGCAGTGATAAAAGTTACGGATTTTTTCTACGCGGCAGCGGTAAAACCTTGTTTGTTTGCGAAGCTGCGATTGATGCGCTTTCCATTGCAACGCTGCGAAAGTTTGAGGGTCTGGATTGGAAGAAAGACAACTATCTTGCGCTCGGCGGTGTGACAGCATCGGAGAGCAAACTGCCTGCTGCACTGGAGCGAACGCTCAATACTTTTTCTTTTAAGCGGGTCGTTCTTTGCTTCGATAACGACGCAGCCGGACAGACCGCAGCGCGCAGAATTTTTACGATGCTGCGTCAGCAGTTCCCGGAAAATCTTGAAGTGCGAACCTGTGTTCCCGAAGTGAAAGATTTCAACGATCAGCTTTGTGTTAAGCTGCAAAACGGAAAAAATTCACCCTCGCGTGGGACGCGCGAAAGCACTTTATCGCGCTAAAGGTTAAAGTCCCCGCGAAAGCACTTTATCGCGCTAAAGGTTAAAGTCCCCGCAAGCATAGGATTTCGGGTACCCAAAATCCGGCTTGTTAAGGGGATACCCCCTAATACCCCCAAGCGACCATAGAACAAGGAATTGTTAAAATGAGAAAGCGAGTACACCAAATAAAGTTCCGTTTGGACGATGATGAGCTTATGCTGCTCCGGCGAAAATTGCGTGAAAGCAATTTGTCGATGGCTGAGTATTTTCGCAGATTACTGGTATATGGCGAAATCAAAATCTATCCAAATGCGTTTGTTGCAGACCTGCAAAAACAGGTCAAAGGCGTTGGTCGTAATGTTAATCAGATCACACGCCTTGCGCACATTTCCGGCAAGGTATCGCTCGAAACTTTGCGTCAAATTTCCGAAGCGCAGGAGAAGATTGAGCAGCAGCTTGAGAGGTTGAACTAATGGCGGTTTTGCAAATTCATGTAGTGCGGGCACGATTGGATAAGCGCATCAATTATGTAATGAACCCGGAGAAAACAGCGTGTAAAGGTTTTCACAGTTTCTTCGGAATTAAGGATACGCTTACCTCCGGTTTCACTTGCGCGTGCGATGAAGCCTATCAGCAGATGATGGAAACCAAGCAGCACGAAAAGAAAACGGATAAAGTCCTCGGATACCATTATATTCAGTCGTTTAAGCCGGGTGAAGTCACACCGGAGGAAGCACACCAAGTCGGCTGTGAATTTATCGAGCGATGCTTCGCAGAAGATTTTGAAGTTGTGATAGGCACTCACACAGATCATGCGCATATACACAACCACATAATCCTCAATTCAGTGTCGTTCGTGGACGGTCATAAGTTCCAATCCACACCGGCAAGTTTCTACAAGCTGCGGGAAATTTCTGATGAGATTTGCCGAGCGCATCACCTGTCGGTTATCGATGATCCCAAGACCCGCAAGGCCAAGCACTATGCGGAATGGAAAGCCGAACAGGAGTACCGCCCAACAATCCGAAATGAGATCCGGCGTGATATTGATGTCGTGCTCAAGCAGTCACATTCGCTCAATAATTTTTGGGAACTGCTCAGGCTGCGCGGCTACGAAATCAAGTTCAATGAAAAGCGCAAGTACGCTGCCATTCGCCCGCCAAACGGTAAACGTTTTATTCGCATGAAATCGCTTGGTGAGGAATACACACCGCGCGAACTTGTGAAGCGGCTGGAAGCCGCCGACAAAAGCGAAGTTGCGGCAAACCGGAGATCCTTTCAGCAAATCTATCAGCAGAGAAAACACCGAAAGAAATATTACGCACTGCCATGGACAATCATTCCGCATCGGCGGCTTACGCTGCGCGGCATTCGTGCCTTGTACTGGCGCTATGTTTATATGCTTAGTAAGGTGCGCGCGCGCAAAGCACCGCGCGCAGTCCGCGGCGTAATGCTCGATGAGTTAAAGAAACTGGAGCGATATTCGCAGCAGTATTATTTCTTGCGTGATAATCGACTGAACACGAAAGCAGATGTGAACCTGTACGAAGAAGCGCTATCGAATGAAATTTATGTTTTGACAGACAGGAGAAAACATCTGTATGCAGAATGTCGAAAGCCGGATGCTGATAAGCAGACGCTCAAAGCGCAGACCAAAGGATTGACCGAAGAACTGCGTGTGCTGCGAAAAAAGCAGCGTACCTGTAAGACGGTTTTAGAAAACGCGCCCGCCATGGAGGAACGGCTGGAAACAGCAAACACTGAGTGGCAGCGTATTGAAAGAAATGAAGATGAACATAGTAAGGAAGTGAAACCAAATGTCGGTAGAAGCAGAAGCGGCGGAACGAGTGCTGCGCATGGAGATCATGCTGACCGAATCCGCAGTCAAACTCGCGGCAACCGGAGCAGTAAACCTCGCAATGCTGCTGATCGCGGCTGTGAGAAATGAAGTCCACATGGGTGGAAGAACCAATGTGGCAAAAATGCTGGAGCAAGGCAAGCAGATCACAGCATTTCCTATTAACACAGACAGTTTGACGAAGTTTGCCGAACTGGCAAAGAAGCACAAATTAGCCTGTGGCTATATCCCGGACCCGCAGAACCCAGCGACTACAAATGTTGTCATCAAGACCGAAGATGCAGAGCTTGCAAATAAGATTCGCAAGGACGCAGGTATCGAGATTTTGCCGGGTATCGACGAAAAAAAACAGAACGCCAGTCCGTTCGCCAGCGTGTCGCAGAAATCCGAAAATACAATGGCGCGCGAACTGGCATCAACAATGACTACGGCGATGACGAAGAACAGTCCGACGATCAATCCTATTCAAACTACGAATAATGGTATTACGCAGGATCAGGCAAATATGATGCTGACGCAGCTTACCGCTCTGAGAGGTGTGCTGGCAAACGGCGGCAATGTTCATGAGTGCCAGGCAGCACTTATTGCGGTCACAGATGAATTGAAGCGTTTGCTGATGCCGCCGGAACAGACACAGGAAACGGACAAAGCGGAGCAGTCTAAGTCGGAGGATAGATCCGAGGAAAGAAAGGCTGCGGCCCCGAAGCCGAGCGGCAAAGGAAAGGTATCTATCCGGCAGCGCGTTGCGGATATTAAAGCGCGTGCCACACATACGCCGCAGCATACCAAGGATAAACAGTATCAGCCGAAACATTCTATCAACGATCTGACAAAATAACGAGGAGTGAGAAAGTGAAGGTCAAAAAATTTTGCGCGACCGCCACCCTACTGGCAGCGGCGTGCGCAATGCAGGCCGGAGCACTGGCGGCAGAAGCACCGGCAGCGACCGGAACTGCAACCCAGAGCACCGTAGGTGCAGCGGTTACAGCGACCAACCAGACAGCCAGCACCGATGCGGCCACCGGAGAGCTGCTGCCCAGCGATGTGCAGACAAGCTCGGACGGCTTGCAGCTGAAGAAGATCTACGATGTGGGCAAAACCACCTCGCCGGATAAAATCCCGCAAGCGGATTTTGAGCGCGGCGGCTTCAAGTACACCTTTGAAGATCTTCTGAAAATCGAACTGCCGGAGATGGAACGCAAAGTCCATTCGGAAACAGTAACGGTAAGCTCCAGCAGCAGCAACACCAATGATGTGCTGTCGTTGCTGCCGAAAAGCAAATCCGTCAGCACAACAGACGGTTATACCGGCACAGCCTATCTCGATATTTCCAGTATATCAACCAAGGTTGCAGGTACGGAGAGCGTATCAAACGATTTGAGCGCGACCCGTGAATACCCCGGTTTGTCCGAGATGGACATGGAGAGTATTCCAAAGAGCATTACAGAAAACGGACATACCCTGCGCTTTGCCGATGTGGAGTGGAAAGAAGTAAACGACGAAGCGGATAACTTCGGAACAGTTCAGACCACTTACACCGCTGTTGTAAGCTATACCGGCACCGCGACTTCCAGCCGCACGACCGGCTATACAGTTACAGCTACCTATGCCGGTGAGGTATCTCGCCGGAACAACGAAGGCGTGCGCTACATTGCGGTTTACAACGGCACACCGATTGAAGAAATTCCGGCAATCCCGGAGGAAGAACAGGGACACGAGGAAGATCCGCCGGACTTAACCGGTCTGATCGACCCGGAGCAGGAGCAGCAGGACAGCCGGAATGATGAGCACAAAGCGCCGCTTATCAGTTGGGTGCTGTGTGCCGTCTTTGGTATCCTGATGCTTCTGTTCGCGTTCCGACCTCCGATGTGCCGCCGTATGATGCGGCAGATGCAGATGGGCGCGCAGGAAAAAATCAACAATGAAACGGAGAGGATAAAAAGTGAAAGACAAGCAGAGGAAGAACGGGAGCGAGAGCGCCAGCAGATTTTCGGGCCGCTTGAAAAAGTCAAAGCCGCGATCCGAAACCGCAGGAAACGCAAGGGCGGTAAGCACAGTATCCCCGCACTCGCAGCTCCGGCAGAAGAACAGCAGTTCGGCAACACCGATGAAATCGCTGCTGAAAGCGCCGATGCAGTGGACGAAACCGAGGATTACGCCGGTCTGGAAGATGTGGAACCGGAATTCCCTGAGCAGGACGCTCCTGTCCAGCGCGATGGCGCTGACGATGATGGTGAGTACCCCGGCATTCGCCTCTAACCTGACCTACAATTTTTCGGGTGCATCGGCTGGTAACTTTGGCAAGTCCACCTCGATTGACCCGGTAACGACGATTGGTGCGGATAGTGTCAACCGCGATATTTCCAAGAACAGCGCATTTATCCCGCCGGAATTCGGCTCGCCGCAGGCGGATATTCTCGGCACAGGTGAGCTGCTTACGCCGGATATTTCGGGCGTTGAGCCGATGTTCCCGCACTCCACGCAGGCGAATTTCGGTCAGACTGTCACCTCGAATGGTGCAATGTCGGGCGGCGGCGAGATCATCATGCCGCCGGATGCGGAGAATACGACCGTATCCAGCGCGCCGATCTATGAGATCAGCACCGGTACGGGAGCTGTATCGGAAACCAACTCTCTCGGTGGCTATACAGGCGGCGGCGCAGATGCAGCCTACGGCTCCGGTTATACTTCTACCTCCGGTATGAAGTATTCGGACGGCAGTATCGGAAAGCTGTCTATTCCGTCCATCGGTGTAAACAAAAAGGTATACGACGGCGAAACCATTGCCAATATGCGGCTCGGTGCGGCACACTTTGAGGGTACAAGCGGCTGGGACGGCAATGTCGCAATGTGCGGTCACAATCGGGGCAGCTACGGCTACTTCGGCAATATCCACACGCTGAAAAACGGTGATACAATCTCCTATACCACCATTTTCGGAACGCGCACCTACAAGGTATACAGCGTTCGCAAGATTGCTAAGACCGATACAAGCGTGCTTGACCCATCCGATGCGAACATCATCACACTGATTACTTGCGTGCGTGATGTGCCCAGCCAGCGCTGGTGCGTACAGGCGATGGCAATTTAAGCGACTACCTAACAAAGTAACCTCGGCAGCGAGAAAGTCCGTTTTATGGTACACACTCTGTGCTACCATAAAAACATAAAAAACCTCGTCAATAACGCTTGACAAATAATGGAAATTATGATATGATATACTTGAAGAAATAGAGCATATCGCAAAACAAAGGAGGCGGCTTATATGAGGTATGTACGATGGAGAGCACCGGAGGTTGAAGCAGTAGATACTATAATGCTCGGTGGATTTGGACTTCTGCTCCTGATCCCGCAGTTGATCCTGCTGCTCATCAAAACACGCTTTATCATTCCAATGGCGTATGCGGCAATCGTAGTGTTTCGATTCCCTGAGTGGAGCGAAGCGCACAAAACGCTGGCTGACACGATCTTTTTCATTCTGGTTGGACTGGTGATTGTGTCGTGGATTGTAACGCTGGTTCGCGCTATCAAGCGCCGCCTTGACAACTGATAACCATTAAAGAGGAGGTTCTGACCATGACCAAGAGGATTTTCGCAACTGCTATTGCTGCGGCGGTAATCGCGGCATCGCTGCCGACCGCAGGTGCAGCAAACGCATTAACCATTGTGCCGACCCGAACTAAGGGACAGGCTGTTTATGTTGGCTCTACCCGTGTGTACCCGACCGGCTACAACATCAACGACAACAACTATTTCAAGCTGCGCGATGTTGGCAAGCTGGCAGGCTTTGGCGTAGACTGGAACGAGGACACGCGCACTGTCGAGATCAGCACTACGCGCACCGCACCGGAGCTGACCGGAATTGCAGACACTGCCGTAACCGGCGCGACCGCCAAGCCGACCGACCAGCGTATCACTGTGGACGGCAAGGAAGTCAGCATGACAGCCTACAAAATCAAGGGCAACAACTATGTCAAGCTGCGCGATATTGGTAAGACCATCAATTTCGGTGTATCCTTTAACATGGCTACCAAGACGGTCAGCATCGACCCGAACGGTACTTATGTTGAGGAAGTCAAGCCGACACCCTCCACGCCTACGGCTGCTGCCATTACCAAGTGGAACAGCACCATGGACGAGTTTAACGAGGAAATGATCCAGAACCACAGCGACAAGGACAAGCTGCTTGCTATCGCTGCGAAGTACGGCCCGACCATTACCGGCAAGGCTAACGCCACTACCGCTGATGTGATCTCCGCGCTGGAGAGCATGACCGGCGCGCCGGTTGATGCGATCTCGTTCGACAACAAACCAGTCAGCCTGTATTGGGCAAAGCAGCTCCGCAAGGCTAACGGCGAAAACATTGTTGAGGTTGACCCGGACTTTGTACCGGTAACAGATGCCATGCTTCGCCAGTGGGAAAACGAAATGATTGATAGCATCAATGCTGAACGAGCCAAAGCGGGATTGTCTGCATTAGCTAAGGATGATAATGTGATGAAACGCGCTCAAGCGTGGGCACAGCATCTTACCATTGAGTTTAGACACTCTACATGGTCGGAGGTTGAAGAATTTGCTAACAGCATTGGCGTAGATGCAAACAGTATTTCGGGCGGTGAAAACATCGTTGGCGGATGCTTTGTTGAGGATGATCCAGTAAAAACCGATATGGAGAAGTTTATGGCTTCCGCGGGTCACCGAGCCACTATTCTTGACAAGGACTTTACAAGAGTCGGTGTAGGATTTGCTGTGGCAGCTGATGGACGTAATATTTTCTGTACACAAAACTTCGCGTAACATAATTTAATATGTGCTTTAAAGCGATTAGGTTTAATTCCCCTAATCGCTTTTTTATTTGCAAAAGGAGATGAAAAAATGAGAAAAAACTTCTTTAAGCGTACATTGGCGGGCGTTTTGTCTGCTGTGACGCTTGTCAGCAGCATGGCGGTCAGTGTACCTACCGCATTCGCTGCGGAAGAAGATAACAAGGCATCGGCTATCGAGATCAAGGTCGGTGAAACCTACAATGTGGCGGACAAGGGCGTCAGCAAGGCGTGGTTCCAGCAGAATGGTGCACCGCGTAATGTCTGGCCGATGTTCACCAAAGCATCGGACGGTACGGAAATCCGCGCATACTGCGCAGATCACGCCAAGGGCAATCCCGGTACAGGCGGCAAGCCGTACACCGTAACCGGGCAGGTCAAGGATATGCGTGTGTACGGCGTTGTTGTCAAGTCGGACAGCCGTAACACTTTGAACACCTTTATCAGCGGTTCCAAGGTGCTCAACGCCGGTAACTTTACCGCAGATATGTATTTTTCTGCTTCGCAGGCTGCTATCTGGTGTGCGTTGGGTGATGCACAGATCGCGGCTAACAGCAAGTTCGGTATCACCTATCCCAGTTCCACCTCGCTCGGCTACCGTTCGTCCGGCAAGACGCTGAGTGCATCCACTACTTCGGAAGCACGTACTCTTTACGCCGCCATTGAGATGTTGAAATACGGCAATGAGTTTGACGGCGTTTGGGGCAGCAGCGGTAAGGGTCATGCCCCATGGGTCGGCAACACGATCAATTATACGCCGGGCAGTGCAACCTACAATGCCGCCAATGCAAAGACCGGCTCGGTCGATCTGCCGAGCGGTATTGTGAAGTCCGGTGTATTTGCCGAAAAGTCGATTGATGGTACAGATTATCTCGTGCTGCCGATGGCTGCGGCATCTGCAACTTTCGTTCGCAGCAATCGTATCTTTGTGCGTGCATCCAATCTTCCGTCCGGCGCGTTTATCATGGACGAGGACGGCAACAAGAATGGCAGCGATGGCCTGCTGACACTGAGCAAGGTTCACAGCGACAAGACCTTGTATAAGAACGGCAATGATATGGCTTTCGGTCAGGTGTTTTACTTCTGTATCCCCAAATCTACTGCCGAACAGATGGACACAGCAGGCACTAAGCTGTCTACTTCTTTCTTAACCAGCATGAATGTTGACCGCTACAATGTCTATGTCGCATCGACGAACAGCTCCGGTATTCAGCCTGTCATTTTGGTTGAACCGGCTGTTAAGCTGTCCAGTAATAAGTTGTCATTCAGTTCGACCACTGTCCCCAAAGATAAAGTAAAGCTGAAAGTCATGAAAACTGATAAGGACGGCGCTCCGTTGGATGGCTGTACTTTTCAGATTACCTATACTGATGCAGGTAAAGCACAGAATAAGACGGCAACAACAGATAGTAACGGTGAAGCAATCTTTACAGAATTACCAACTAACACAACCGTAACCGTCAAGGAAACCGCAGCACCGGAGGGTTACACCCTGCTCCCGTCCAAGACGGTCAATACCGGCACCAAGGGCGGTCAGACGGTCGAGCTGAAGCTCGCCAACAGCGACGATCACACCTTTAAGGTTCACAAGATTTCGTCCGCCGATGGTCGCAACCTGATGGGCGCTACCTTTGAGGTGCGCGGCATCGACAACAACTTCAAACACACCTACACCACTGACGCGCTGGGCGAGTTCACCATTCAGGGACGCGACCTGCCTAACGGTTCCTTTGAGGTGTACGAGGTTGCTGCACCGGAGGGATACGCTACCGATGGTTCGGACATTCAGACCTTTGCGTGGGACAACAGCAAGGACATTGAGCTGTCGTTCAAGGACGCTCCGCGACCGGGCATTAAAATCTACAAGTACGATAAGGACACCAAGATGCCGCTTGCCGGAGCGACTTTCGAGGTGCGCCGCGACGGTCAGGTGCTTGCAACCGTAAAAACCGATGTGAACGGCAATGCCGGCCTGTACGATCTGCCAAAGGGATTTTATCAGGTAGTCGAAACCGAACCGCCGCAGGGTTATCTCCGCGACGAGCAGGTACACGAAGTCTACATCGACCCGACGGCCGACCCGACGCAGCTCATCCGCGAGGTCAACATTGCGAACACCAAGAAGCTGTCTATTCGCATTGTGAAAATCGACAAGGAAACCAAGGTTCCGCTGTCCGGCTGGAAGTTTGATGTTTACTACAACGATGCTCACCTTACGACCGTAACGACCAACCAGAACGGCGAAGCGATGGTTGAAAATCTCCAGCCGGGTACTTACCGCGTTAAGGAAACCGGCGGCGATACCGAGCATTACAACATGGACGCCGGTGAGCAGACGGTTGAGTTGGTAAAGGATCAGGCTGAAATCCCGACCCTTACCTTTGCCAACACTATTAAGAAGCATTTCGGTATTCTGAAAATCGACAGTGAAACTCACAAGCCGATTGAAGGCGTCACTTTCGCCATCTACAAGGACGGCAAGCTGCTCGGCAATTACACCACCGGCGCAGATGGCCGTATCTGGCTCCCGTATGCAGAGCCTGGCACTTATCAGGCGCAGGAGGTCATTACCGACCCGAAGTATGTGCTGAATGAAAAGGTATTCACCATCGAAAATAATTCCGAGTATCCGACTTTCTTTACCATCCCCAATGTAATGAAGAAGGATATTACCGTCACCAAGATCGACAAGGATACCGGCAAGCCGTTGCAGGGCGTTGTTTTCCAAGGCTTCAAGGACGGTAAGAGCATCGGCTACTTTACGACCGGCGCGGACGGCAAGTTTACCATTCCGTATGCTGACAGCGGCACTTATACCTTTAAGGAGTATCACACTCTTGCCGGCTACGTGCTGAATAAGGAACCGATCACCATCGAGCATACGACGGACGGCAATGTGGATATTATCGTAGATAATACCGTTCAGAAGAAGTTCGAGGTCATTAAAGTGGACAGCCAGACCAAGCAGCCGCTGGCAGGCGTACAGTTTAAGATTTGGCGCGATGGCGTTCTGCTCGGCGATTACACCACCGACGAGAATGGCAAGATCGTTATCGAAAAGGCCCCGGCAGGCACTTACAAGGTGCAGGAAGTTGCGACCTTGAAAGAGTACATTCTGAACGACAAGCCTTACGAGATCGAGCATACCACAGATAAGGACACTTCTCTCACTATTGAGAACACCAAGAAGCCGGGACTGTCCATCACCAAGATCGACGCCGAAACCAAGAAGCCGTTGTCCGGTGCAGTCTTTAAGCTGACTCGCGCAAACGGCGATGTAGTCAAGGAAGATATTCGTACCGGCGAGGACGGTACTGCCTTCGTTGAGGGACTGGATGCCGCAGATTATATCGTAACGGAGGTAACGGCCCCCGGCGGCTACATCATCGACAAAACTCCTCATGCGGTATCTCTGGAACAGGGCAAAACCTACACGCTTACCCTCGAAAATGAGAAGAAACCCGGTCTGCTCGTTAAAAAGGTTGATGCACAGACCAGCAAGCCGCTGGCGGGTGCATCGTTCAAGATCACGCGCGGCGATGGCAGCGTTGTCCGTGAGAATGTTGTAAGCGATGTGGACGGTGTTGTTCATATCCCCGAACTGGATACTGGCGTATATATCATCACCGAAGTCAAGGCCCCGTCCGGCTATGAGATTGATGAAACGCCGAAAACGGTACAGCTCCGCAAGGGTCAGACCTATGAAGTCACCTTTAAGGATACCAAGCAGTCGCAGCTTGTTATCAAAAAGGTGGACGAAGATACCCGTCAGCCGCTGAAAAACGCGAAATTCAAAATCACGAAGTCGAACGGCGAACTCGTCAAGGAAACCGAAACGGACGAAAACGGTACGATTACGCTTACCGGCCTGCCGGATTGTTCGCTGGTAGTAACCGAAATTAAGGCCCCGGACGGCTACATTTTGCAGGATACGCCCAAGACGATTGAGGTCAAGGCAGGCGGCAGCTATGAGCTGACTTTTACCAACAAAAAGCAGTCCGGCCTTACCATCAAGAAAATCGACGAAGAAACTCGTCAGCCGCTCAAGAACGCGAAGTTTAAGATTACTAAGTCGAATGGTGAACTGGTTAAGGAAGCAGAAACCGATGTAAACGGCACGATCACGCTTACCGGCCTGCCGGATTGCTCGCTGGTAGTGACCGAGATTGCAGCGCCGACCGGCTATATCTTGCAGGACACCCCGAAGACCATTGAGGTCAAGGCCGGTCAGTCCTATGAGTTGACCTTTACCAACAAAAAAGCATATGGCCTGCAAATCCGCAAGGTAGTCAAGGGCACCGGCGAAGCACTCGCAGGCGCGAAATTCAAGGTTGAGAAGGTGTCCGGTGAGCGCATCGGTGAGTATACCTCCAATTCTGCCGGTCTGGTCAACATTTCCGGTCTGGAGGACGGCATCTATGTCGTAACCGAGATCAAGGCTCCCGATGGCTACCGTATCGACACAAATCCGAAGAATGTTATTGTAAAGGCTGGTGAACTGGCCACTGTGGAATTTGAAAATGCCAAGATGTCCAGCGTCCGCATCAAGAAGATTGACAGCGTGACGAAAGACCCTATTCCGGGCGTGCGTTTCCTGATCAAAGACAAGAATAAGAACATTGTTGGCGAGTATACCACCGACAGCGATGGCTATATCGAGCTGGAAAACGATCTGGAAGAGGGCAAATATTACGCAGAAGAAATTCAGGCCGCACCGGGATATATCCGCGACACACAGGAGCGCACCTTCCGCGTAAAGCGTGGCGAAACCACTGAGATTGTATGGGAAAATACAGCGCAGTATGGTCAGATCCAAGTCATCAAAAAGTCCAAGGACTACAACAGTATCAATGGTCTGCCCGCAGGTACGCTCCTGCAGGGCGCAACCTTTGAGATCTACGACAAGGCACAGAATGTTGTAGACACGGTAGTGTCCAACGAGCGCGGCCTTGCAATCTCCAAGCTGCTGCCGCTGGGTCGTTACACCATCAAGGAAACCAAAGCACCGAAGTATTACGGTGTATCCGGTGAAACTTTTGAAGCGGAAATCGAGTTTGCAAGCCAGATCGTCCGTCTGGAGGTTCTGGACGAGAGCGTTTACACCAATGTTGTAATCGGCAAGTCCGGTCCGAAGCAGGTAACGCCGGGTATGCAGATGAAGTGGACGATCAGCCGCGTGGCCAATAATTCCTCCATTCGTCTGACGAGCTTCTACTGGCGCGACAATCTGCCGTATCAGGCGGTACAGCTGGATAAGATCGTAACCGGCACTTATAACACCCGTATCCCCTATAAGGTGGTTTATAAGACCAACTTCAATCAGACACCGCGCACGCTGGCAGATAATCTCGACCCATCTGTCAACCGCGTCCTGCAAGCAACGCCGACCGCACTCGGTCTGAAATCCGGTGAAGCGGTAACGCAGATTATGTTTATTTTCGGTACAGTGCCGTCCGGCTTCCGTATGGTGGATAACGCTTATATTTACGGTACGGTTCGCAAGTCGGCTTCCGGCAGTTCGTTTGTTAATAAGGCAGATGTTGGCGGTCTGAATGACAGCCAGCAGTGGATCATGTCGAATGACGCATGGACTACCACCATCTACCGCGCACCGACTTATAAAAAGCCGACCCTGCCGACTACCGGCTGGTAAGGAAAAGAGAGGAGAAAGAATATGAAAATCAGACGATTGGTCTGTGCGGCGCTTGCCGCATCACTCGCACTGTGTCCCGCCGCTTTTGCGGCGGACACGCCGAAAACGGATCGCATCGTCACCACACAGAACGGCACCGGTTACTCGGTGTCCTCTGTGGGGCGGCATATCATCCCAGTGTCGGACAGCAGCCAGAGCTTTGATTTCTCGCCGCTGGACGGCTACGATCTGTCTACGCTTATCATCTCGGACGGCAAGTATACCGACCGCGCCAGCGTCGTTCACCTTGACGGCGATCTGAAGCTCAATGGCATTACTTATCCTGTCCATTATCAGTCCAAGACGGACGCGGGCGGCGAAAGCGTGATCCGCGCGACCGTCGATATTCCGGCAGCATCGGACGATGTTACGCTGTCTGCCGAAGCGGTAAGCACCGCATTTGCAGTCACAGCTACCTCGCAGACCGGCGCGACCGTATCTGCTGCCACGACTACGCTCAATAAGGGCGATGCGTACAGCATGACGGCAACGCCTGACCGCCTGTATGCCATTACACGCGCTGATCTCACCATCGGCGGCAGCAAGTCCACCGTCCAGCTTTCCAAAGGCTGCGATGTGACCTCTAACGGTTTCCGTTTTCGTGTGGATGCAGCCGGTGTGCTGACAGTTTACTCCGGCGGTGTTACCTCTGCGACCACGATTGAACTGAAAACCGCAGAACGTCAGCCGGACAGCGACGAGGTGCTTGTTACCGTTCGCACCGGGCGCGGCATCAGCAGCGAAATTTCACGCGATATTGTCAAGAAAGGCAGCAATTATACCGTTTCTTTCTCGGCAAAGCGCGGCTATACGATTGACGCGCTGACGCTCGAAGCAGACGGCAAGACAGCGTACAGCACGCCGAACAGCAATACCGTCTTTGTAGGGTCTAACGCTTATCGCGTGTCCGGCAACAGCGACGGCTGCACTGTTTATCTGACCGACCTTCAGAGCAATATCACCGTCAGCGCCGAGAGCAGCTACGACACCGACCACCTCACCGTTGACACTTCGGCAGGCTCCGGCGTCCGTATCCGCAAGGACTGCGGCAGCACCGTAGACAACGGCACAGACATTGAGTTCGAAATCTATGTCACCGATGATGACCGCTATGCGCTGGACGAGGTAACGCTCCGGCTGGACGATAGCAGCCGCACCGTAGATGCAGATGCGACCTCTATCCGCGTTGCGGGCAAGACCTGCAAGATGGAAACTGACAGCGATGGTGTGCTGCACCTGTATGTCAACGATGTTGATAAGCCGGTTTATGTGTCGGCTACGGCAAAGCGCATCGACACCAGCCACAGCATTACCATCAAGTCGGCGTCGCACCTCACGATTAGCAAGGATATTTCCGGCTCGTCGGTGCGCGACGGCAAGGATGTTGCTTTTACGGTTAAGCCGTCCTCCGGCTACGCAGTCGATGATATTACACTCAAGGTCGGCACAAAGTCCAACACCGTATCGGCAGGCGCGTCTTATATCCGCGTAAACGGCGTTGATTACGACATGACGCGCAATTCCAACGGCAATGTGACAGTTTATGTGGACAACATCAAGAACAATGTCACGATTTCCGCGACCGCTGTGAAATCGAGTTCTGCGGTCAAGCCGACCACCGGTAATGGTGCAAACGGCAAGATTTACATTGACCGTTCGGTTAAAACGCCGTTCTTTGTTGGTTATAACTCGCAGTTCCATCCGAAGCAGAACCTCACGCGCGCCGAAGCGGTACAGCTCCTTGCACGCATGACCAACGCAAGCGGCAGCAAGTATACCAACAGCAGCGGCTTCTCCGATGTGCAGGTAAACAGCTACTACTCTAATGCACTGTCTGCGTTCGTATACGGCGGCATTGTAGACAGCAGCACTTATTTTAATCCCAATGCGGCAATCACGCGCGCAGACTTTGTGGAGATGATCTACCGTCTGGATACCACTTCGGACTATAACGGTTCTAATCGCTTTACTGATGTGTATTCCACCGCGCCGAACGCAGCTGCGATTGCGTACTGCTCGGATCGCGGCTGGGTGCGCGGTGATCCGTCTGGCACATTCCGTCCGTATGACTATATCACGCGCGCTGAAGCTGCGGCGGTAGTCAACCGCACGATGGGACGCACGCTCTCGTCCACCGACATCAGCGGTATTCGCTATACCGATGTGCCGATGAACTTCTGGGCGTATAACGATATTCTGATTGCGTCCGGTAATCAGAGGTAACACCTATGCGACCGGACAAAAGAGGTTCGGCAGCGAGCACCACCACTCTGGTGGTGTTCGCTCTGCCGGTTATCTGGCTCGGATTGATCGGCGGCAGCTGCGCTGCGCCGGGACGAACGCTGATTGACTGGATAAACGCTTTCGGCACAGCAATAGAACAGCCCTGGCATTTTTCCTTTAACCAGTACAGCTTGAAAGCCATACTGATCGCACTTGCTGCTTATGCGCTGTGCATCATGCTCTACCGGGACAGCCAGCGCAAGCGCCGACCGGGAGAAGAATACGGCTCTGCCGAATGGGGCAACGCCAAGCAGATAGACAGCAAGTACCGGTATCACGATAAATTTACGGTTGAAGTGAAACAAATGCTTCACCGCATAGCGAGTTTCGTCGCTTTATGTGCAGAATTTATCACCGGAAAGCTAACAGAAGAAGAACGCCAGCGCCGCAAAGAACGGAAAGCACTTGCGGTTCATGTAGACCAGAACATACCGCTGACCATGCACACACGCATTGGCCTTGATGTATTCCGGCACCAGCGCAACCTCAATATGATGGTTATCGGCGGTTCCGGTACAGGTAAGAGCCGTTCGGTGTCGAAACCGGAGATTTTGCAAGCAAACTGCTCGTATATTATCTGTGACCCGAAGGGTGAGTTGCTGCGTGACTGTGCAGAGTTCCTGCTCCACGAGGGTTACGACATCAAGGTGTTTAACCTCAAAGAAGGCGAACGCCGCTGTGGTAATATGTACAATCCGTTCCGCTATCTGCGTTCCGAGGTAGACTGTGTGCAGCTTGTAACGCTGCTGTTTCGTGCGACCACGCCGAAAGGCTCGCACAGCAGCGACCCATTTTGGGAGCGCGCCGAAGAAACGCTCGTAACGGCTCTGGTGCTGTTTATCTATCTGGAGTGTGATCCGGAAGATCAGAATTTCGCAACAGTGATGTTCCTGCTCCGCAACGCGCAGGCCAGCGAAGAAGACGAGGGTAAACAAAATCCAGTAGATACTCTATTTGCTGAAATTGCCCAAGAGCACCCAGAACACATTGCCAATCAGTATTGGGAGGCATACAAGCTCGCCGCAGGCAAGACCGCAAAATCCATTTTGATTATGGCAAGTTCGCGTCTGAAGCACTTCATGCTGGACGAGATTGCAGACATGACGATGGAGGACGAAATGGATTTAGCATCGCTCGGTGAGAAGAAACGCGCTATTTTCGTCTGTACGCCGGTCAACGACACCAGCTTCAACTACCTTGTTTCCATGATGTATATGCAGGCTTTTCAGCAGCTATATGACCGCGCAGAACGGGAATACGGCGGCAGACTGCCGCGTCATGTGCGCTTCATCATGGACGAGTTTTACAACACGCCGCCACCGGATCGTTTCGATAATGTGTTGTCTACCTGCCGCTCCTACAATCTGTCCTGTGCAGTTATCCTGCAGGACATCGGACAGCTCAAGACCATGTTTGAAAAGGAATGGGAATCGCTGATGGCGCAGTGTGACGAGTTTCTGTATCTCGGCGGCAATGATACCGCGACCCACAAATATGTGTCCGAACGGCTGGGCAAGGAAACGATCTTCTCCAAAACGACCTCGCAGACCAGAGGTACGCATGGTTCGTCCAGCCAGAATGACCAGAAGGTTGGTACAGAGCTTATGACGCCGGATGCCATAAGCCGCATGGAAAATCAGTATTCGATTTTGTTCATGCGCGGCGAACGCCCGGTGTTCGATGAGAAATATGTGCTGCAAAAGCACCCGAATGTACAATGGCTTGCCGGTGACGGCAAGGCAAAAGCGTATTCACCACCGGAACATATTCCGTTCCACAAATACCATGTTGAGATTCCCGCCGATGAAATCGACGAGAAATACAAGCCAGAGGAAATCGGAGGTGTTCTCTTTGAATACTTCGTTATTCCTCCACAATCCCCCAAAAAAGGAGAATGAATTATGAAAAACAAGTTTACTCAGAAAGCTGCTGCACTGCTGTGCAGTCCCAAAGCACTGAACCGCGCCCGCATTGCGCACCGACTGCTGTCCATGACGGCAATCATCGCCTGCCTTGCGGTTGTACCGGCATTTGCAGATAATGAAGCGCTGAATGCGGTAAACAAGCTCAGTGACACGATCTTTGCACTGATTAAGGCTGTTGGTCTGATCTGCGCGGGTTGGGGTGTGCTTCAGCTCGGTATGTCGGTGCAGTCGCACGATGCTTCGCAGCGCACGCAGGGCGTTCTCTGTATTCTCGGTGGTCTGCTGATTTACTTTGTAAAGGCAATCCTGACCAGCATTGGTGCAGCCTGATCCCCGAAGGAGTTGATTTCCTATGTGGGTAGTAGATATTATTGAAAACTGTATCACCTTATGGAACTCCACACTGTCCTCTATTTGGAGTATGCTCACGCAGTCCCCGGAAACCTTTCACAACGGCGCGGTCTGGGATGCAATCACCAAAATCTTTACCGCATTACAGGGAGCAGGCTACGGCCTGCTCGTCCTGTTCTTTGCCATGAGTTTCTTTAAGCATACGGTTTCGTTTCGTGAATTTCGTCACCCGGAGCAAATCATTGGTTATCTGATTCGTTTTGTCGCTGCAAAGGTGCTGATTTCACAGGGTATGGAAGTGATAAAGCTGATATTTAAGATCAGCGGCAGCTTTATCGGAGATATTGCAGCGCAGATGGGCGGTCTGACCGAGATTGCCGCCACTTTGCCGGAAAATATACGAAATGCGATAGAAGATGCTTCAATTATCCCACAGATATTCATTTATCTGGTGTCGCTGATTTTGTCAGCGGTCGTTATTGTGCTGTCTATCAGTCTGCTGATGACGGTTTACGGACGCTTTTTCCGTATTTATATGTATGTTGCGCTGGCACCGCTGCCCATGTCCACTTTTGCAGGTGAATTGACCAGCCGACATGGCCGGACTTATATGCAAGGCTTAATCGGTGCGTGCATGGAAGCAATCGTAATCGTTATTGCCTGCATCATATTTAATGCCTTTACATCGGTGGATGGTTCAGATTTTCCAATCAATTTTGGTGACAGCGGCGTTGGACTGGTGCTGACTTATATGCTCAAGGTTATTATTCAGATGGTAATTCTGGGCAGTATGGTCAAGGCAGCAGATAAAACCGTTAAAGAAATGTTTGCGCTGTAACAAGGAGTGTGAAGCGTTATGGAGTCAAATGTAAATCGAGAGATACGCAATTATCACGAGGGCGTAGTCATGGGTCTGAGCGTGCGGCAGACGGTTTGCGGTCTGCTTGCCGCAGGCTTGGCCGCAGGCGCGAACTTCGGCTTACAGCCGTTTCTTGGAACAGAACTTGCGAGTGTCGTATGTATTCTGGTGGCGGCAATTCCGGCAGCAATCGGCTTTGTGTCCTTTCATGGCCTGCCCTTTGAGAAATTCGCTCTTTCATGGCTGCGCACAATGTTTATGCATAACGGCTGGTATGTATACCGTTCCGCTAACTTCTATGCGCAGTTTACGCCGGAAGAGCAGTCGAAAAAAGGCAGGAGCCGCAAGAAAGCAAAGCAGAAAATCAGTGAACATAGTAGCGAGGTAGAACAGAATGAGCAAAACCAAACCAATTAAAGAGAAAAAAGAAAAGCAGGAGAAAACCACAAAGCCGGTACGCCTTCCGCGCAGCGTGCAGCAGCTTATTCCTGTCAAGCGTGTATTTCCGGACTCAATCTGGCAGGTCGGCAACAACGAATTCAGCCAGACATGGTCGTTTTCCGATATTAACTATGCTGTAGCCAGTCTGGACGATCAGCGCACCATTCTGGACAGCTGGGGGCGTGTGCTGAACGGTCTTGCGGCAGACAGCCGCATGAAAGTCACTCTGGTAAACAGTATATTCGACAAGGAAGCCAACGCAGGAACGCTGTTCCTGCGCAAACAGCATGACGGTATGGACAAATACCGCGCAGAACTGAATCAGGTGATTATGTCCAAGGCGCAGGGCAGTAACGGCATCGTTCAGCAGAAATTTATGACCCTCACTGCCAAGCGCAAGAATATTACCGATGCCCGGCAGTTTTTCGGTCGTGCCGGCAAAAGCCTGAGCATCGGTATGCAGCGCCTTGCGTCCTCTATCCGCTTACAGGACAACAGCAGTCGTTTCCGTATTCTGCATGACTTTTTCCGCCCAGATCACCGCATGACAAAGGCTGATTTGGAGGAAATGATTGCGCGCGGGCAGAATATTGCAGATGTTTTCTGTCCTCTGGCACTGCGTTATCATAAAGATTATATCCAAACCGATCAAGGATTTATGCGCGTGCTTTTCGTCGAGGAATTTGCATCACGCCTGTCCGATGAATTGATCCACGACCTCATGGGACTGCCGCGCCAGATGATGCTGTCTATGGACATCGAGCCGGTCAACACGCAGGAAGCACACAAGCTGCTCAACGGTCTTGCGCTGCGTGTGGAATCCGATATTGGCCGCTGGCAGCAGCGACAGAACAACAACAATAATTTCTCAGCGGAAATCCCGTATGAGTTCCAGCAGATGCGCAAGGTTGTTGCTGACTACATGGACGATATTACCGAGCATGACCAGCGTTTAATGCTGACCACCATCACCATCGTTCACTCCGCAAAAACGCTGGAACAGCTTAACGCCGATACAGAGAGTTTGCAGGAAATTGCAAGCGGTTTCGGCTGCGATCTGACGAAGTTATCTTATCAGCAGGACATTGGTTTGGACACCGTACTCCCGTATGGTTTGCGCAGCGTACAGCAGCAGCGCACGCTTATTACGGACAATGTTTCTATCCTTACGCCGTTTTCTGCGCAGGAAATTCAGCAGATGGGCGGCATCTGTTACGGCAACAACGCCGTTTCCGGCAACCTCATTGTTGCCAACCGCGCAAATCTGCTGAATGGTAACTGTATCCGACTGGGTGTATCCGGTGCAGGCAAGTCTTTCTCTGTTAAACAGGAAATTGCTTATGTGCTGCTGTCCACGCACGATGATGTGCTGGTGCTCGACCCGGAGGGCGAGTTTACACCAATGGTCGGCGCGTTCGGCGGCAGTATGATCGACATTTCCGGTTCATCCGCAGTACGCATCAATGCACTGGACATGGAAAAAGGCTATGCCGATGATGGTAAAGATCCGTTGCCGGACAAGTCTGAATTTGTCCTGTCCCTGTTCGAGCAGATCATGCAGGACGATCTCAAAGCGCAGCATCGTTCCATCATTGACCGCTGCGTACAGGCTGTTTACCGTCCGTATATCGCCAGCGGTTACAAGGGCAATGCACCGACACTGACCGACTTGCAGGCTGAGATCAAGAAACAGCCGGAGCCGGAAGCGCAGGAGCTTGCGCTGGCAGCGGAGCTGTTTATCTCCGGTTCGCTGTCCATCTTCGCACAGAAAACCAATGTAGACCAGAATAACCGCCTGACCTCTTACAATATTCTCGACCTCGGTGAGCAGCTTCTCCCGATGGGTATGCTCGTTATTCTGGAGAGCATTTACAACCGCGTTATCCAAAACTGGCGTTCTGGCAGACGCACATGGGTCTTTGTGGACGAGTTCTCTATCTTCTTCCGGTATCCGTTTGCAACGAATTTCTTCCTCAGAATGTGGAAGCAGGTTCGTAAGCGCGCCGGTTATATGACCGGCATTACGCAAAATGTCGGTGAGATGCTGACGAGCAAGGACGCCTGCTGGATGCTGGCAAACTCCGAGTTTCTTATTATGCTTTCGCAGTCTGCATCTGACCGCGCGGCACTGGCAGAGCTGCTGAACATTTCGGACACACAGCTTTCCTATGTCGAAAACGCCGACCCCGGCTGCGGCCTGATGAAGTTCGGCGGCGCGTTTATCCCGTTTGTGAACAGCTTCCCGGAAGATACGGAATTGTACAAGCTCATGACCACAAAACCGGCAGACCGGGAGCAGGTAAAGCCAAATGGTGTATAAATACAAGGACAAAAGTGATGCTGCAAAGATACATTCTGCGCCCGCGACCGGGCGCAGGGTATCTTACAGCCGCAGTGATAACAAGACCTATCGCAATACGGGAGGAGCAAGCACTCGTGCGGGCGCGGAGCTGCGTGCTAAGCAGACTTTCGGAGTACCGGGTACAGACGGTGCCGAAAAGAAAAAGTCCCGCAAGAAGCGTGTAATCAAGCGATTTGCGATTGCAACAGCCGTCCGCACGATAAACGATAAGAAAGCCGCACAGCACAGTGCGGAGGCAGAAGCAACCGAGCAGATACAGCGCCGTATGCACGATGCCGCCTATGTCGGCGTAGAGCTTGCTGCAAAGCCGGTTCGCAAGGCCGCACGCTCCCTGTACCGGAGCGCGGATAGCGTGGTGAAAGATTATCGTGCGCGCAAGTCCGTCGTTCGTACCGCACAGCGGTATCGCAGTGCAGACGGCAAAGCGCGTATACGACTTACCTACAAGTCCACACGCGAAAATAAGAATATCCGCCGCGTTAAGGTAAAGCAGTATCAGAAATACCGTATCCGCACAGCGCATGGTGCCACTACGCCGCGCGGTGCAGTGCGTGAACAGTTTATGCGGCGGCAGCGCACGACCGCTGCTGTGCGAGCCAAAGCCGCAGCAAAGAAAAAAGCAGCGGTACAGATCAAGCAGCGGCAGAGTGCGCAGTACCGCACGCCGCAGAGTACGGCATCTAAGGTGTACAGTTCAGCGCGGAATAAAGCAGGAAGCAGCGTATACGGCCCGTCACATTCTGCACAGACAAAGATACGCACTGTACAGCAGCGTAAAGCCGCTGCCACCGCTTATAATGCGCGGGTGCGGAAAGCTGCTGCGGAGCGTAGCGAAAAGAGTATGCGCTACCGTATCAAGGCGCGCAAAGCCGGTGTGAAGAAAATGAAACGTCAGCAGGCCGCGAAACTCGCCGGAAAGACCTTGCCGACTAACGCAAACGGTGTAGTGAAAAAGGGATTTTCGGCAGCAATGAAGTCCGCTTTTCAGTTTACTGTGCGGTTTGCGAAATCTAAAGCGCTGATTCCGATTCTCGCAGGTGTGCTGGTTATGTGCATGATCGCGGCTCCGGCTGCGATGGTCGCATCGGTGCTTGGCCTTTTCTTTGCCGACGCGCAGGCGGCAGAAAACGACAAGCTCTCGACCGTCCAGACGGCTTATGTCAATGCGCAGTTTGCGTGGAGCGAAGAAGTGCTGTCCGGCGAAAGTTACGATCAGGTTGTATATGAGGGTAACTATGCCAACGATGTCGAAGTGTTAGCTGTGTTTGCAGTTAAAACAACCGAAAAAGACGGCCTTGATGTAATCGAAATCGACGATAAGAAAAAAGCAATTCTGGCGCAGGTATACAAAGATATGAATCCCTATACCAAGTGGATTACGGTCGTGAATAAAACCCGTATCCTTCATGTACAGATCAATGCACTGACTGCTGACCAGGCTGCGGACAAGTACGGATTTACGAAAATGCAGCGCACAACGCTGAAGGAGCTGCTGGATAAGTACCGCAACGATCTGCAAGGACTGCTGAATTCGATATTCGGTTCGGCTGCGGCAAACCTATCCCCGGAAGTTCTCGCCTTGCAGGCACTTGTAGAGAAATACGCCAAGCAGTATGGTATCTCGGATCATGTGGGTACACTGCTGGCTATTATTCAAGTCGAGAGCGGCGGCGTGTTGGCTGATGTTATGCAGTCCTCGGAGAGTGCCGGACTGCCGCCCGGTGCAATCAAGGACAAAGAAGCATCTATCAATCAGGGCTGCAAATACTATGCCGAACTGGTTAAAAGAGCAAAGCAGCTCGGTGTAGACGGTGACAGCATTATACAGGCGTACAACTACGGCGGCGGTTTTCTTGATTATGTAGCGAAAAACGGTAAGAAATACTCCTTCGAGCTTGCGGAGAGTTTTGCTAAACAGCACTCCGGCGGCGTGCGTGTTACCTACAAGAACGCTATTTCCACTGCGAAGAATGGCGGCTGGCGGTACAATTACGGCAATATGTTCTATGTTATGTTGGTTCAGCAGTATACCGGCGGCGCGGCTTATGGAAGTGAAACCTTCCAGAAGCTCATGACCGAAGCAAAGAAATACATCGGTATGCCTTATGTGTTCGGCGGCTCTACTCCGCAGACCTCGTTCGACTGCTCCGGCTTTATCTGCTGGGTCTACACGCAGTCCGGCGTATGCAATCTCCCGCGAATGACAGCGTATGGTATCTACTTGCGCTGCACACCAATCTCGGCCTCGCAGGCACAGCCGGGTGATCTGGTATTCTTTGCGAACACCTACGATTGCCCCGAACCGATCTCGCACATCGGTATCTATGTAGGCAACGGTAAAATGTTGCATTGCGGAAATCCAATCGGTTACGCAGACCTATCCAATTCGTACTGGAAATCACATATGTATGGGTTTGCGCGCCCTAAATAAGCAACAAGAGGTATCTATGAACTGGAGAGAAAAACCGCGTAATATGATGATGACTCGGAGCCTGAGTTTGAGAGTATCACTCCTTAAAGAAAGAGGGGCATAGACATGACAGTTGGCGAGCGGTTACGGTTTGTCCGTAAGGTGCGCGGAATGCCACAGCATGAATTGGCGAGCAAGGTCAAGCTGTCTGCGAACCGGATTGCGCAGTACGAAACGGATTATCGTGTACCCAGAAAGGAACTATTACAGCAATTAGCTATGGTTCTGGGCGTAGACCCAAGGTTTTTCATTGCGACTGCTCCGAATGATCTGACAGATGTTATCCGATTGCTGTTTTGGCTGGAAACGATGATGCCGGATACTGTTTCACCTATTAAGTTGGAGGGCAAAGACACAGATGGTGCAGGTATGGGAATTTATTTACGAGCCGATATACATTTTTGCTATCTGATGCAAAATTGGCTGCGCCAGCGCAAAGCATGGCAGGACGGCAGTATTACAGACGATGAATACTTCGCATGGAAAATGGAATATGACTTATCAGGCGAGTTGATAGAAAAATAAGAAAAAGTCCCCGTTTTGAGCTTCAAAAAGGCTCAGAACGGGGACTTTTTCTATTATAAAATCAAAACAATAACTTTTAAGCATTGACATTTCAATAACTTTTGAGTATAATATATATAGAAAGAGAAAGGGTGAGAACGGTTTGAGAGAGATAATATTTTACGCAGATCGGCATGGACATTCACCTGTGTTAGAGTATATGCAGGAATTGGGGAAAAATAAAGGTAAAGACAGCCGCATCAAGCTGAACAAAATCAATGATTATATTCAGGCATTGAGCGTGTATGGAACTGAGCAACTGACAGAAAAATATGTTAAGCATCTGGACGGTGACATATGGGAATTACGTCCCCTGCGAGATCGTATACTGTTTGCGGGCGTTGTAAACGGCAGGTATGTACTCTTACACCAGTTTGTTAAGAAAACGCAGAAAACACCGCCGCGAGAGATTGAACAAGCCAAACGAGAATTAGCTGATTTCAAGGAAAGGTGCGATTTATAATGAGTGTTACGATGAATGGAAATACCTTTGCGACTTGGGAAGATGTACGCAAAGAAATGTTTACGCCGGAGGAGATTGCAGAGAGCAATCTCCGCGTGGCTTTGATTGGAGAGCTGGTTAAGGCCAGAACGGAACGCGGTCTTTCTCAAAAGCAGCTTGAGGAATTAAGTGGCGTCAAGCAGCCGGTTATCGCCCGCATGGAGAACGGCAGCACCACTCCGAACCTTAGTACGATCTTAAAGGTTCTTGCGCCCCTCGGAAAAACACTTTATATAGGTGATCTGAAAGAAATATGAAAAGAGCCGGTACAGAGCGTTTTGCTCTGTACCGGCTTTTTTCATATCTTTATAGCTCCAATTCACTTTGCGCAGGAGAGTGTTCGGGAGAGTTTTCAGAGGAATGGTGACGGGTCAGTTTGTAGTTCAGTTCGTTAAGGCGAGAGATCTTCTGCTGATACTCGTCCTCCAGCGGCCATGGCTTACCGAGGTTGGCCTTGGCTTCATCAAGCTGCTCATGCAGGCGAGCAAGGCTCTGCTCGTTGTCACCGATAAACTTTCCGATGTCATTCATAGCGTTGTTCATACGCTGGATGCAGCCGGCCACATTATCACCCGGTTCAACCATACGCTTGGTTGCACCATGAATACAGATACGCACCTCGTCCATGAGCGAACGCTTCAGTTCCAGCTTAAAGCCGCAGTACGAACCGATAGAGCGTGTGTCATCATATGACAGCTTGCCTTCCATGTTCTGCGAAATCTTCCTGCGTTCATCCGCTATCATGGTCAGCAACGCTTCACCGGCCTTGTCCTTAGCTGTGTAAGTTTTTCCGTTCAGTTCGATACGGAAGGTTGCGCCCTCTGTCTGGGCATGATTGGCGGTCAGTGTTGCTTTATCCGCTTTCAACGCTGCAATCATGTTTTCTTTCTTAACAATGCTGTCCGGCAGGTTTTGCTTTACATCGTCCTCCAGCTTATACTGGTCATTGTGGTATGCAGTGCGCAGGACGGATAGTTTCTGCACATCAACATCAAGTTCCATACGTTCCTTGATCTCCGGATCACCGGCAGCAAGCGCCTTAACTTCAGCATAAGACAGTGCAGCATCGTCAATATCATCACAGGTGCGCGCCGGAGATTTGCCGGTTACGACCTGAGAGATAAACTTCTGCTTGTTCTCGACCGTCTGCCAGTTGTAGCTGTCGAATGTACCCTCAGTAACATAACGATAGATATGTACCTTTTCGTTTGTATTGCCCTGACGGAGAATACGACCGTCACGCTGCTCTACATCACGCGGACGCCATGGGCAATCGACATGATGCAGCGCAACAAGGCGTTCCTGCACATTGAAGCCAGCGCCCATCTTGGCAGTCGAGCCAATCAGCACGCGGATTGCACCAGATTTCATTTTGCTGCTGAGTGCGTTCTTTTTTGCGGGAGTGTCCGCATCGTGAATATATGCGATCTGGTCAGCTGGTACACCCTTGGCGATCAGCTTATCCCGAATATCGTCATACGCACAGAAACGACCGCTGTCCTTGCCTGCCGCAGAGGGTGTTGCAAGGTCGCAGAAGATAAGCTGTGTGCCTTTGGTCGGCTTGCTGCTTTCCCATGTATTGAACACATTTTCCACGACCATATTGAGCTTGCTGCCCGGATTGTCCAGCAGGGACGGGTCAGCCAGCCGCTGATCGAGCGCGAGCTTGCGTCCGTCATTGGTAATAGCGAGCATATTGTCCTCGTAGGGTGCGACTGCACCGCTGCGCACGCGGTCAGCGCGTTTGCCGAGTTCCTGCACCATGGCTTGCTGTGCCGCTGTCGGCTGTGCCTTTACGTTGTGGTATTCCACTTCCGGGCGCTGGAGATCGAGCATATCGGCGGTCTGAATATCCGCCGCCTGCCGCCAGAAGTTGATCAATTCCGGAAGATTACAGAACTTAGAAAAGCGCGTTTTATTGCGATAACCGTTGCCCTCAGGTGACAGCTCCATCGCGGTGACGGTCTGCCCGAAACTGGACGCCCAGCTGTCAAAGTCCCGCATATTGATGCTGGCGAGCACATCCGGCTGCAAATACCGCATCATGGTGTACAGCTCGGTCATGCTGTTCGAGATCGGCGTGCCGGTCGCAAAGCATACCGCGCGGTTGCCGCTTTTCTCGTTCAGATATTCGCATTTCGCGTACATATCTTCACTTTTCTGCGCCGCCGAGGTGTTGATACCGCCGACATTGTGCATTTTTGTAAACAAAGCGAGGTTCTTAAATTCGTCCGCTTCATCGACAAACAGCCGGTCAACACCGAGTTCTTCAAAGGTGACAACATCGTCTTTTTCCTTTGCATCCATCAGCTTTTCCAGACGGGTTTCCAGCTTCTTTTTCGAGGACTCCAGCCGCCTTACAGTGAAGTTTAAGTCCTTGTTCCGCTTTGCATCGGTCAGACTGAGTTCCAGTGCATCAAGCTGCCGCTCGATGTGCCTGCGCTCGTTTTCCGGCGAGAGCGGTATCTTCTCAAACTGCGTGTGTCCGATGATGACCGCATCATAATCGCCGGTCGCAATGCGTGCGCAGAACGCCTTGCGGTTCTCCTTGGTGAAGTCTGCTTCGGATGCAACCAGAATGTTGGCACCGGGATAAAGTTGCTGAAATTCTGTACCCCACTGCTCAGTCAGGCTGTTCGGCACGACGAACATCGGCTTGTGAGAAAGTCCGAGCCGCCGCAGCTCCATTGCTGCCGCAGCCATCGTCCATGTTTTGCCCGCACCGACACAGTGCGCAAGCAGCGCATTGCCGCCGTAAAGGATACGAGCAACTGCATCTTTCTGGTGAGAATATAGCTGAATACTTGGATTGATACCGGGCAAAGTAAGGTGACTGCCGTCAAATTCGCGCGGACGGGTGGTGTTGAAATGCTCGTTGTAGTAGCCTACCAGCCGTTCGCGGCGTGCAGGATCGTCAAATACCCAGTCCTTGAACGCCTGACGAAGTGCGTCCTGTGCGTTTCTTGCCTTAATGGTTTCCTTGGTATTCGGAATACGCTTTTCCTTGCCGTCTATGATTTTTACATCACTGACCTGCACATCGCGCAGATTGAGTGACAGTTCCAGAAGTTCGTAAGCATTCACGCGGGAAGTGCCGTATTTCGTATATGCCAGCGAATGAGGGTCTTTATCTACACTCTTATTGGATACATACCAGAGCTTTGCAGCATCGGAATACGAGGTCTTAATCTTATCCAGAGTATAAAACGGCGGGTGTAGTACATCGCGGATAAAGCGATTGATGTCCTCCGGCGGTATCCATGTTGTGCCGAGCTTTACATTGATGTCCGCAGCGGTCAGCGGCTCCGGCTGCACGCGCTCCAGCATTTGCACATTCACAGCAAAATCCGGGTCGCTCTGTGCGGCAAGGCGTGCAATATCAAGTTTGGCGCGTACATTGCCCGAAAGATACTCGTCCGCAGGCTGCCATTCCTGTGTTTGTGGGTCGAGGAAAATCTGCTGACGTAGTGCAGCGGTAATCTGCCCCTGCGGCATACCGTCAAGCAGTGCGGACATATATGCAAAGTCGATTTTGCCGCGTTCTGCCAGCGACAGTCCGAGCGCATCCTCTGGTGTATCGGCGTGCGTTGCAACAATATGCGGACTGATTGTGCGCTTGCTGAAAATGGCGGTCTTGCCGATTACATTCTGCTCATCGTCCAGTTTTTCCAGCGCAAGCAACAGCGGATACCCAGCATCTTTTCGAAAAGCCAGTTTATTGCCGCGCTTATGAATATTGCCGAACTCCTTTACGAATGTATCGTAGTTCTGCGTGAGGTCTGCCTGCAAAGCATGAAGCTGCTCATCGTCACAGCCGTCACGCTGGGCTTCGATCAGATTGCGCGCAGCATCTCGAATACCGATCATGCTGATAGCGCGTTTAACAGCCGTAGCGTTCATTTCGGACGGTACAAGATTGCCGTCTGCTTCTTTGAACATTAGTCTGCCGTCCTGCACAGCATAGGAGAACGGACGAAGCTCATCAATCGGCGTGTTCGATTGGAACACATCGGCGGTTGTCGGTGCGGGCGTATTCTGCGTGTTCGACTGGAACACATCGGTGGTTTCGGGTGCGGGCATATCCTGCGTGTTCGACTGGAACACATTCTCGTGACCGAGATGAAGAACTGCTGCGGAGAGCAGATCTTCCAGTTCGACATTCGGATCGGGGACGCAGGCGGTATCCTTACTGTATTGAGTTGTGACCTCCTGCATCGTACCCAGAATCATTTCCGGGTGCTGCAAGAAATAATTGTTCAGCTCCATGCCGTCTGCATTTTTGCCGGTTTCCGTCCATGCGGGCAACTGCTCCGGCGGTGTGCCACGCTTTTGCAGGAACAGAATGTCGGTGGTAACGCTGGCTCCGGCATTTGCCTTGAATGCCGTATTGGGCAGACGAATTGCACCGAGCAGGTCGGCTTTCTCTGCCATCAGACGGCGTGCGGCAGGGTTTGCCTTGTCGAGCGTACCCTTTGAGGTGACAAAGGCAACAACGCCGCCCGGACGCACCTTATCAAGCGACTTAACAAGAAAATAGTCATGAATGAGCAAATGCTCTTTGTCGTACCGCTTATCATGCAGGCTGTAATCACCAAACGGCACATTGCCGACGGCGAGATCAAAGGAGTTATCCGCGAACTTGGTATTCTCGTAACCGGTGATCTTAATGTCAGCATTCGGGTACAGCTTGCGGGCAATGCGTCCGCTGATACTGTCCAGCTCCACGCCGGTGAGCTGACTGTCTTTCATGCTCTCCGGCAGCATACCGAAGAAGTTGCCGACACCCATAGACGGCTCCAGAATTCTGCCGTTTTCAAAGCCGAACTGCGCCGCCGCGTCATAGATCGCGCGGATGATCGTGGGCGAGGTGTAGTGCGCGTTCAGGACAGACGCACGCGCCGCCTTGTATTCGTCCGCAGTCAGCAGGTTCTTCAGCTCCTCATAGCGGCGGTTATTGGGACTGAACGCGCTTGCCATGCCGCCCCAGCCGACATACTGAGAGAGCACCTGCTGTTCCTCGGCAGTCGCAGGACGGTCTGCGGCTTCCAGACTTTTCAGCAGGCGGACAGCCGCAAGGTTTCGGTCAAATTTTTCTCCAAGCGTGCCGGTGCCGAGGTTGTCATCGGTAATATGGAAAGTGGGCGGATTGCGGCGCAGCGCATTGCGGTATTCCTCAAGCGAGGCTTTTTCTGCCTCCTGCACCGAGGGAAACTCTGTCCACTTGCCGTCGATCATAATGGATACCGGCTGTGCGCCATCCGTTTGAGCAGTTTCCTGCGTGTTCGATTGGAACACATCGGGTGCCGCATTGCGTTCGTCCTGCGCCATCAGCCGCGCAAGGCTTTCTCGGCTTTCCGACCGGAAAATCGGATAAGGCTGCGCCGGGTCGCGGAGCTGTATATTAAGTTTGCCAATCTCGGTGATTTCAAACGGCCTGCTATCCAGATAAACGGTATCGCCTGCATGGTAGTCCTGCGTGTTCCAATGGAACACATCGGCGGTTTCGGGTGCGGGCATATCCTGCGTGTTCGACTGGAACACATTCTCCGATTCCGGCGTACTTCCTGCTGCTTCACGCAGCATAGGCATAATATCATTGTAAGCCGGATATTGACTAAGGAAATCCAGCAGGCCGCCGTCACCGTCACCAATATCCTGACGCTCGGTGAATGTTCTGCCGTCCGGCAGCAACAGCGTAAATTGGGTTTTATTGTAACCGGCATACTGGTATGCTTCTTCATATCCGGCATCGAAAGCATTTTCCAACGAACCATACTTTTTCTCGATGGATTCCCGACCGGAAACAAAATCCTCATCCGCTTTTCTCATTAAGCGGTCAAATTCTGCAATTGGATACAGTTTGCCGTCCTCAAACGCACTGCTTTCACTCCATTCACAGCGTACCATGATAGAGTTGTCGGCTGGCGTGTTCGACTGGAACACATTCTCCGTTTTCTCATTCGGGTGCAGCTCGTAATAGTGGTATTCTGCATCGGAGATCATCGCGTCGAAATAGAGGCTTGCAAAATGATCGTTGAGTTCATGCAGACTATCGAACGAAACGCTGTGAACCGTTTCACCATCTACGGCGTAATTGATGCAATAAGTATTCAGATCGGCGCTGACCTGTATTTCATGCTCATCGTCTTCCGTTGTGCTGTATGCCAGACCAACATCAGAAAGGTCGGAGAAGTCAGCCATTGTATCAAATTCCTCGATACAGTAATCGTTGATCAACTGCTTTGCGGTTTTGAGATCGCTGTCCTCGGCAGTATGCGCTTCGGCGCTCTGTACCGCTTCAGTCAATGTGTTCCCATCGAACACATCATTGTCTGGGTCAGACGCGGCAAGTTCTGCGCGTTCTGCCGGAGAATTGCCCTCGAACACATCGCGCTCCGGCGGCGTGTTCCTTTGGAACACATTCTCCTGCGTCTGCTCGGTCAGGAATTCCGGTACATCGGCAAAGCCGATGCTGTCCACATAGTGCGCGGTATCCTGTCCGTTCCGGTGCAGCACCACAATATCCGAAACCGACAGGCTGTGACCGGTGAAGTCGGCAGGACGGTTGATATTGAACTGATCATAAATGCTGTCCAATGTGGTATCCGGGGTGAGCGGTGCGGAATATTTCAGCTCGTAGTTGCTGCGGTTTATCGTCATGCCGTCCGCATGAACCCCGTCGTAAGAAGTAAACAGCAGTTTTGCATTGGCTGGATCAGCCGTAAGCTGGTAGATCTCATAGCGGTCGCTGTCCGCTTCTTCCGGCGTGTTCGATTGGAACACATTCTCCGCAGGAACAGACACAGCTTCTCTGGTGTTGAGAGATCGTTCGATCTGGGCGATACTGTTAAGGACTTCGGCGTTCTGCCAGCCTGCCACCTTAGTATAATCCTGAATAATGGTGTCCTTGCCGTCTACGCACTGCACAAAATCCAGACTGCCCGGAAGATCTTCGGTATTCATTGCTCCCAGCGCTTTTCTCTGGTTGTTCGGGAGTTTATGGTAAGCGTTCAGAGCATCTTCAAGAGAATGAAATTCCTTGATGTCCAGAGCGCCGCGTTTCTGAATATCCTCTGCAACATAGAAATGGGCAATGAACTGCTTAGGCTGCGTCGGCTCAGCACTCCGCGTGTTCGATTGGAACACATTCGCCTGTGTTTCAGCAGAAGTATCGCGGAATGCCCGCAAGCCGTCTGCACCGAATTCAGTTTCGTAAGCGTTTATAGCATCTTCTGCTTCATGGTCAATGGAACGCATAGTATAGACATGGCGCTCGGTGCTGTTACCTTTGGTGGCGGCAATCGTTACATCATGCTTGTCGCGCAGCTTCTCCACATACCGTTCCAAGCTGTGCGCCGGGATGCCGCACATCTCCACACGACCAGTACCGGGAAGTTCGCGCGTGGTAAGATTCAGTTCCAACAGAGCCGCAGCCTGTTTGGCATCCTCACCAAACATTTCAAAGAAATCGCCTACTTGAAACAGTACGATACTGTCTGCGTAAGACGCATTCAGTTTAATGGAATTATAGTCGTTCAGTGTGTCAACCGGCGCTTGCTGCTTTTGTGTGTTCGATTGTAACACATCGGCTTGCGGCGTTTGTCCCACATCCGCCATGACACGCTGAATGAACGGGTCACGGTTCAGCTTTTCCGGGTCAACCACTTTGCCGTTGACAATGCCGCGTTCAGCAAGCGCCTCGCGGATTGCGATTGGGTCAATATCCGAAAAATCGTCTGGCTCGGCGGCAGGCGGCTCGTTCTGTGTGTTCGACTGGAACACATTTTCCGGTTCGGAAATAGTTACGGTATCTGTTCGCTCCTGCGCATACCGGCGCTGTTCCTCCGGTGTCAGATAGCGGTTCTGCCGGATGAGCGTACTAATCTGGTGATCGACCTGACTCCACGACAGCGTTATCCTGTCGTATACCTTTCTGTCGATACTGCGCTCGAATGCAATACCCTTGCCATCGTGATTTTCGCTGTAACCACCGTAAGCACGACCGCCCCAGCCGTACTCGTTTTTCAAAAATTCAATACGTTCTTTCTGCGTATGATTTTCCGCATAAAACTCAGAAATGCGCTTTTTGCCGTGCTCTATGCCGCTGCCGCTGCGCAGCATTTCGTCTATTTCGTCCTGCGTAATAAAAGCAGCGCGCACCGGTTCAAAACCGTCTGCGGCAGCATAGAGCGCTGTCATGTGCTCAGTACGCTGCAAGCGTTCTGCCGCATCTTCGGAACGCTGCATATTGAAGCAAAAGCGGCAAAGATTGCTGTTTTGCTGCACAGCGCGTGCGTAGTCCGTCATTTCACCGGTCAGTACAGTGCGCTGTGCAGGGTCACTCAGCGCTGCGGTCAGCTTCTCGACAGCCGGAGGGAAAACATCGTTAGCAAATTCCTTTGTCTGCGCAAAAAAGCCTTGCTCCCGCGCTTCCTCGCTCATATCGTGATAGGTGTGCCAGATTTCCGATGCAAGCTCGCGATATTCGTTAGGCTTTGCATCTGTCAGTTCTGCTGCACTCGCATACTGACCGTTCTTCAGCAGCGTGGAGATACGATTAGCTGCATCTTCATAAGTCAGTACAGCAGCACGCGGCGTGCGGGTATCGTGACCGCGTGCAATACGCAGACCGTTGCTGTCAAACCAGAGGGAATGGTCAATGTTATGGACGCGCACGCCCGCACCGCCTACGCGGTATTCCCGCCGCAGGAATGCAGCAGCGTCCGCTATGCTGATATTCGGCTGCATGAAAAAAGCCGCGATACGCTCGCGGCTATGGGTACTGTTGCTACCTGTGGTCAGCACGCGGTTGATTACCTCATCGGAAACATCGGGCGTGTTCCAATCGAACACATCAGAAGCAGGTGCGGCAGGCTGTGTGTTCGGCTCGAACACATTGCCGCCATCGTCCGTCAGCGACATCTGCTCAAAAGAAACAGCAGCAGGCTTTTCCGGCTCTGCTGCTGTTTGGCTGTTTAGTAAATGAAGGTTTCCTCGATTATCTGCGTCACTTCGTGCTGAATGTTGCCCATCAGACCGATCCACTGCATCGGGTCGCGTTCTTTCAGTTCCTCTGTCACGCCATGATGCTTCGCTTTCTGTGCTACCAGCGACTCGAATTTGTCCATCGCGCGGCGATCCAGCTTGTTCAGATAGTGGTTCAGCTCGCAATTCCGAAGCAACTCCATCAGTTCCTCCGGCAGGTACTGCTTCATGTACCTCAGACGCGCTGCGCCCCATTCGCCGTACTCCGGCTTTACCAGATCGGGGTGCATCTTGCCGTCCGGTCCCTCGTGGTAATATACTTTCTTCGGCAGTTTTGCCATCTATAACAGCTCCTTCCTTTGTCGGTTCAGATACTCTTTCGGTACCTTTATTATACAACATAGAAGGCTGTTCCGCAATACGCTTTCGCGTTGTAAATCGAAAAAGTTTACAACCGTCCAAGTTCTTCATAGACTGCTCAATCGAGCGTAATGCCGTTTCAGACGCTTCCTGCGTAATCTGTCCAACAAGCGCAAGCTCGTCCGGCGAGAGGTTCCCAGTCGAGATGTCCGAGCTATACTGCGCCGGATCAAAGCCGCAGCGCCGCAAGACACAGTAAGCAGTTGACTTGACCGCAATACGGATCAGATCGGTGTTGTCAGTGTATTCACTGGCTTTCTTATCTGCAAAGCACTGGGCGGACAGATACAGGTTAATAGGGAAATCAAAATCGGTCTGCATATTCTCGCCCAATGCGGCAGAGATACCGTCCAGAACTGTATCGTATGCATCGTTCCGCATCTGCCAGATATACGGCGGTGCGACAGACTGGTCACGCGGCGAAGTATCCGAAATATCGAACAGATACTTGATACGCGGCTGATTGCTGCTATTATCAACAATACCGATGCCGTTTGAGCCACGATTGACGCGGCGGTGCAGACGATCATTCCAAAGCGGCAGCTCGGCACAGGCTGTTGCATCCGGTCGCTGTGACCAGATCAATACCTGCGATTTGAAATCATACTTGTACAGTCGTGCTGCTGTGTCGAGAAAGCTCGTCCATTTCTCTGGGGATGCAGCAAATTCCGCAAGCTTCTGGTGATAAAGCTCATCAAGCTGCTGCGGTGTGAATTTTGGCATAGTGTTCACTCCTCATTTCAGAAAATAAAAAAAGTGTTCCAATGGAACACATATCAAACGGCGTCGCGCAGGGCAGCTTCTAAGCGGCGAATATGCCGCCAGATTGTCATGCGGTAGGTTTTTTCGTCATGCGCAATTTCGGCTACGGTTTTACCCTTGATGAAATATGCAATAAAGCAGCGGCGCTGTACAGCTGTCAGCTTGCCGCTGTGCAGCAGGCGCGCAGCTACACGAAAAGCAAAGCGAAGCTGTTCTTTTCGCAGCAGGCTTTCCAACGGCCCCGGTTCTGGAGATGGAACCAGAGCAGCCAGTCCGCTGAAATCTTTATCAGCTTTCCAGTATCCATGATAATTGTCCGAATGGTAATCATGGTACAGTAGTTCATCCGAAAGCTCTTTGATAATCCGAAAATCTTCAGCGCTATGCTCCGGATGAGCGCGCAGATATTCTGCCATTGTGATTTCCTTGGTCGTGCCATCTTCAAAGCAATAAATAATGCTGGTGCTATCCTTGTTGGCGTTCCATTCCTCTTTGCTTAACATATGTAAATTCGATACCTCCTACACAGCGGCAAGGGATTTTGGGTACAAAAAAAGAGCGTCGGAAAAACCGATGCTCTTAAAAATAGCGTCTTACTGTATGTAACTCTCGTAGGCTTTCGCCCAGTTTATAGTGTATCACAGATCGACCGAACAAAACGAACAAATTACTTTTTCTTCTTTTTTCTCATGATCAGAGCAGAGTATGAAATGAAGAGTATGATTAAGAAAAGTATAAATGGAAAAGGTATAGTTATTTTGCACCATTTTGCATAATGCCGTTTGTGCAGTAGACCTAAATTGCAAAGCACCCTTTTTGCACCCACCCTGCGAAAAAAGGTATATGGTAGGTGAAAACAAAAAAACCGGTCACAGAATGACCGGAAATACGAGAAAATGCGTAGGGAAAGCGTTAAAATGCCGGTTAAAAGAAGAAAAAAGCAGGAGCAATAGCCGTACCTCCGAATGTTGGAGTTACGGCTGATTATGCGTTGACCGGAGCGCTGGTGGATTGTGATGCTTCCTCAGCGGCGCGGCGCTTGCGGATTTCTTCTTTTTGTTTAAGCCAGATTTCCTCCCACAGAGGGATTATATCGGACTGTTGCGGCTGTGCATCGTCTTTTGCCTGCTGCTGTACCAGGTAATCATACAACACAGTGCGGCAGTAAGCGACCGAATTTTGCGTGCTGCGCGCGAGAACATTCTCTTTTTCACTAAGGAAATGAGAAATATTGGGACGAGCAACACGCGCAACAACCGCTTGACGATCTTCCAGCGGAATATCGTTGTTTTTAATCTTGATGTCTTTCTCATATTTCAATTCAGCCAGCGCTTCGACTGCCATTTCCACATTTCCCTGCGCGTAATGGAGTTCCAGCGTGTCCGCATCAATCTGCGCGCGAATGTCTTTTATGCGCTCATCATGCGGCATAGGCGGCGTGTTCTTTGTTAAGCCAGAAGATTTACGGACGGCGTTCTTGCGGCGCTTACGCAGCGGCTGAGAGCCGTTAATACCGAACAGGCGCTTGAGCTTTGCGCTTGCGTGCGCTATGTAGTCATCAATCGTCCTCTCGCTCGATACCGATCCGTCTGTATGATGGTTCACAAGGTACGGTGCTTCGGTGTCCGGCTCATCCAGCAATTCATACTGATACTCAAAGCTGTTCTCCTCGCCGGTCGGGTAACGATGCTGTTTAAGCAGACCGGTCAGCTTGAGCTGCCGCCAGATGGAGGAAAAGCGCTTGATCCGCTCCATGCAGAACGCCCGTACACCAGCCGGGTTAAGAGAAAAATCCGGGATGTTGATAAGATGTGCAACCACGCCGAAAAGACCCTTAACAGCCAGCGGGATACGCTTGCTGCGCAGGATCGAGTTCGGAATTTGTGTGAAGTCACGCTTACTTTCACCAGACAGAACAATACGACAGTCACCGCTGACAAAATCAGCATCGGCAACAAATGCGTGCGGCGCAGAAGCGGACGGCTCCTGCATCAGCTCGTATCGGTGAATAAATGCGCCGGAAGCTGCACGAGCAGTATAGTGCTTGAGATAGCCTGCTGCAAGCAGTTCTTTCCATGCCTTTTTCACTGCATAGGCAGTACCGCAGATCTTGATCAGCGCGTCTTTAGTCAATTTCCATTCCGGCATACCGATATAACTGGAAACAACGAGATAAAGTCCCTTTGTCGCAAGCGATAGGGACTGATCTCGCAGTATGTAGTTGTAACCGATGGTAAAGCCGGTGTTGGACATTAAGGGGAACCTCCTTGTTACCCTGCGTTAGCTGCAAGGTAGCGATTGAGTAAAATACGCGCGTGATCGGCAGAAATACCGCCGCCGATATTGTTAGCAACCTGCTGCCAGGGCAGGCCATCTATGTAGCGCAAAGCTATGATTTGACGCACGAGGGGATCGTGAATTGTGTTGATATATGACCAGATTTGAATGTAAAGCGCTGCACTATCTAAGACGCGCTCTTTGATCTGCTGCTCCAGCACATCAATCATGGATACAAACTTATCTGTACGGTCGCTGCCGCGCAGCAAACCGATATGAGGTAAACCACTGATGGACGATGTGCAGCCGGTAAGAAGTGCGTACAGCTCTTGCAGACGCTCTAAGTCGCGGGAGATTTCAGAGTTCAGCAGTGTAAGCTGTTCTAAATCGCTTTTCGTCACCGGCGCACACCTCCTTTGTGTTCCGATAGAACACGCATTTTAGATCATAACATCGCGATCATCATCGACATAACCCTCCGGCATATCATTATAGACTGGGATAGACGGCTGCGTCTGCTGCGCTGGTTCAGCGCTGTGAGGGAAGGTAATGCTGTGATTGATGCCCGGTTCCAGATTTACATTGACCGAACGGGCAACCGGGCGGAAGCCGGTCGGAGCAGTTACCTCGGTGATAATGTAATCGCCTGCGGACAGACCGACAATAGATGCAATACCGTCTGCATCGGTGCCGTTATGCAGACTGACCGCTGCACCGTCCATCGTATAGAGGTCGTAGACGGCGTTGGCGAGCACATTGCCGGTAAGGGTATCTACGGCTACAATCTGTAAGCCGCTGCGCTCTGGCCCACTCTGTGGCGCGGCCTGCGGCATGGGTGATGCTCCCGACACAGGAGTTGCTTCTGGCTCTGCGGCCTGCGGCGGCTGCTCCTGTTCACGAGCGACACGCTGCTTTTTCGTTTCTCCGAACTGAACACTATCGCACTGAATCTCATAATCTACACGGTTCTTGCCGGTGTTCTTGTCCACCCACATATGCGACGTGAGCTGACCGATTACGATGGCCAGCGTGCCTTTCTGGAACCACTGGGATACAAACTCTGCCTGCGCACCGTAGGTCACACAGGGAATAAAGTCGGTAACATCTGCGCTGGAACGGCGGCTGACAGCAATGCGAAAGGTTGTGACCGGCTTATTGCTGCGCGTGTAGCGCATTTCTGGTTCGCCTGTTAAGCGGCCCATGAATACGCAGTTGTTGATAGAAATACTGCTCATTTCGTCCTCCTTATCTGATGAAAAGCCAGAAAATCCGTAAGAATACCATGATTAAAAGAAAAAGTGGTGGGAAAAGCTGCACTAAGCGTTTCGGCAGCGGCATATCGTCGTGCGCGATCAACCAGAGTGCGTAGCTTGCCATTAAAACAGTGATGAGGGACGCGAGGATCATGTAAAACAGTTTCATTGATTTACCATCATTTCATGATATAGGCGATCAGACTGATCTTTCATATTTTGCAGTTCATCTCTGCTTTGCTGGAGTTTGTGTCCATCTACGTAACTCACACTATTCACAATAAAATGTGTGTGCAAATATTCCGTATCAGTGTGTGTAGCAATCAGCACCTCAAAGTCCGCCCATTCGGGAAGTGCTTCGGCCAGTTGATACGCAATCTGATGAGCCTGTTCAGGCGACATGTTTTCGTCCTTGGCGAAACTTTGAATGAAATGTTTATACGTTCGCCCACCATTTTTTCCTAATAGACGTTTTGTTACTTCCATTTCATCTTTAACCGTAAACGGTGTACAATTCCAACCGCTCAACAAATTTTCACTGGTTTTTCGTTTGTCCATTACACGGGTAAGTACGGTTCTAATGGGTGATTTACCGGATGTTGCTTTGATAATAGGCAATGTTATTCACCTCGATCATTGTTGAGGCAACAGATTAGATGTGGCTTGCGATGCAGCATGATACACGCAGGATCGTAATCTGCAATACAGCGGAACGCAAAGCGTATATCGCGCTCTTGTCCATGCGAGAAACGTAATACGACCAGATCGCCATTATCCTCGTGGTACGCGATTACAGCGAGATCTTCCGTTGCAAGGCAGGTGCGAGGGATTTTACGCATTGTTCACACCTCCGTTCGCTTTGCGGCGAGAAGTAAGTTGCTCGATCAGCTCCGACCGGCGCGCAGATGCGATGCTGTGCTTGATGCTGTCCGGTGTAGTGCTGGACTGCTTTTCAAGATCGGACGATGTTGCGGGCATACTGTAAATGATAGATAACTCAGTCATTGGAGTTATCCTCCTTGTGCAGCAGCGTAATGTTGCGGATAATAACGGCGATATTGGGATTTCGCAAATAGCGTGAATGATATGCTTCACTCTTGATAAAATCCCGCGCCAGCGCTGCTTTAAGCTGCTCAATATCATTAGCGCTTTGCAGCTTAACCGGTAGCTCTACGCAGCAGTCCAGTTCGGACGGTGTGCCGCCATCAGGGATACAAAGATAGTTTAAGTGGTATGTATAAGTCATAGCATTATTACTTGATAATCTTCATCATGTTGTAGCAGTACAAAGTGGCTTTGGCATCTGCAAGGCTGTTGTGTGCTGCGCCCTCCCACTGGTAATCAAAATATTTTGTACAGGTAGAGAGCGATGCTCGTCTGTGAGTACCGCCGTTGGCGTTGAGGTAGTCCACAAACCTCTGCATGACATCAATTACGGTTAGATGCTCGGTCGGTACGCCAATGCGGTCAAGAAAACCGAGGTCGAACGATGTATTATAACCGATGCAGACAGACATCTCGGAGAAAATCTCTACAAGCTGCGGCAACAACTCATGTGGATACGGCGCACCTGCGACCATTTCCGGCGTAATACCATTAACTTTCTGCGCTTCTGGCCACTCCGTATGAAAATACGGGCGCACCAGACTGTCGAACAGAACGGTTCCGGCATCGTCGATCACGCTGATTTGCAGCAGTTCATCGCTGTCGGTTAAACCGGTCGTTTCGGTGTCGATTACGATGGCCTGCGCTTCGGGTACTGCGGCCTGCGGCATTGCGGCGGCAAGCAGCGAGAGCACCTTTTTTATACCGCGCTGCTGGGCGCTGTCGCTGATCCGCTTCTCGCGTGCAATAAGGCGTTCTTCTTTTTCGCGCAGACGAGCAGCGCGAGAGGCTTCGGCTTTCTTGCGGAGCGGCTCCAATACCTCATCCAATTCGGCCTGTGTCCCGTTGTGTACCTCATCGACAGTGTAAAAGATTGCTCTGTTGATCTGGCAGGAATTGACCCACATTTCGATTCCTACTGCATCAGCATTGAGAGCCTTGCCAAGTTGCGCCCACTGAAGTTTCGTGTGGTACATACTTGAAGGGAAATCGGTTCGTACTTCCATAGGTTGTTGTCCTCCTCATAGTATTATAGTCTTGCACATGGTCATACGCCGGGCTTGGAAAACGCAGTCAACAAGGGGATAGATCGTTTCCTGCGCTCCCGGCGCATGACCACGAGCAAGGCTCGTGGTTTAATATAAATTGTTCAGTGCGTTGAGGTCAGCGGTAAGCTGCGCGGTGCTGGTGCCGAGCAGTTTTGCAAGGCGTGGCAGCTTGCTATCCGGCAGACAGGTAAGCTGCCGGACAAGCCGTGCTGCATCACCGGGCAACGTGTTCGTCTGGAACAAATCATCCGTCTGCGGTGTTGCCGGTGCGTTATCTGGCTGCGGAGCAGGTGCTTCCGACTGTACAGCGGTTTCAGGCGTGTTCGACTGGAACACATCATCGCCGGTCGGCAGTTTGCCCGTTTGAGTAAAGCCGGTAAATGCGGCCTGCTGGTGTTCTGCATCCAGCTTGCTCAACTCGTAGGCGGTGGAAATAGGCAGATGGTCGGCCTTGATTTCTTCCATTAAAGGAGAAATAAGGTTATTCAGTATGCTGTCATACTTCGCCACACGGCTGGAACTAATGTTAAGACTGCGTGCGACCAGATCGCGTACACGACCGTTCAGACCTCGCTCTGCCTTAGCCTGTCGCTGCAAGTCGCGCATACGGCGGACTTCCTCAAGTTTGTCCCATGCGGTTTTCTCGCGCTGGGAGTTGGCGGCGATGAGCAACACCTGTTCGCGCACGGCGCGGTCGGTGTCCTCGATTTGTTCTACGGAGCAAGGCAGAAACTCGTACTCTGTCTTGCCCTCGTCCAACAGCATACCGACCGCTCTGTGGCGGCGGTGGCCGGACAGGATTTTATATTTGCCATCTTCCAACGGAGTAACAACGAGGTTGTTCAGCACGCGGCCTGCAAGCTCGATAGCGGTTTTCAGTTCCTCAATCTCCTGCATAGAGTAAAAATTATCCTCGCTGGGGACGAGCTTGGAGTAGCTGATACGCTCAATGGTATGGTCTTTAACAGGTGCAGCTGCCATAGAGGTATCCTTGTTCAGCATATCGGTAATAGAAAATCCCATATCTCTCAACCTCTTTTCTCTGCGGACAGAAACTCGCTGACGAAATCGAGGTAATCACGCGCGGCGGCGCTGGTCTTGCTGTATTCGATAATCGGCTTGCACTCGAAGCTGCTGCCAACGACCTTACCGCTGTACCGGATATGTGTCTTGTAGACGGGACAATCCAGATTTTCGCGCAGCCAGTCCTCGCCGGTCTGCTCTCCGGCCTGACGCTGGAAGCAGGTGATAAGGCAACCGGCAAGCCGCAGTCCCGGATTAAGTTCCTCGCGGGTGATCTCAATCTGGTTCTTCAGCTCGATCAGGCCGTCAAAGGCGTAGCTGTCGATCTTGACCGGAATAACAGCTTCATCAGATGCAACAAGAGCGTTTACCGTCGAAATGTTGATGTCCGGCGCGTTGTCGATCAGACAGTAGTCGTACAGGTCTGCAACCTTGCGGAGCGCAGTGCGCAGGCGTGTCTGCTGCGGTCTGGAACTGTCCATCATCACCTGCATATTTGCGGTGAGCAATGTCATATTCGCCGGAATAACATCAATGCGGTCGTACTTGGTGTGCTGAATAACCTCTCCCAAATCGGCATCGCGGTCGAGCATCAGATCGGCAATGCTCATGCGGTCATAGCTGTGTACGCCGAAGGTCTTGGAGCAGTTTCCCTGCTTGTCGTTATCTACGACCAGTACACGCGCATTATACTGCTGCGACAGCGCATAGGCCATGCTGACGGTGGTCAGTGTCTTAGCAACGCCGCCTTTGAGGTTGATGATAGATACGGTTTTCATAAAATTATCCCCTTTGTAGTCGTGTGTTCCATTGGAACACATGGTTTCAGCAGTTTCCACGCTGCTGTTCCTGATTAAAAGAAAAATTAGTTTAGTGTGTTTCGACCAAACGACGGTCGAGCAGTTCGTCAAAGGTGACGGGAATTTCTTTGCGGTATGGGATACCGTTCGGTACGCTCATTTCAAGGCAACAAAACGGCTGACCCTTGAAGATGCTTAAATGTATAGACACGCCATTAGGCCATTTCATCCAGAGAATATCATACTCTCTGGAGAAAAAGGTCTGGTTAAAGGGCGGAAGCGAACAAATTCGCTGCTCTTTGAGTTTTTCGGCTACCAATTCGTAAAAAGCCAGATTCCGGGCACGAATGGATAAGCTATCGGAAAGTTGATAAGGCATCAATCGTCCTCCTGTCAGTCTGCGTGTTCCATTGGAACACATTCAGTTTTGCACGATGAAATTTCTTTCGCTATGCCGCGTTCAGTCAGCTCGGCTATTGTAAATCTAAATACCCTGCGATTACGCTGATGCTTGGTATCGTCAGACGGAGCGTAATCGTACTGCGTGACGGTCAGCAGCGGTGTGCCGGGAATGAGGGTCGTAAAGTAAACCTCGTGATACGGCCAGCGGAGCCAATAAGACGTCCTGATATGCTCAAACAGAACATCGCTCATCTTGGGCAGCTCGCACCACGGCAGGTTTGCGATCTTTTCTGCGGCCAGCTTGTACAGGCTGCGCTTTGTAGCGTGTAAACGATACGGCATAAGTTTCTCTCCTTAATCGGCCTGCTCAGCGATGGCTTGCAACTTGCTTACGCACTTAGCTGCGCAACTGGGGCAAATACGATACTCCTTAATGTGCTTCTCGGTAGGCTCACCGCAGAAAATGCAAGATGGCTCATATTTTGTGATAATGACTTTCTGCCCCTCAGTGTAAATCTGCATTTTTGTGCCGGTTTCCCAGCCGAAAGTGTCGCGCAGCTCTTTAGGAAAAACAATACGTCCCAGTGCATCAAGTTTACGGATGATACCAGTATCAGTCATGGCGCGGCTCCTTACCTAATACAACGGGCGGCACGATGCGCACTGGAGGACGCCCTGCCTTTACCATCTTTGCAATTGCGGATGCACGATCAGGGTCATAAACCTTGCGTCCACCGATGTAAATGTCACCGGTGTAGCCGCGCTCCAACTCACTCTTTACTGTGTGATCATTAACACCGAGGTCGGCTGCGATGTTCGCTACCTTATATCCGGCAATCCACATCTCGTAAATACGCTGACGCATTGCATCGTCAATTGCTCTTTTTACTTCGGCCATTTTTGCACCTCCATTCGGATTTTTTGTAATAAAAAAACTTACCTCGAGGACTACTCCTTTGCGGTAAGTTAATTATTGCATTTTTGGTTATTCTGGTTAAACTGCGCATTACCCTGTGTTGTCATGCGGGTATGCCCCATGACCACATTCACGCCGTGCGGAATATGAATCTTCATCTTACGAGCGGGAATCGGGCGTTTATAAATCCGCAGGCGGTCGTTGAAGTTGTACGCAATACCAGTCGCGTCTGTGCCGCGCACTTGACACTCACGCGCTAACGTGTTCAAGATTTTGTTCTTCGTGTGAGTGCTCAGACACTCCTTAAAATCGATTAAACCAAACAAACTGCACATATTACTCCTCCTCCGAAGTGTTTACGGGTTCATTTACATAAAGGCGGCGCTCCTTGAGATACTGGATAAGTTCTGGCTCGGTGATGTCGTCCAGAAAATCGAACCAGCTCATGTCCTGCACGGCAGCGTCAGACATAGAAACAGCCACCTCGACGAGATGGTTGACCATCTGCAAGGTGGCTTTGAGGGTATTCAGCTTGAGCGTGCCGCGGAACATCCGGATTTCAACCGTGTCCGAATTCGTAAGGTTGACTGCCGTATAACGTCCGGCGCAGGAATTCTTTGCGTGGTTCATCTGCTCGGACGGCGTGAGCCGGATACCGTATCGAGCCGCCCAACGGTTCATCTGGGACTGGGTGCGGCGGCTGAACCGCAGCAATTCTGCCCAGAATTTTTCGACGAAATACAGCAGGCGAGCGATTGCGGCTTCCTGCTGCTCATATGTACAGCCGAACGCAAGGCGAGAGATGTGAACGTGAAGTCCGCAAGTGCCTGCCGCATGGCTCAAATACCCCATGCTCTGCGCCTTGCGCAACACCTCCGCCCACGGCATTTCGTTTAAATGATACTCGAGCGTCATCGGATGCGTTACGAGTTCAAGTCCCTCATCCAGACTGCCGTCCGTCTTGATGTAGAGATTTTCGGCGTTGGCGTTCGCGATGTCCAGCAGCTTCTGCGCATTGCTGTTGACTGTACCGCCGTCGTCGATTTCGAGCTCAACGCCGAAATGACGCAGACCTTTTCCGTGGAACACAAGGTCGGGCGTGTAGCTGTATTCGTGAATAACCTCACAGTGCTCATCCCAGCAGGATACGCAATAGGCGTTGTCGTCACCGTCCCAGTACGCGCGGTCGCGGTGAATAATACGTCCGCAGTCATCACAGCGAACATAATATTCGTCAAAGCAGTGGTCGCAGAGTGTGTGGGTATCGTCCTCGACGGCATTTTCCTCGTAGACCCGCTCGGCACAGTGGTCACAGATGACAGTCAACCGGTCGGTGCAGTCCTCGCAGAGCCAGTCTCCCTCTACTTGGTACATATCTTCGATTGCGTGTTCTGTACCGCAGTTTGCACAAATTCTTGTTTCTTTCATTGGTTGTTCCTCCATTTCGTTTGGTAAATATCAATATTCTTCTGCGAGCAGCATGGTAGAATGCGTCAAATCGTCGATGACGAACACCTTCGCGTTTACCGCATCGTCACACGGTACATCGAGCTCGTAGCGGTACGGCGGCTGTTCCTGCTCGTGAACGATGTGCTGACCAGTTGGCGTTTTCGTCAGCGTGAATACCTGCAAGTAGTCTTTCTCTTCGACCTCCATCGTCAGCACCATGTGCCACATGAGGTTGGTCAGCCACAATGGAATTTCGGCCATCACGCCGCGCGTCAGGAATTTTTGATTTTCGAACATTTGCTTTCACCTTTCTGGCAGAATTAAAGCCCCCGGAATATTTCCGGGAGCTTCTACTGATATAATATATAGATCGAAATGGGGGAGAAACAGAAAAGGCCTGCCAGCGCAGGCCCTTTCCAAAAGAGGGGTGAATTCGGGCGGTTTGGGTGTCGGGGACGCCCGAAGGATCAGTTCTGATTTTCTTCGTCGTGCCGCTTGACTACGCGGATGCCGATCGTCAGCAGCACGGCGGAAATGATGGCTGTGGTGAGGACAAAGCCGTCCTGAAGCGTAAACAGGAACCGGTCGGCCAGCATGACCGTGCAGATCAGCACGCTGCCGAGCGCTTCGAGCTGAAGGCCGCGCCGACGCGATAACTTGGAAAGCATAGGCTCTGCCTCCTTTTACTGAACGCCCATTGCCGCCAGAATGACGCGCATGATGACAAGGCTGATAGCCGCGTCAAGCAGGCAGACGGCGATGAGCAGCGGATGCCACTTCTTGTTGCTGTCGGTTACGAGCACGATGCGCGCATAGTGTCCGATGAGCGTGCCCATCAGGATACATGCCGGGAGCATCATGGAGGCCTGCCCGAGCGTCAGCGCGCCTGCTTCATACATGGAAGCGGCGGTCGCGCAGCCGGAGGCCTTGGCGAAGAACGCCGAGATCAGAACGGCGAATGCCTCGCCCGGCAGACCGAACAGTCCCATGACCGGCGACATGACCGTGCCGAGAATGTCCATCAGACCGGTCTCCTTCAGAATGTACACCAGTACATAGCCGAGGATCATTGCAGGGGTGATATTTTCAATGCCGACCTTGAAGCCCTTTGCGCAGCCCTTGAGGAAGGTATCTACGATAGAGGGTTTCTTTGCCTTTGCCGGAGCGGCCGCAGCCGCCGTATTGGTTGCCTGATTGCTCATTTCTGTTGCCTCCTTATGCCTTGCCGCGCTTTGCACGCAGGATCAGACGGACGATGTTCGCGCCGATCAGCTTGCAGACGAACATGATGACGATGCACGGACCGAGTGCCACCGGGCAGATCGCCACGAGCGGCGCGCCGCCGGTGATGGTGTTGTTGATGCACGCAGAGCCTGCGTACTGATACGCTACGAAGATCGTGCGCTCGTCATCCGTGATCTCGCCGTCCTCGTACAGCTCACGGGTCATGACGGCCGCAACGTCCGAACCGGTAAAGCTCGAGATGAATGCGATGCCGCACTTGCCTGGGATGCCGAGCAGCGGACGAAGCAGAGGACGGAACAGGATGTCCGATGCCTTGAATGCGCCGAGCTGCTCGAATACACCGAGCAGGCCGCAGAAGAACATGACCGCCGGGATCAGGTTGAAGCCTGCCATGAAGCCGTCCTTCGCGCCGGTGCCGCCCTTGCCGATGAGGTTCGCACCTGTGTCACCGATCTGTCCAAACGAGCCTGCCAGATTGGTAAAGTCAAGCACCTTGATTGGACCCTCCGCCGTGCGGAATGCACCGGACAGCACAAGAATGAGCACAATCAGTGCCAGCCACGCGCCAATACCGATCTTTTCCTTGTTTTCTGCCTGTTTCTCTTTGTTTGTCATGAGTTTATACCTCCTTATCCCTTTTGCGCCGCCGCTTATTCGGCAGCCTTTGCAAAATCGTCGTTCAGCGTATACGCTGCGCACGCCGCAAGCACGCTGCGCTGAAACAGCGATTCTACTTCCGCATATTCGTCCGGGGTGTGATTGCCCTCGCCGCGCACGCCCATGCCGCACACCGTCGGCACGCCGCACGCTACCGTAATGCCGGAGTCCGACAGACCGCCGACCTGGAAGCAGCCGATCTCACCGAAGCCGCAGTCCTGTGCGGTGCGCTGCAGATGACGGAACAGTGCCATAACGCCATCGGTCGTATCCATGCACTGCATGACGCGGCTCAGATCGAGCTCCGCCGTCGTATCCGGTACCGAGTTGTGATCGGTCGCACGATGCAGGATTTCGAAAATCTCGTCTCGCACCTCCGCGTTCGGGAAACGGATGCCGATGCGCACCTCGCACGAGTCGGGGATGGTGTTCTCGCCGATGCCGCCGTCCACCATGCCGCAGTTCATCAGCCTGCCGCGCATGATGTCGTTCTGCGACTCGATCTCAACGATCTTGTGCGCGGCCTCGAGCACTGCTGAGCGGCCCTTCTCCGGCGCAATGCCCGAGTGGGATGCTCTGCCGTGAATCTTGATGATGACCGGTCCGCCGCCCTTGCGGCCGACAACAAAGCGGTTGTCCATGTAGCCGGTCTCGAAGTTGAATGCTGCCAGCGCACCTGCCGCCTCTTCTGCGAAAATCTCCTTCGCGTCCGAACGCATGTGCAGGTTTTCCTCGTCGCTCGCGAAGATGAACTTGATCGGACGCTCCTTCCAGTCCACGCTGTCGAGCGCCTTGACCGTGTACAGCGCCATGACCAGACCGGCCTTCATATCCAGCACGCCGGGGCCGTGCGCCATGCCGTTTTCATCTACGCGGAACGGATTTTCTTTCGCCGCGCCTTCCTTGAATACGGTGTCCATGTGGCCGATGAGCAGAAGCGGCGCTTTAGAGCTGCCGGGGTTCCATTCGCCGATGAGCATGTCACCGGAGTTCTGAATGGCGCGGACACGGGTGTGGATGCCGGCGTTCTCCATCTCGCGGCGCAGAATGCTGCATACCGCGTTCACGCCGTCAATCTGCAGGGTGCCGCTTTCTGTGTTCACCAGCTCGCGCCACAGGTTCAGCATCGGCTGTCGGTTCTCGTCGATGTACTGACGAATCTGCGTGTAAATTTGCTCCATTTTTGTGTACCTCCTTGATTGGAAAACCTGTTTATTTACAGGTCTCAGTTCACAGCATTTTCACCGCCGCGCCCGCAATGAGCACGGACACGATGGTAACGGTGACGAAGCCTGCCGTCAGCATTTTCGGCAGCAGGAAATTCAAGATCGCTTTCTTTTCCTTCTCGTTTCGTCCGAACGCCTCGGAGACCTCCTGTGGAATGAGCATGGTGGTCGGGAAACCGAACGTGCAGCTGATGCCGTAGGCCGCCGCAAGGCTGATCGGGATGCGCAGCAGCTTGGCGCACAGCAGCGCGGCCGCCATGGTTCCGAAAACGCCGCAGGCCGCTGCGGTCAGCAGCGCAGGCAGAACGGACAGCACCTGTTCCGGCGTGGTCTGCGCCAGATTGGAAAAGATCAGAATGGTAACGAAAAACGTGATCAGGCTGGAAGCCTGCGTTTTTCCGAGGATGCTTTTATCGAGAAAGCCCAGTGCGAAGAATACCGCGCCCATGATCAGACACATGACGAAGTAGTGAACCGCGCCGCCGGTCAGTTTGGACGCATAGTACGCGATGACCGCAACGACTGCCAGCTTGGCGAGATACATCGAAGGACGCTCGCAGCATTTTGGCAGATGCAGCGGACCGTGATGCGTCGCGGCGTTTTCCTCCTGCAAAGTGCTGTACTGCTCCACGAGCACCGCGTCATCGCGGATGAGCCTTGCGGTGCGGCGAAGCATAAGGGACGCGATCGGTACGCCGATGAACTTCTGCGTCACGTAAAGCACGATGCAGAACGTCGCCGCCGTCGTGAGATTCATCTCCTTGAGCGTGCTCGTCATGATGAGCGTTGCTGCGCTGCCGCCTGCGAAGATCGGTGCGCCGGCGATCGCCATCTCGCTGCCGATGAACGGCCGTCCAATCAGTACGATTGCTGCAACTGCGCCGCATACGCCGCACAGCGCGGTGACGACTACCTTCCACTGCCGACGCAGCTCCGCGAAGTCGATCGTCGTGCCGAGCGACACGATGAGCAGACCCGCGATGATGTTGCCGAAGCCGGAGATCTGTGCGTCGTCGATCAGTGTGCGCGGCAGGATGCCGCTCCAGAAGCCTGCAAGCAGCAGGATCGCAATGCTGAGCACCGTGGAGAATATTGCTTTGGTCTTCTGCGCAATCAGCTCGCTGACTGCGTAAATGCAGAATAGAATTGCAAGTGCGCTGATCGGTGTCATAAGCCTCATTCCTTTCTGTGTCTATACCGTATCATAAATTCGTTATGCCTGTCCAAATCATAAAAGTTATAGTGACGTTATAACCGAAACGGAATAGTATTCCTGTACAGTTTAACGCCCGCTTTTCATGAAAAACAGACAAAAGAATAGGCGCTGTGACTAAATCACAGCGCCTTTGCTTTGACACTATTCAGTATACCGTTCTGCACTTTTTTGTCCATTCCGCTTTTGTTATAACCCAGTCATAACAAAACGGAATAGCCTGTTATAACCCTCAAAACGTCTTATTGCTCGCCTTTCGGGTAAAGCTCCTCCAGCATCTTCACAAATGCCTGCGCTTCCGTGCTCAGCATTTCGCGGCTGCGCTGGATCCAGCCTACATTGATCTGCACCTGACAGTTGCGGATCGGGATGGTGCGGATGCCGTACTCCGCGAAGTCCGGCGCGCTCAGTCCCGGGCCGAGGCGAACCACATCGGTCGAGCGCAGCAGCGACAGAATCGCCGCGCTGTCGTTGACGTAAACGACGCGCTTGAACTGCTCGAGACGCACGCCGTCGATCTCCAGATAAAAGCTCAGATTGGAGAAATAATCGTCCGGAAGGCGGACGAACGGATGGGGCAGGAGCTGCTCCATCGTCACCTCAGACGCATGGTACAGCGGATGGTTCGGTCCGAGGTTGGCATACCAGGTGTCCGTGCCCAGCGCGTGGAATTGCAGGTTTTTGAACTTCAGCATGTGCCTGAGCTCCTTTACCTGCACGTTGTTGCTCATCACAAAGCCGATCTCCGCTTCGCCGTGCTCCACGCTCTCGATCACCTGCTGCAAACGGTTTTCCACCAGCTTGAGCGCCACATGGTTATCGTGGTAATCGTTGTAGAATTTCGCCACCAGACGCCCCATCGTGATGATCGGATAGGCCGCGATGGACAGCACCGGTGCGTGCTCTTTCTCCGACAGGCCCTGAATGAGCTCCATCTGGTTGATGATCGTGCGCGCGTACTGGTAGAGCTTTTTACCCTCGTCGGTCAGCGCGACGCCCTTGTTCGTGCGGTTGAAGATGCGCACCTTGAGTTCGTTTTCCAGATTGCTGATGGCCTTGCTCAGGTTCGGCTGCGTGACGAACAGCTTCTCTGCGGCCTTGTTGATACTGCCCTGCTCCGCAATGGCGACAAAATAGGTAAGTTGCTGAATCTGCATAACTCTTTTCCTCTTTTGTATGTAGTATCTTCAGTATAGCATATTTGAGAGGAAAATGTCAGAGGATTTCGAGAGGATAGGATCGTTGTTCTGAAGTATATAAATTGCATATACCTCTGCTTTTAGCTCCCGGAAATATCCGGGAGCTTCTATATCGGTCATATATTTTTAAAATTTTTGATATCAGTCTTTCTTTGAACCGAATCGATTGATGATCCAACACAGAATCCAGGGAACAAGTGCGGAACCAATGTACGAAGCGAGATATCCGATAGAAGTAGACTCTTTGCCGATCATTACGATCGTGACGAAGTATCGGCCAATCGATACAAGGGTTTCTTTAATGATAATCCACATCCAGCCGAAGAGCAGCCAGAGCGCATTGCCGATAAAATGGAAGTGAAAACCGGCGATAAAATCAGAGAAACCTTCCATGAAGAAAGCGACGATGGTTTCGCCGAAAACAAGGATACCGTTCTTCAAACCGTCAACAGCGGTCAGTACGGGAGCTGTTTGATGACGGGAAATCAGCATTTCATATCCCATCACTCGGATGGAATGTGCTTCAAAAGAGGGCGTAACCGTTACGCGGACAAAGATAGTCGCAATAATTATTGCCAGAATGAGCAGGCTGATTATCGTATCTACAGCTTTCTGGGATGGGGTCGCTGAACTGGAAGGGGCAGAGGAGGTCGAAGCGGCAGAGAAGGTCGAAGGGGCTTTGTGGTTCGCAGACTGGGCAGGCTGAGAAGAGGGCGAGGTGCCCTCGTAAGAAGCAAGTCCAGCTTTGATTTCGCTGTAAGCCTGTTCCGGAAAATCCAAGGCGTCTAACTGCTTGCGGATGTATGCGATTTCGGTATGATCGGGATGCATCATCAGCTTGGTCTTGATTTTATGATATTCCTTTTCTACCGTTTTTTTCTCTTCGACAGAGTTATAGAGTTTGCCTAAAAATGTACAGTCGATTACTTTCTGGGCAGAACTCTGCTGCTGTTGTAGCATTTTCTGAACCGCTGTATCGACCGGCTGAGAAAGCTTCGAGTCGGCAATTGCCTGCTGCGCTTGTGTGATTTGGTCGAGTTCGTTTAATCTGTAAGAACCTAAAATTGCTTCTGCCTGCGCCATCTCTTTAGCAGCAGCCTGTGCCTGCTCTGCTGAGTCGAATTTCAGGGCAGGAATACCGTCGATGGCAGAACGGACACACTTTTCTTCTTCGAGTAGGTGCTCAAGTGTTTTGCGGAGAGCTCGAATATGTTTTTTTGCGACAGGAGATTGGTATTTTTCGAGCTGTTGCAAGAGCGCTGCAAGCTCTGTCTTATCCTGACAGTCTGTCATAGAAACAGCTTTACGGATTTCCTGTAATTCCTTACTCGCCACAGCGGCTTCTTCACGTGTCTTGAGCTCTATTCCGTCAACTGTTCGTGCCTTGCGGTCAAACTCGTGAAGCGCTTTGTCTACTTCGAGGATTATATCGCAGTCATGGGAAAGACCGAGACGGTCGGCTGCTTTGCAAAGCTGGCCATGCGCATGCTGAGCGAGGACTTCGGTGGAGATAGACAACTCCTTACGGCGTTCTTCCATAAGTTTCAGCTTGTCCGGGAGTATGTCGCAATCAAAATAAGCGGCAAGCCTGCTCAGTTCTCCGTCTGCATCCCCAAGAATTTTCAACAGCACGCGATAGCAGAGTAGATTGTATGGGTTCAGCTTCCAGATGTGCGGCAGACTATGAAGCACTCGTTCCGGATTGTCAGCAATATGTCTGAGATTATCAATCTGAATGTAGGACTGTTTGGAGTCCTCGGGCGTGACGATCGTGCACGGGAACGATGGAATATGATCAAAAATGCACATAATAACAGCATTATGACAGCTGAACACACTCATTCGAACAGCGTCTACTAAACTTTTTTTCGTATCCGGATCGTTGAATATTGCAGACAGTTTCGAGCTGCTGCGAAAGCTGGAAGCGATTTTGCCAATCCCATTTACCATCATATGTGCAGCTCCGGCGGCAGCGTTCATTGCTCCGGCAGCGGCCATGCCTTTTAGTGCGCCGCCGACACCAAAACCGCCGCCGACAACACGCCCTCTTGTCTTTCGGCGCAGCGTGCGGTATTCATCCATGCTTTTTTCGTCGAGTACGATTGCTGCGTACTGTTCCTCGAGATGATCATATGCTT
>ERZ839741.315-NODE-315-length-64987-cov-6.410691_pt1 | contig 64987 bp, 66 predicted proteins | sample MGYA00519880_ERZ839741 | MGnify/ENA primary metagenome ERZ839741 (study PRJEB31850, sample SAMEA3708851) | human gut metagenome | biome: human gut; feature: human-associated habitat; material: faeces | place: China | collected 2014 ...
GATAGAACAAAGTTATCAATTAACGAAATAAAGTTAAATACGAATAGTAATTTGTTGCTGAGATTGAATTTTAATTTTTAAACAAAATACAAGTAAAAAATAAAGGAGAGACATATATGATACATAAAATAAAATTAAATGAAAGCCCATTTGAAAGAATAAAAAATGGAACAAAAACAATTGAATTTAGATTATATGATGAAAAAAGACAACAAATAAAAATTGGAGACCAGATAGAATTTTCAAAATTACCAGATTTACAGGAAAAGTTGTTAGTTGATGTTACTGAATTATATAGAGAAGATACTTTTGAAAATCTGTTTAGAGAACTATATACTGATAAATATGAAATAAATAGAAGAACTAAATCAATGGAAAAATACTATTCACACGAAAAAGAGAAAGAATATGGAGTTTTAGGCATCAAAATAAAAATTAATGTAGATAGTTTAAGGAATAATATTGAAAAATTTATTCCATATAATGAACAAGAAGAAGTTGATAAGAAAATAATGCTAAATTATATTAAAGATTTTGATGATGTATTAACTAGACAAAACGAATATGGACATTTCACTAGTTCAGCATTTGTACTTAATAAAGACAGATCAAAAATTCTAATGGCATATCATAGAATATATAATTCTTGGGCATGGGTAGGAGGACATAGTGATGGAGATAGTGATCTTTTATATGTTGCTATGAAAGAAGCAAAAGAAGAAACAGGAATAAAAAAGGTTGTCCCAATTTCTAAAGATATTTATTCGCTAGAATTAATTAATGTAAATGGTCATGAGAAAAGAGAAAAATATGTAGGTTCACATGTTCATCTTAATGTTACATATTTATTGGAAGCAGATGAAAATGAAGAAATACATATAAAAGAAGATGAAAATAGTGGAGTAAGGTGGATACCAATTAATAAAATATTGGAGTCATCATCTGAACCATGGGTACGAGATAGAGTTTATGCAAAAATAATTGATAAAATGAAAAAAGATGGAATTATTAAACATATCTAATAAAATAAGGGAGATAAAATTATGCGAAAATTTAATTTAATAGTTGTATTTAATGAAGATTTGACCAAAACTCTTTTTTGCATTAGAGCAAAAGAACCATATAAGGGATTATATAATTTTGTGGGTGGTAAAGTAGAAAGAAATGAGTCTAATGATGATGCAGCATATAGAGAATTATATGAGGAAACAGGAATATCAACAAAAGATATAAAACTAGATCATTTCATGGATTTAGATTATTTTAAATATGAAAATAATTTACAAGTTTACTATGGAATTTTAAAGCATGAAGTAACTTTGGTAGAAGAAAAAAATAAATTAAAATGGGTAACTATAAACGAAGAATTATTGGATAATTCTAAATTTGCAGGAAACTATAATATACCACATATAATAAGACAGATAAAAGTTTATTTGAGAAGTGGAACAGATAAATATTAGAATGTATGGAGGTATTGATGTGAAAATAGTAACATTATGTGGAAGTTTAAAATTTCAAAAAGAGATGATGACAGTTGCAGAAAAATTGGCATTAGAAGGCTATTGTATTCTTACCCCAGTATATTCTGTATCAGAGAAAATTGAGATAACTAAAGAGCAATTAATAAAATTGAAAGATGCACATTTTAAAAGAATAGAATTATCAGATGCTATATTAGTAGTAAATATAAATAATTATATTGGGGATAGTACAAAAGTAGAAATAGATTATGCAAAAAAACTAGGAAAAGAAATTATATATTATACCAATTTAATTGAAAACAAATAGAGCGACAAATTACAATTTGGTGATTTTTTATAGAGAAAAATAAATTATTATAATTATGAAAAATACGAATAAAGACAGCTTTTTGCTGTCTTCTAATTATAACTTTCTATATATAAAGCTTTTGCGATATAAGGAGTTATTTCTTTAAATTTATACCAACCTGAACTTTTGCTATCATTTTTTTCACCATTTGGATTAGAAATATATACCATGTCATTATCATCAGTTGCCAGTAAAACCATATAATGTGATGCAGTAGTCCAACGATTATCGTGTGGCTGATTCCATAAACAAATTAAAATAGGTCTATTAGTTTTTAAATGCTCTTGTAACTTTTCTTTAGATAAATGAACATTATCATAATAAAAATCCGTATTTTTAATATTAAATGTATTAGATAACTCTTTTGAAAGTGTGTCATAATCTAACACAGGATAATATTTTTGCCTAAGATCTTCAGGAGTATATTTTTGGTCATATCCACTCAAAATAATTGCAAGTGCAGTAATACCACAACCATTTTCAGCCATAGTTCCACCCCAATATTGATTATTACTCCAAGAAGCATCACTATTTTGTTTATACTCAATATATGTCTTTTTATGATTTTCAATAGTTGTAAATGTAGTAAAATAACCATTTTTATTTTTTACTTTTTCTTGTCCTATGCCAGAATAATTTTTATTTACATCTTGTTTGATTGTTTTATATTCTGAAGTGTTAGTTACTTTAGAAATAAATCTATTCAAATTATAAGATATATCGTTAAATGGAGTGTTCCTAAAAAATAGATATATTCCTAAAATTATTATTAAAAGTATTATTATTCTTTTTTTCTTCATTTGATTTCCTCCTCTTTCTTGTAACCTGTTTATATTATAAAACCGAACGAAGAAATAAGTTTTAAGAAATGATTAAATAAATCTTAACATTTCCTTACATTTGAAGAGAGTTATAGAAAATATTAAAAAAATATGGTAAAATACAAGAAATAGAAAAGAGGAAAAAATGAATATTTTAGTATTAGATGATGAAAGAGAAATTGCAGATTTAGTGGAAGTTTATTTAAAAAATGAGAATTACAATGTTTTTAAATTTTACGATGCAAAAGAAGCAATAAATTGTATAGAAAGTCAAAAATTAGACTTTGCTATTTTAGATGTAATGATAAAAGATGTTGATGGATTTAAAATATGTAAAATAATAAGAGATAAAGGACTCAACTTTCCAGTAATAATGCTAACTGCCAAAATTGAAGATAAAGATAAAATACAAGGCTTAACTTTGGGAGCAGATGACTATATTACAAAACCATTTAACCCATTGGAATTAATTGCAAGAGTAAAATCTGCATACAGAAGATATACAAAATACAATGAAAAAAGCGAAGAAAATATTATTTATATAAATGGATTAGAAATAGATCAAGATAAGCATATTTGCAGGTTATATGAAACGCAAATTGAATTAACACCTATGGAATTTGATATATTATTATATTTAGCACAAAAAAGAGGAAATGTAGTAAGTTCTGAAGAACTATTTGAAAAAGTATGGAAAGAAAAATATTTAGAAAATAATAATACGGTAATGGTGCATATTAGAAGAATAAGAGAAAAGTTAAAAGAAAATACAAAAAATCCTAAATTTATAAAAACAGTATGGGGAGTTGGATATAAAATTGAAAAATGAGGAATTTATAAAATTAAAAAATAGTATAGCAAGAAAATCTGTCATAAAAATATTATTATATAGTTTAGGTGCGATTATATTATTTTCAGTATTAATAGATGGAGTGTATAATGATGAACTAGCAGACAGTTTAGCAAGTGTAAATAGAGATATATACTATTGGTGCGTAGCAAATAAGATAATCTTACTTGGAATTACATATTTAGTAATATTTGCAATTATATCTTTTTTTGTTATCAGAAATACAAGTAATAATATGGTAGAAATAATAAAAGCTATGGATCAGATAATAAAAGAACCAGAGAAGGAAGTAAAGTTATCAAATGATTTAATACTATTAGAAAGCAAATTGAACAATATAAGAGTTGATTTGGTGTCAAATCAAAATAAGGCAAAAGAAGCATTGCAAAAAAAGAATGACTTAATAATGTATATGGCACATGATTTAAAAACACCACTCACATCAATTATAGGATATTTAACTTTGCTTACTGATGAAAAAGAAATACCTGAAAATTTGAAAAAGAAATATATGGATATAGCATTAAAAAAATCTTTAAGATTAGAAGAACTTACAAATCAATTTTTTGATATTACAAGATATAATTTACAATCAATGCCTATTACTAAACAAAATATAGATTTGGTATTTTTGTTAGAACAGCTTGTAGAAGAATCTTATCCAATGTTACAAGAAAAAAAGTTAGAATGTATTTTAAATAAGCCGAAAGCTATTCAATTTATGGGAGATGGAGATAAGTTAGCAAGAGCATTTGGAAATTTATTAAAGAATGCTATTAATTATAGTTATCTAAATACAACTATAAAAATAGATATAAAAGAATATGAAGATAAAATAGAAATTGTATTTAAAAATAAAGGAGATAAAATTCCAGAATACAAATTGGAAAAAATATTTGATAAATTCTATAGAGCAGATGAATCAAGAACATCTAGCACAGGGGGAGCAGGATTAGGACTTGCAATTACAAAGCAAATTATTGAACTACATAATGGAAAAATTTATGCTAAAAATGACAATGAATTTATTGAGTTTTATATAGAATTAAGTAAATGAGGTAAAAATGAAAGAAAAAATAAAAGAATTTATTATAAAAAATTGGAAATGGATTTTAATTAGTTTATTAAGTGTTCTAATTTGCTTTATCGGAATTAGTAGAATCTATCTAGGTGTACATTATACTAGTGATGTCCTAGGCGGTTTTTTAATTTCTGTATCTTATTTGGTTATCTATATAAGTGTTGTTAATAATGTGTTTTACAGAAATGAAGCAAAATAATTGTAATTCGTAAAAAAATTAACAGTATACATAAAATACGAAAAAGCTATGGGGTCAGATGGATTTATCAGATTTGTATACTACAAGTAAGTTTCCAATAAATGATGCTATCGATGAAAGCATCATTGACAGATTGCAGAATTAAAGCAAGCAACCACTCTGTAAAAGGAGTGGTTTTTATATTAGAATATTATTAATTCGTTAAATAAAATTATTGCATAGTACAAGTAGTTGACAAAGGATAATTATAATGATATTTTAACTAGGAAAAATATATAACACTTGAGGAGATGAAAAATTACATGAAAAAAATATTATTAGTAGAAGATAATGAAACAATAATTATGGGGTTAAAATATTCATTAGAACAAGAAGGATTTCAGGTTATATCTGCAAAAACAGCAAAGGAAAGTAAAGAAAAATTAGATAATAAAAGTATTGATATAGTGTTGTTAGATGTTTCATTACCTGATGGAAATGGATTTGAAATTTGTAAAGAAATAAAAGAAAAGAATGATATTCCTGTAATATTTTTAACAGCACAAGATGAAGAAACAAGTGTTGTATTAGGGTTGGACTTAGGAGCTGATGATTATATTGTAAAGCCCTTTAGAACTAGAGAATTAATTTCTAGAATAAAATCGGTTTTAAGAAGATATGGAAAAAAAGAGGAAAATAACATTATTCAATATAAAAATATAAAAATTGATACCATATCTGCAAAAGTATATAAAAATAATAAAGAAATTATCTTTACTAGCTTAGAGTATAGAATTTTACTTATGTTATTTACTAATCAAAACAAATTAATAACAAGAGAACAGTTATTAGAAAAAATTTGGGATATAGCAGGTAATTTTGTTAATGATAACACTTTGACAGTATATATAAAAAGAATAAGAGAAAAATTGGAAGATGATTCAATTATAAAAACTATTAGAGGCCTTGGATATAGGATAGGAGACTAATTTAAAATGAAAAATAAAAATATTAAACTAATAATTATTCCATTAACAATATTAATGATTTTTACATGTATTGTAATATCAATGCAAACATACAGCCAGTATAAAAAAATATCAGTAATAACAAATGAAAAAATATCAGAGATAATTGAATATATAATAAAAGAGAATCCCTCAATTGATACTAAAAAGATAATACAAATATTAAATTCTAATGAATATAAAGTTGGAGAAGAAGAGCTTAAAAAGTATGGGATAAATATAGAAGAAATTAATTCTATAATTGCTGTCCGAAAACAGATGAAAACTAATATAATATTAAATATTATTTTGATAGTTTTATTTAGTGTATTATATATGGCTATTATATTTATATATTTAAAACAAAGAGATAAGAAAATAAATCAAATAACACAATATATAAATGAAATAAAAAATAGAAAATACGATTTAAATATAAATGAAAATAGTGAAGATGAGCTTAGCAATTTAAAAAATGAATTATATAAAATTACTATAATGTTAAAGGAAGAAAGTGAAATATCTAGACAGGATAAGGAAAAAATAAAAATGTCAGTTGAGGATATTTCACATCAATTAAAGACACCATTAACTTCAATAATGATTATGTTAGATAACTTAAAAGACAATCCAAACATGGATGAAGATACAAAACAAAAATTTATATTTGAAATCAGTAAACAAGTTGATTGGATAAACTGGCTGGTTATATCAATTTTAAAATTGTCTAGGCTAGAAGCTGATGTTGTTAAGTTTTCTAATAATAAAATTAATGTAAAGAAATTTATAGACGAAATAATAGGTAATTTAGAAATACCAATAGAAATAAAAAATCAAAAGATTAGTATTGAAGGGGATGAAGATGCGTCATTTATTGGAGATTATAAATGGCAACAAGAAGCAATTACAAATATAATAAAAAATGCCATAGAACATAATAAAGAAAATGGAAAAATAACTATTAAATATGAAGAAAATGTACTATTTACAAAGATTACAATAATTGATGAAGGGCAAGGTATTGCTAAAGAAGATCTTAAACATATATTTGAAAGATTTTATAAAGCACAAAACTCTTCAGATAATAGTGTTGGTATTGGTTTATCATTAGCTAAAAACATCATTGAAAAAAATAATGGAATGATAAATTGTAAATCTGAAATTGGAAATGGTACAGAATTTATTGTTAAATATATGAAATAAATTAATACTTATAATATATGCAAATAGTTGTAACATAGTATAAAAAATATTGATACTTGCGTGAACTATACTTAAATTAGTGTGGTTCAAAGAAAGTATCAATTTTTTTGTATGGATTTACAGGATAATGCCAATGGAATTCAAATGTGACAAAATTTATAGTATATATGTCACTTAAAAGTCACTTTGAACAATTATACTAAATACAGTAAAAATATTATAGATAGATTAAATCTTTAAAAATAGTTAAATTTAGGAAGAGTTTAATCTAATTTGCGTTTTAAGGAAGGAATGAGATTAAATATGGAAATATTAAAAATTGAAAATTTGAACAAAATTTATGGAAAAGGAGATAACCAAGTAAAGGCTGTTGATAATGTATCTTTTTCAGTAGAAAAGGGCGAATTTGTTGCTATAATAGGTGCGAGTGGAAGCGGAAAATCAACTTTATTACATTTAATTGGTGGAGTAGATAGGCCAACATCAGGAAAAGTTTTTATAGAAGGAAAAGATATATATTCTTTAAATGACGATAATCTTGCTATTTTTAGAAGAAGACAAATTGGATTAATTTATCAATTTTATAATTTAATACCTGTTTTAAATGTGGCAGAAAATATAACTTTACCTACAAAATTAGATGGTAGAGATGTTGATGAAAAAAGGTTAGATGAATTATTAAAGACACTTGGCCTTGAAAAAAGAAAATACAATTTACCAAATCAATTATCAGGAGGACAACAACAAAGAGTTTCTATAGGAAGAGCAATAATAAATGAACCTGCTTTAATGTTAGCAGATGAGCCTACTGGAAACCTTGATTCAAAGGCAAGTGAAGAAATTATTTCATTATTAAAACTTTCAAACAAAAAATATAATCAAACTGTTATAGTTATCACACATGATGAAAAAATTGCATTAGAAGCAGATAGAATTATAACAATTGATGATGGAAAAATAATAAAAGATGAAAGGAATGGAAAATAATGAAAGTATTAAATGATTTAAGCATACAAGATTTAAAACTTAACAAAAAAAGGTCAATTGTAATTATAATAGGAATTATTTTATCAACTGCTTTGATTTGTGGAGTTGCAGGACTAGTAACAAGTTTTCAGAAAACTATGGTAGATACAGCTAAAGAAGGACAAGGAAATTATCATACTATCTTTTATAATGTACCAAAAGATGAACTTAAATATATTGAAGAAAATAGAGAAGTAAAAGATTATTTTTTATCAGAAGAATTAGGGTATAGCTATCTTTCGAACCCTAAAAATGTAGAAGAAACACCAATTGTTAATGTTATTTCTATGAATGATAAATTTATTGAAAATATGTCTGTAAAGTTAAAAGAAGGTAGACTGCCAGAAAATGATACTGAACTTGCCATTTCAACAAGGATAAATGAAAAGTTTAATACTAATTATAAAGTTGGAGATACAATTACTCTAAATATTAATGAAACAGAACAAAATATGGAAAATGGGATTTCCAAAACATATAAGATTGTAGGAATAATTGAAAGACCCATTCTTGCAATAGAATCTTATTACGTGGATTGGTTTACAGCTATTACAAAAATGCAAAATGTAAATAAAAAAGCTAATATAGCTGTTTTATATAATAAACCTAAAGATTATATAAAAAATACAGAAAATATAAATAATATGACAAAAACAGAGAATAATGAAGATGGTGTCAGTTTTTCTGGATTATCAAACAAATATAAAAGTTATAAATATAATTTAATGGTCAATAAAGAATTATTAGCTTATGAAGGGGCTAGTTTGGATGATGAAACATTAAAAACAATATATGGATTAGGAGCATTTATAATTGGAATTGTTTTAGTTTCTAGTGTATTTGTTATTAGAAATGGTTTTGAAATATCAATAACAGAAAGACTAAAACAATATGGAATGCTTTCAAGCATTGGTGCAACTAAAAAACAAATTAAGAAAAGTGTTTATTTTGAAGGATTTATATTAGGGCTTATAGGAATACCTCTAGGTATTATAAGTGGAGTATTTGCAATTTATATATTGGTAAATGTAGTAAATTATATTTTAAAAGATTATATATCAAAAGGAACTTTATTGACATACAGTATGTCTTGGATAGCTATTGCAATAAGTGTTTTTGTATCTATAATAACAATATGGCTATCATGCAAAAAGTCAGCCAAAAAAGCATCAAAAGTTTCACCAATTGAAGCAATAAGAAACTCTGAAGATGTAAAATTAAAAGCAAAAAAGGTAAAATGTCCTAAAATTATAACTAAAATATTTAAAACAGGAGGAGAAATTGCATATAAAAACTTAAAAAGAAGCAAGAAAAAATATAGAACAACAGTAATTTCTATAATAGTTAGTATTGTGATTTTTATTTCAATATCAAGTTTTATACAATATGGATTTAAAATGTCAGAAGCTTATTATACAGAAATGAATTATAATTATATGGTATTTATGCAAGAAAATGAAGACAATAAAGAAGAATTAAAAAAATACAAGATTTTAGAAGATATATCAAAATTACCTGACGCAGGTGAATATTCAATAAATAAAAGTAATGTATTAACAATGAATATGGATGAAAAACATAAAGCAGAATTAACTGAATATGGAAAAGAAATAAAAGAAAGATTTTATAATGAAGAAAATGGAGTAAGAATAGATGAAATAAATGTAATCTCATTAAGCAAAGAAGCATATGAAAGATATGTAAGTAAATTAGGAGGAGACTACGAGAAATATAAAAATGGAGCTATTTTAATTGATAAAAATATAAATACCAACAATGATGGAAAAAAGATTCAAGGCAATATATATACATGGAAAAAAGGAGATATTATTACTGGAAAAATAAATGATACTCAGTGTAATATTGAGATTCTTGCTAAAACAGAAGAAATACCAGCCGGAGTAAATATTCTATATAATCCTGATGCTTTTATTATTGTAAGTGAAGACTTTATAAATAAGGTTGGATATAAATCAATTGCATTATATTCTAACTCAAATGATGCTTATAAGCTAGATGAAGAAATTAAACAATATAAACAAGAGAACAATATAACAGATAACACTATTCAAACGTTTAATATGGAAGAATCTGCAAGAGCAGAGAATGCAATTGTGCTAGTAATTTCAATATTTTTATATGGATTTATAGGTGTAATTACCTTAATAGGAATAACAAATATTTTTAATACTATAACAACAAATATGAACTTAAGGAAAAAAGAATTTGCTATGCTTAAATCAATAGGAATGACAAAAAAAGAATTTAACAGAATGATTAGATTAGAAAGCATTTTTTATGGTTTAAAATCATTGATTATCGGAATACCAATTGGAATAATATTATCATATGGTATGTATACAGTTTTTAGAAATAATATGGAAATGGAATATATATTGCCATATAAATCAATTGTAATATCTATAGTCTTTGTGGCTGTTATAATTGGAATTATTATGAAATATTCTATGAGTAAGATTAATAAACAAAATGTAATTGAAACTATAAGAAATGATAATATATAAATAATAGATTTATTAGAAAAAACAAAAGATGCACGTTGTATATTTTTATATATAGTATTGCAAGATTCATATTTTGCTTTAAGAAGTTATGATTTGATGAAACAAAAATATCCAGATACTTTGGCTAAAGAAGTTTACAAATTATTACAACTATTTCCAAAACCTACATCTACAAGTCCTAAAACAATAATACTTGGAAAAACAATACTTATGCTTTATTATATGCGTTAACAGGTTCAACAGTAAGCAAACCAGAAGATATACAATCAGCAAATACTCCAGTTACTTTATTTGCAGTAATAGGATTTTATTTATCATATTTTACAATGATGAATCCAACAAGTGATCTTAATTTATTTGCTTCATTATTTCCAATATCATCTCCATTTTGCATGCCATTTAGAATTATGATGGGATTAGCAAGTATAAGGGATGTAGCATTGTCAATTGCAATTTTAATTGTTACAATCATTGTGATTTCTTATATTGCTATAAAAATATATTCAAATGCAATATTAAATTATGGAACGAAAATGACCTTTAAAGATATTATAAAAATTTATAAAGATAAACAAAATTAGTAATTTGGGAGTGAGTTTTATTATGGACAAATATACAAAAATAAAACAGCTTTTTGAGCAAAATAGGGATGAAGAAAATGCTGTAAAGATGTCAAAATATATGAGAGATTTGTTTAAATTTTATGGATTAGCAACTCCACTAAGAAAGTCATTTTATAAAGATTTATTAAAAGAAGAAAAAGTAAATAAAGTTGCAGGTAATGGAATATTTTTAAGTATTTGTATATTTTTAGTATTCTTATTATTTGGAGCATTTGGAGCTAAATGGTTTATTTCATTGTTTGCAAACGGAAACAATGAAGTAATATCAATGGGAACAACATATTTACAAATTTGCTGTTGTTTATCATTAGGCTCAATAGGATATACCGTATATGAAAGATTTTTGCAATCAACAGGAAAAACAATGCTATCTACAATTTCTCAAATATCTGGGACTAGACTAACATTATTACAAGTAATAAATAATAAAGTAATAATGTTAGTCAAACGATCGTTAATAAATAACGATAAAAGCCATATAGGCTATGAATGGTAATAGATTGGCAGGTGGGACCTTGACAAAGGTTCTATTATTTTACTCCTACTCCTTATTGCACAAAACTTTGATAATACAAACCAAATGTAATACGTTTTTTATGCACAATGGAATACATATAAAAAGTGAATTATCTTTTTATAACAATATATACAATTTAGTATATTTTGTTTATAGAAAAAAATCTTTACACACGAAAATTTTGAAATAAATAAATTTGTGCTATTGACAAAAATATTTATTTTTATGTAGAATTATAATAAATAATATTTCTTATGGTAATACGATAGCAGAAGTACTATTTTGGAGGGAAAGTAGTAAAAAGAACGAATCTATTAAATATGTATAAAGGAGATTAAAAGAATGTTAAAAAATGCTATAGCATATATCTTGAGAAAGAGGAGTAGAACAGTTATTATATTTATTATTTTAACAATAGTTCTTTCATGCTTATACTCATGTTTAAACATAATGAAATCAACAATCAACTTAGAAAATAATTTATATAAGTTATCAAATACATCTTTATCAATAACTCAAAACAACAATGAGAACTTTAAAATAAATCAATTTAAAGAAATAGAAAATATAAAAGAGATAAAAGAAATAATTCCCAAATATAATGAACTAGCAAAATCTACAAATATTAAAGCGGTAGAAGGAATGCAAATGGTCGAAAGAAACGATATGCCAGAAGAATTTAGAAATATATTTTCAATAGAAGCCACAAATAATACTGGAAAGGACAATTTATTTAATAGTGGAGTTTTTACTCTTATAAAAGGTAGACATATTGAAAAAGATGACAGAGAAAAAATTATTATACATGAAGAACTGGCACAAAAAAACGATTTAGAATTAAATGATAAAATTCGTCTTGAACTATTTGATTTACACAATAATGAAATAAAAACAGAATATGAATTTGAGATTATTGGAATTTTTTCTGGAAAAAAACAAGAAAAATACACAGGAATGACATCAGACTTTAGTGAAAATATGGTATTTATCGATTATGAATCAAGCCAAGCAGCATTAAACAAAGCAGAAAACAATAAAGTTGTAAATAAACTTGAAATAATTTCAGATAGTTCAAAAGATACAAATATAGTATTAAATAAAATTAAAGAAATAAAAATTGATTGGTCAAAATTCAATATTGAAAAAAATGATGATGTATATAAAGAAGCTTTAGAATCTGTAGAAGGGATAAAACATATAATAAAGGTTATGACATATTCAATTATGACAGGGGGAATAATAGTTTTATCATTAATATTAATTTTATGGCTAAGGGAAAGAATTTATGAAATAGGAATATTATTATCAATAGGAATAATTAAAGCAAAAATTATAGCTCAATTTATATTTGAGTTAATATTTATATCACTACCATCTATAGTAGCATCTTTATTTTTAGGAAATGTGATATTAAATCAAATAATAGGTGGATTTATCAATTCTGATAATTCGACAATAATTATTAATAATCTACTAAAAAACGATAATTTAATATCAAATATTACAATATTTTTACAAAGTTATGGAATATTAATAGTAATTATTGTTTTATCAGTTATTATTGCAAGTGCAATGATATTAGTAAAAAAACCAAAAGAAATATTATCAAAGATAAGTTAGGAGATTACAATGGATATATTAGAAATAAAAAATGTAACATATAATTATTCAAATTCAAAAGAGAAGGTTTTGTCATCAGTAAATCAAAAGTTTGAACTTGGACAATTTTATGCAATAATAGGAAAATCAGGAGCAGGAAAGTCAACATTACTTTCATTATTAGCAGGACTAGACAAACCACAAAAAGGTCAAATTCTATTCAAAAATGAGAATATAGAGAACAAAGGGTATAGTAATCATAGAAAAAACAATATAACATTAGTTTTTCAAAATTATAATTTAATTGATTATTTAACACCAATAGAAAATGTTAAATTAGTAAATAAAAAGGCATCAGAAGATATTTTGTTAAAATTGGGACTTGATGAAAGTCAGATAAATAGAAATGTAATGAAATTATCTGGTGGACAACAGCAAAGGGTAGCCATAGCAAGAGCATTAGCATCAGAAGCACCAATAATTCTAGCTGACGAACCTACAGGAAATCTTGATAGTGACACTGCAGGAGAAATAATAGAAATATTAAAAAAATTGGCTAAAGAGAGAAATAAATGTGTAATAGTTGTAACACATAGTAAGGAAGTTGCAAATTCCGCTGATATTATTTTAGAATTAAGTGACAAAAAATTAAGAGAGATAAGTAAAATTAATTAGGAGGTATATTGATGATAAAGAATGCTTTTGCATATGTAACAAGAAAAAGTTTAAAATCAATAATAATATTATTAGTTATTATGGCTATGTCAACACTTAGTCTGATTAGTTTGGCAATTAAAGATGCTACTAATAGAGCTTCAGAAGAAACTTTTAAAAATATAACAAATAGTTTTTCTATGGAAATAAATAGAAGAGTTAATCTTGGAACACCTAGAGGTGGAGGAAATATAAAAGGAGAAGATATAAAAAAAATAGCTGAATCTGAAGATATTGCCTCTTTTGTAAAGAGAATAAATAGTGTGGCTGATTTGGTAGATAATGATATTATAGAAACTAAAAAAACAATTGCAAATCAATCACCAGAAAGAGCAGAAAATTTTAAAAGAACAGTTATGCTAACAGGAGTTAATGATTCATCAAAAGAAAATAAATTTGTGTCAGGAGCTTACAAATTAATAGAAGGAGAACATTTAGAAGAAAATGACAAAAGTAAGATTTTAATACATAAAGACTTAGCTGAAAAAAACAATTTGAAAATTGGAGACAAAATAAAAATTAAGTCCAATTTATTTGATGCAGATAATGAAAAAGGAGCAAATGAAACACTAGAAGTAGAAATAAAAGGAATTTTCGATGGCCACAATGAAAGTAGTGTAACTTCTGCACAAGAACTTTACGAAAATACATTAATAACAGATTTAGATACAGCTGCAAAAGTTTATGGAAATACAGAAGATACTGCAGTATATCAAGATGCAACATTTTTTGTAAAAGGTGATAAAAATTTGAATCAAGTTATTAAAAATATTAAAAAACTTGATATAAATTGGAAACAATACAATTTAATTAAAAGTTCAACAAATTATCCAGCACTACAACAATCAATATCTGGTATATATTCAATAGCAAACAAATTATTTGCTGCTTCATTAATATTTGCAGGTATTACAGTTTCATTATTATTACTTTTATGGATGAACGCTAGAAAAAAAGAAATAGCAATTTTTCTATCATTAGGAATATCAAAATTGAAAATTTTTGGACAATTTGTTATTGAATTAGTATTTATATCTATCCCTGCATATATAGGCTCATATTTCTTAGCAGTTTATACAGGAAACATAATAGGAAATAACATATTAAATAAAGTTACTGGAAATATAACAAAACAAATAGCAAAACAATCTGTATCTAGCCAACTTGGTGGAGGAGCAGAAGTAGACGGTTTTAATAAAACTTTAACAAGCTTAGATATTAATATATTACCCAAATCAATGATATACGTAATTTTATTTATGTCTTTTGTACTTATAATATCTTTAGTGATATCATCTATAAGTAGTTTAAAAAAGAGTCCAAAGGAATTGTTAATTGATACAAAGTAGAATTCAAAAAATAAGTATGGAATAGGGGAATAGGCTCTTTTAAAGAAATTAGAAAATAAAAATTTAAAATAAATCTAAAAATAAAGTTTAAAACAAAAAAATAAATAATAAAAAAGGATATTGCCATTGTATGCTTTATTATAAAGCAATGGAGTAAAGGAGAAAGACATATGAACGAAATAAATTTAAGTTCAAGTAATTTTAATTGTGAAATAACTAATACTAACAAGCTAGTTTTAATTGATTTTTTTGCCACATGGTGTGGACCGTGTAAAATATTATCTCCAATTATATCAGAGATAGCAAATGAATTTTGTCCTAAAAAAGTATTAGTATTAGATTAAAAAAATGCAATGTATAAAGAAGGAGGAGTTTTAAATGAAAGAAAATGCAAAATTTTTAAAATGTCCAATATGTGACAATATAATAGAATTAATTGATGGAGATGTACAAAATATAACTTGTTGTGGTAGAAAAATGGAAGAAATGAAAGCTAATACTACAGATGCAGCAACGGAAAAACATATACCAATATACAAAAAAGTAGAAGATGAAATAGTAGTAAGTGTTGGAGAAGTAGAACATCCAATGGAAAAGGAACATTATATAATGTGGATTGCACAAGTATCAGAAAATATAATAACTCGTGTAAAATTATATCCAGAGCAAGCAACGGAAACTAGATTTCCATATATATCTGGTGCAACATTATATGCTTATTGCAACAAACATGGATTATGGAAAACAACAATAAAATAGTAAATAGCTATAAGTAGAGATAAATTACAATTTTGTATTTAGATTATAAAAATAATTTCGATAAAAATAAAATAAAAGTAATAGAATTAAATTTTTATTACTTTTATTTAGTTGTAAAAACTGAACATTTAAGAACTTTCTTTAATTATTTATTTACCATAAAACATACTTTAAAATGACGATGTATTATTTGGAGAAGTATAGGCAAGAGAACTAAACTTTGTAAGATATGCTGATGACTGTATAATACTTGTTAAAAGTGAAAAAGCAGCAAACCGAGTTTTGACATCAATAACAAAATTTATTGAAAAGAAACTAGGATTAAAAGTAAATGCAGAAAACACATAACATTGCGCAAAATCAAAGTTTTGTGCAAAAAGGAATAGGAGTAAAAATATAAGCCTATGTTTATGGCTCTACCTCGAACTATTGATACTCCCATGTTTAAGCTCCTTTTATATAATATTATAACATCTAACTATATTACTTATTTATAAAAACTTCTTATAATCGATTTTCACAATCCATTATAATCAATTTATTTTTACATACTTATATAATTTCATTATCTTATAAATTTCTGTTTGTAATTCTAATTTTTATTCATTATAATTTTTTACTATATTATTTTATATAAAATTTCTGCAAATTCTTTAAATTGCCTATATTTCAATATTCAGCTTATTTTACAGGCAACAGACTATATGCCTTAAAAATAAAAATGGCTTAAAATCGATTCTCACGCGTCGCTTTTTTGGCATTTTTTCAGCATTTCCTGGTCATTCGTATATTAGTATAAAATTAGCTGATTATTCTTATAAAATTTGTAAAAAAACCAATATAATCAATAAATGTTAAAATATAAGACAACAAGTTATATTTTTTAAAAATATAAGTGACTTAAAATTTTATATGTTTATAAAGAAAATTGCTTAAAAACGATTTTCGACTTGATGAATAATAAATTCTAATTACAATATAATATATATATTTATAAGTTTGTATAAAAATTTATGAATCAACAAATGTTCGTTTTTAGATTTTTATAAATTTGTATAATTAAAATTAAATTTTTAAAATTTTATAATTTTTCTAAGTTTATAATTTTTTAAATTCAAATTTTAAATTTAATTTAATTTTATTTTATATCCTTACAATTTTTAATAAACAAAACTTTGCACAAAATATTTTTCATAATTTTATAAATATTAAATTTCTTGTATGTAAATAATCACTATTAATTTTTTTAACCATTCCCCCCTACTTCGCCTATTTTTCTGTAATTTGGAAAATTTTATATAACATTAAATTTTCTTTCTTGTGAGATATTACTAATATTACTATCTTTAATTAAAATCTTACCTAGTTTTGGTAGATTATCAATGTTATTACTTTTACTATCTACTTGTTCTGCTTGTGATGCCAATACTTGTTCATCTGTACTATTTAGCATATATTCTAGGTTATATCCGTATAATTCTAATGATCTTAAAATTATTTCAATTTGTCCATCTAATAAATTTAGTTCAACAGAATGGATATTGTTTATATCAAAATTTGCTTCTAATTCCTTTTCTTTCATCTTTTCCTCCTATTCTATTTTTATTATTCAGTACAATACATTAACGCATCTGCCATTTTGAATTGTGATAATGGATGTTCAAACATTGCTTTCATAACATCTTCATTATGCAAATGAGTATAAATTTCTGTGGTATCTATTCTTACATGTCCTAAAACTTCTTTTATGATTTTTATATCTATACCATTTTTATACATTAAGGTTGCACAAGTGTGTCTTAAGGTATGAACTGTATATACTTTTTTATCTAATCCAGCTTTTTCGTAAGCCTTATCGATTGCAAGTTCAATGGCTCGTGTGCAAATTCTAACTCGTTTGTTACTTAAAAAAAGTGCATCTTTATCTTTTTGAGATTTTGGTTGTATAGTTTTCCTTATATTCAAATGATTTTCTATAGCTTCTTTGGTCGAATTATTTAAATATCCTGTTCTTTCTTTATTTCCCTTTCCAACTAGAGAATCAAATAATTCAACACCTTCGGCTATATTTTCAAAGTTTAAATTTATTAATATTTTTCTTATATTATTTTTCATAAGGATACTTCTCCCTCTATATATCTATTATTTTTATTTTATATATTCCTATTCCTTTGTTTCAATTTTCTATTAAATGTTTTTTTATGTTTTTCAATATATATATCTATTTTTTACTTTTCTTGTATACAATAATTTTGCTTTATAGCAAAATCCTGCTTCAATAGGTTGGACATTTGTCCTTCCATAAACCATTTCTTCAACATTCAAGATTATATTTTTCTTTCCATTTTCTTTGGATTCTAAATATTCACATTTTAAAGGAATGTTCTCTGAAATTTCTAAAATAACTTTATCTTCTAATATTTTTATTATTTTCACCATTCCCATACCAGGCATCATAAACTCTGAACCGCTCTATTTGATTGACTAAAATGATTTGACAATTATTTTTAATACCACCTATTGAAGTTTCAAATTTTAAACCACATTCAAAATGGTAACTATCTTTTTCTTTTTCATCCACTTCTTCATCACATTTGTCATATATGCTGAAATCTTCAAAATCATCATCCACATCTAAATTTTTATTTTCTACTTTTTCTTTTATTATATTAATTTCATTTTTGTTTATAATTACTTTATCGCATTCACAAACTATCTCAGTATTTTTTATTAGTATATCATAAATAATTTTTACAATTTGTTCTAAAGTTTTTTCTTCATTTAAAATTCTATATGATTCTATTTCTTTCTTCCACTTAGTTAGTCTGGTACTTTTTTCATATGCCGTTTCTATCATTTCTTTTATGAATATACAACTTTTTATTTTACTCAAAAATTCTCCATAAAAATATGATTTATAGTTAATTACTGAAGATATTATAAATAATTTTAAACATTTTACAATATCTTCATATTCAAATTCTATCCATTTTTCATATTTTATATCTTTAAAAACTATTTCAATAAATTCATTTACTATTTTTTCAAGTTCATCCAATGTATACCAGCTAGGTTCTTCGTGGGATTTTGGAAAAATTTTTTTATATAAAATTCTAGCTCTTTTATCTATAAGAATCTTTTCCTTGTCTACATTTTCCATAATATTTAATTTAATAGTTCCTTTTTCACCATTTTCCATTAATAATCACTCTTCCTTTTATAATTCTAATACTTTGATTTTATACAATCCAATGCTTTTTGTTTCATTTTTTAATATTTCTTCAGTTTCCTCGTGTAAATGCCCATGTATATGTAACGGTATATGATTTTTATAAATATATTGAGTTACTCCTTTTAGTCCATCATGAGCATCTCCATATTGTTTTTCGGTGAAAGGTTTATCATGACTAACTAATATATCTGCTTCTGTCATATTATTTGCTATTTCTATACTTTCTTCGTGAGTGTATAAAGCATATTGGTCTGAATTTTTGTATTTAAAACTTCCACTTATACCTGCAATTCTGATTCCGTTAATATTAATAACTTTTTCATTAATATTTTCTATATCATATTCTTTATATTTTTCCCAGCTATCATGATTTCCTAACACTCCACATATTTTTTCTTTTGGAATAATTTTTGTTATTTCATATAAATCATCTGCAGAATGATCTCCTAATAAAATACAATAATCGTAGTTCGTAATGTTTTTTAAATATTCCAAACTTTCATTATCGTATGTTAAACAATTATGAGTATCTGTTATAAAAAGTAATTTTAGATTATGATATTTCTTTTCATTACAATTATCAAATTCAGTTAATAGTTGTTCTTCAAATGTATTTGTTATAATATTCGCATTAGAAAGTCTCTTATTACTTTTAAATATCAATAAGATTTTTTCTTTTAAAATATTTATTATTTTCACTATCTTATCTTCTTTTACTAAAAAACTTTTTAATAATATTAAATAACTTTTTATACCACTTTTCTTCTTCAATAACTAAAAGACTATTATTATTTTGTTGTAATATTTCATCTTCTTTTGCTTTTTGCCTATTCTTATTCTTCTTTTGAACAAAGGAAATCTCTATAAATTAACGATAATATAATTATAGTTTCTTCTTTTAGTGTATAATTTTCTAATGGTTCTTCTATTATAGGTTGATATTCTTTTGATTTTTCATTATGTATCATATCCCTAAATTTTATTGGTATCTTATTTATAAAACTTATTGGCATTAACTTAAAAATTTCATCAATTTCTGAAAATGCTTCTCTATACACTTCTTTCATAAAAGTTATCTATCTCCCTTTACCCTCTTGTTCTTCTAATTGTTGTTGTGTAAGTTTTTCATCTTGTTCATATCCTCTTTCAACATCTTGCATGGCTTGTAGTTCTTCTTCTTTTTTCTTATCTACATTTGGTAGAGTAATTGATTTCCTATCCCATGCTTGAAATCTATTTTGCCACATTGTTTCTACTTGCTGTTGTTCTTGTTGTTGTGCTTTCGTTTCTGGTTTGAATTCATCCCCGACTTCATCTTTTATGCTTTCATCTTGTTCATGTTTTATTTCTGGATCTTCTTTATCTTTTTCAGCTCTTAATTGTTTTCTTCTTTCTTCTGCTGCTTTCTTTTGCTGTTGTATCAAACTTTCTATATTCTCAGGTGTTAGGTCTTTCATTTTTAACCTATCTCGAAGCAAATCATATACAAATTCATCTTCTGTTCCTGTTTCTCGAATATATTTTCCTAAAGCAAGAATTTCTGTTTTTATTCCTTCTAATCCCTGTGTAAAAAAGTTTTTCTTGTTTACAATCATCCTATATAGCTCATCAGTTGACTTTACATCATTTCCGTTTTCTAGCATTGCTTTCCTATCTTTTAACAATGTTATGATATCTTTTTTGCTTCCATCTAAATTATATGATAATTGTAAAATTGGATACTTTTGTAGCATTTCTAGATGACCGTTTGCTCCTATATAAGCATTACACATATTATCTAATTGTAATGCTCTATCACTACTTTTCCCAAATACTATTACATCAGACTCTGTTCTTTCATCATATCGCTTTGCTGTTGCCATTATTTTATCTGCACTATAGTATTTCAATAGCTGTGGGGCATACTTTTGAATTGCGAAATATCCCTTTATTAAGCCAAACCTTATTAGCTTGGTTTTCTAATACTAAATTATCATAGTTTTCATGATAAAATTTTGAATCTGCTACTCTTGCATCATATAAGAATACATGTTCTGCATTATTCAAATCTATATTTTCTAAATTTTCTTCGCACCATTGAATAACTCCATCATCATTTACTTGCTTATTTTTTACTTTTTCTACAAGTCCATGTGCCTCCATTCTTAACCATCCTTTGTTATATTATAATTTCCTCTATATTTACAATACTATAAAATATATTATACTTAATAATAATTGTACCAGAACTATTTTGCTTGTTACTTTATATATTTTTTCTATTAGTTTTCTGTTCCTACCATTATTAGCAAAAACATTAATTTGAACTTCATTGTGTGAAACATAATCTTCAATATTATCCATATATACAGGCCTATGAGAAGACCTGTCATAGTGCGAATATTTAGCCTTTGGCAATATATATCTATACAATCTAGACATTATTCCTATTCCAAATACATTGCCTAATATTGCAGCAACAAACCATTGCCCAAAAACTACAACATATTTATTGGATAATAGCATATTTAAAATTTCTGGCATTTTAGATTTCATGCAAATTAAAACTAAATATAATATATAAGAAAGTACAAATCCTATTGATAAGCAAAAACTTTGAATCCTTATATTTCTATTTTTTACAGTTTTATTATATCTATCTTCACAATTATAAATCATATTTCTTATTGTTGTGTGTAAATTATATGTTTCATCTTCCGTTTCCCTACCTTGTACTGAAAGATGTATATTATCATGGGTAAATATTATATAAGCATGTATATTTTTATGAATTTTATTTGAAGTATCTATATTATTTTCATAAGAAATCGAATAACTTATTGAAATTTTTTTAATTAAATTAGCATTTTCTAAATTACTAATAAACCAATTATAACTTGCTTGTTTTAATGACCTATTATCTATAAGTATAATTTCATATTCTAATTTTGGTGCAATCGTTTGTCTATATTGGTATCTTCTTGCATTAAGAGGTAGTCCTTGATTCTTCATTTCCTCCTCTGCAAACAGTTTCTCATATTCTGCTTTTTTATCTTCTAAATATTTTGCTATATCTAATATTGTGTCAATACTTACTATTTTATTAACTATTGTTTCCTCTGTAGCCATATTTCCCCCTATTATTTTTTTATTATTTTCACAAATTCTTCACCTGTTATTGTTCCTTTTTCCATCAATGTATCTAAAACCTTATCAAACATTTTTTTATTGTCTATGATAACTTTTTTTACATTTTCATAACAAGAATCCATTGTTTTTTTAGCTTCTGCATCTAATTTTTGTGTCATTTCTAATCCTAATTCTGTATTTTTTGTGCTAATTAATCCAAGTGTATCAGACATGCCAGATGTTTTTAATATATTCATAAGTATATCAGTCGCTTTTTCTAAATCATTCCAACATCCAGAACTACATTTATCTTTTCCTAAAAATACTTCCTCTGCTGCTCTACCTGCCAATAATTCTTCTACTTCATCTAGATAATCTCTTTTGGTCAATATTACTTTTCCTTTAGGTATTGTATGTAATACATATCCAAGATTTCCTGTTCCTTCTGGTACAATGGTAATAACTTTTAAATTTGATTCTCCTTGATATATGTAATGAATTATAGCATGTCCTAATTCGTGAATTGCTATTTTTCTTCTTGCTTCCATATCTATATCAGCTGGAATAACAAGATTTTCTCTGTTATTAAATGTTTTTTCTACCATATCCTTTATTGATGGTACATCTTCTACCATCAAGGTATCAATATTTTCAGCTAAATTTTCATTCATTGAGTGTAAAATCAACACTTCCTGCAATAATTTATCTACGAATCTTCCATTTCCAAAATTTTCTATACTACTAAAGTATTTTAATACTTCCAATATTTTTTCTTTAACTTCTTTATTAAGCTTTAAAGAATAGTTTTTACATTTTAATTCAAAAATTTTATATAATTCTTCATCAGTATAATTTTCAAATTCAAAAGTATATCCTATTCTTGAGGCAATACCAGAGTTAGAATTAACAAATTCTTTCATTTCTTTTGTATATCCTGCAAAAATTACTACAATTTCGTCTTTGTAATCTTCCATTGCTTTAATAAGAGTACTTACTGCTTCATGTCCATAATCACCAGGATTATTTTTAGGCGTTAAACTATATGCCTCATCTATAAATAAAACTCCTCCTAATGCACTTTCTATTACTTTTTCTGTTTTAGTAGATGTCTGCCCCAAAAATTCTCCTACCAAATCCTTTCTTTCAACTTCGACTAATTTGTTTATTCTTATACATCCAATGTTATATAACATTTCTGTAACTTTTCTAGCCATTGTGGTCTTTCCTGTTCCAGCATCTCCTGTAAATAACATGTGTAACCTCAAATCTGGTAAACTATTCTTTGCATTTTTTGATAGTTTATTTCTAAATTGAACATACTTTCCTAAAGCCACAACTTCTTTTTTTATTTTATCCAAACCAATAATCTCACTAAATAATTCTTCAATTTTATCTGGATGCTTTTCCCCAGAAGCTTGTGTTAATATTTCCTCTATAGTTGGAATACTATCTTCTTTTAATTTTAAAATATCACTATCTTTAAGATTTAGCATAGCTTGTTTTGTTAATGTCTTTTGTAAAATATTATCTACATATCTACCATTACCGAAATTTTTTCTATTTCTACCAAAATTAATAATCTCCCTAATTTTCTTTTCTGCTTCTTTGCTTATTATAAAGCCAATTTTATCAGATTTTAATTTGAAGATTTGATATAATTCATCTTCGGTATAATCAGCAAATTCAAATGTATATCCTATTCTTGATTGTAAACCTGAATTAGTCCTTAAAAACTCTTGCATTTCTTTAGTATATCCTGCAAAAATTACTACTAAATCACCTTTATTATCTTCCATTGCCTTTACCAATGTACTTATTGCTTCTTCTCCATATTCTTTTACTTGTGCAAGAGAATATGCTTCATCTATAAATAATACGCCACCTAGAGCAGAATTAATTACTTTATTAGTTTTCATGGCTGTTTGACCTAGATATGCTGCTACTAAGTCTTTTGCTTCAACTTCTATACATTTATTTTCTTTAATGTATCCTAAATCAAATAAAGTTTTTGCTACCATTCTAGCTACAGTTGTTTTTCCCGTTCCTGGATTTCCTATAAACAACATGTGTAAATTGAAATTTGGTATTTGTTTTCCTTTTTCCTCTAATTTCTTTTGTAACTTCAAAAATTCATTAAATTCTGTTAATTGCTTTTTTACATTGTTCATTCCTACTAATTCTGAAAACATTTCTTCTAAAGTATATGCTTTATATCTTTCTTTTGGTAATGTTAAGCTATCTTTTCTCGACACATATCCCGCTAAAAACAAACTCAAATCTTTATTTTTAAAAGGTATATACCTTCTGTTACTTTCCAAATACGATAATACTTTACTTCTATTTTCTTCATTTTGCATTAATTTTTTGTGAAAAGGCAATAGATTTTTTTCAAATATTTCTAATATTTTTTCATCATCATAATCTTTAAAATATATTGCATTGTCAAATATATATGGTAATTTAGCATTAACAGCAAGAAACTTTTTTAATTCAAGTGGTGTTCCATCTAAAATAATATATTTTCCTTTATAATTTCGCACTAAATTTTGTATAATTATTTTACTATCTTTCCTTCCATGCTCTGCTTCCTTTGAAAAATCATCATTATTCTCTAATGTTTCTAAAAATTCTTCTATTCCCATTATTGCATATAACTTGTCATCTTCAAAAACTGTATGTGTACTTAAAGTTTTGTATTGAACTTTATCTGTACTTATTTTTCCTATCCTATGCAAATATTTTGCTATATTATTTATTATTCCTTCTTTATTTGTTCCTTCTTCACCTATAAAAGCACTTCTTAATCCTTTTATTCCAGGTATTGCTAATGGACTTAATAATTCTTCTATTTCTCGGTCAAATTCTAGTTTTTTTAATTCATTATAATTTCTACTATAAACATCATTATCTGTTGCCCCTTCAGAAAATTCCTCTTTTTTCTCATTTTCAGAATTCTTTTTATGTTCTAAATACCACATATAACCTGCTACTGCTAATGGACAAGAAACCATATTACAATTTTGTGATGTTCCTCTTTCTTTGCATATAGCATTTAAACTATCAAAAGGTTTTACATTAAATACGCATGTATAAATATTTTCTCTAATTATGCCAGATGCTAGATTATCAACTAATCCATTTCTATTACATACACCAGTATGCAATATATTTATATTACCTGCATAATCTAATTCTTTTTTTACTTTTATTAAATCCATTTCAATTAATTTTTTAGCCATTGTCATTACACTTGGTGATATTGCATTGAAATCTCTGCCTTCCCATTCAAAACAAAAATCAATTTTTTCTGTTTCTTTATTATCTTTCATAGAGATTACTCCTTTGTATATTATTTTTTATAGTTACTCTGGATTTATAGGTACATATTATTTATTGATATTAAGCCAGACAAGCCACTATATTGTTCATTTATATTAGAGTTTATAACTTCTTTATTTTCTGTTTTTGTATTATTTGTATTAATCATATTTCTTATTTCATTGTTTCTTTTTGTAACATCATCTCTTGTTACTATTTTTTGTTTATTATCTTTTGCACTAGGAGCATCCATTAATATTTCATTTAAAAAGTTCATATCAATTTTAAAATTCACACCATTTGGATCAATTAATATTCCTGAATAAGCATCTGGATAATCTAATATTACTTTTGTAAAATCTTTAAATCTACATTCTGTTATTTTATAATTCTTATAGTCTTTTTCTTTATTCCATTTATTAAATTCTTGATAACTTGTAAATGCTAAAGTTAATAATTTTTCTTCATCTTTATATGTAAATATTAAATTCTGTCCATTACTTTCACTTGTAACCATTAGAAATTTAGCCATTCTTATTCTTCTCATTAGTTGCTTATGTATAAATTCATCATTTCTTGTTGCCAGAGCATTAATTGATTCCATCAACTTGCTATTATCAACATCTTCTTTGCTTTCACTAATGTTATTTTCTTGTACTGGTTCCTTAATTACTTCATATTTTCTTGTATCTGGAATAATAAAATTCTTTATAGTTCCACTTCTTTTATTAATAGCAATCCCACTAGTCATATTAATATTGTCTAGATTTCTGCCATCACAAAATATCCACTCTTTATCATTTTCTAGACTTTTTATTTCATTTGTTCCAAAATACTTTATAGCATATCCATAAGCCTTTTCATAGGAAATTTCTATATTCTGCGTTTCTTTTTTTGCTATATCAAATTTTCCATCTCTTTTTCCTTTTTTAAATTGCTCTATGCACTCTTTTGAATTTCTTGAAAAAATCATTTTATAATTACCATTTTCATCAACCAACATATTTGCACCAGTTTTTCCTAGTTTGGTACTTTTAAAATAATATCCTCCAATTTCTTCATCTTTTTCATATTTCAATTCTTGCATTGGTATATTTAACATCTTTGATATTAACTGTAATAAATCTTCTGAAAATTGCATATTTTATCACTCTTTCTTAAGCTTTAGTTTATATTTTATATTTTTTCTATATTTCTTTGTAATTAGGATTTTTATGTTTTATTTCAGCATTACAATTTGGACATTTGCAATAAAATACCTTTTCAGTAGATGGCACATTCCATTTCAATTCAAAATCAACATTACAACTTGGACATTTTATTTTTATTGGTTTATTTACCTCATTATTTGTTTCTGGCTTATTTGATGGTATGTATTGTATCTTTTCAAAAATATTATCTATAATGGCATCTATTTCTTCTAGAGCATTAATAATTTTTTCCTCTATTGCAAATGTATTTTTTATAATAACAACATAATTATCTACAGCTTTAAATCTATATAAAGTTTTTTTCTTTACAATCATATATTTCCTTATATATCCATTATCTTCTTCATGTCTTGTAGTAAGTTCACACACAAATCTGTTATTACTATTTTCTAATACTTCTCCTGCATATTTCAACTCACTTTCAATTATTTTATCTAAAGTTTTATCCTTTTTTATCTTTTCTATAATTATTTTTAATTCATATTTTTTATCTGTAAACAACTCAAAAACAGTTCTCATATATTCAGGTTTAAATAAATCATCAAGTTCTCCAGGAATACTTGTATCTTTATATTCATCATGTCGTATTTCTTGAAAATTATTAGGTACAACAAATCTTATTATACTATCATCTTCATTTTTTATATCAATTTCCTTTGGCGAATTATTTAACATATCTTGCCTTCCTTGTTCTTGCAATTCTGTCCTTTCATAAGGAAGCACACCATTATGTATTAATTCCACAACACTTTTTAATGGTTTATCACTATCTAGTATTTTTACTAATTCATTTATATCGCTTAATTTAATATATTGTTTTAAATTCTCTATATTTCTAATCATTATTTCTTTGAAAACATTTACATCTCTAGTCATATCAACAAAATCTGGCATTTTAACTTCAAGGTTTTCAATAAGATTAACAAGTACAAAAAACTTAAATACAAGTCTTGCCTGATCACTCCAAAATCTGTCTTGTTTATATTCTTCTATTGTTTGTTCTGCTAACTGATTTAATAAATTAATGACTTTGCTATTAACTCCATTTTGTTTAAATTCATTACTAATTTCTCTTAATATAGAACTATCCCCAAAAACTATTTCCATTGCTTCTGTCATTGTTTTTCCTCTAGACATCCAGTAACTTAATCTTTGATTTATTTCGTTCATAACAGCATTATTATTGCTATCATCATCTGTTCCATTCAAAGACCAAACAAGTTCCATTTCTAATCCATTGCTTATATTTTTAAGTATTTCATTTGGATTAACATTATTTACTACTTCCCATGATATATTAAATAAATATCCATTTAACACTAAATAATTTTGTAATATCCTAACTTTCATATCATTTTTGCAACTATCCACAAATACCTGTTTAATATTTTTTTGTCCTTCTATGGAAAATTCTTCAATAATCTCTATTCCTTGTTTTTTCATAGTTTCTACATTCTTTTTGTATGCAGCATCTAATTCATCTTTGCTACATTTTCCATCACAAACAATACTAATTAATTGATTGTATTCATTTAAAAATAAAAATGTCGTGTTGCTACTTACTCCAAGCTCATTGTATTTGTTTTTATCTAATACTTTCCAATTTTCTGGCATCATTAAATTTATTCCTGTTATATTATCATGAGTAGGTACATAAAGCATAAATTGCTTATCTTTTGTTATATCGTATAATACTCTTGCTAAATATTTAGTAACTGGAAGGTCTGGATTATTTTTTAATAGATTTTGATATTCTCCATATATTATCTGTACTATATTGTTACTAATTCCTTGTGGTATGTTATATTTTTTAAATAATAATTCTATTTCCTCCATTGTAGAAATTCTAGGTTCTCTATGTTCTTGTTGTGCTATATACATAAGTTCATTGCTTGCCAACTCATCATCTACAAAGTATCTACTATAACTATATAGTGCATTAGAAATATCATATAAACCTTTTTCTGTATAATAGAATCCTAAATCTCTATAATATTTAGCCATAAGTGGCACTTCATATATATACTCATACGCTTTTTCAATTTCAACTCTGTATTTTTCCCAATCTCCCATGCCTCTATATACATTAATTTTTTCAGACATTATTTGAATACTAACTGGATTCCATTCTAATCCTTCATCTAAATATTCTATCGCTTTTTCATAATTTTTGTTTTCGTATTCAATATAACCTAGAGAAAAATACACTTCTGCAATATTATTATTAGGATTAATATTTTTCTTTTGTGGTCTATATTTATTAAAATATATAGCAGCTTCAATATAATTATAAAAACTAAAATGTGTAGCTTGTTCATCTTTTGGAACTTTAAATTCTTCCATTGCTATTATGTTTTCTAATTCCTTTTTAGCTACTATGTATTGTTTATTTTTTATCATTTTATCTATTTCAATCATTTTATCTTTATAATTCATTTTATCCTCCGATTATTTTTATCATCTCAATTTTATTCTACCATAACGACTAAAAAAAAACAACAAACCATATAAAATAAAAAAAATTATACGGCTCAATTCGTTATATTATGTTGATTTGCTGGCTTATTTTAGTACACTTTTAGTTTTAGTCAAAATCAATCCAAGGCATTTCATCTTGTGGACTTTTCCAATCAATATTATATCTTTCTTTCATGATTTGCTTAATTAATGCCCATTCATGATGGCAACACCCCATAACAGGATAATCCTTACCATCTATAGTTTGAATCATATTTGACATCTTTAAAAATTCAGTTACCTCAGGCATTATTTCAGCTAGACATTTTTTAATATATTCTTCATCATATATTTTTTCATTATTATTTCTAAAGCCATCTATATTAGCTATTCTAACTGCTAGATATGGCTTTTGTTTTGAACTTTCTAATAAGAACATATAAAACGTATCATTAAAATCGAAAAATTTTTGTTCTTTTTCTTCGTATGGTCTAAATACTGCTGTCTCACGTTCTACTTCTAATGCTGCTTCACTGTTTACTTTTCCACCTTTTTCATTTAATTCCAAATTAATTGTTTGAAGAGCTTTTAGTATAGTATATATATATTCATCTGAATTTTTTATAAACTTCTCACCAATAAGATCTTCAAAACTCTTTTTAATATCAATTTCTAATTTAGGTATTTTAATTCTATCTTCTAAATTCAGTTGATAGTCTCTATTTTTTGATGTTTTAGTTAATACATCTGAAAATGTCTCTGCAAAATTTTTGTTTTGGCTATTTCTATATAAAACTACATTTGTTCCCGTTTGAGAATGTATCATAATTGCATAATCATTTTCATCATTATAAAACAACACTTTTACTTGTCGTTTAAACAAATCTGTATATGTACTATATAAATTCATTCCAAAATATTCAACATTTAATTGATTTTTTCCAAATGTATCAGTTCCTAAATCTTCAAATTGATATTTGAAAGGAAATTCTTTTTTAAACATTGCATATAATAAAATCTTATTTGTATCTTTATCTGCATCAAAAATCAAATCTTTTAGTATATCACTTTGTTCATTAAATTTTTCTTTTATATCATTTTCAATTTTTTCTTTAAATTCAACTGTAGCTTTGCCAACAGCTTTATAAAAATCTTTTTCATTTAATTCTTCAATTTCATTATTTGTTGAAATTAAATCATTAATTAAAGCATTTTCTTTATTATAAGAAAAATTATTTTCTAACATGTTAAATTGAAAGTCTTTCCATAATAATTGAAAAGTAGAACACCATATAGCATTACTATTAATATTACTTTTCATAGTTGTTACAATATTTGTTTCTATAAATTGACTATTATTTTTTATAATATTTTCTCCATTTTTATTAACTGAGTGTCCTTCATCATATACAAAAATATCATCGTTTAAAAATTTATTATCCATCAAAATTATCTCCTATAATTTTTAAAATTTGTTTTTTTATTGAGTGTTATTTATAAAGCTATTTTGAAATTATAATTCTATTTATATCAGAATCACAAATATTCCTTATTCCTTGTCTAATACCTTTGTCATTTACAATTTCAGCTTTATATTTATTATTAGAATTATCTAATATTGTTGCCTTGCTTCCATTATTTAATTCAACTACATCAAAAACTTTATATTTCATATGTTTTATCCTCTATATTTCTCAATTTTACTTATAACTTTATCTAACTCATTTCTAGCTTTAGCAATATCTCCGTTTTTTGAGTTCTTGCTCATTATATCCTCTAATATGCTATTACCCATCTTATTTCATTCTTCTTTTGTATAATTTCTATTTTCTAATATTCCTGCTACATTGTTGATTTTTTTATTTTCTTCTGAATCAAATATCTCAAATGGGTTCATTTTTTATACTTCCTCTCTTACTTCATTAAAATAGTTCCTTTTATTTCTGGATGCAAAAGTCTTACAAAATCAACTGCATCTTGCTCTGTTCCTACTACACTTCCATAATGTGTTGGTATTGCTATTTTAGGTTTTATTTCATTTATTAAATATGCTGCTTCTTTAAAATCCATTGTATAAGTTCCTCCAACTGGAATGAAAGCAAAAAATTATACATATTTTTATTATGAGATTTATATCTATTTTGTAATAAATATAATTTATATTTTCTCTTTTTGACTTTCATACACATATTACAAATGAAATGTGTATAGGAGTCAATAAATTATTCCCAACTTTTTTATAAACATTATACCATATTTTCTAAAAGTGTTTTTCAATCCATAAATGCAGGATCTATTCTTCTATTTTTAATTTTCATACTTTCAGGTATTTGTAAACTTAAGATAATGATTTTGTTTTATATATTAGGTTGCGAATTTGTGTCCATTATCAAAGTTTTGTGCAAAAAGGAATAGGAACAAAATATAAAACCATACATATATGGTCCTACCCGCAAAATCTTGCAATTCCTTGCTATTACTAGTATTTAAGCTGTTTATTCTAACAACAAACTTGTTTGATTAAATATAAAAATGTCTTAAAATCGATTTTAGAATGTCACGAATATAGAATTATATTATGGATTTATAATCTAAAATTATATAATACTTATATAAAAAATTATTAAATTATTTTATTAAATTATAATGTAAAATTATTTACAAGCATTATTAACAAATGTTCGTTAATAAAAAATTATATGAAAAATTTAACTTTACACAAAATTTTAAATTTTAAAATTTCTGAATCTTAATTACTAATTTTTTTTACTTTAAATTATTTTAAGTTTAGGTTTATACTTTTAGGAAATTTTTATTTTATATTTTATATAGAGTAAATTTTTTATGTATTTATTTTTCTGTTTTAAAATTTCTTTTAATATTTTAAATTTCTTTTTTATACTTTTATACATTTCTAAAAATAGCCTATTCCCCTATTCCCTACTTAATTGTAACCACATATTTTAAAAAATTTATATAACTTTAGATTATTTTTATCAAAATTTCACAAATTAGAGCTCTTCCCATTTCATTTATTATTCCATGGAATAATAAAATTGATAAAACATTCTTTTTTATAATGGCTTTAACACCACATTCTATACCAGTTATCAAAAAAGGTATAATGTCAGTGAATGAAATATCAAATATACATGAATATGACCATTATTTAAAAATTTCTAAAGATGATCTTAATAAAATCAAATATGATAATGCATGGATATTGAACGATTCAAATTATGATGATTTATTTTTTAATTGATAAAACAGAGTTCTAATCATAAAACTCTGTTTCAATGTTTATTTTAAATTTTCAGCGTTTAATTCTTTGAGCTCTTCTAATATAAATTTTCCATCTTTCATTATTAGTATATTATCAAAATAAATCTCTCCACCACCAAATTCTTTTCTAAGAATTTTAACTATATCCCAATGAATTGCTGACCTATTTCCGTTATCACTTTCTTCTAGTGCCATTCCTGGAGTTAAATGAAAACTTCCATTTATTTTTTCATCAAACAATGTATCACACATTGTATTATTAACATATGGGTTTAGTCCAAATGCAAATTCTCCAATATATCTAGCTCCATCATCTGTATCAAGAATTTCATTTAGTTCTTTTGTTTTTTCTTTAGCTGTTGCTTTTACTATTTTTCCATTTATAAAATCAAATTTTATATCTTCAAATATAATATCATTATATTTTGTTTTAGTATTATAAGTAATGTAACCATTAACACTATTTTTTACTGGACATGTTGCAACTTCACCATCTGGTATATTAAATGTTCCATAATATTTTTCTGCAGGAATTCCATTTATACTAAATGTTAAATCAGTTCCAGGTGCTACAATATGCACTTTGTCAGTTTTATTCATTAATTCTTTCAAAGGTTCCATTGCAATCTTCATTTTATTATAATCAACATTACAAACATTGTAATAAAAGTCTTTAAATTCATTTAGTGTCATATTACTTTTTTTTGCAAAATATTCGTTTGGATATCTTAAAATACACCATTTTGTATGTTTAACTCTTTGTTCTAAATGTACTAAAGCAGTATAGTATTTGTTATATAATTCTAATTTTTCTTGAGATACACCATTTAAAGATTTATCTGATGTTGGTGCACTTATTCCTATATATGCTTGCATTTTTTTCATTATTTCATAATCTTTTTTTCCATATTCAATTATATCTTCCTTAGTTGCATTTATTAAAAAATTCCTTAAATCTTCGTAATTTATTATATTTAGATGTGGCTTTGCGTTTATTATTTTAGCTTGTTTTATAATTTCGTTTGCAAGCTCTAAGCCATCTTCTCCAATTACCTCTACTAATATATTTTCATTTTCATTTAAAGAAATAGAATTATATATAAGATTGTGTGTAAGTTTTTCATTTCTATTATCCATTGTTTATTCTCCAATCGTTTAATAAAATATTTAACTGAAAAAAGTATATCACTTTTATTTAAAATTATGCAATATATTATAAAGATTTTTTTCTACAAACGACATATACTAAATTGTATATGTTGTTATAAAAACATAATTCTCTTTTTATATGTATTCAATTATGTATAAAAACGTATTACATTTGGTTTATATTATCAAAGTTTTGTGCAATAAGAGATAGGAGCAAAATAATAAAACCCCTTTTAGAGTCCTACCTACAAGTTCTTGTAACTACTAGCCTTAACGGCTTTACTAGCTATTTATTAGCTATCGTTTGGTTGCATTTTTTTATAAAAAAATTAAAGATTAGACATTACATCTAATCTTTTTCTTCCCAATAAGACTCATCTGCTCCACCTACAACTTCTCCTGTAGTAACATCAACAAAAATTGATTTTGTATTATATTTCTTTTCATTATTAGGATCTGGCTCACCTTTTTTATAATGAATATTTACTGTCCATACTTTTCTTGCTTTGTTTTCATTATTTTTTTATTTCCTTTTCTATTTTTTAATATTTTATATTATTGATCATATTATTACATATATAATGTATAATACGAATAAAATCTAAGTTATCACACTAATCTGCAATGACTTCTATTGATTTTATTTTTAATTCATCCAAAGGTGCATTTGAATTTTCATATTGTACTTTTACATTTTTTTCTCTTTGCAAATTTCCTATTATTTCAGTATCATCTGTTATATATGCTTTTATTGCAAATGGAAAATTATAACCAGTATCAGAATGAGTATCATCTTCTAAACTATATTTTAAATACACATATCCTTGTTCTATATACTCATCGCCAATAGTTACGACAGAAGAATATGCTCTTTTTCCTGTTAACGCATCTCTTTTCATTTGCTCATAATCGTTTGATTTTAAAACAATAATTGAATTATCCTTAGTATCAAAATCATTCTCTCCTGTATCATAACCTTTTTTACTTAAATCCCCACTACAAATCAATATATCTCCCTCTTGTATATAGTTTGTATCATATTCCTTTAATGTAAAATAATCTAAACATTTTTGGTTTTTATTATTGATATTTGCTCTAGTATATTCCTTCATTTCCAAACCAAATTCTCCAAAATGTTGTCCATTAAATATATAAATATATCCATTATGATTTAGTTCAACTATTCCTTGAATAACTGTATCTTTAATTACTTCTGTAATTTCATCTTTTTTAGACATATCATATATAATGTTTCCTCCCTTATCTAAAATAACAGAATACTTATCAGAACTTTCTGTTTTATCTGATTTTTTATCTTTATAAAAAAATACTACACCACATAAAAATACTACTAATATAATACAAATTATAAAAATAATAATTTTTTTCTTCATTTTCTTTTTCTCCTTTAATTCAATTATTTAGTTTATTATTTGAGGAATAATCTATAATATTATACAATTTTCTATCTAAATCATTATCTATTTTTAACTTGCATTCATCTATATAGAACAATAACTCAGAAAAAAGTTTCAAATTTCAAATTTTTTTCACAAAATAAAAAATAATAATATTTTTTATGATTTTGTCCATTATCACTTCTATTGCTTTTTATTTGTTTTATTACAAAAATATTTTGTTACTATACTAATTGCAAATCCAATAATTATCCCTAAATCAAGACTATAAAACAAATTATGTGATATCCAAACATTATACCATCCATATATTGCAAATAATAATCCACTAATAGTCATAAAAATAAAATTGTATTTAAGAAAAATTTGTTTTTCTCATTATTTATTAGCCTCCAAATACTACTTTATTTTCATCTATCCTATCACAAAAAATAATGATTATCAACTAACTATCTATTCAAAATATTGCCTATTAAAAAATTGGTAATAAAAACGGAATTTGAACTGAAACAAATGCTATTGTAAGAATAAGTTTAATTAAAATCTGCAAATTTAAATTGCATACTATAAGTTTAAATCATCAAAATTAATTTCTAAAATCATAAACAAATAAAATTTGATTAGTTAATAATTTAAATTAATTATAATTGATTTTCAGAATTTATAAATATAATTTAAAATCTAAAATTATAATTAAAATTTATAAATCAATTTGTAATAATCAAATGTTCGTTTTAAGATTTTTTACCAATTTTTCTATTTTTTTGTTTTTAATATTTATTTAAAATGTATATATCCGAAAATAAGGTTCTTCCCCCTACTCCACCGTTTTTTATTAAATCTAGTAAATTTTATGCCTTACATAAAAAGTAAGCCTTACTTTAATATTTAAAATAAGACTTATATTTATTTTTATATATTTTTTTCATTTAAATATCTTTTTAATAAAAATGTAAGAAAATATGGAAATGTATAAAATTTTCCATTAAATCCAATATTTTTATTGCAAAGTTTTATTCCGTATTTTATATCTTTATATTTATCATTATCAATTAAATTATTTAAAGATATTGTGGAATTATCACTTGCCTTCACTTCCACTGGAATTAAATAATTTGTATCTCTTACAAAGAAATCCATTTCAAGTCTGCCTGTTTCGTCCCTATAAAAGTACAAATTATATCCTTCTTTAACTAACATATCTGCAACTATATTCTCATAAATCGCACCTTTATAAGTATTGAAATTTTTATTTCTTCTTAAATCAAGTTGAGCTTCTTCATCCAATGTTGCAATCAGTAGACCAGGATCTCCAAAATATAATCTAAAATTATCAGGATTATAGTTTCCTTTTAACGGTAAACTTACTTGTTCAAGACAATAGCAAATATTAACTATTCCAGCATTTTCTAGCCATTCTACGACTCCAACATATTCCCTATTTCGAGCTCCAGAAGAAATTTTTGTTATTTGAAATTTTTTATTTTCATTACCTAGAAATACAGGAATTTTTCTATATGCATTTAGTATTTTTGTTTTATCAAGTCCACCTGCATATTTAGTAATATCTTCTTCGTAGTCCAATATTATTTGCTTTTGCATTTCTAGAATTCCAGTATATGTTTTGTTTTCAACAAATGTTTTAACAATTAGTGGCATTCCTCCAACAATCATGTATTCTTGAAAATTTTCCATCATAACATCATATTGTATTTTTGATAATGGTTCATTTTTTTTCATACATTGATATAAATCTTCTATTTGCTCATTGTTATATCCTTTTGCCCATAAATATTCTTCAAAATCTAATGAATGCATTATATAATCAATTTTATTGCCTACACTATTCGATTCAATTTCTTCATAATTTATTCCCATTAAGGATCCTGAACATATAACATCAAATCTTCCGTCTTCTCTAAAGGCTTTTAAAGCCGTTGCACAACTTGGATAGTCTTGTATTTCATCAAAAAATATTAATGTTTCTCCAGGTATGAATTGAAAATCTCCATTCTTTAATGTGATATCTTTAATGACTCTATCTATTTCAAACCCTTTGTCGAAAATGTCTTTATATTCTGGCTGTAAAACAAAATTTATTTCAATTAAACTTTTATAATTATTTAACCCAAAGTTTTTTATTGATTCAGTCTTTCCAATTTGTCTCGCACCTTTTACTATTAATGGCATTTTATTTTTGCTTTTTTTCCATTCTATTAAATATTCATCAATTTTTCTTTTTAATCTCATATTATCACCTTCAGCATTAGTATATCACATTTTTTACATTCTTTCAATGCTTTATATCACATTTTTTACATTGTTTTTCGACAAATTATCACATTTTTATATATTTTAAAAGAATGATGAATTTGATACTTTTACTCGGATTGTATCTTTTAAATAATGTTTTAAAATTTCTTCATTCGGCAATGGTTTAAGATATTCTTTTTCTTTGTTAAAAAGCATTATTGGTGCTACTCCTGTACTGGAATTAACCTGTTTATTTACTTTTAAATTTATTTCTTCTATTATTTTTATTAACTCTTGTTCATTTTTAAATTCATGATTATATGGTATAAGCCAACTCACGAATCTATTTGCTGATTCATCTTTGCCTTTCGTATATGGGTGTTTTGGTTTACAGTGTCTTGCATATGTTCCTATATTTCATCATAATATTTATCTAATTTTGATTTTCTATTTCTTTTAATTTCTGATTTACTATATCCGTTATTATATTTTTCAATTGTTCTTCTATCTACTTTATAAATTCTGAATAATTCTTAATAATTTGGTTTGATATTTAATGTTTTCATTATTAATAACTCCTGTTTTAATTTTTCTATTTTCTTTTTGTATTCTTCATTCATTTGTTATACCTCCCATAAAAGTATAACAAAAAAGAATGTACTTTTTTCAATTTAACTATATACATTTTTGTACATTTTTAAATTTGATTTTTTGTACATTCTTATATTATCATTAACATAATCATTTGATTTTTTATTTTTGAACATTTCTCTTAATTGCTTTGGTATTTCCATAATATATTTTGTATCCATTAAACCTAGAATGGAATCTACTTCAGCATACTTTATAATTAATGTATTTTAATACAATAAATCAAATTTATTATATTGAATTTTATTATTTTTTCAATATGCTAACATAAAAGAAATAATATTATATATAAAATTATATGCAAGTTTTTATTATCTTTCATCTGGTTGATTCCAAGTATTCTTTGTTATCGCTGATTGTTTGTTTTCCAAAATTTCAATTCTTCTATTTGTTGTTTCTACTAATTTTTGAATACTTTCTATACATGGATTTATTCCTAAAGTTTTTAAACTATTTTCAAAATTATTTGCTTTTATTTGTTTAAAGTATTCTTTTAAAGTTCTTATTGCCTTTTGTGGATTCTCTGTATATTGTTCCATATAATGTGGATAAATTAATAGAGCATTCATATATCTTGCTTTATAATCAACATTAGATCCTGAATTTGCTAATCTTCTTAAAACATAACTTAATTGTCTATTTGTTATTCCATATTTTTTCTGAATTTCAATAAAGTTTTTATGTGTTATATTCTCCTGTTGTTCCTTTATTTTTATTAATTCTAACTTTGCAAATGTTTCTACTGCATCATCATAATAATGAACAATTCTTCCTATTTCTCTATTTGTAGTGTCTTCTTTTGTAGCAATTCCTTTTTCTATTAAATATTGATTTAACATTGTTTCAAAGCAAGCTGGAGTTACTTCACCTAACATATTTCTAGTAGAATTGTTATTTTTTCCTATATCAAATGTATGAGATAATTCATGTACTAACAAATAAATATCTTCTATAGTTCCTTTGTATGGCATATATACAGCTGATTTTCCATTTCTTGAAAATACACAAGGAATTTTAGTATGTACAGGCATACCATCACTTTTTGTTTTTGAAAAGTCCTCATTTCCATCCAACATATACATATTAAAACCAATATCACTATTTCCATCAATAACTTTTTTGGCCTTTTCATATAGTTCTTGATCTAATTCTTTAAAAAATTGTAAAGTCACTTCTTTAGTTTGTTTTTCTGAAATAGGTTTTGTAATTTCATTAATATGTCTGTCTTTTATTTTTAATTCAGTAGACATGATTTTAGAAATTCTGTATAATAAATTATAATCTGTACTTCTTTCTCTATTTTGCATGTTTTCATATATAAATTTATTCAAATTAGGTAATTCAAATTTGCTATGAGTATATTGTGAATCTCTATTTTTTTTCGTATTCAATACCTTTGGTGTTTTTTTTCTCATTTTCATTTCTCCCTTTTCTAAGGCAATATATGCATATAATTTTATGTCATTTTACCATAAAATTATATAAAAAATAGTATTTTATCAATACTATTTTTCATGCTTTACAACAGTTGGAACATCTTTTTAACTAAATATTGAATTTGGATTATATAATTTCCTTTTCTCATATTCTTTTTTTTGCCAATTCAAGTTTAATATGCTATTTATAAGCTCTTTCTCTTTATCATTAGCAATATAATCTTTGTATAAATTTGTTAAAATACATTTTGTATTTTTGGAAATACTATTAAAATTATATTCATATTTATATGATCTATCCTTATACTTTTCATAAAATTCAATCTTTTGTTTTGGAATTTTATTGTATTCGTCAATCGGAATATACTTTAGAATTTCTAAAACTTCTGTATAGTTACGCGAATATTCATTGACCATATAAAAGTCCTCCTTATTTATTTTTTGTTTTATTTTTAGATAATTCCTCGACTGATTTTACTCTAGACGTGTCTTCAAATGTTAAACCAGATGTTAGTCCATCCTTTAAAAAGTGTTTTAAAGATATCTTATTCACATTATCACGCTGTTCTAAAGCTTTAATAATTCTGTCATATTCGATTTCAATTTCTTCTCTTGAGCCATGATATAAATCTTCTAAATTTTTACTACTACAATCCGTAGTTAATGGAGCATTAGTTTCTTTATTATATATTAAATAATCTATACCCTCAAATTTTTGTACTAAGTTTACCATGTAGTTATAAAAATTCGAGAATTTATCTAATACTTCTTTTTTTTCTACATTTCTTCCTGTTTCCTGTGCTCTTTCTCTAATATTATTTAAGGAAAGTTCTAAAGTTGGATTTAAAGCAATGATATATGGTGCTATTCCATTATCAATAGCCAATTGAACTTTTTCATCAAATGCAGGTGGAGTTATTGAGCCTTCATATACAATACTGTCATCTAATAATTCTTTATTTTCAAATAATGCTTGTGCAAAATATGATTTACCTGCTCCATAAGGGCCTAATATAAATATACTTCTTTTTATATTATTGTTATTTATTGTTCTAATATATAGTTCATTCGTAAGTACTGCAGCAGAGTTTGTTACTGACATATTATACTTTCTTCTATTTTCTAAACTTTCTGCATAAAACTTAAATGTCATCTTCATTAAATCAGAATTAATATATGCACCATTTCTACTTTCTGGCAATTTTAAATATCTATCTAATAATTCATCTGTTTGTGTTGTTGCTAAATTTATAGCATGTTGTTCCATTTTTCCAATGTCAATATCTTCTGGAAATCTTTGTCTTATTTGTTCTCTTTTTATATTTTGCAATTTTTACACCTCAAAAAAATATTTTATTAAAAATTAGAAAAATTTTTTATTCTATTTTCTAATTCTTTATCATTTGTTGCTTTTAATGTTGTTTCAATTCCTGATAAAAATATTTTTTTTAAATATTTTTCATCATTAGCGTCATGTATATTTTCTATAAATTTTAATTTATTTATTGTTTCTTCTCCTATCATTTCATTTGCTAAAATAATCAATTCATTCCATTTTTGGATTTGTCCTCTATAATGGGCATCTAATCCATATAATACTTTTAAGTTATAGTTACTTGCTAATTCCCAAAATTCTCGTCTGGGATAATTAACATTTACCAATTTTTTTCTTTGCTCGTCTAGTGGAAAATTATTTAAAATTCTATTTTCGTTATATGTTCGTTGAAAAATATTGTTTAAATTTATTTCTAACGGAATTTGGTATTTTTCAGCTAACTGACATATTCTAGTCGCTACTTCTTTTTCTATTTTACCAAAGTTCCTTTTTTTGCTTAAATATATATCGGGATGTGCAATTATATCAGGTATACCTAATTCTACTGCTTTTTCTATATATTCAGCATATCTTAACAAGTCTGCTTCTGAAAAATCACATTTTCCTAATATTTTAAGTTCTTTGTCATTACCATATACAAAATGTTGTCCTAAAATTAAAATATCTGTTTCATCTTTTAATTCTTGTATATTTTTTTCTTCACCAGGTAGGAATTCTACTTCATATCCTGATTTAATTATAATTTTATCTTTATATTTCTCTTTTAAATTTTGTATGCTCTGAAGGTATTCAATTCTTTGGTCATACAACATTCTTATTCTAGGTCTTTTATCTATTATATTTTTTTCAGGACAATGGTCTGTAAAAGCAACTTCTTCAAAGCCCATTTTTATGTAGTCTTTAATATAGTCTTCATCTAGCATATCTGCATCTGAATGCATACATCTATATGTATGTGAATGATAATTAAATTTTTGCATATATTAATATTTTCACTCCTTATTACATTATATTTCATTTCCCAAACACCAGTATTGATTATATTATATCACTTTCTTTCAAATTTTTACCTTATTATTTAAATCTTCTTAAATAGTGATCCATTTTTTCTATAAATTCAGTATTATTTTTTGTTTGTGTCATTTGACTTATAACTTGTTCTGTTACATCTGCAACAGGCATACTATTCATCGCTTTTCTCAATGCAAATACTGTTTCTCTTTCTTTAGTAGTAAGTAATAAATCTTCTCTTCTTGTTCCTGATTTATTAATATCAATTGCTGGGAAAATTCTTTTTTCAGATAATTTTCTGTCTAAATGTACTTCCATGTTTCCTGTTCCTTTGAATTCTTCAAATATAACATCATCCATTCTACTTCCTGTATCAATTAATGCTGTTGCTAATATTGTTAAACTTCCTCCATATTCAATATTTCTTGCTGCTCCAAAAAATTTCTTAGGTTTATGTAATGCTGCAGGATCAATACCTCCTGATAATGTCCTTCCAGATGATGGAATCACTAAATTGTAAGCTCTAGTTAATCTTGTAATACTATCTAATAATATCACAACATCTTTTCCGTGTTCTATTAGTCTTTTAGCTCTTTCTAAAACCATCTCAGCTACTTTTACATGGTGTTCAGGTAACTCATCGAATGTAGAATGTATTACTTGTCCTTTTATAGATCTCTTCATATCTGTTACTTCTTCTGGTCTTTCATCTATTAATAATACTATTAATTCAACTTCTGGATTATTTTTGCTTATACTATTAGCAACTTTTTTTAATAATGTTGTTTTTCCAACTTTTGGAGGAGCTACAATCATACCTCTTTGTCCTTTTCCTATAGGACACATAAGATCTATTATTCTAGTTGCGTAATCGTTAGGTGTTGTTTCTAATTTTAGTTTTTCTGTTGGATATATTGGTGTTAGTTCATCAAATCTTTTTCTTTTCATCGCTTTTTCAGGATGTTCTCCATTTACTTCCCCTACAAAAATTAAAGATGGGAACTTTTCTCCTTCTCTATATCTAGAAATTCCTTTTATAATGTCCCCTGTGTCTAGTCTAAATCTTCTTATTTGCACCATAGATATGTAGACATCTTTATCACTAGATAGATAGTTCTCCCCTCTTAAAAATCCATATCCATCAGGCAATATTTCTAAAATACCTTCTGCGATTTCGTCTCCTTGATTTGTCAATTTGTAATCTACAATTGGTTCACCGTTTTCATCATAGTGCTGTTTATTATTTTCTTTATCTTCTATTGTTTCAGAATTTTCTTCTGCAATCTCGTTTCTTGGTTCTTGTTGTAAAATTTGATGTAAAACTGTAATTAGCTCATCTTTTTTTAATTTTGATATATTTTTAATATTATTTTCTTTTGCTAGTGTTTTTAACTCTGCTAAATTTAATTCTTCTAAATTTTGCATAAATACCTCCTTTAATTGAGATTTATTAATTTTATATAAATTGGGGAAATTTTTAAGAATATAATAATGAATTCATTATAACACATTTTTTTCAAATTTTAAACAGATTTTACAAAAAAGGTAAAAAATAAGAGTTCAATAAAAGGAATGTATTATTTATATTACATTCCTTTATCTATATACACCTTTTCATTTGGATAAAACATATCTAATTTTTCTCTTGCTGTTTGTTCAATAAATTCTAATGAATTTACATCTTCTTTTTTCTTAGCAAGTTCTTCTTTTTCTTGCTTTTCTTCTTCTATTTTTTGTGACAATTCTTGACTATTTTTACTATATTGGTTTAATGTGTTTTGTTGGCTAATTAGTGTAAATATAGCATACAAACTTATTATAAATATTAATAATTTTATATATATTTTTTTGTTCTTTTTCATAAGTTAATCTCTCCAATTCTAATGTACAAATCCTTACGGATATCATATTTATATATTTCTACATAAACTTTTAAATTCCTTCCTATATTTTTAATTTTTTACATTATTTTTTATTGTTTTGTTCCTTTCTAATATTTTTGTTGTTTTTTTCCATAATTTTGTAGAACTTTTGGTTATATTTATAATAACAAAAGAAACAGGTTTAAAAAATAATTTCTTTATAATCTTATAAAAATATTTAATTGGAAGTAATAAAAATTCTATTATTTTTGATACTATTTTCTTTATAAAATTTATAATTTTAACATTTATTTTTATAATATACGAACTAAATAAAAGCATATATAAGAAAACGCCAAGTATAATTCCAAAAAATATAAAAAATCTGATTTCTCCATTATTAAAAACAAAGATAGAGTATAAAATAATAATTCCAGTTAAAATCCAAAACAAAGAATCTTCTATATATGTAATTAAATCACTAGTTTTAAAAGTTTTCCTTAGTATTCTAAAGAAGTCAAAAAGTATTCCTATTATAATGCCATTTATTATAAAAATACAAAATAAATAAGCTTGATTCGTAACCATTATTGTCTCTCCTTATGTAATTAATTACTTAAAAATTTTACTAATTAAACTTCCCTTTGACTTTTCTAATGTTTTACTGTCACTATATGTTAAAGATGAAATATCTCCTTCTACAATCACCTCAGATGTATCAATACTTAACTTATTAATTCTAAGATTTTCTCCTTTGACTGTTAAAAGTCCTAATTCTGTTTCAACTATAACAACTTGATCATCAAAACTTAAAACATCTAATACTCCCGAAATACTTAATTTTCCTCTATTCTCTAAAATAAGATTTTGTATTACACCTGTATTAATTGTTTTTCTCTCATCCATTGTCATCTGCCATACCTCCTTATTTAATTACCTTGCTAAATTATATATATTCAGAGTTTGTCTCTTTTAGAACAATAATATGATAATTTGTTATTAGTACAAAAATTTATTTTTAATATTAAAAGGATATAGATTTTCCCTATATCCTTTTGTTATTATTTAAAAATAATAGAATGAAATTTATCTACAATTTTATCTTCTATTATATCTTTAAATGTAATACTTATTTTAGACTCTGAAATTTCAAAATTAAGTATTTCCAACTTTTCTTCTTCAATTAACTTAAGTATGTCATGAATAGAATTGAAATTACGAATAATTCCGTTTCCGACAATTGATATTCTAGAAATATCTTTTTTTATAATACTTTTTATGGTATTTTCCTCAATAATATCTGAAATAACTGTTCCTGGTTTATGATTAAATGTTGATTTTGTTATAATTGGAATTTTAAATTTATCGCCTATTTCAACACATCTATTATGAAGCACTTTTGCACCTTCACTTGATATTTCCATCATTTCATTATAAGATAATGCAGATAATTTCTTTGCATCTTTTACTTTTTTAGGGTCTGTAGTATATACTCCATCTACATCTGAAAATATATAACAATTTTTCGCCTTTAATGCTGCTGCAAGAGCAAGTGCCGTGGTATCAGATCCACCTCTTCCTAAAGTCGTAATATCCATTTTTTCATTCATTCCCTGGAATCCTGCTATTATTACAATTTTTTCTTGCTGTAACTCATTTTTAATTCTCGATATATCAATTTGTTCTATGATAGCATCTTGATTAGTATTATTAGTATAAATTCCTGCTTGCCAACCAGTTAATGAAATTGCTTTATATCCCCTCGATTTCAATAATATCGCTAATTTTGCTATCGAAATTTGTTCTCCACTGCTTAGTAAAGAATCCATCTCTCTTTTATCTATTGTATGTGATAATTGCTTTGCTTCATAAATTAATTTATCTGTTGTTTTTCCTTGTGCTGATAAAACTACTACTATTTGATGTCCTTTATCATACAAATCTGTAATTTTGTTTGCTACTAATTTTAATTTTTCATTGTCAGAAAGAGAACTACCTCCAAATTTTAAAACTATAGTGTCCATTAGGATCACCTCTTTAAAAAATATATAGAGCTGATTTAAATAAAAACCTGCTCTATATATTATATTCATCTTAAATTTATTATGTTAAAATTTTATATTTTCATTTTCAAATAACTTTCCATAAAGCCATCGATATCTCCATCCATAACTGCCTGTACATTACCAACTTCATAATTAGTTCTATGATCTTTTACCATTGTATATGGGCAAAAAACATAAGAGCGAATTTGACTTCCCCATGCAATATCCATCTGTACACCTTTTAAATCCTCTATTTTGTCTTTTTGTTCTTTTTCTTTTAAATCTATTAGTTTTGACTTTAACATCTTCATTGCAGTCTCTCTATTTTGAATTTGAGACCTTTCAGATTGACAAGCTACAACTATATTTGTTGGAATATGAGTAATTCTAACTGCAGAAGATGTCTTGTTTATATGCTGTCCTCCTGCTCCGAGAAGCTCTATAAGTATCAATCCTTAAATCATCTGGGTTTATTTCAATTTCTATGTCATCTGTTATTTCTGGTAGCACTTCTATAGATGCAAAAGAAGTATGCCTTCTTCCTCCACTGTCAAAAGGCGAAATTCTAACTAAACGATGTACTCCCATTTCACATTTCATATATCCATATGCATTTTCACCAATAATTTCAAATGTCACACTTTTTATTCCAGCTTCTTCACCTTCCAAATAATCTAATTCTTTTACAGTATATCCAGTTTTATTAGCCCATCTTGTATACATTCTATATAGCATTTCTGCCCAATCTTGTGATTCAGTTCCTCCTGCACCTGGATGAATTGTTATTATTGCATTATTTTGATCATATTTTCCTGATAAAAAAGTACTAATCTCAAACTTTTCTACTTCTTTTTGTAATTTATTACTATTTTTTAATATATCAATTGCTATTTCTTCGTCTGGCTCTAATTGTACTAATTCTGACAACTCTTGCAAATTAATAATTTCATTTTTTATTTTTTTATATTCAACTGTTTTGTTCTTTATGTTTTTAATTTGAGTTAATATCTTACTAGAATTTTTGCTATCATTCCAAAAATTTTCTTCCATAGTCTGCTTTTCTAATATTTGTAATTGTTCTTCTAACTTAGCTATGTCAAAGAGATTCACCTAATTCTTGTATTTTTTGTTTTAGGTTCTTAAGTAAATTATTATTTTCTTCTAATTCTAACATTTTATCACTCCTTATTTAATCTTGTTTTTAATGTTTTTTATATTTTTGTATTCTTATACTGCTTCTTTATATTTTCATATTATCATTTTACAAGCAATCTATGATCAAGTCAATAATTTTCATTAAAAAAGCAAAATTGCCTTATAGAATAGTTCCATAAGACAACTTTGTTGTTATCATGACAATGTATACTTTGTATTATCCTGAGCAATCTCTGAATCCAAAATACATTTTTTGTATTTGTTAGGATTTGAAAGAACATCAAACACTATGTTTTCAAACATATAATTTACAGTATTACTAAGCTCTCTAGCACCTGTATCAAGAACAAGTGATTTTTCTGCAATACTTTCAAACAAATCATCATTATAGATTAATGTTATTCCCATATTGCTAAGTTCATTTTGGTACCTTTTAAATATGGATAATTCTGATTTTTTTAATATCAGTGCCAAATCTTTTTTTGTAAGTTCATTCATTTCTACTATAGTATCAATTCTTCCTACAAACTCTTCTGGCAGACCATACTTAACCAAATCTTGCTTTAAAAATTTTGCTTTTGATTTATGAGTTTCCTCTTTAATCGAAAAACCTAATGGATTAGAATTTAACCTTTTGTCTCTAATTATATCTAATCCAGAAAAAGCACCTAAAAATATAATAATAATATTTTTAGTATCAAAATCAACAAGCTTTACATTGTAAGAATCCGTTTCTACAGGAACTTTTATCGTTGTTCCTTCAATAATTTTAAGCAAACTTTTTAAAACTTCTGTTCCAGCAACATCATGAGATACTTCATGACCTGCTTTTTTATCAATTTCATCAATTACTATAATTCCTTTCTGAGCTTTTTTTATATCCATATTGGCATTTTCAAGCAAATTCAAAATCATTTCATTTACATCTGCTCCATAATATCCTTCTTGGGTATATTTAGTAGCATCTTCAATAGTGTATGGAATATTAAGTCTCTTGGCTATTTGCTTAATTGTTTCAGTTTTACCTGTTCCACTATTTCCAATAACCAAAATATTTGATTTTACAGTTTTAAAATTTATTGCTCTATATATAGCAGTAACAATTTTTCTTACAGCCACATCTTGTCCTATAATGCTTTTTAGTACTTCTTTTTCCAAGTCCTTTATGTCTGGAAGTATTTCTTTTGGCTTTGATTTACTTCCTGTTGGTGTTTGTATTCCTGAATTTCCTGAGCCAAACTGATTACCTTCTTTTGGTTTTTGTTTTGACTTTTTTACAGTTTTCACAACAATTATTTTTTTGTTACTTCCTGTATTATAGATTTTCCGTACCTTTGCCATAATAAAACCTCCTTTTATGCATTTTACAAAACGCATAAATTATTATTGAAATTTTGTCGATAAAGTTTTCACTAAACCATATGAATCAATTCTGAAAAAATATTCTCTTCCAAGTAATCCTACTCTTTTAGCATCAACCTCTTCCACAATTCTTTCTGCAAAAATGTTTTTTGTTTGACTTTCTCCATGATTAACTAAAACCAATTTTAAATTTTTAAATTGTTTTAAAAACTCAATCATCTCATCAGCCTTTGCATGTGCAGAATATTCTGTTGTATATTCTACATTTGCTCTTTTCTTTGCAATCAATCCTCCTACCTCTACCATTGAACCCGTTTCAGCATTCTTTAACTTACCTCCCATTGTTCCTTCAGCAGTATATCCAGTAAAATGTATCAAAGTATTACTTCTTGATATATATTCTGGTATATATACCTGTGCAGGTCCATATGAACCCATTCCTGAAGTTGTGACAATTATTTTTTTGCTTGTACTCTTTAATACATCACTTCTGCTTTCATTGTCCACAAATGTCAAATTTTGAGGTAAAAAATCCTTCATTTCTGGTTTTATACCCAATCCATCTTTAATATATAAATTGGTATATCTAATTGCCAATTTTCCATCAAAATAGATTGGAATGTTGCTATCAAGTTCACAATTTTCTTGCATGCATTTTAACTCATACAAAATTTCCTGTGCACGTCCCAATGAAAATACTAATGTTAATACAGTTCCATCAGACTCTATGCATTTTTTAATGTTTTCTTTAAAAATTTCTTTGATTTCAGTGGAATCCATGTCTCCATAGGTTGATTCTTGAATAACAGTTAATGGTAATTCTAAAATCCACTTTGGTATTGGATTAACATTAAAAAACATGTTCTTATTGTTATAGTCACCTGTAAATAATAAATTAATATCTTCATATTCTGGATAACTAATTTGTACAAGAATAAGTGCAGCTCCAACAAGATGTCCATTATTAAGAAATGTAATTTTCACATTGTCGTTAACTCGAATCGTTTCATTATACCTACATGGTTTCAAAAGAGATAATGTTTTGTCTACATCTGCTTCAGAATATAAACATTTAACATTTTTTCTTTTTGATACTGAACTCAAAACTTTAAAGCTATCATTCAGGGCTAGCGGTAATAATTTGTTTGTGGTTTCTGTTACATAAATCGGCCTATAAAAGCCTTTTTTTACCATATATGGCAATCTACCAATATGATCCACATGAGTATGTGTAATTAAACAAAAATCGACTTTTTCTGGGTCGAATGGTAATTCATTGTTTAATTCATCATACTTCCTTTCTTGAAACAAACCACAGTCTGTAACAAACCGTAATGTTTCTCCGTTTGGAAATTTGACTATTGCAAGATTACATGATCCTGTAACTTCTTCATGCATGGCCATTATGTCTACATAGAACCGACATTTTTTTCCCATAAATAATCCTCCTACATTAAATTATTTTATTCAATGTATAAATACTTACATTGTAGTTTTATTTTATCACTTTAAAGTTTTTATGTCAATCGAAATTACTGACTACAATTCAAATTTTTCCTTTATCATTTTTGCAACTTTTTCTGCTGATATATTTGTATTATCAATTTTATAAAAGTTTTTAAATATTTTTTCTCCTTCTCCTGGTTTAGAATTAAATCTATATTTTTCAAGAGATCTATATATATCTTTCTCACTCCATTCTAAATCTCTTTTTGACTCTTTATGTTCTAATCTATTGGCAGTTTTATTTCTTTTCAATCTTTCTTCTAATGTTGTTTCCAGTTCAACTGTATAATTTCCTTCAAATAAACTCATCCATTTATCAGTTTCTGCTTTTTCTTTTTCAAAGTTATTTCCGAAATCGAAACATCCTGTAAAGATAATACCTTTTTCATTGCTTTTAGAAAATTCTTTAAAGATTTCATATCTAATTATACTATTCATCTTTCTAAAAGCTTCTTTATCATAGTCAAATATCAATCTAACCATTTCTATTGTCATGTGATTATATAACAGTTTATATCCTGTTATTTTTGCAAGTTCTTGACCTACAGTCATCTTTCCAACTGCTTGTGGTCCAATTATTTGTATGAATTTTGGCATATTCATTCCAGCTCCTTTCTATAAAAAAACTTGCAAAAGAATCTTCTTAAGACTCCTTTGCAAGTTTTTAAAAATCTGTACATCGTGTAAATAACCATTGTATTATAAGGTTATCCTATATCGCTCGAAATCCATTATTTCTTAGATATACTCTTAATTATGTTTTATATCTTAACATGATAGTTTATATTTGTCAAATTTCCATATTCAATTCTTTCTAATCGCACATATTATTTAAAATAGAATCATTAATCCTAAATTTCACTTACATATTTTTCTATTATTTCGTCTTTAATTTTTACATTAACATTTAATACAACAGCATATATTAAATAATATTCCCACAATATTAATTCTTTCTCCGTTCGATTTTTTATCAGAGAATATTTGCTTAAATAGTTTTTTAAAGCATAGGCTTTATTTAATAAAATTTTTCCTTTTATTGTTCTAGTGTAATTTTTATTAAAATGAATTATTTGTTCAATTATAACATATAATCCTATTAAAACAAAAACAAGAATAAATCCTAGACTGAAAGATACAATTATACTTAAGAAAAATGCTTTTCTTACGACACCATATTCTAGCTTATCTGCTCTAATTTTAGAATAATCATATGATATATATCCATCATGTTTATAATCATTCTCATCTTTAACTTCTTTATAAAGTTGTTCTATATCCTTTTCTTTTTCTAAATATATATATGCATGTCCATCATTTTCTGGATAAACATGATAATTTTGAAAGTGATAATCATCTAGCCATAGTGAAAAACAAAACACAAGAATTGGTACAAATATTGCAATTATTATTTTTATAATTCTAGATATTTTTCCTCCATGATTTCTTGTTATATATTTATTTTCTAATGTTTCTTTTTCAATTACTTTTTTATACATACTTGTATCAAATTTATTATATCTAATTAAATTTAAAATCATTTTTTCACTTTCAAGTAAATTAGATTCATCTTTATTCGTGTATATGTATGTTCCATTATTTTCTTCTATATAACCTGTCTGTTTTAATTTTAAAATAGTAGCAGAAACGCTTTTTTTAATATCTACTTCAAATGTTGAAGTAAACATTATTATACTAGGAGAAACTTTATCAAGATCTCCTCTGTAATATATATATTCTTCATCTTTTTTTATCATTGCATTTTTTCTAACTCTAATTGAATAGAAAATCATTTTTAAAAAATGAAATAATACAATCCACATAAAAGGTGTGAACATAAATATTATTCCAGAATATACTATGTATTCTCCATTATAAAACATATATTCTGTTGAATAATGGTCTTCAAAATTAAAAGGCTCTACTCTTATTATTAAGCATAAAATAATATATAGTATTGAAATTAAAATAAGTAATATATTTAATATTATCTTATCCCTCTTTTTGGTTGTAATTGAATTTGATTTTATTATTATGAAAATTATTATTGGTATTAATACCAATCCAATTATTAATGGCATTTTTATTTCTCCTTTTTTATTCATATACTTCAAAAGTATATATTTGATTTAATTTTTCAAAATAATAAACCTTAAAATTATTATCTTGTTCTAATATTCTAGCAATATTTTCTCTATCTTTATCTCCTCTAATCAATATTGATTTATATTCATGAGCTAATGTATCACCAGTTAAGAAATATTTTATATGACTATATTTTCCTCCTGTTCTTTTGGATTCTATTCGTGCATCACATATTATTATTTCTTTTGGTCCATTAATTAGATCAAAAAATGCTGAATAACAGTATAATATTTGGGGAATTAAAAGGATTGACATCCCTATCGTATTCAAAATTATACTGCTTTTTTGTTTTTTATTTCTTTTTGTTTTTTTAGTTTTTATTATACTTTTTATATCCTTAATTAAACATATTTCACCAAATAAAGTTAAACAAGCAAATGGCATTAACATTAAAATCATTCCAAGTGGAACTGAAATTGTTGTCCTAGTAGCATTAGCAATAAAACTTCCTAAGCAAAATAGCAAAACAGTAACTATTATTAAAATTACATACTTATTTTTCAAAATGCACCTCCTATTAATTACGTATAACGTATTCAATTTTCTCTATAAATAAAGGTATTGGGCTTTCCCAATACCTTATAATATCATTTTAGAATCTACCAGTAGTGAATGTACATTTTCCTGTTCGAACGCTAAATGTTGCGAATAAATAACCACCTTCTGTATTGTCCCACTCATATTTTAAACTTGAACTATTTTTGCTTTTCAATGTTCCTTCAACACCACCAACCAACTCGACAAATTGATCATATGTCAATGATTCCTTAGTATTTAATGCTTTCTTTATTTCACTAAATCTAGAAAAATCAACTTTGTCATTAGCGATTAATTTACTTGGAAATGAAATCTCTATCTTTCCTTCATTACTTTTTGAATATTGAACTTCTACATTTGTATCTTCTGTTAACTCCCAAACATAAACTTTATTTTCTTCGTTAGTACATTTTCCTTCAAATCCAATAATTTCATTTATTTCTTCAACTGAATTTTTAGGATCTATTAATTTTATACACTCAAAAACATCATGATTTCCTTTTGTATTTTTGCTCACTTCTGAACTAGAACTTTCTGTTGTAGTATCTTCCTTACTTTTTCCCGTTACAAATATTGTTACAACTATAGCTACTATAATAGTAACTATAATAGCTGCTACAACAATTCCTATTATACTTTTCTTTTTCATTTTTATTTCTCCTTTTTAATTATTATTTTTAATTTGACTAAATTGTTTATTTCATTGTTTTAATTTTTTTACTTTTCATATTTACTTGCAAATTTAGCAAAATTTTCCTTATGGTATGGTATTGTACTTTCCTCTAGATTTGCAAATAATTGATGTGTCTTTTTATCATTAGTTTTTATTGTTATACTTTTTAATTTGCTAGTAAGTATACTGTATTTTTTTACTTTAATTTCTTTAATGTTTTCATTAGGAATAAAGAAATATGAATTTTCAGTTATTCTTAACTTAGAAACATCTATTTTGAAAAAAATATCAGAAGCCTTTTCTGGATTAAGATAAAATATTCCTAATCCTTTTTCTGTTGCATTTATCAATAGTCCACTATATGGATATTCCATTCCTCCTACAACACCGCTTTTAGCCTTTTTATAATCTTTTAAAGCTACAAAATAACAATTTTCGTTTCCTTCACAACCAACACTATTAAATAATTCTTTTACTTTTTCTAAAGTATTAAAACTTTCCATATTTATTTCCTCAACTTTCTAAAACTTAATTTAAATATTCTCTTATTTTATACTACTTTCCACAACAGTTCTTATATTTCTTACCACTTCCACATGGACATGGATCATTTCTACCAACTTTTGGTCCTTCATTTCTAACTGTTCTATCTACATCTGTTCCTATTTTTGAGCCACCATCCACACTATGAATTGCCTCTAATGCTTCACCTGTAATCTTAACAGTTTCTTGTCTTTTTACTTCTCCTTGTTGTCTAATATGCATTAAAATTTTAGTTACATCAAACTTAATATCATTTATCATTTCGTCAAACATGTCAAATCCTTCTAGACGATATTGAACAACTGGATCTTTTTGACCATATGCACGAAGTCCTATACCATTTTTCAATTCATCCATGCTGTCAATATGATTCATCCATTTTTCATCAACTACTTTTAGCATAACAACTCTTTCAAGTTCTCTCATTTGTTCTGATGTAATTTCTTCTTCTTTTTTACTGTATATTTCTAAAGCTAACTTTTTCAATTGTTCAGCTATTTTTTCAGCATCATTTTTATTTTGTTTTATATAGTCTAACATATCAATTCCAAATACATTTATTATTTCTGTATTTAGAGATTCTATATTCAATTCTCCTGTTTGGCCTTCAACAAACATAGTTGGAATATTATCTGCTACAAATTCTATCATATTTATGATACTGTCATGAATATTTTCTCCATCTAGCACTTCTCTTCTTTGTTTATATATTATTTCTCTTTGTGCATTCATAACATCATCATATTTTAATACATTTTTACGAATGCTGAAGTTTCTACCTTCTACTTTCTTTTGAGCATTTTCAACCGCATTTGAAATAATTCTTGATTCGATTGGCATGTTTTCATCTGCACCTAATGTATTATAAACTTTAGTAATTGTATCTCCACCAAATATTTTCATCAAGTCATCATCTAAACCAATATAAAATTTAGACTCTCCGACATCTCCTTGACGTCCAGAACGACCTCTTAATTGGTTGTCAATTCTTCTAGACTCGTGTCTTTCTGTTCCTATGATTTTTAGTCCTCCTGCATCAATTACTTTTTGTTTTTCTTCTTTAATTTGTTCATCATATTTTTTAACTAATTTTTTAAATTGCTCTCTGGCTTCTAAAATTTCTTTGTTATCTGTTTCATAATATGTATTAGCTTCTTCAATTAAATCTACTGAAACTTTATTTTTTCTCATTTCTTCTTTTGCTAAAAATTCACTGTTTCCACCAAGCATAATATCTGTACCACGTCCAGCCATATTTGTTGCAATTGTTACAGCTTTAAACTTTCCTGCTTGAGCAATGATTTCTGCTTCTTTTTCATGGTATTTTGCATTTAATACTTCATGAGTAATTCCTTCTTTTTTCAATAATTTAGAAAGTTTCTCAGATTTTTCAATAGATACTGTACCAACTAATACTGGTTGTCCTTTTTCGTGGCTTTCTTTTATGCTTTCTACAATTGCTTTATATTTAGCATTTTCGTTTTTATAAATTACATCATTTTCATCTTTACGAACCATTGGTTTATTTGTAGGAATAGCAACAACGTCTAAATTATAAATTTCCTCAAATTCTGCTTCTTCTGTCATTGCAGTACCTGTCATTCCTGATAATTTATCATACATTCTAAATAAGTTTTGGAATGTAATAGTAGCTAGTGTTTTTGATTCGTCTGCTATTTTTACATGCTCTTTTGCTTCAATTGCTTGATGTAGTCCATTGTTATATCTTCTTCCATACATAATACGACCTGTAAATTCATCTACAATTAAAACTTCTCCATCTTTTACAATGTAATCTATGTCTTTTTTCATTATTCCATGTGCACGTAAAGCTTGATTTACATGATGTACTAAAGTAGAGTTTTCTAAATCATTAAAGTTCTCTAATCCAAAGGCATCTTCAGCTTTCTTTATACCTTTTTGTGTTAAAGATGCTGATTTTGCTTTTAAATCAACAATATAATCGTATTTTTCATTATCTTCTGCTTGATCAAAGTCTTTTACATCTTCTTCTACTATAACTTTGGGTGTTAATCTTGATACAAAATTTTCAGCCTTTTTATATAGGTCAGATGATTCATTAGCTCTTCCTGATATAATTAATGGTGTACGCGCTTCATCAATTAAAATACTATCAATTTCATCTATAATTGCATAATGTAATCCTCTTTGAACTAATTGGTCTTTATATATAACCATATTATCTCTTAGGTAATCAAATCCAAATTCATTGTTTGTTCCATAAGTTATATCTGCATTGTATGCTTCTTGCTTTTCTTTTGGTTCCATTCCTGCAATTACAAGTCCAACAGAAAGTCCTAAGAATTTATATAATTTTCCCATCCATTCACTATCTCTTTTTGCTAAATAATCATTAACAGTAATAACATGAACACCTTTTCCTTCTAAAGCATTTAAATAAACAGGTAATGTTGCTACTAATGTTTTTCCTTCACCAGTTTTCATTTCTGCAATTCTACCTTGGTGTAGGATGATACCACCTATTAATTGAACATCGAAATGTCTCATACCTAGTACTCTTTTCGATGCTTCTCTAACAACTGCAAATGCTTCAGGTAATATGTCATCTAATGTTTTTCCTTCTTTTAATTGTCCTTTAAAATATTCTGTTTTAGCTCTTAATTCATTATCTGTTAATTTTGTCATTTCTTCTTCTAAGCCATTAATTTTATTAACAATGGGTTTAACTCTTTTTACTTCTTTTTCACTGTAAGATTTAAATATTTTGTTTAAAACGCTCATTTTGAACTCAATCCTTCCTTAGTTAATTTTATACTTTGTAACTATATCACTAAAATCTTTTTTTCGCAAGGTATTTGTAAAAAAAAGTATCTCTATTTGTTGTAATGTAGTTTTTATAGCCAAAGAGCAAAGTTTTATTCATATTTTTAATTTTTTAACATAAAGTTTAGTAAAGTTTATATTTTTAGAAATGAGGAAATTGATTATGTTTGTGTATAATGTAAAAATTAATGGTAGTAAAACATTTAAATTTATTTTTGCCTTAATGATTATTTTTTTAATTTGTATTCTAGGTGTTGTAATTTTTAAAGTTTTTAATGGAGCTATGAATTCAGAAAATACTTCTTCGTGTATTCCTCAAAATAGAGTTAATAAAATAACTGCAAATAATTATTCCAATGTATTAAAGGCTGTTCATGAAAATATAGATGATTATGTTGGAACGAAAATAAATTTTACAGGTTATGTTTATAGAGTATTAGATTTGAAAGAAAATCAATTTATTCTAGCTAGAGATATGATTATCTCTTCAGATTTTCAAAGTGTTATTGTAGGATTTTTATGTGAGTATGATAAAGCACTAGAATATGAAGATAATTCTTGGGTTGAAATTACTGGTGAAATTATAAAAGGTGATTATCACGGCGATATGCCTATTGTAAAAATAACTAGTATAAATAAAACTAATAAACCAAACGATGAATATGTTTATCCTCCGGATGAAAGCTATATTCCAACAGCAGGGATTGTATAATATATGCAAAAAAGGCAAGATACATCTTGCCTTTTAAGATTGGAAAAATCATCTTCTGAGTCCAAGAATTCTTCTTATCTCTCTTTTTACAAATCCGGGCAAAGGATCTTGTAAAAAGCGTTCCAGTATTTCTGGATATTTCAAAGAATTGTTTTCAAAGAATTCTGTAATTAAAATTCTCTTAAACCTTCTCCGACTCTGCCAACCTTCCATCATATAATAGAGGCCATATAGACATTCCAGAGGGAGTAATGGTATGCTTATAGGATGTTCTTCATAAATTATACAATATTCAATCTCTGATGGATTAATTGCATAATATATTTTTGTATGATATGTTAATACGCGAAACCCCGAAATGATGTCTACATCTACTCTCCCTAACTGATAGTGCAAATAAACATCTGATTCGCAATAGCCGTTACCTCCGGTAGCAACTAACTTTGCGCCTAGGTTTTCCATGATTTGTTTAACTGTCGAAATACTTTCCTTTTCGACAATTAGATCAAAATCATGAAATTCATCAACTATTCCGCGTAGGAATAAATTGAAGGAACAGCCTACACCATATATTACTTCCTTCTCTTCAAAGTTTTTTAAGAGTTTTAATAAACAATTTTTCCGTTCTTCATATTCTCCGTCTTCTAAAAGACTAGAAATATTTGCTTGTGATTGGTAAATATAATCAATCATGTTGAAATTCCTCCTTAGCATAATTTACCAAAATAAAATGTTTATACTTAATATATTAACATAAAACTATGGTTTTGTCAATTAAACTACTGCTTATTAAGATTACTAAAGTTTGTTTTTATTAATTTTTCTATATATTCTCTATCATCTAAATGCATTGGGAAGATATCAATTCCCTTTTCTTTTATTTTTTTCAAAACATCTAAAATATCATCAATCTTTATATGAACACCGCCAAATCTTGAAACATCAAAGTAAAATTCATCTATTTTATCTAAATATGGATAAAATGGTTCCAAAGTATTTGTGTCTCCTGTATATAAAATAGTTCTATTTTTAATTTTTAGAATAAAACCATATGCATCTAAATATAAAGTATGTGTTGTTTTAATAAACTTCAAATTATCTATTGATTCTCTTAATTCATATGCTTCTGGAGGAGTTCCCGTAATATCCAAATAATCCTTTATATGCTCACATTTACTAAAAATATTAACTTTTTTGTGATATATAAACCATAAGTAAAGAATAAGTTGGCTTAATGAACCTGCATGGTCATTGTGTAGATGCGTTATAATAATATGGATGGATTCGTAATTTTCAAAATTAAATTTATTTTTGACTTGTTGAAAAACAGTGAATCCACAATCAATTAAAATTAATTTATTTTCTATTTCTATATACGAAGAATTATTTTTTTCCCCAAATCCAGAATCTTTTCCTAAAAAAGTTAAAGTTTGTAAGGATTTTAAATTCTCATCTGTTCCATCTGAATATTTTGTATTAATATGTAAATCTTTCACTATTTTACCTCCCTTTACAATTTTTTTATGTATATTGACTATCAATTTCCTTTAAAATAACATCATGTGCACTACCTTCTGAAATACTAACATCAGACACAAGGGTCAATCTTGCTTTTTCATGCAATTCTGGAATAGTAATGCTTCCACAATTACACATAGTTGATTTTATTTTTGCTACTGTAATTGCCAAATTATCTTTTAATCTTCCAGCATATGGAATATAAGAATCAACTCCCTCTTCAAAAGAAAGCTTCTTATCTCCTCCCATATCATATCTTTGCCAATTTCTAGCTCTGTTTGAGCCTTCTCCCCAATATTCTTTTACATAGCCATTTCCTTTTTTAACAACTCTTGTTGGGCTTTCATCAAATCTTGCAAAATATCTTCCCATCATTACAAAATCTGCTCCTAATGCTAATGCAATTGTTATATGATGATCATGTACTATTCCACCGTCTGAGCAAATTGGAATATATACTCCTGTTTTTTCAAAATATTCATCACGAGCTTTTACAACATCAATTAATGCTGAAGCTTGTCCTCTTCCTATTCCTTTTGTTTCACGAGTAATGCAGATAGAGCCTCCACCTACTCCTACTTTTATAAAGTCTGCACCAGCTTCTGCTAAATATAAAAATCCTTCTTTATCTACAACATTTCCAGCGCCTATTTTTACAGAATCTCCATATTTTTCTCTTACAAAATCAATTGTATTTTTTTGCCATACTGAATATCCATCTGAAGAATCCATACAAATCATATCAACTCCTGCTTCTACTAAAGCTGGTATTCTTTCTTCATAATCTCTAGTATTAATTCCAGCACCAACAATATATCTTTTATTTTCATCTAATAAAGAATTTGGATTATTTTTTCTTTCTTCATAATCTTTACGAAATACTAAATATTTTAGTTTTTCTTCTTCATCTAAAATTGGTAAACATGCAATCTTATTTTTCCAGATAATGTCATTTGCCTCTGATAAATTAATTCCCTCTTTAGCCCATACTACTTTTTCTTTTGGTGTCATAAAATTATCAATTGGTGATTCAAAATCATCTCTTGATATTCTGTAATCTTTATCTGTAACTAAACCTACAAATTTTCCTCTTGCTGTTCCATCTTCTGTAATGATTACTGTTGAATGTCCCGTTTTTTTAACTAATTCTACTACATCTTTTAATGGTGTTCCTGATTTTACATTTGAATCACTAACAACAAATCCTGCTTTATGTTTTTTTACATGTCTAACCATTTTAGCTTGTGACTCAATTGATTGTGAACCATATATAAATGCAACTCCTCCTTCTCTTGCTAATGCAATTCCCATTTCTTCTCCTGATACTGATTGCATTATTGCAGATACCATAGGAACATTTGCATAATATTTTGCTTCTTCTCCTTTTTTAAATTTAACAAGTGGTGTTTTTAAAGATACCTTACTTGGGATACATCTTTCATCTGTTAAATTTGGTAATAATAGAAATTCATTAAATGTTCTTGATATATCTTCTAAAACTTTTGACATATTAATAATCCCCCTCTTATTTTTATATTAAACATAAAAATATTTTAACATATTTCTTTTTATTTGCATAGTTATTGTCTAATATATTTAAAAAAAGCTAAAAATCGTTTAATTAAAACAATTTTTAACTTTTTTATGTTTTCTTACTTATTTACAACTTCTACATCTATATTAAGCGTTTCACCATTAATATTAGTTTCAGTATATTCTTTTCTGTCTTGGTTATAGATAATATTTATTGCTAATGTATCATGTTTTATTAATTCAGCATTTTGTTTAATTACTTCTTCAAGCATTGCATTTCCTGATATATATAAATTAATATTATCTAGTACTTCAAATCCTTTATCTTTTCTCATATTTTGAACTTTTGATAAAATTTCTCTTACATATCCTTCTTTTTTCAATTCATCTGTAATATGAGTATCTAAAACAACTCCTATTTCTCCTTCTCCACTAAATGCAAATCCTTCTTTTCCTTGCATTGTTATAAGTAAATTATCCGAATTTAATGGAATTTGTTTATCTTCTATTTCAATATATTCTGCTTCTCCATTTTTCACTTTGTTTGCTAAATCCATTTGATTTTTATTTGCAATTTCCTGTTTTATTTTTGGAATTAACTTACCATATTCTTTACCTAATACTGGTAAATTTGGCTTAATTTCAAAATTTACATATTCGGACATTTCTGCTCCAAATTCAATTTTCTTTACATTCAATTCATCTTTTACAATATCTTCATAATATTTAGGTAATGTATCTACCGAAATTAACATTTCTGATAATGGTTGTCTATTCTTAATATTAGCTGCATTTCTTGCACTTCTTCCTAGTTTTACTATTTTATATGCTAAGTCCATTTCTTTTTCAAGTTCTGGGTTGATATCTTCATTATTAACTTCTGGCCATAAGCATAAGTGAACACTTTCTGGTGCTTCTTTGTCTAATCCTACTACTAAATTTTGGTATATTTCATCTGTTATAAATGGTACAAATGGTGCTGATATTTTTATTAATGTAGTTAATACTTTATATAATGTGCAGTATGCACCTATTTTTTCTTCTGTTAATTCTTGTGACCAAAATCTCTCTCTATTTCTACGTACATACCAGTTAGAAAGTTCATCTGTAAAGCTTTCTATTTGTAATGCTGCTGATGTAATGTCATAACTTGCTAATTTTTCATCCACTTCTTTTGTTAATGTGTTTAATTTAGAAATTATCCATTTATCCATTATATTAGTTGGTTTAAACTCTTTATATTCTAGTGGATTAAATTGATCAATTTCTGCATATAAAACATAGAATGAATATACATTCCAAAGTGTACTTAAAAATCCTCTTTGTGTTTCTTGTACATTGCTTAATCCCAATCTTGTTGGAAGCCATGGTGCTGATACAGTATAGAAATGCCATCTAGTTGCATCTGCTCCTACCTGTTCTAATAAAATCATAGGGTCTACTCCATTGCCTTTAGATTTTGACATTTTTTGTCCTTTTTCATCAAGTATATGTCCTAAAACAATACAATTTTCATATGGAGTTTTATCAAAAATACATGTTGATATTGCAAGTAAAGTATAGAACCATCCTCTTGTTTGATCAACTGCTTCTGAAATAAATTGTGCTGGGAAATGTTTTTCAAACTCTTCTTTGTTTTCAAATGGATAATGTAATTGAGCAAATGGCATTGAACCTGAATCAAACCATACATCTATTACTTCTTTGAATCTTGTCATTTTTTTACCACATTCTGGGCATTTTAAATGTACTTCATCAATATAAGGTTTATGAAGTTCAATATCATCTGGACAATCAACTGCTTTTTGCTTTAATTCTTCTATGCTTCCTATACATTCTTGATGGCCACATTCACAATGCCAAATTGGTAATGGTGTTCCCCAATATCTATCTCTTGAAATTCCCCAATCAATAACATTCTCTAAGAATTTTCCAAATCTTCCTGTTTTTATTGTTTCTGGATACCAATTTATTTTATCGTTATTTGCAAGTAAGTTGTCTCTTAACTTAGTCATTGCAACAAACCAACTTTCTTTTGGATAATATAAAAGTGGTGTATCACATCTCCAGCAATGAGGATAAGAGTGCATATGTTTTTCTTTACTAAATAATTTTCCTTTTTCTTTAAGCCATTTGCAAATATCTTCATTACAATCTCTTACAAATCTTCCTTGCCATGGTTCTACTTCTTTAACAAATTTTCCTTCTTTATCAACCAAATTCACAAATGCTATTCCATTTTGTTTAGATACTAAACTATCATCTTCACCATAAGCAGGTGCAATATGAACAATTCCTGTACCATCTTCTAAATTAACATAATCTCCATGAATTACTACAAAAGCTTTTCCTTCTACTTTTGCAAATGGCATTAGTTGTTCATATTTAATTCCTAATAATTCTTCTCCTTTAAATGTTTTTTGAATTTCATATGGTATATCTTTTAATACTTTTTCAGTCAAGTCTTTTGCTAAAATATAAGTTTCAAATTTAGGTTCCTCACTTGTTCCAACATTTGCTTTTACTTCTACATAATCATATGATTTATTAACACATAAAGCTAAATTAGATGGAAGTGTCCATGGAGTTGTTGTCCATGCCAAAATATATTTATCTTCATCTACTATTTTAAATTTAGCAATACAAGTTAAGTCTTTAACATCTTTATATCCTTGAGCCACTTCATGAGAAGAAAGAGCTGTACCACATCTTGGACAATATGGCATAACTTTATGTCCTTCGTATAAAAGACCCTTTTTCCACATTTGAGAAATTCCCCACCATACTGATTCAATATATTTGTTTTCATATGTTATATATGGATGTTCCATGTCTACCCAATATCCAACTTTGTTAGTCATATCTTCCCACATATTTACATATGTAAAAACACTTTCTTTACATTCTTTTACAAATTTCTCTACTCCATATTCTTCAATTTGTTGTTTTCCAGATATTCCTAGTTTTTTTTCAATTTCCAATTCTACTGGTAAACCTTGTGTATCCCATCCAGCTTTTCTGTCTACATGATACCCTTTCATAACTTTATATCTTGGAATAATGTCTTTCATAACTCTTGTCTCGATGTGTCCAACATGTGGCTTTCCATTGGCTGTTGGTGGACCATCATAAAAAGTGAAATATCTTTTTCCTTCATTCATTGCAAAATTCTTTTTTATAATGTCTTTTTCCTTCCATTTTTTAGCTACTTCATGTTCCATGCCAACAAATCCATTTTTCAATTCTACTTTTTTATACATAAAACTCCTCCTTCTCCCTGTTTGGGCTATTTGTTTTTTGACACTTATCTTTTAAAAGATTTCTAAAGAATATAAAAAATCTCTTCATCCTATTTTTTTATTAGGACGAAAAGATTTTTCTATTCCGCGGTACCACCTAAGTTAGTAAATATATATTTTTTACAATACAATCCACTCTCTCTTGTTCCTTTAACGCAGGTATACGACTAGCTTACTTTATCTTTTCAACTAGTAACAAACTAAGGTGATAATAAATAATTTTTACTTACCAAATCGCACCAACCTTTGGCTCTCTTTAAGATATTTAATTATTTACCGTGTCCTTGTTATAGTTTTTTCATTTATGTTAAATATTATATCACATTTTTTATGTTTTGCAATACTTTAATTATTTATTTTTTATTATTTTTTATACTTCTTATATTATTACTTATTATTTACTTTTATTAATATTTTTTAGTGAGCTAATATTATATCATTATCCTCTAACCCATTTTTCCAATCTTCTAAATGTACTATTCTAGAGTTTTGTAAATTCATTCTAATTCCATATGCTTGAAGTAACTGCTTGAATTCAGTATGTTCTATGTTATTTACTGCGTTTATTGCATCAAACTTTTCAAATTGAGCATTCATATAATTGTGCATATTTTTAAATTGTTTATCAATGCTTTTTTGCATTGTATCTAAAACATCTAAAATTTCTTTTCTGTCTCTTTTTCTTTCTTCCTCTAAATTTGATACTACTTTTTCTATAGAATCTAACCTACTGTCTGCTAAATCTAATCTGCTATCCATTAATTCTAATATTTTTTCATTTTGTATCCAACGTTTTTCATTATGAGCCCATCGCTTATCGTTTTCCTCCCAGCGTTTATTGTTTTCTTTCCAGCGTTTATCATTTTCTTCCCAGCACTTGTTGTTTTTCTCCCAGCGTCTATCATTTTCTTCCCAACGCTTGTTATTTTCGTTTCTAAATTCTCTAAGTTCCTGTAATACAGTCATAATTGTAACATTTTCTTCCATAAATTCACCTCCCTTCGTAGTAATTAATAAGTAAAACTTGTCTTTTCGCTTATGGTTGATATTTAATCATATATTCTAGTTGTTGTCAATATAAAAAAGATAAAAAATTAATTTTTTATCTTTTTTATTGTTACAGTTCAGTAAGAAATCCAAGCTTTGGCTCCCACTATAACACTTGAATTTTATTTAATGACGTTTGATTGGAATGAAAAATAGAAAATTTTTTACAAGAAAATGAGTAATGTTCACGGGCAAAATTATTATTATATAAATTTAAACTTTTCTCGGTTCAATACATAATCCAAGAATTTCTAAAATAATTTAATGGCACCCTTTCACTTAGTCCGAGCTAAAGCTC
>ERZ839741.316-NODE-316-length-64926-cov-7.567573_pt1 | contig 64926 bp, 53 predicted proteins | sample MGYA00519880_ERZ839741 | MGnify/ENA primary metagenome ERZ839741 (study PRJEB31850, sample SAMEA3708851) | human gut metagenome | biome: human gut; feature: human-associated habitat; material: faeces | place: China | collected 2014 ...
TCGCCCGCGCCGTCTTCGAGGCCGCCAACGGCAACGGGGAGAAGGTCGTGCCGGTGTCGACCGCCGACTACTACGCGAGCGCCGCCGGTCCCGTCGCCCCGCGCCCGGTCCACTCCGCGCTCGACCTCTCCAGGCTCGAGTCGGTAGGCTTCCATATGCCCGACTGGGAGGAAGAGCTGGGGGAGTACCTCAAGACTTTCGCCATGCAGGATGGTGAAGCCTAATGTTTGGTCAATATGGTCCTTCTGAGACGTTTAAAAATGTGTGGGCGCTACTTCTCACCAAGGTGTTGTTCCCTGGTGCGAGACTTGTCCGCCGCCCCTTTTACCTTCGTGGTGGCAAGTGTCGCTTCGTTTATGGTGAGGGTTTCACCTGTGGTTATTCTTGTCGTTTCGACCTTGCTGGTGACGGCACCCCTCTAATTGTCGGCAAGAACTGCAAGATAAACGATCGAGTTCATATCTCTGCGCATGAGAGTGTCGTTATCGGAGATAACGTGCTCATGGCTTCGAATATTTTTATATCTGATAACAGTCATGGGTCCTATGGCGACGATCCCTCGTTGCCCGATATGGCGCCTGATGATCGAAAGATAGTTACTAAGCCCGTGCGCATTGGCGATAACGTGTGGATAGGCGAAGGTGCAGCGGTGATGCCCGGTGTGACCATTGGCAACGGTGTGATTATCGGTACCAATGCGGTGGTGACTCGCGACGTTCCCGACAACGTGATCGTTGCCGGGGTTCCCGCTAAACCCATTAAACGATTTGTGGGGGGGGGTGGCTTCCCAGTGGAAAACGGTAAGACCCCAAAGGTAAGCATCGTCGTCCCCATGTATAACGTGGGCGAATGCGCCGCGGCTTGTCTTCGCTCTCTTATGGGCCAGACGTATAAAAACATAGAAATTGTGGTTGTTGATGATGGGGCAACCGATGATACGGCAGATATATGCGCCCGTACCATTGCGGATGATGATCGAGTTAAACTCGTTCACAAGGAGAACGGAGGCCTCTCTTCCGCTCGTAACTTCGGCCTCGCCCGTGCTACTGGCGACTTTGTCACATTTGTGGACGGTGACGATGTCCTGGACAAGTGGGCCGTGGGGCATATGGTTGCCCTTGCCCAGAAGACGGGCGTGCCGCTTGTCACATGTGAATATAAGAAGATTGACTCGACTGACGACTTTGGGTGTCAAGAGATTGGCGAAGGCAAGATCGTTTCTGGCGACGAACTTCTTGGAATGTTGCTTCTGCTTAACGGTGAGTCCGGCTCTGCCTGCGCGAAGCTGTATGCTAGGGAACTATTCCCGCTCCTTGCGTTTCCCGAGGGACAACTGTTCGAGGACTTTGGCGTTGAAGCTACTGTCTTCTCTAGTGTTGATAAGGCTTGTATTTCTGGCGCAGAGCTTTATGGCTATCTTGCCCGCGAGGGTTCCATTACTACGAATAAGAAATACGAAGACAAGCACCTTGAGGGCATGGAAGCGTCTTTGTCAACTGTGAGAGACGTGGTTGATGATAGACCTGAGTTGAAAGATGTGTTTGCTTGCTTTGAGGCTTTTTGCTCTCTTCGCGTTGCGTCGAGGCTGGATTTGAATAAATGCATCGACAGGCGCAAGGCTAAGGCTTATATCCTTAATGCGAGGAAACGCTGCAGGAAGGTCGCCGGCAACCCTCTTGCGAGCAAGACTTGGCGCTTTCGCTGCGGGCTTTTTGCTTCTTCGCCAGCACTTCATAATCTTGTATACAGCCTTTACGGCAACTTGACCGGAAAGGTCGTAGGATGATGGATACACTCGAGCTTGATTTGACAAACTCGCATCGCATTGTTCCTCGCAAATCTGACGCCGGTGCATATAACAACGCCTATTTTCTCCTCGCCCTTCTATCATGCTTTCTCTTTCCTTTTGCTTCGATTTTCTTCATTATTCTTTATATTAGGTCCGAGAAGCATTCGAGTGTGGGCCTGGCGATTCTGGTTGGTCTTTGCTCTGGCGCAATTGCCTATGGGGTTAATACGACATTAATGGCTGACATTGATCGATATACCAACAGTCTGCCTATCTTTCGTGAGACATCATTTTGGGACCTCCTTTCAATCAAGGGTGTCTATTCCTCTGTGGGGTCTCATGGTTACAACCTCTTTGCTTGGATTGTTTCGAGATTTAATGATGACCATCTTCTGCGAAGCGCAGTTACAGCAACTTTTTACTCAGTCTTGGCCTTTATTGTTGACGATTATGCCGTGCTTCAGGGGTGGTCGTTTAGGAGGACTTGTGCCGCCCTTTTGATTTCAGTGGCAATCCCACCGTTTTTCAACGTTCTCTCTTATGCAAAAAGTACCCCGGCTTTTTCGTTGCTTCTGTTGGCGCTCTATTTGGACTTTGGGAAGCGTACCGGGCCGGTTGTATTGATTTTGCTTTACGCCTTTGCCGCCTCTACTCATTCATCTGTTTTACCAGTGATAGCTTTAAGAGTTGTGCTGCTTTTCGTAAAAAATGAGATTGCCATTTACGGCATCAGTCTTGCATTACTTCCTTTATCAAATATGCTTTCCGCCGCCTTACCGGCCTCCTTCAGGACGATACCTGTTCTTTCTCTATTTATGAGCGCTTTGGATAAGTTTTCTGTATATAGCGAGTTCAGCGATTGGGGATGGGCCGCGGCATCTCAACATAGTGTGTTGCTTATGGGGTACCGATATAATTTTGAAGCTATCGCTGTTTTCTGCATCCTTTTGGTGTTTAGGCGTTACGACGTTTCTAAATCCGGTTTGCTTGTTTTTTCAGGCATTTGGTCTGCCCTATGCATTGCAGTTTCAGTATTTTTTGCCGCAGATGTTTTCTTTCGGTATGCGATGCCTTGCTCAACGTTGTTTGTCTTAGCTTCTTTGAGTCATAAGGATGATGCCGTAAATCTATTTATAGATATCGCACTTGCGATTATTGCGGTTATCGGTTTTGTCGTTCAGTGGGCTTATCTCGCAAGCGTCGCCGATATGTCCTGCTTTATTCTTCATGGTTTGTTCGGAGTTTAGTTTTGAGTTCTCAACACAAACATTTCTACAGCAATGTCGTTTGGCAGTACGGACTGCAGATTGTTAAGTACATTTTTCCCCTCATTACGCTGCCTTATCTGACACGTGTGCTTCTGCCGGAGGGTTACGCGATCTACGCGTATGTTGTGTCGTTCATGACTTTCGCCCAGACTTTCGTCGATTTTGGCTTCAACCTTTCCGGTACTAAACGCATAGCAAAATCCGAGACTGTTGAAGAGGAGAACCGGGCTATCGGCGCTGTGACAGAGGCTCGCCTGTTGCTTGGTGTAGTGACCGGCGCTGTCGTTGTTGTTGTGGCCTGGTTCATTCCCATTACTCATTCGAACATGCTATATACCATGCTTGCATTTGTTGCTGTATTCGGTAAGGCAGTTGCTCCGGACTTTCTTTTCCAGGGACATGAAAACATGGGTCCATTGACGACTCGCTATTTTGTCTCGAAGGGTGTCTCTACTGCCTTGACGTTCGTCGTTGTCCATTCTATCGATGACATTCTGTGGATTCCTATTCTCGACATCCTTTCGAGCGTTATTGCCCTTGCCTGGTCTTTCATTTCCGCCAAGCGAATGTTCGGTACCACCATTACGTTCGTCCCCCTATGCGAGGCGCTTTCAGAGCTGAAGGTTTCCGCGCTCTATTGTTTCTCGAACATGGCCTCCGTCGTTTTTTCCGGTTTCACTACGCTTTTGATTGGTATCGTGATTACCAACAAGGCGATGATTTCCTACTGGTCCCTTGCTGTGACTGCAATTAATGCCATCCAGTCCCTTTATTCGCCAATTGTGAACAGTCTGTACCCCCATATGGTCAAGGGGGGTGACTACGGTTTTGCAAGGAAGTTGCTCCTTGTCTCTATACCCGTCCTGCTCATTGGCACCATCGCTTTCGCAGCACTTTCCGATGTAGTTATGCTCGTGCTCGGTGGCAAGGACTATCTATCAGGTTCCTGGGTTATCGCCTGGGCTTCACCCGTACTCGTGTTTTCCTTCTATGCAACGATGATCGGCTGGCCGATTCTTGGCGCCTCTGGCAAAGTCACTGAGGTTACCTTCACCACAGTTGGATCTGCTGTATTTTGCATTGTTTCGCTTTTGACCGTGTCTGCAATAGGAGTCGCAAGTTTGCAGGTCATTTGCATCATCCGTTGCCTTACTGAGGCAATTATGTGCGTGAGTCGCATTTGGCTCGCGCGCGGATACTTGTTTCCGTCTCGAAGTGTTACCGCCGATTGCGAAAGGTAAGGAATAAGAAATGAAAAAGTGTGTCGGTATATTGTCACGCCATGCAGTGCCGAACTACGGTTCCATTCTGCAAGCATATGCCCTTCAGGATGCGTTCGCCTCAATGGGTATCAATGCTGAGTATGTTGACTACCGCATCCCCCGAGACTTTCCTTTAGCAGATGCCATGAGGACCTCTGGCGCGCTCGGTCCGATTCGTGCGATTCCAAAAGCGATTGGTGCCCGTAAGTTCGAGGCGATGAGGAGTGATTTGTTGAGGCAGAGCCGTAGGGTTACCGACTCAGAAGAGCTCGGTAAGCTTCTTGCGGAGTATCCTGTCCTTTGTGTGGGAGGCGACCAAGTGTGGAACATCATGTCTGATGGAAACATCGAGGGCGCCTACCTTTTGGAGAGCGCATCAGACGATGCCTACAAGTTCTCCTTCTCTTCCTCCTTTGGTAAAAATGGCCTCGATCCACGCGAACGCGAACGTGCCGCCAAAGCGTTTGCGCGCTTTGATAGGCTTTCAGTGCGCGAGGAAAGTGGGCAGAAAACTCTTGAGGAAATGGGACTTGAGGCGCAAACCGTTGTCGACCCCGTGCACCTGCTCTCAAAAGAGGCCTGGTTTGATCGTGTTGAGCCTCGTGCTCCCCGCGGGGTGAATGGGAAGTACTGCCTGATCTACAACCTGCATCCAAGCGATGCATTCGACCGCTATTCTGCTGCCGCATGCAAGTCACTCGGCCTCGAGGTCGTTAGCATTCGTCCGTCGCTTCGTAAGACGATGGGGAAGAATTTGTTCTACCCGTCGCTTCATGAATTCCTTTGGCTGTTTGACAATGCTACCTGCGTACTCACGGATTCATTCCACGGGACTGCTTTTTCGTTGCTGTTCAATACGCCCTTTGTCGATATTCTGCCTGAGCAGTATGCGGAGCGTAACAAAGCAATTCTTTCTCGCTACGGGTTGGATTCCCGCATAAGCACGGAGCTTCAGCCAGAAGAGCTTTGCCTCAACGATTTTGATTGGGCGGGCGTCAATGAGTCGCTTGCCGTCAACCGTGAGTCCTCCTCGGAGTTCCTTTGTGACACCGTTGGCGAGTTCTCCGCCCGTCTTGCTCGCTAGAATAATGAATGGAAGGTCGTATTTTGAGTCAGCCATCTGTTTCCATCATCGTCGCTGTTTACAAATCTGAACAATTTCTGCCGAAGCTTCTTCATTCCTTTGAGGTTCAAACCCATAAGAATCTCCAGATTATTCTCGTTGACGATGGTTCTCCCGATGACAGCGGTCGAATCTGTGATGACTATGCTACACGTGACCCTAGGGCTATTGTTATTCACAAGCCTAATGGCGGCACTTGCTCCGCTAGGAATGCGGGACTTGGTGTTGCGACGGGTGACTATCTCATGATTGTGGACGGTGACGACTGGCTGGAGCCCGATTGCGTCGAATATTTGGTCGACTTGGCAGAGAGCACCGGCTCCGACATGTCCTACTCGGTGAATCTCTTTACAACGCGCGATAGGGAGCAGATTGTTGAGGATGTCCGAGAGACCTGGTCGGCAGAGCGCGCTACCTCTGCCATCATCTATCCCTTTATGCGACTAGGGCCTTGGAATAAGTTGTACAAACGTTCCGTAGTTGTCGACAACAATATTTCGTTTTCCGTTCCTTGGTTCGGCGAGGGTCTGTACTTTGCTACCGAGGTTGCACAGCACTCTAATCATGTGGGCATCGGTCGACGTAAGGTCTACAACTACCGTCTGAATAACATGGGTAGCGGTCTTACCAACTACAACGTTCAAAATGGCAAGAACGCCCTTGGAAATATTAAATTCATTAAAGAGAACTTGACTCTGGACACTCCGATGGTTCGCCACGCATGCAATTGGCATATCTGGCGAAACTACGAGTTCCTACTCACTCAGATAATAGGTGCGGATGAAATGGACTCCGAAGGTGAACTCGTGAAAGAATGTACGGCGTACGTTAGGAAGAACTGGCTGTCCGTGTTCAAGAACAGCGAGGTCGGCCGTTCCGAGAAAGTAAAGATTGCATGCTGCGGCATGGCACCCGTGCTTTACGCGAAGCTGGTCATAGATCGAAATCGGAAGGGGCTCGAGGCCGATAAAGGCAAGTTCATGGATGTCGAGGAGTAGGTGCATGGCGAATTTAAAGCACGCAATCAAGCAGGGCATCGTCGCTCTCAAAGCCAAGAATATACAGCCTGTGATGCAGACCGTCGGCGATGAATGCTTGCTCAAGGGGAAGACCGCCCTCGTAGTGGGAGGCTCAGGCGGAATCGGCAAGGCGGTCGCCAAGGCGTTCCTGAAGAACGGCGCGAATGTTGTCATCGCCGGCACTAGGCGCGCGAAGGTCGACAAGGTGGTGTTAGAGCTTGGCGGGAATTGCGCCGGGGTTGTTGTCGACCTTGCCGAGCCAGAGACCTTTTCGAAAGTCATCGACGAGGCGGTGGCATTCTACGGCCCCATCAATATCCTAGTCAATTCTGCCGGCGTTCACACCGAGGACGTCTCCATGGGCGGGTTTCTCGATTTTTCAGTTGAGGAATACGATCGCATCTTGGACATCAACCTGCGCGGCGTCTACTTCATGGTGCAGTCTGTTGCAAAGCGCATGATTTCCGATAAGGTCAGCAATGGGCATATCCTTATCGTCTCATCCTCGGCCGGCAACGAGCCCGCATGGTCTCCCTACCGCGTGTCGAAGTGGGGTCTGAAGGGTATCACTGAGGGCATGGCATCCTCCCTGGTTCCTCATGGCATTGTAGTCAACGCGATTGCGCCCGGCAGTACGGCGACTCCTCTTCTTGGCGTCGAGAAGGGCGACAGCATCTCCGCTGAGGACAACAGGCTTGGCAGGTTCGCCATGCCCGAGGAGATCGCAGAGTTCGCCGTGATGTTGGCCAGCCCCATGGGCGACATGGTCGTTGGCGACACTTTGTACGTCTCCGGTGGCCGTGGGGTCTGTGATATCCGGTAGCGGCTTTGCGGGCGCTTCAAAGTATGAGATCGCCTTTACCGTAGAAGCAGCCTGGCTGCCTCGGAGGCTTGCGTCGAACCGTCTTCGAGGGAGACTAAGCATCGAAACAGCCTCTTTGCCAAACCTTCGGTTGCAATGAAACTTATGGTGCAACTTTTCGAGGTGACACCTCCGATTGCGGTGTTGTACCAGGTCCTGCCTCCGTTGTCAGAACATTGCCATTGAAATGCGGCCGCGTGCTCAGCGTCGATTGAGAACGAGGCCTCAATTCCTGCGCTCGTTGCGCAATCTTTCGGCTGCGTGGTGATCCTCTCTTTATTCGACAATAACGAGAGTTTGGCGTTTTGAGTCGCAGCTGTTGTTCCATCCTGGAAGGTGACAACGCACCTGTAGAGACGTTTCGCAAGTGCGGCACTGGCGGTGAACCGCAGCGTAGGCAGCTTTGAGGCGGCATTGCCAATCCCGGTGTCGTACCAGCCCTTCCCATCATTGTCGGAACATTGCCACTGGTACGAGATGGCACCTAGGGCTCGCACGGAGAAAGACGCTTCGGATCCTGTCGAGGCAGCCGTGTCTCGCGGTTGCCCGGTTATTTGGTTAGCGCTTAGTTTTAGTTGCGCAGTGTTTGAAGCCGAGCTAGTCCCATCAGGGAAGAATGCCAAGCATCTATAGCGGCGTTTTGACAATCCCGTACTTGCAGTGAACTCGATTCTCGCCTGCGTGGAAGTCTCACCTCCGATCCCCGTGTTGTACCATGATCTGCCCTCATTGTCGGAGCATTGCCACTGGAACGAAGTAGCCCGCTCTGCTTCGATGGCGAAGAACGCTGTTGACCCTGCGGCAGTTGTGCAGTCTTCGGGCTGGGAGCTGATGGCGTATCGGGCGACAAGGACGAGGCGTGCGGGCTCGCTTGCGAGGGTGCTGCTGTTCGGGAACGAGACTAGGCAGCGGTAGAGCCTCTTCGCGAGCTGGGCATTGGATGCAAACCTCAGGGTTTTCTGCCTGGAAGTTTCGCCGCCTATACCCGTGTTGAACCAACTTGAACCTCCGTTGTCGGAGCATTGCCATTGGAACGATGTCGCGCTTGGTGCCGTTACGGTGAATTCGGCTTGGGCTCCGTTGTATACTTCACAGTCCTTCGGCATGGTTGTTATGGCGTACGTGGTGTCATAGCTTGCTGTGAGGTCGTACTTGGCGCTCCATTTGCTGTTCGATTCTTTTGTGACGCTAGATGCCGCAGTAAGCTCAACCTTGGCGCCACCGGTCTTCCACTCCCTCTGATTCATCGCATAAGCAACAATCCCGTTCTGAATCCCCGAGATACTCGGCGGGAAGGACTGGTTATCTGCATTGATGGAAAAGCCCTCTTCCTTGGCATCCAGGTGCTGCTGAATGCGGTCGGCATATTTCTCGGCCCATTCATCGGCCTTGCCATTTCGCACAAAGTAATTGTTGGACAGGTCGGTTGAACGATAGACGTAGTCGGCCTTTTGATAGTTTGCCGTGTGGTCGGAGTGGGCGATTGCCATGAGCTCGTCGGTCAGGCCAAAGTACAGATGGCGCTGGTCCAGGTCTCCGTACCAGTTGTCGCTGGTGTCGTCCCAGGTTAGGTCCATCTGGCACCATTTGCCGTCGATCTTTACGGCGTTCCAGGTGTGGCCGTTGCCGGTGATGCGGCCGTTGGCGATGCCCGCTGCGTCAAGGAGCTTGGAGTAGATGCGCTGGTAGCTCTCGCAGGTGCCTTGGTGGCGGGTGAGGCCGCTCTCGGCGCTGCACCAGTTGAGGCTGTGGTCGTACTCCAGCTGGTCGAGCGTCCAGTCGTGGAGCCACAGCGCCATGTCGTATTCCGAGCCGTTTGTCTGTTGCCTGCACAGGTCAACGACGTCGTTGACGATCTTCGTGACGCTCGGGCGGGCGGCGTCGTTTACGGTCACCTCCGCCGTGGTGCGCAGGTAGTAGATCCCCTTGTCGTTTTGGGGGTCGTTTCTGTCGTTGTCCATAAAGTAGAAGTAGATGCGGTACGTGCCCGACGCCGTGAAGTCAAAGGTAAAGTCGTGGCCCGCGGTGCCCAGGCTGTAGTAGCTGGCCCATGCCGGGCGCGACGGGTCGCAGACGCTTTCCTGGCTGCCGCCATCCCAATAGGTGGGCACGTCCATGCGCGCCTTGGCCTGGGACGAGCCGTTGGCCTGGGTTACGTGGAAGGTCGTCGCGGTGCCCGCGGGGGCGTCGTTCCAGGAGACGGTGAAGGTGACGCCGTTTTGGGTTGCCGTTGCTGAGTGGGCGTAGGTGGTTTGTGACGTGGCGGAGATTGCGGCGGGCGTGGGGGTGGCTTGGGCGCGGAGGGATAGGGTGGGAGTGCCGGTTGCGGCAGTGGTGTCGGGCGTGGTGGGGGCGGTGTCAGCGCTTTCCGTGTTGGCTGCGCTGGTGCCGGTGGATGTTGCGGTGCCGTCCTCTGCGGTATCTGCTGCCGCATTTGTGTTGGCGCCGTCTTCGGCCTTGCCTGCGTCGCTGTTCGTGGCGTCGGCTTGCGCCTGCTGCCCGGCGGTTTCTTGAGGCTGAATCGCCTCCGCAATGGCTGCCATGGGCAACGTCGCGCCGACGATGGACGTGCACGCGATCGCGCAGAGCAGGTAGTAAAGGGGTCGTTTCATAGCGGAGCCTCTCGGTGAGCAGCCAATAGGGTCCGAAGGCAGCTCCAGGCCAGCACTCCGCACATATTTTCTTGGGGTTAATTTTACGGGAACACCAGTCAACATCAGCGAACTTTCTGGGGAATGTTGGGGAAGGGTACCGTCAAGATTCTTTTGCAAATTGATTTTGCTGTCCTCGACCCCGTCCTCTTCTAGCCCTCCGCCTTTCCCTTCAGTTCGTCCATCTCCTCCAGCTTCGACATATTCAGACACCTCCTCTTGCCCCACTCGCGCTCCGCCACGTACTTCAGCCTCGCCGTCACCAGCATGAGGGCCGAGCTGCCGTCCGGGAAGGTCCCGACGACCCTCGTCCTCCTCCTGATCTCGCGGTTGATACGCTCGATCCCGTTGTTCGTCCTGATCCGGCTCAGCACACTCGCTCCCTGAGCTTGAGATTGTCACAATATCAGGTTTTGGGGGAGGGTGAAGTTCGTCGTGAGAATCATATCAGGCCCGAGTCTGGTCTACGCCATGACGTATTACGACAGCTCGATTTCAGGCTGCCGTTTGACGAAAATTATTAGACCAATGTGCCCCGTTAAAGCGTTAGGGAGTACCATTGCCTCAGGCGTTCACTGTCTGGTGCATGACGTTAATATCTGTTCGCTGACCTTGCAATTTGGTTAACCGTTTACTGAGTGAGCATTTGCTCGTTTAGGTGTGGCCGTATTGCAGCGGTAGCGATTCACGGCAATCGATTATGTGCATATGGGCGATCCTCATGTTCTCGCAAAGCCCGTATTCTATTGCCACTCTCTGTAGGGCTGCGTCAAATAAAGTCGTCGCTGTGATGGCGTGAGACGTTTTACATGTCTGGGAGGTCGAAGCGCATGCATGGCAACTTACTTCACGAACTAAAATGGATTCTTTCGGATGTTAAGCCGAACTCTGCGAAATTCGATTCGGTTATTACTGATCTGGCTGATATCGTATTTACGTCTAAGGACTATGATGAGATCCTTTCCGAATTGGAAGATATCTATTTCCATGAAGGGAATGGGTCTAATTTCCGATTCGGTTTTGCCGGCTTTTACTTACTCTCGGTGATTTATAGACGAGCCTGCGATCGTCAAAAACTGCAGTCGCTTATTACGCATGGGGCTACTCGATTCGAAGATAACATCGATTTCAAGCTTGTATATCTTAGCTGCTATGAGTTTTGTAATCCTCTTGGTAAATCTCATGCCGAGTTGCTAGAAGATGCGAATACTCTTTGTTCTCAGTTCCCGGATAGGCCATCATGCCTGCACGTATATGCCCATATTGTTGCCTCACTTATGGAGAGCGGGGTAGAGGTAGATGCGGCTTATCTTGATGAGGCGATTGAGTTTGTCGACCGTGCAATTAGTTTGGATTCATCTTATCCAAAATACCGTGTTACAAGGGCTCGACTTAATGCGTTGAAGGGGGATTTGAATAAAGCATACATTGATTTTGACAAAGCCGTGTCTTTGCTGCATCCGACTTCCCCTGAATATCCAAAGCATCTCGCCGATATTGAAGCCGCTCGATTACGTGCAGACTTTCTGTCGTCGAATAAGAGAATTGCTGACCGTGCTTCTATAGAAATTGAAAACGTAAAAGCAAGTGTGTCAAGTAACGTTGAAATTGTTGGTCTATTTTCCGCCGTGCTTTCTGTGGTTTTTACCATGGCGTCTATTACTTCACAATCATTGCTGAAGTTTTTCGAGCTTGCGTTTCTTGCATGCTCTTTGTTTGGACTATTGATTATGGTATTTGCGGTGTTTTCCCTCATTTCGGGGCGGGACGAAAAGCTGTGTCGTCGCTTGATTATCTTTGGTATCGTTTTCGCCTTTATTCCGATTGCCTTGTATGGAGCCGTCCCTTTAATTGTTTCTTTAATGCCTGGTAAGTGAGCGGCGTGTGTAGGTAGAATCAATATATTCGACGGAGTAGTATTTCGGAGGTCGCGCAGTGGATTGCCGTGATTTTGATCCTCAGCTTTGTATTGTCCAGCTTACGGACTTTCATTTCAAAGAACTTCAGGGCAATTATCAAAAACGGGTAGACGATATCCTCGTGACTATTAAAAAGAGTATTAAGTCTGGGACCGTATTGCTGCTTGTTACTGGTGATGTTGCCCGAACTGGCAAGGAAAGCGAATATCAATCAGCGGCTATGTTCTTTGACTATCTGATTGAACAACTGAACCAACCTGAATACCAATTGAAAGTTTATATATTGCCGGGAAATCATGATTTGCATGGCCCGTGTAAGTCTATTGAGTACTTTTCTGGCGAGCAGTACGATCTGGATCTCGACTATATGGCATCATTTTATGAGTTTGCCAGCAAGTATAACAACGAATTTGTTTTAGGTCAGCCACAGCCAATTGTTTTTGAGGTTGAGGGGACACAAGTCTCGGTATCTGGTTTTAATAGCGCCCCCTTATCTACTCTTGATGGTGATGATAAAGGGTTTCACGTATTGAGAAACCCTGAGCGCGCTCTACTTGATAACACACCGGACACAGGCCTTCATATTTTTGCTTCGCATCATGGTCCAGAGTGGTTCCGCGATAATGAGCGTATTAGCCTGGAGAATATGCTTGCCAACTGCTTTGACTTTGCGTTTACGGGACATGAGCATATGGGACAAAGCCGCTGCGTAGGTGGTTTGTCAGGTGAGTCCTGTGTTGTCGTGCGAGGAGGAACCTATTCACTTTGCGATGATGACCAGAGCTCCTATAAAATGCTACTAATTCGCTTTGGAGAGTTTGGCAGCTATGAATTTGCGGAAAGGGTCTATGGCTGGGAAGCCTCTGCACAAATTCACACGCTTCTCGATGAGGCCCACTCTTATCGGCGTTATATAAAATCAAAATCGTACTTCAGACCGCGCTCAGATTTTGTGAACGAGCTTTTTGAAACTGAAGATAATTCAAGCGAATCATTTAAGGACTCATTTGTGTTTCCTTCTTTGAAAGAAGAGATCGCAACTGGCACAAAAGATGGTGAACTAAGAATTAATGACCAAAAGTTAATATCTGATATCCATTCTTTTATGGAGTTCCTGCTTGATGTTAAAACGCTTGAAATCCATAGTGATATTCGTGCGGGCAAGAGCTCTTTACTTAAAGCCATATACCGCGAGTCGTTGGCGATGGGCTATTCGCCTCTATTGTTGACTCCCGATTATTCAACTGGTTCCATTTCACGAACGCTGTCATCCATTATCAAGGATCAGTATGGTGATACTCGGGAAGCTGTTGAACTGTTTGGACGGATTCCTCGTGAAAAAGTTCTTTTGCTCGTTGATGACTTCGATTCTCTGAAGAGAAAAGCTAAAAAATCCGATGTCATTAAATCGATGCTCAAGACTGCCGGCAATATTGTTTTAATTACTGCTAATAGTTTTACGTTTGAGTTGGACGAAACAGTCGAGGTCGATTTTCGACATCTGCTTATCTGTCCTTGGACGAAAAATAAAAGAGATGAGTTAATTCAAAAGAGATGTAAGGGTACTGGGCTTTCCGATGCACAGGTAGATGAGCTTATTGCCATTGTTGATAAAGCTGTTGGCTCTCATTTTCAATTGTTTGATATGACTCCGCCCTTCATCAATCAATATATTGATTTTTACATTTATGATTCCGGTGCGTCTTTTATCAAGGGTGACTTGCCGTTTACGTCAATTATGAATTCAAACGTCAAAAGAAAGATATGTAATGTCATATCAGATGGCGAGAATCAGATGCTCGATATATTGGCGGATGCGGTTATTACCGTTTTGAAGAAACTGGCTCTTAAAATTCACTCTGATCGAACGACTGTTTTCTCGAGTATGACATTCTCTGAAGTGGCTGAAAACTACCTGAGTGAATACGGTATCCCTATAACTCCAAAAATAATCATGGATGCTTCTGTCCAGTCTGGCGTGCTCCTAGTTGAAGACAATGGCTTTAACTACTCTTTTGCCTCGAGAAGTCTGTATGCCTATTTTGTTGCTCAGGCAATTGATCTTGAGTTTGACGAGGACGTGGACAAGGGAGAATCCTATGTACTGCGCCTTTTGGATGAACTTGATTTTTCCATAAATGAAGAGATACTCGTTTTGCTTGAGGGAACTCGATTCATTCCCTGGCTAACCCAAAAACTAGTCGAAAAGGCATCGGATGCCGTGGATAGTTCAGATGTCATTTTTAATCAGGGAAAAACCTATAAAAGTTTGAGTGGGTTGGAAGGCATTAAGATTGCTCCGCCCTCTCAAGAAGGTGCGGGTGCCATTCGCAGCGTAACTGATGAGATAGAGAAAAGAAATTGTGAAGCCATTGAAAGGGTTAGTTATGCTGGCGTTTATGAATATGAGGTTCCTGAAACGAGGAGTGCCTTTCAGTCGGCAATTATTGCTTTGAAATATGTTGCTATTGCGGGACGTTGCCTTAATCGACAGCAGGTAAAACTAAAGGAGCCGCTTAAGGCGACTGTTAGAGAACAAATCTACTACGCAACTGGCGCTGCTCTCAATTTGCTTTTAGAAGCGGTTGATGATTCCTATGACGAAATGGTCGAAGATGTTGTTGGCCAGCTAGATTCTCCGGAAGAGGCTAGGCCAAAAATTAGAAAGTTATTATCTATGGTAGCGCTGTCGGGTTGTATCGGACAGCTGGACACGGTAGCGTCTAATGCCTGTGGACCTCTTAGTGTTCTGGGTTTCTCCAAGATTATTGACGAAAGCGATTTTTACTCGCTATTTATGCTCGCGCTATATCTGCGGTCGAACTCCGAGAAGGAGTTTTGCAACGTAGCAAAGAAATCCATTAAGACTGCGCGGGAGCATGTCGCGTGGCCTTTTATTGTGGCGATTACGGTTTTGTCTGCTGGATATATTGTCGAGCATCCTCATATGAGCAAATCTGCACGTCAATCTCTTGTTGATACTGTGTTCAATGGTAATCAGAAAGCAAAGGCGAAATTCCTGAAGTCTGCTCAGGCTTAGATAGTGATGATATGGCTTTGCGTTTGCTTGCCAGTTTACCGAAAGCGGTGATTCCATGTTCAAGGCCAAGTTTTTCTGCTCTGCTATAGGTAATCAGGTTAATGAAGATTACGTTGCAGTTGGGTCGACATATGCTGTGCTACTCGATGGAGCCTCTGGCATCACCGGCACGCGTGTGCTGCCGCATCATTCTGGTTCGGACGCTCAGTGGTTCAGTCATTTTGTTGGCGTCCGCATTTGTGAGTATTTAGACATGTCTCGTGGAATTGTCGATTCCATACGCCTCGCGGTGGAAGATTCGTGTGACTTTATCGGCAAACACGGTTTGACGGACAACGAGGAACTGTTTCCCTCCTCCACGTTGGTGGTGGTCTCTGTTTCAGGCGATTTGGTCGATATTGTCTCCCTAGGTGACTCTCCAGCGTTCATCGGTTTTAAAGACGGCTCGCTCGTGACTATGTCTGATGAGCGGATTGCGGAGCTCGACCAAACAGCAGTGGACGTGATGGTCGATCGCTCGCGTGGCAGAGCAATGACTGGGGTGCAGAAGCGTGCTGCCGTCAACGATATATTGCTTGCGAACCGTCAGCTCAAGAATAAGCCCGATGGCTATTGGATTCTTGATCCGTCTGGGGTTGCCTTGGAGCATCTCAATGTGATGCAGTATCCTGTCGAGGATGTTGATTATGTTTGCGCTATGTCCGACGGGCTGGAGCGCGCATTTGATCTGTTTGGGTTGGCCGATCCTGCGGCGTTTCTCGCTACGGCGACTCGCGAGTCGTTTGATGAGCTCCTTGTACGTCTGCGCGCTGAAGAAAACCTGGACCCAGACTTTGATCATTATCCACGGCTTAAGCTGCACGATGACGCATCGTGCTTTATATTGCGGCTGTAGGGGATGAGGCTGGCCGCATTTGACTGGCAATTTAGAAGTAATTACTTCTGGTGTATACGTACAAATTAGCAACGAAATGGCTAGAACTGGCCAACCAAGATACGGCAATCAACCTCGGTTGGCCACATAACTAGTTGACTAATTTATGAAAGGAGTTTATTCAAAATCAACTTCAACCTGGCTCTCCTCATAAATATTAAGCTCGTTTTCGACTCTAATGCGGTTGACCTGCCAGCCCAGTGCGTTGCACTGCTGAATGAAAGAGTCGATGCGATTGACTCCGTCGAGCTCGCGAACGGTGATTACGACGGCAAACCTTTGCGGTTCATGGGACCCATCTTGATATCGTGAGGTCTTGCGTATCTTCAAACCCCAGAGAGGGTTTTCATAAGCCTTTTTTGGCCTGCTTCGATTGGTTAGGGAGTCAGATATTGACTTCGTATTGTCCCACTTCTGAAGGCTCTTTCTGGCAGTTTCTTCGTCAGTGTAGTCTTCTTTCTCTCCCTGCGTGTTTGCTTTGAGGGAACTGAGCTTGCCTTTGTTCAACCTTCCAAAATGTAAATCAAGCTCCGTGCAGGTATAGTCAACGCCTTGATCGCGATTGCATTTTGGAAAGTAACAAAGGGTTGCCCGTGCGACAGAAGGATGAGTGTTTCTGACGGCTGGAATCGGTATCTTGTAGTTGTATGTTTCGTAATCGGTGACGGTTCCCGTAATGAGGAACTTAATTTCATCGTTTCTGCTTTTAATTACATCGTTAATATGAATCGGCACTACTCCATAGCCAAGAGAGTTCATATCCGAAGGCTGATTCCAAGATTTTGACGAATCGATCAAGAGTGCCTTCGCTGACTCGCAGCTAAGGTGCATTTTGTAGATGAGATAAGCTGCTTTTCTTGCGACAAGGGGCGCTGCGAGGGATGTGCCCATTTCCTTTTTTGGTCTGTCGCTCCCATAGCAGTTGAGCGGTTCGTCTATATCTCCACCATAGTATGAAACATCGGGCTTATGCTGAAAATGGAGCACAGGACCTCTCCGAGTATATGAAGCGGGAGTTTTATCACGCCTTACCGAGTTGACTACGAGAGCGTTGACGGAGTCCGCTGGAGACCCTATTCGATCTGTTGAGCCATCGTGATTGTTTGTGCCGGCAACGACAAACAGAACATCATATTCTGCCTGCAATTTATCCAGTAGGGCGGCTTCGGGTGATATTGAATTGTGGTCGATGGATTCATCAGATCCAAGAGACAGATTCCAAACCTTGATGCCTGGGTTTTCACTCAAAATTTTACGCAGCATCGTCATAATGGTGAATGAGCTGTAGTTTCCGCCAGTTGCTACTCCAAAATGCTTGACCCTAAAATTGCCGCATCCGTCTTCCAGCCATGGGTTGCATCTCGGTCCATCGATAATTAGTGAATCGACAGATGTCCCATGAGAGGTGTCGGAAGGTCTTATTTCAACATCCTCCGGGAGCATCGACTTGTATTCAACCCAATTGTGGAAGTAAGGCAAACTTTTTTGTTCGTACGCAGTATCGATAACACCGATCACGGGTTCGGTTGAAGGAAATAGCGGTAGATTGCTTTCCCGCATTACCGTTTCAGAGCTGGCCCGTATTGGGGTATAGGAGGATAAATCGTTTATGCTCATTGCTACAAGGTATGGAGCCTTGCTTGTTAGCTCGTAGTATTGCTCTTCTGAAAGTTGTACGGTGTTATCGAGGATATCGGCTGCGGCAACGTTGAGATCGAGTTTTTGCAGCAGTGTTTTGATATCAACTTCTGTTCGGTAAAGAGTTACTAACGAGTTCGTTGGAGCCGTCGACGTTGTCTTGGTATGAACGGTGGGTGCATCGCTAATATATATTTTCTCGACATAGTGGCAGTCTCGTATTAGCTGAGAAAAGGCGCTTTTACTGATAATGGTCGAGTAGTCTCGTTTCCATTTTTTTGATTCAACTGAATCCTTTTCATCCCAAAGACTGCTCAATTTGTTCTTGTCTATGGATCCTGAGAAGTGGTTATCCACAATGCGGGCAGCTTCCCTCAGCTCATTTATCGTTGAAATTATAGTCTCTTTAGGCACGTAATGAGTCATTACGTGCCTTGCGCGGGGAGTATCGATATCTAGATAGCGAGCGCCCCTAATGGTTGCCTCGGGTTCTTGGCCTATCCCGCCCTTGAGGAGACGTCGGACTCTGTTGCTCTTTGCGACGATCTGCCTGTATTCGATTGATACAAGTATGCTCTTAATTAAAAATTCGCCACTCCATTCTTCAAGGAGCGTTTCTAGAGATGTGCCTAGCCGTTTGATTTTCGTAGAAGTGACCTTAGCTTTTGCGGGAAGCGACGGAGCTCCCGGCCCAGACGCGCCCTTTGTTTCGAAGGCACCTGAGAGACGAAGCAAATCATTCATGATTATCCTTTCAGGTTTCTGGCGATGGTGCTCCTGGATATTCCTGTCAATGCTTCAATTTCCCGAAGCGTAAACCCCTGTTTTCTTAGAACTTCAATGTCGACCTTATCCATGTCGTTTAGTTGGAGATACAGCCTGGTTAGATAGTCGGTCTCGACGGTTGGATCGGAAAAGGCGATTGAGGTTTTTATGATGTTCTTCAATTCTCCGGGATTGGGAATTGAGATACAGGTATCAAATATTTTTTTCAAAGTCCGAGAATCATATTTTATGAAGTCGTAGCGTTTGCTTTGTGACTTAATGATCAGCAGGGCTATTTCTGCCAAGTCCTCATGGCTGTATTTGTCAAAGTTAATTTGTGCGTCAAATCGGCGCAAGAGTGCCTTGTCAAGCTTGTCGTGAAGATTCGTTGTTGCAATTATGTTTGCGCAACCGTCAAGCCCATCGAGCTCTTTAAGAAGAGAACTTGTCGCTCGTCCCATTTCACGAACATCGTTTTGCCCAATCCTATCGAGAGCGAGCGCATCGATTTCGTCAAATAGAAACAGAGATTCCGAGCCGGTGTCTTTGATCTCGCTAAAGACCCTGTTGATGTTCTTGGACGTTTCGCCCAATTTGCTATCGATAATGAGATTGAAGTCAACAGAAAAAAGCTTCTTTCCCAGTATTCTTGCGATCTGTTTGACTGTTTCGGTTTTACCGGTTCCAGGGGCGCCGTAGAAAAGGACGGTATTGATTCCCATGTTTCTGTTTAGGGCGTTTATCAGTCCATGTATTTCTTGGGAGATGCATTCGGGAAGGGGTAGAGGATCGTTGTTTATAACGACCTGCTGTAGGTACTCATAAGGCTGCTCAAGCGTTTGAGGTATAAATGTCCTCGTCTGAGCGAGAAGACTCATTATATAGCCCGCGAGATCTCCATAGCCGGTATCTTCGAATTCCTTGGCGATACGCGAGGCGGTTTCATTGAAAGCGACTTCGTTGTCCTCTGAATGGAAGCGGATTAAATCAATTATATCGGCACGTTTCATGGCCTCTCCTTTCTAGGAGAATTATAACATGAGACAGAATGAGACAAACGTATAAAATATTGAATTGACTTTGAGAACCTCATACGTTATGGTACAGATGTTCGTAGCGATTCGTTGAAAGGAGGGAAGTATGCCTGTCCATCACGGCGGTAAAGTCGGTGCGGCTGCCAAAAAGCTTGCAAGCTCCAGCTCTAGCTCAAAGCAGAAGTCTTTGGCAGCAAAGACTTTGGTCAAGCACCAAATCGCGAAGCATCGCTAAGCAATGCGATATCTCTTCGAAGGAGGTGAAGGAATGTACGTGACAATTACTATCCCCAAATACCGCGTTACCAAGACCGGACGTCTGGTAAAGGTGGGGAGTACTACCAAAAAGGTTCACGTGAAGAACCGTTAGTGGTCAGGCCCTAGAGGCTGACTAAGGCCTGACAAATAAATGACTGCGACCAGTCACTTTTATCTTAAGGGGTATTCGGGCTTCTTTCAAGCTCGGGTACCCCTTAGGTGTTTCTCGCTTGTGTGCTTGTGTGCACACCTGTCCTTTATAACGATAGGCCTCTCATGAGTAATAATAAACACGTTGAAGAACGAGTGGGTGAGGGCTTGTGGGGCAGAAGTGAGTAATCGCCCTCATCGACAACGTCAATATTGCGCTTAAGAACCGTCCACTCGCATCTAGAAAATTGTTTTTCGGCACCGCGATATTCTCATCGGCATCGCCCGCTGGTGCGTTCCGGCTGTCCATGCGGCCGAGACCAAGGAGGTACAGCATGGCGAGAAGGATATGAGCCAAGATGCCACTCAGATTCTGTGCGTCCGGCCCGTCGCAGAACACGATAGCCCGCGCGGCGCCAGGGAGGTGCTCAACAAAACCGCAGGTCACGATAGTTTTAAACAGCGGTTAGGTCGACCGATCTCAGGTTTTCACCAAACTTTTGGAAACGCCGAACGGAAGTATGCGGCAAATTTCGGTACCCTCGAGCACACCGCTTTTTTCATGAAAAGAAACCGCTGGTAGAAGCGTTGCCGCTTTCCAGTGTGGTCGGCATGTCTAGTATTTGCAGCATACTTCTGGTTTGAGCGGCTCTCGCAGTAGGTTTTCATGGTTCGGATGGGCTTTGGTTACACGACTTTTCCCGCAGTGACGTAATTGATGCAGGTCTCCTATCTCTTGCCGTAATATAATTACGGCAAGAGATAGGAGACTCTCATGCTTAAGCGTTTTACTGTTGATGGCTATAGGAATTTTTCGACTCGGGTTTTATTTAATTTTGCTGCTTCTCGTGATTACCAGTTTGCAGAAAATAACGTTAAAAACGGAACCGTGAAAACCGCACTTTTGATCGGCAGAAATGCGTCTGGTAAATCGAATTTCGGTTCAGCTTTATTCGACATTACACTCGGCTTTCCAGAGGCATTCGATTATTCTGACCAGGATGATCGTCTGTTTTTGAATGCTGATTGTGGGCGAGGCACGGCACAGTTCACTTATGTCTTTGAATTTGACGGTCGCGAAATCAATTACAGCTATGAGAAGACTTCTCCGACTACTTGGCTTCATGAGAGCCTATCGATTGATGAGAGTCTCATTTTCGATTTCAATAACGCACGCGGCGTTTTCGAAGAGAACCATCTTGAACGAATTGGTGCTGCTGGGATCAATTTTGAATTCTCCGATACTTCGTTGAGCCTTCTTTCATATATAACGAGCAGTCTTCCAACTAATGTTTTAGGCGTCTTGGCGGAGTTGCGACGATTTGTCTCGCGCATGAGGCTGATTCGCATGGACTTTTTTCGATTAAAAGGGTTTGAAACAAGAAGGGTGATCGACAAGATCATACGCGAGAACAAAGTTGCGGAATTCGAGTCATTTATTCGCAATTTTGGAGTCGATGAGTCTCTGATCGTTATTAAAGAGTCCGACGGCTCGCCTGTTCTGTATTTCAATCACCCTATTCGATGCATCCCGTTTGTCGAGGCATGTTCTAGCGGTACAAGAACCCTGGTTAAGTTGTTCTCTGAGCTTGAGCTTAACGAGTCGGCCAGTTTTTTGTTCATAGATGAGTTTGACGCTTTTTGTCACTTTGAGATGGCAGAGAGCCTTTTGAAGTTCTTTGCTTCAAAGGCATCGTGTCAGATTCTGTGCTCGACCCACAATACCTCGCTTGTTAAGAATGGCGTAATGAGGCCTGACTGCGTTTATCAAATCTCTGCAAAAGGGGGCATTCGAACTTTGGCCGATTCCACCGATCGCGAGTTGAGGCTTGGCAACAACATTGAGAAGCTCCTCCGTGCCGGAGAGTTTGACTAGTCATGAACAATGCGTCCGTAAAGAACGTCCTGCTCATTGTCGAAGGTGCTAAACGCGAGCCGCAGCTGATGGAGCGCATGTTTGATTCTTTTAGCCTCGCAGATGATCATCAAATTGTTCATGTCGAGATTAATGTTCATGACTTTCTAGACAAGCTCTTTCAAGAATACGGTTGCGATTTTGAGGCCGTTGATCTTAGGTCCTTTGTTGCCGAGCTTCTTCCGGATAAAGATGATGCGACAGAGCTTCTCGAATCCAGTTTTACTGACACCTTGCTCATATTTGACTTAGATCCTCAGGACAATCGGCACGATTTTAAGCGGCTTGAGCTAATGCAAGACTATTACTGCGATAGTACTGATATGGGTCAACTATATCTAAGCTATCCATCGGTTGAAGCATATCGTGATTTTGATCCCCTGAAGTATCGCTCTCTGGATGACGCCCTTGTTCCTTCAAATGTGATTTTTGGTCAGCGATCTTATAAGGACTGGGTTGCCAGGAGGGGAGATTCGCTTGCGGATATTGGGCGTATTGATGGTTTTACATTTGCTTGCATTATTGCCGTCCATGCCCTGAGGTCGCTTTGGTTAACTAATGAGCAGGTGATGCCAATTGCAAATGAGCCTCTGGCTGACTTAGCTGCGACCGTGGCGGGAATCAATCATTCTGAACTTCTGCTCAATGAGATTGATCGTCTGAACAATGATTCATTTTGCGCATGCTGCACCTGCCTTTTCTTTATTGCAAATTGGCCTAAGAGGCTTAACGACGTTTGGAACAAAGCGATTAAGAGGGGTTTGGGTATTCGATTGGTTTAAAGAGGGTCGTACCGTGCGTTGGGAGCCCGTCGACGAGGTTCGTAACGTGCGCATTGTTGGCGATGTCTCGTCGGTCGAGGTGTTTGTGAACGATGGTGCGCTTGTGTTCTCGACGCGCATCTATCCCGAGGCCTATGGCGTGACCGTTGACGCTTCGGGTGCGAGTGTGACCTATCACACGCTCGATATCTAGGCGATTCGTTGCCTATCGGAGCTATACTGCAGCCGTTGCCCACGATGCGGGGAACACCCGCATCGTGGGTTTTTGCTTATGAAGGGACGGTGCCGCGTGGACGTACAGCAGCTAGAAGAGGCCTGGGCTTTGAGGGCCGGCGCGCGTGAGGCGCGATTGGTTGCGGCCTCGCATGTGCCGGCGGCGCTGTCTCTGTTGGGGGTTGTACGTCCCGGCGATCGCCTGGTTGTGTTTGCCGATGACTTTGCCGATGCGTTTGCGCGCGGCTTTGATGGATGCGGCGTGGCTATGGTGGGGGAGCCGTCGGTTGCGGCGTTTACTGCTGCGTCCGAGGGCTTTGATGCTTCGTTTGAGGTCGAGGGGCCGCACCTGTGGTGGTTCGTCAACTCTATTGGCGGGTTTGGATTGCGCGTGCCCGATCTGCGCGCGTTAGGACGTGCCGCGCGTGAGGCTCATGCGCTGCTCGTGGTGGATAGCACCGTGGCTGGTGTCTTTGGGTGCGATCCGTTGCGCTTGGGTGCCGTGCTGTCGCTCGAGGCACTTGACCGCGTGTGTGCCGGTGAGGCTCCGCACAAGTTGGTTGCCATATCGGTCGCGCGCTCGCAGCTCAAACGCCATCGCGCGGATGCCGCCGCCGAGTGCGCGCATGCTCTGCTTGAGGGCTGTGGTTTGGTCAAACTTGATTTGCCTGCTGATGAGGCCGGTGTGCTGGAGCGCGGGTTGGACTCGCTCGATGCCCGCATGCAGGCACATTTCGACCGCGCACGTGCGCTGGCCGAGTACTTGGCTGCCAATGAGATGGTGCACGCCGTGCGCTATCCCGGACTGAGCTCGCATCCCGACCATGCGGTTGCAACTGGAATCCTCGAGCACGGCTTTGGTCCGGCAGTTGAGTTTGACCTTATCGAGCGCAGTGCGGGTGATTTGTTCGATGCTTTGCCTGAGGAGTTCCGCACATCGCCCGCCGGCGGCGCAACGACGCGCCTTTCGGCTCCACGCGGCAAGCAGGGGAGCACCATCCGCCTCTTCGCCGGCACCGACAACCCCCTGATCGTGGCCGCCACCCTAGACAACGCCCTCCGCAAGTAGCTAATCGGGGTCTGTGCCACGAAAACGGCCTATTTACTACGTTTAAGCCGTAGGGGTCGACCATACCCGCCTATTTTGAAAATCGCCAAGCTGTCTACCAGCGGTTTTATTATGTCCGGTATGGTCGAGGGTATTCAACTAAACGTAGTAGATGGGCCCATTTTGTGGCGCGAGCCTCAATCCGAGGGCGCGCTGGACAACAATTCAGTCCCAAAAGGACTATCCTGCGTTGATGCTGGCGATGAGGTCGTTTGCTTTGTTGGCGATGACGTTGTTGATGTCGGCCTGCAGCTCCTCGTAGGCCGCTATGGCTCGCTCGCCGGCGGGGGTGAGCGATGATCCGCGGGCTCCGTCGCGCTCGATGAGCTTGCAGCCCAGCTGGCCTTCGGCTTCGTTCACAATGCGCCATGCCTTGGAATATGCCATGCCCATGCTCTTGGCGGCACGGTTCAGCGAGTGCTCGCGGGCGATACCTTGCAGCAGCAAGACGCAGCCGTGGCCGAAGACGCCCGGCAAATCCTTGTCGCACGCTTGAATGACCAACTTTGCCGTCGTCTTGTACTTCATATGCTTCACGTCTCCCCGCTAAAGTGTTTGCTGGGCAAACGCAAAGCCTGCGTCAAACCCTCGTGTGCTCTTCTTAAATCATGCATTGTAGCAGTCAAAGTGCGTTAAGATACTTCCCCAGTATTGGGCGCCCAAGGTTGGGCTGGGTCCTACGAGGCCTGCAGCCGACCGGTCGCATGGAAAAAGGAGAAACATGGCTACGTTCTTTCCCGGTGAGTCCCACACGTTTTCGGAGTATCTGCTGGTCCCTGGTTACTCGTCCTCGCAGTGCATTCCCAACAACGTCTCTCTTAAGACGCCGCTAACCCGCTTTAAGCGCGGTGAGAAGCCGGCAATCACCCTGAACATCCCCATGGTTTCCGCCATCATGCAGTCCGTCTCGGGCGTCGACATGGGTGTCGCGCTCGCTACCGAGGGTGGCCTGTCCTTCATTTACGGTTCCCAGAGCGCCGAGTCCGAGGCCGCTATGGTCAAGGCCGTCAAGGATCACAAGGCTGGCTTCGTTCAGTCCGATTCCACGCTGACCCCCGACATGACCATGGAGCAGGTCATCGAGCTCAAGGAGAAGACCGGTCATTCCACCATGCCGGTCACCGACGACGGCACTCCCAAGGGTAAGCTCCTGGGCATCGTCACCAGCCGTGACTATCGTCCCAGTCGCGATGACCACCAGACGAAGGTCTCCGAGTTCATGACCCCGCGTGAGCAGCTCATCGTGGGCGACAAGAACATCAGCCTCAAGGTTGCCAACGACGTCATCTGGGACAACAAGCTCAACGCGCTGCCCATCGTCGACGACTACGATCACCTGATGGGCATCGTCTTCCGCAAGGACTACGACAGCCACAAGACCAACCCCAACGAGCTGCTCGATAACGACAAGCGCTACATGGTCGGCGCTGGTATCAACACCCGCGACTATGCCGAGCGCGTGCCGCTGCTCATCGAGGCCGGTGCCGATGTCCTGTGCATCGACTCTTCCGAGGGCTTCAGCGAGTGGCAGAAGCGCACCATCGAGTGGATCCGCGCCAACTACGGCGAGGACGTCAAGGTCGGTGCCGGTAACGTCGTCGACGCCGAGGGCTTCCGCTTTTTGGCCGACTGCGGTGCCGACTTCATCAAGGTCGGTATCGGCGGTGGCTCCATCTGCATCACCCGTGAGACCAAGGGTATCGGCCGTGGCCAGGCCACCGCGCTGATCGACGTCTGCCGCGCTCGCGACGAGTATTACGAGGAGACCGGCGTCTACGTGCCCGTGTGCTCCGACGGCGGTATCGTCTACGACTACCACATGACGCTCGCCCTTGCCATGGGTGCCGACTTTATGATGCTGGGCCGTTACTTCGCTCGCTTCGACGAGAGCCCGACCGAGCGCGTCAATGTGAACGGTCAGTACATGAAGGAGTACTGGGGCGAGGGTTCTGCGCGTGCCCGCAACTGGCAGCGCTACGACCTGGGTGGCGCCGCGAAACTCAGCTTCGTCGAGGGCGTCGACTCCTACGTTCCCTACGCCGGCTCCCTCAAGGACGGCGTGGGCGGCACGCTCTACAAGGTCAAGTCCACGATGTGCAACTGCGGTGCCCTCTCGATTCCCGAGCTCCAGGAAAAGGCACGCCTAACGCTGGTCAGCTCCACCTCGATCGTCGAAGGCGGCGCCCACGACGTTGTCGTGAAAGACTCTCAGCAGTCTGTGTCTTATCGATAGGATAAGAGCTGCACATAAAGGTTGAGTATCAACCACGTTATTTAGATAAAGCGAGATGCCAGCAAGTTGCAGGCATCTCGCTTGTCGTATTTGCTATTATCAGTCGAGTCAACCTTAGGGTCGGGCGGCTTAGCTTTGTTCTCTACAAGTTCCGCACGCAAAGAAGAGCACTAAATGTGCTCTTCGTCTTGCGCAGGACTGTCCGCAGTAGCGAATAAAGCTAAGCCGACCGACCCCAGCTAAGATTAAAGGAGCTGATATGTGCGATTGCACAGATCATAAGGACGAAATTCCTGCCTACGACGCGCAGGCCATTGAGTCCAAGTGGATGAAGGCCTGGGAGGATTCCAACCTCTTTGCCGTCGACACCGACGACAGCAAGCCTAAAAAGTATGTGCTCGAGATGTTCCCGTATCCGTCGGGCGACCTGCACATGGGCCACGCGCGCAACTATACCATCGGCGATGCCATGGCCCGTCAGGCCCGCATGCGCGGCTTTGACGTGTTGCATCCCATTGGCTTTGACGCCTTTGGCCTGCCTGCCGAGAACGCCGCCATCAAGCACAACACGCAGGCTGCCGCCTGGACGTATAAGAACATGGACCAGGCGCTCACCACGATGAAGCGCATGGGCTTCTCCTACGATCTGGATCGCATGGTCAAGACCTGCAGCCCCGACTACTACCGCTGGGGTCAGTGGATCTTTGAGAAGATGTGGGAAAAGGGCCTGGTCTACCGCAAGAAGAATCCGGTCAACTGGTGCCCCACCTGCAAGACCGTTCTGGCCAACGAGCAGGTCACCGAGGGTAAGTGCTGGCGCTGCGGCACCGAGCCCGAGAAACGCGACCTTGAGCAGTGGTACTACAAGATTACCGAGTACTCTCAGGAACTGCTCGACGACCTGGAGAAGCTCCCCGGCTGGCCCGAGCGCGTCAAGCAGATGCAGGCCAACTGGATCGGCCGCTCCGAGGGCGCCGAGGTCGACTTTACCCTGTGCGACCAGGATGGCGAGCCCATCGAGGGCGACGAGGGCAAGATTACCGTCTTCACCACGCGCGCCGATACGCTCTTTGGCGTCTCCTTCTTTGTCCTGGCTCCCGAGTACGCTCGTCTGTACGAGCTCGTCGAGGGCACGGAGTACGAGGAGGCCGTCACCAAGATCGTCGAGGACTCCAAGCATATCTCTGCCGTCGAGCGTGCCCAGGGCACCCTCGAGAAGCACGGTGCCTTTACCGGCCGCTACGTGGTGAACCCTGTGAACGGCGAGAAGGTCCCCGTGTGGGTTGCCGATTATGTCGTCGCCGACTACGGCACCGGCGCCGTCATGGCCGTTCCCTGCGGCGACCAGCGCGACTTTGAGTTTGCCCGCAAGTACGACCTGCCGATCGTGCCGATCATCCTGGACGATGACGATCGCGCTGCCGTCGAGGCCAGCGGCGAGACCATCGATACCTTCCATGCCGAGACCGTCGACTGGGATTGCGCCCACGCTGCCGAGGGCACGCTCGTTCAGTCCGGCAAGTACACCGGTATGCGCGGCGGCAAGCACTCCGAGGGCGAGGCTGCGATCGTGGCCGACCTCGAGGCCATGGGCTGCGGCCGTCGTAAGGTCGAGTTCCGTCTGCGCGACTGGCTCATCAGCCGCCAGCGCTATTGGGGCAACCCCATCCCGGCCATCCACTGCAAGCACTGCGGCATCGTGCCCGTGCCCGAGGATCAGCTGCCGGTGACGCTGCCCGAGAACCTGGACCTGGGCGCCGGCGAGACCCTCGCCGAGTGCAAGGAGTTCTACGAGACCACCTGTCCGGTCTGCGGCCGCCCGGCCAAGCGCGAGACCGATACCATGGACACCTTTACCTGCTCCAGCTGGTACTACCTGCGCTATACCGACCCGCACAACACCGAGCTGCCCTTCTCCCGCGAGGCCGCCGACCGCTGGATGCCCGTCGATAACTACATCGGCGGCATCGAGCATGCCATTCTGCACCTGCTCTACAGCCGTTTCTTTACCAAGGCACTGCGCGACCTGGGTCTGCTGAGCGTGGACGAGCCCTTCACCAACCTGCTGTGCCAGGGCATGGTCAAGGACGAGAACGGCGACACCATGTCCAAGTCCAAGGGCAATGTCGTGCCCCCGAGCTCGGTCATTGAGCCCTACGGCGCCGACACCATGCGTCTGGCGATCCTGTTTATCGCCCCGCCCGAGAAGGACTTCGACTGGGATCCCAAGGCCGTCGAGGGCGCCAACCGCTTCATCAAGCGCGCCTGGCGTATCGTTTGGCAGCTCGTCCGGTCCGGCGACGCCAACGTGGCCTTCGACAAGTCCGCGCTCGACGAGGTCGCGATGAAGCTCTATCGCGAGCGTCACCGCACCATCGCCAAGTGCACCGAGGACTTCGATCGTGGCCAGTTCAACACCGCCATCTCGGCCGTCATGGAGCTCGTCAACGCGGCGAGCGCCTACCTCAACGCCACCGAGGATGCCGCCCGCGACAAGGCGCTGTGCTACGGCGTGGCTAAGGATATCGTGAGCGTCCTTGCCCCCATCTGCCCGTTCTGGGCCGACGAACTGTGGCACGAGGCCCTCGGCTGCGAGGGCAACGCCTACACCGCCGCCTGGCCCGAGTTCGACCTGGCCGAGTCCATTGAGGATACGGTGCAGATCGTCGTCCAGGTGCTCGGCAAGGTCCGTGGCCGCATCGACGTCGCCCGCGACGCCTCCAACGAGGAGATGCAAGCTGCCGCTGAGGAAGCCGTTGCCAAGTGGCTTGAGGGCAAGACGGTCGTCAAGGCCATCTGCGTGCCCGGCAAGCTGGTCAACCTGGTGGTCAAGTAAGCGCTGCGCGTAAAGCTGACATGCAATAAACGAGGGACGGTCCGGTTGGGTCGTCCCTCGTTTTGTGTTGTCTGCCCTGCTTAGTCAGTGCGTCGCACCGTCTTCTACGGGATGTGTACCAGGTCCCTAAAGTAAACGTTGCCCGTTGCCTCTTCGAACATCCAAATGTTGAGGTAGATGTCGTTGAGGTCGTTGTTCACATCAAAGTCCGGGTCGTCGAAGGTGCCTACAAAGGCGAGCATGGCGCACGTTTCCTCGCCCGCTGCGACCTGCTGGCGCATGCGCACATCGCGGACCACGCCGTTGACGTAGGCATAGGAGTCCACATCGCCAAACATCATGTCGACATCGGTATTGTTGGTCACCGTAAAGACGAGCGCCGCGTCTCCGTAGCCGTCGGTGTCCTTGCCCACGCAGGTAACATGGACGTTTTCGTCTGCCTCAAGGTCGATGGGGAACTGTTCTTGGGGGTCGGGACCCAGACCCTGGGGATCGACGGTGTCTTCGTTTATTTTGTCGAAGCTCTCCGATAGCGTCGTTTTCTCGATGGCTTTTGTGCTGCCGAGATCCGGCTCGCATGTTCCGGTTTTGCCATTCGTGTTGCCGCAGCCCAAGAGGGCCAACGAGCACGTTGCGATGACGAGTGCAGTCATGCAGGGGGTTCCTAGGCGTTTCATGTGTGCCTCCTTGCCGTAGAGGATTTGGAAAGGTTCGTCGTTGCGCGACTTGCTGGCCGGCTTGTTACAGAATGTCCCTTAGCGTAAGTCTGGTCGATAGGGGCTCGGGGAGGAATGCCCTTGGGGTTCGAACGGGCCTGTGGATTGGGACGCATGGCCCGTTTTGGGGCTGTTGAGGGTGCGCCGCATGGGGTTCCTCGACCAATTGTCCTATTCTTGTGGAGAAGCTGTGCGCACGCTGACCTGCAGATTCGTACGGTGCTTGCACGTTTCCGCAGCTATTGGTATAGTTTGCTTGCAAATGAAGTTGTAATTGAAAGAAGTGGGGTTTCGGCCCCGCTTCTTTTTTGTATGGATGGAGGTGCCGCAATGGTCAAGACTAAGACCGAGCAGGCGATCATCGACGCGCTCGAGGCCGTTGCTCCCCAGCACGATGTCGACATCGTTGACGTCGAGCTCGTGGGTGCCACCAAGGCCCCCTGCGTGCGCGTGCGTATCGAGGGTGCCGAGGGCCAGAGCCTGTCGCTCAATGACGTCACGGCCAACACCAAGTGGGTCGGCGACGTGATTGAGGAGCTCGATCCCATCTCTTCGAGCTATACGCTCGAGGTGTCGAGCCCGGGTATGGCGCGTCCGCTGCGCCGCCCGTGCGACTTTGCCCGCTTTGTGGGCGAGAACTGTGAGCTCACCTCCACCGCCACCGAGGGCCGTCGCAAGTACGCCGGCAAGATTGCCGCTGCAACCGAGACCGACGTGACCCTCGAGCTCGAGGGCGGCGAGTCCGTTACCCTCGATTTCTCTGATGTTAAAAAGTGCAAGTTGAAGCCCACCTATGACTTCAAGCCCGCGAAGGAAGGAAAGTAAGATGGCAGCATCCGACATGATGTCCGCCCTGATGGAGCTTTGCCAGGAGAAGCACATCGACCAGCTCTACCTGATCGACCGCCTGGAGCAGTCGCTCGCCAAGAGCTATGCCGAGATTCTGCATCTTGAGTGGGGCGCCAAGGTGACCATCGACCGCACCACCGGCAAGATCTACGTCTACCGCCTGGAGCCGATTGACGATTCCATGGACGAGGAGGGCAACTTCACCGAGTTCGAGGAGATCGACGTCACCCCCAAGAACACGAGCCGCATCGCCGCCCAGCACGCCAAGGCCGAGATCAACGCCATCGTGCGCAACTCCGCCCGCGAGCAGATCTACGAGGAGTTCTCCGGCCGCATCGGTGACCTCATCAGCGGCACCGTGCTGCAGTCCACGCCCGACTTCACGATCGTCAAGATCCGCGAGGGCGTCGAGGCCGAGCTGCCGCACTTCGATCAGCGCCGTTACGAGAACGAGCGCAACGAGCGTCCGATGGGCGAGCGCTACCTGCACAACCAGCATATAAAGGCCGTGATCATCGACGTTCGCGACCCCAACTCCAACCTGCAGCCGGTTCGTGGCGAGCACAGCCGTCCGCCGATTGTCATTTCTCGTACCCACCCCGAGCTCATGCGTCGTCTGTTTGAGCAGGAGGTGCCCGAGATCTATGAGGGCACCGTCCAGATCAAGTCGATCGCCCGCGAGCCTGGCCAGCGCTCCAAGGTCGCCGTCCACTCGCTCGACGACCGTCTGGATCCCGTGGGCGCCTGCGTCGGCCCCAAGGGCAGCCGTGTTCGCGCTGTCGTGGGCGAGCTCCGTGGCGAGCGCGTCGACGTCATCCTGTGGGATGCCGATCCTGCCGTCTACGTCGCCAACGCCCTGTCGCCCGCTAAGGTCACCCGCGTCCTCATCGACGAGGAGAAGGCCTACGCCGGCGTCATCGTGCCCGACGACCAGCTGTCCCTCGCTATCGGCAAGGAGGGCCAGAACGCCCGCCTCGCCGCGCGCCTGACCGGCTGGCACATCGACATCAAGTCCGAGACGCTTGCCGCCGACATCCTCAAGAATGTTCCCGTTCACGAGGAGCCCGCCGCCGACCTGATCGGTGACGAGGAGGACGAGGACGTCCGCCGCTGCGAGTATGTATCCGAGGACGGCATCCAGTGCCGCAACCAGGCTCGTCCCGGCTCCCGTTTCTGCGGTGTCCATGACACCGACGCCTTCGATGATGCGGAGGACCTGATCTAGCGCGCGGTCGCGCCGGGCAGGTCCCGGCGCATCTCCCACGCTCGTTCAGTCTCTAGGCACCCAAGGTGCCAGAAAGGGTAGGTGAAGTCATATGGCAAAAGTCCGTGTGTCCACCCTGGCCAAAGAGTTCGGCATGACCTCCAAGGAACTGATGGGTCATCTCGCCGATATGAAGATTCCCGCTAAGTCCGCTTCCTCCACTTTGGAGGACGCCTATGTCGCCATGGTCCGCAAGCAGCTCGCCTCGGTGATCGAGGCCCGCGCTCAGGAAGTCGAGGCCGCCAAGCGGGCCGAGGAGCAGGCAGCTGCCGCCGAGGAGGCCGCCCGCGCCGCCGAGGCCGAGCGCGAGCGCATCGCCGCCGAGAAGGCACGCGAGGAGGAGCGCCGCCAGTTTGCCGCAGCCCAGGCTGCCGAGGAGGCTGCCCGCGCCGAGGCCGAGGCCAAGAAGAAGGCCGAGCAGGAGCGCCTTGCTCGCGAGAAGGAGGAGGCTGCCCGCGAGGCCCAGCGCCGTGCCGTTCCCGCTTCCGACTCCGGTTCGCGCTTCCGTTCGCTGCTCGACCAGATCGCCGCACAGGAGACCGTGCTCAAGGAGAAGAAGGACGCCGAGGACAAGGCCAAGGCCGAGCGCGCCGCCGAGCGCGGTAACCGTCGTGGCGGCAACAATGACCGCCGCGGTGGCCGTCGTAACGATCGCAACGCCTCCGACAACAACTCCGAGCGCAACGCCTCCGAGAGTCGTCCGCACAGCCATCGCACCAACGCCAGCAACAACGTCGCTGCTGGCATGGACTTCCCCAACCCCGATAAGCAGGGCAAGGGCAAGAAGCGCAAGGGCGGTCACAACAACGAAGAGGACCACTATAGCCGCATGGCTCGCGAGGCCGAGGAGTACAGCCGCGAGAAGGTGCTCGAGGAGGCTCGTGCTGCCGTCGAGGAGGCCTCTCGCGAGTCCACCGGTCGCCGCAAGAAGCGCAAGGAGAAGCGCGAGCGCGAGGCTGCCAAGGCTCAGGAGGAGCGCAAGATAGAGGAGGCGCTGGCCCAGGGCGTGAACCCCGAGGAGCTCGACGCCATCAAGGTCTCCCAGGGCGTTACCGTCCAGGAGCTCGCCGAGGCCCTCGACGTTCCGGCCAACGACATCATCAAGCGCCTGTTTCTGCTGGGCACGCCGCTCACCATGACACAGTCCATGTCCGACGACCTCGTCGAGCTCGTTGCCGACGACCTGGGCCGTCAGATCAAGATCATCACCCCCGAGGAGGAGAACACCTTCTCGTTCTACGACGATCCCGCCGACCTTAAGCCGCGCGCACCGGTCGTCACCGTCATGGGCCACGTCGACCACGGCAAGACGAGCCTCCTCGACGCCATCCGTCACACCGGCGTCGCTGCCGGCGAGGCGGGCGGCATCACGCAGGCCATCGGTGCTTCGCAGGTCATGATTAATGACCGCAAGATCACCTTCATCGATACCCCGGGTCATGCCACCTTTACGGCTATGCGTGCCCGTGGTGCCAAGGTGACCGACATCGTTATTCTGATCGTGGCTGCCGACGACGGCGTCATGCCCCAGACGGTCGAGTCGATCAACCACGCCAAGGCCGCCGGCGTACCCATCGTCGTCGCCGTCAACAAGATCGATAAGCCGGGTGCCAACCCCGACCGCGTGCGCCAGGAGCTCACCGAGTACGGCGTCATCCCCGAGGAGTGGGGCGGACAGAACATGTTCGTCAACATCTCCGCGAAGCAGAAGATCGGTATCGACGATCTGCTCGAGACCGTGCTGCTCCAGGCCGATGTACTCGAGCTCAAGGCCAACCCCGACACCTTTGCCTCCGGCAACGTCCTCGAGGCCAAGCTCGACAAGGGCCGCGGCTCGGTCGCTACCGTGCTCGTGACCCGCGGTACCCTGCACGTGGGCGATACGCTGGTCGCCGGCCTCACCTACGGCCGCGTCCGCGCCATGCTCGACCCCAAGGGCCGCGCCGTCACCGAGGCCGGTCCCTCCGACGCTGTCGAGATCCTGGGCCTGCAGTCCGTGCCCAACGCCGGTGACGAGTTCCGCGTGTTCGAGGACGAGCGCGAGGCTCGTGCCCTTGCCGACGAGCGTTCGCTCAAGGCCCGTATCGAGGAGCAGAGCCGCGTCAAGCACGTCACGCTCGAGAACCTCTTCGAGACCATTGCCGACGCCGAGGTCAAGGAGCTCAACCTGATCATCAAGGCCGACGTCCAGGGTTCCATCGAGGCCCTTCAGGATTCGCTCGACAAGATGGATCAGTCCGAGGTTCGCATCAACACGATCCACTCCGCCGTTGGTGCCATCAACGAGACCGACGTCGTCCTGGCCGACGCCTCCAACGCCATCATCATCGGCTTTGGCGTCCGTCCCGACGGTAAGGCCCGCTCCGCCGCCGAGCGTGAGGGCGTCGAGATCCGTTGCTACGACGTCATCTACAAGTGCCTCGAGGAACTCGACGCTGCCCGTATCGGCATGCTTAAGCCCACCGAGGTCGAGGTCTCCACGGGTACCGCGACCGTCCTGGACACCTTCAAGGTGCCCAAAGTCGGTATCGCCGCCGGTGTCCGTGTCGAAGAGGGCGAGATCGCCGCGACCGATTCCGTGCGTCTGGTGCGCGACGGCATCGTGGTCTTCAACGGCAAGATCGCCTCGATGCGCCACTACAAGGACGAGGCCAAGAGCCTCAAGAGCGGTTCCGAGGGCGGCATTGGCCTGGAGAACTTCCAGGACATCAAGCCCGGCGACCAGATCGAGGGTTACCGCATCGACCAGGTTGCCCGTACCGAGTAGGGGGTAGCGCTATGAAGCAAACGCAGGCAACCCGCCGTCTGGGCGAGCAGCTTCGCGAGAAGCTTGGTTATATCCTGCTCTTTGAGGTTTCCGATCCGCGTCTCGACCTGGTTACTTTGACCGCGGTTGAGGTCGCGGTGGACCGTTCGTTCGCGCGTGTGTACGTGTCGTGCGATGCGAGCCGCTACGACGAGGTCATGGAGGCGCTCGCAAGCGCTAAGGGCCGTATTCGCAGCCTGTTGGCTCGCTCGCTCGATTGGCGTGTTACGCCCGAGCTCGATTTTCGCATCGATCGCTCGACCGATGAGGCCGAGCGCATCACGCGTGCGCTGGAAAACGTTCCCGCCACGCTTGCGATCGAAAAGGACGAGGACGGCTATCCGATAGCGGATGCCGCCCAGGAGGCAGCTTTAGATGACTAATTCCGCCGACCTCGCCTCGTGCGAGTCTGCAGATATTCAGCGACGCATCCTCGAGCTCATCGAGGGTGCGTCCTCCATTGCGATTTCGGGACACACTTCTCCCGATGGCGACGCCCTGGGCTCCGTGTTGGGTCTGGGCCTCTCGCTTATGAAGTTTTTCCCTAACAAGGACATTGCCCTGCTGCTGGCAGACGATGATCCGGTTCCGCGCATCTACCGCTTTATGGAAGGCTCCGATCGCCTGGTACCGGCATCTGCGTATGCCGGCAATCCTGACCTGTTCATCTCGGTGGACGTGCCGGTCGTCGAGCGTCTCAATAATTCCGCCGAGGTGCTTCGTCGCTCCAAGCATGTGGTGTGCTTCGATCACCATCCGGCGCGCGAGGAGTTTGCCGAGCTCAGCCTGAGGCGCGTCGAAGCTGCAGCCTGCGCCATGATCATCGACCGCTTCTTGGACAATTGCGGCATTGTCGCACGTGATGGCGTTGCGACCTGCCTGCTGTGTGGCTTGGTTACCGATACCGGCCGTTTTCAGTACCAAAACGCCGATGCAGCCGCGTTCCATGCAGCCTCGCGTCTGGTTGCCCACGGTGCCGATCCGGCGCGTGTGGCACTCGAGGTTTACCAGAGCATGCGCGTTGAGTTTTTGCACCTCAAGTCCATCGTTATGGGCCGCATTAAGACAGTGGCCCACGGGCGCGTCGCGTATAGCTACGCGTACCAGAGTGACCTTGAGGCCTGCGGTGTCACCTCGGACGAGTGCGACGGTCTGGTTGACGTGGTGCGCTCGGTGATGGGCGTCGAGGTCTGTCTGTTCCTGAAGGGCATTGAGGGCGATACCAAGGTGCGCGGCAACCTGCGCTCCAAGGGCGACCTCAACGTGTCCGAGATCGCTGCTACCTTTGGCGGAGGCGGACATCCCGCTGCCGCCGGTTTCTCCAACAACGGAACGATTCTCGAGACGCTTACCGTGGCACTTCCCATGCTGGCCGAGCTGGTGGGGGAGGATCCCGCTTCGGTGACCGTCGAGCTTTAACTTTTTGGATGGTACATGGCTCGTCGTACGCCTTCTCAACTGAATATGCTGCTCGCCGTCGATAAGCCGGTGGGCTGCACGTCCCACGATGTGGTTTCGAAATGCCGGCGCGCCCTCCATGAGCGGCGCGTCGGCCATGCCGGCACGCTCGACCCCATGGCATCGGGTGTCATGGTGGTGGGTGTGGGCCAGGCCACCCGTCTGCTGGGCATGCTAACCCTCGATACCAAAAGCTATGTCGCCGACATTTCGTTTGGCGCCGAGACCAATACCGATGATGCGGAGGGCGAGGCGGTCCGCACGGTGGCTGTTGCCAACGAGCTCCGCGATCCTGCCTATGCCCGTGAGCGCTTGGCCGCTATGCTGGGTCCGCAGATGCAGGTGCCGCCGGCGTTTTCGGCTATCTCGGTCAATGGCGTTCGCGCCTACAAGTCTGCTCGCGAGGGCAATGCGGTGGACCTACCTCCGCGCCCCGTCGAGGTCTATGCCGCCGACCTGATCGCCGTGGGAGGCGAAGGTGATACGTGTGTGTGGACCGTGGCGTTCTCAGTGAGCAAGGGTACCTATATCCGTGCGCTCGCTCGCGATTTGGGCCGCGCCTGCGAGAGCGCCGCGCACATTTCCGCGCTGCGCCGCACGGCCTCCGGTGTTGTTTCCATTGGCGCTTGTCATACGGTCGAGGAGCTTTCTCCCGAGTCCGCGGCTGGCTTTGCCCTGGATCCCATTGCGGCCCTGGGCGCCACGCGTGTTGACTTGCCGGGCAATCTTGCCGACGATCTGCTCTGCGGCCGACGCATTCCCGTTGAGCGTGCGCTTGCCGATTTCGATACCTCGAAGTCGCCTTTTGCGTTGGTGCTCGATGGGGGACTCAAGGCGCTCGCCCGCATTGAGAGTGGCCGCTTTGTCATGGAGCACGTGTTTCCGCAGGCAATCGGCGGTGTTCGATGATGTTGTCCGCTCGCGAGCTCGCGCGTATCTTTTTCGAGGGCGAGTCGGACGAGGCTCGCATCGTTGCTGCCGATACGTTTGATGAGTGCGAGCACTTGGGTGCCGCATCGATTGCCATCGGCGTGTTCGACGGCGTTCACCGTGGACACCAGGAGCTCATTGCGGCGCTTGTTAGCGATGCGCGCGCCCATGATTGCAAGGCGGTCGTGGTCACTTTCGATCCCGATCCGGACGTTGTGGTGAGTCCTTCGCCCGCTCAAAAATTGATGACGACGGCCGACCGTCTACATGCCTTGGCTCAGACCGGGGTCGATGCGGTGGTGGCCGTTCCCTTTACGCCTGAGGTTGCGGCACTCGACCATGTTGCTTTTCTCTCGCTGGTGTCGCGTCTGGTCGACATTCGTTCGATTCGCGTTGGCAGCGACTTTAGGCTGGGTCGTGGCGGTGCTTCTGGTGTTGACGAGATGCGCACCTGGGGTGCCGAGCGCGGCGTTGACGTATACGGGCACGACCTGCTTTGCGAGGGCGGTGAGGCCATTTGCGCCACCCGCATTCGTCATGAGCTGGGGCAGGGCCATGTGGAGCTTGCTGCTGAGTTGCTCGGCCGCCCGTATATGCTGCGTGGCGGTGTTATTCGTGGCCGTCACGAGGGTTCTGACATGGGCTTTCCCACGGCTAACCTGCAGGTTCCCGACGGCATTCAGGTGCCTGCCGATGGCGTGTATGAGGGCCTGGTGCTCGTTGATGACACCGTATGGCCTGCTGCCGTTAACGTCGGCCTGCCGCCGACGTATGCCGACGATGCCGCTTCATCGCATCTCGAGGCTAACTTAATTGGTTATACGGGCGACCTGTACGGCGCTTCCGTTTCGCTGGCGTTTACGCGCTGGCTGCGTCCCTCGCGTGTGTTCGATTCGCTGGATGAGTTGATTGCGACCGTCGAGGGTAATATCGAGGACATTCGTCACAACTTGGGTGAGCAGGGGGTGGGCATCCGTGATTAGCGATGAGGAAAAAGACCAGGTACGCGCTGCGTCCGACCTAGTTGCCATCGTGCAGGAAACGGTTGAGCTCAAGCCCCGCGGCCATGAGTTTTGGGGCTGCTGCCCCTTTCATGGCGAAAAGACTCCGTCCTTCCACATTATTCCCGCCACGCAGGTGTGGCATTGCTTTGGCTGCGGCGAGGGTGGCGACGTCTTCACCTATATCATGAAGCGCGAGAACCTGAGCTTTCCCGAGTCAATCCGTTATTTGGCCGATCGTGCAGGTATTGAGCTGCACGACACCGGAGATCGCCGCGAGCGCGGTACCAAGCGTGCCCGCATCTACGATCTGTGTGCCGAGACCGCCCAGTTCTACCACACCATGCTTATGCGCGGTAAGGATGGCCGTCCACGTGAGTACTTTGCCAGCCGCGGCATGGGTGGCGACGTCTGCCGCCGCTACTGCCTGGGCTTTGCGCCGGGTCGTAATATGCTGGTGGCTCATCTGTCGCAGGCGGGCTTTACTCCGCAGGAGATGATCGACGCCAACGTTGCCGTGAGTCGAGGGCGCGGGCAGCTTGCCGACCGCTTCTACGACCGCGTGATGTTCCCCATCTTTGACGAGCAGGGTCACAACATTGCCTTTGGTGGTCGCATCATGGGTGACGGCCAACCCAAGTACCTCAATACCGCCGAGACGAGCGTGTTTCATAAAAAGCGAAACCTCTACGGCTTTAATTGGGCCAAGGAGTTTATCGTCGCGCAGGATACCGCCATCGTGGTGGAGGGCTATACCGACTGCATCGCCTGTTGGGAGGCGGGGATTAAAAACGTTGTCGCCACGCTGGGCACCGCGCTCACGGAGCATCACGTCAAGACGCTCACCCGCTTTGCTAAGCGCATCGTGTATATGTTTGACGGCGATGCCGCCGGTCAAAAGGCCGCTCGCCGTGCGATTCAGTTTATCGAGCAGGATTCTATGGACCTGCGCTGCGTGGTGCTGCCCGACGGTAACGATCCCATGGAGTTCATCACGGCGCACGGCGGAGGGGAGCTGCAGAAACGCATTGACGCCGCCGAGCCGCTCATGGACTTCGTGTACCGTTCGCTGCAGGAGTCGAGCGACATCTCCACGCCGGGCGGTCGCGCCAAGGCGCTGGAGGATGCGCTGACGCTTATCTATCCGCTGCGCGATAGCTATATGATCGACACATACTTTATCCAGATTGCCGATCTGTTGGGTTTGGATCTGGAGACAGTGCGTGCGAGCTCGGGCCGTGTGTTTCGCGATGTCGCCAAGCGCGAGGATGCGGAACGACGTCGTGAGCAGAACTATGAGCGCCAGCGGGCACAGGCTGAGCGCTCTGGTAGCTCGGGCGGTCGGACGTCTGGTTCGCAGGGGGCATCTCGCGGTGCTTGGGCATCGGGCGCGACGCCGCCGGTGTCCGCGCCGGTCGAAGAAGAGCCGTATGACTACGTCCCGCTCGATGCCTACGGCGCCGCGCCCGTGGAGGTCGTCGACGACCTGCCGCCGATCGACGCGCCTGATGGTATGGGCGCTGTACCTGTGACTGATGGTTCGGGTGCTCCGGCTGCGGCGGCGCCGATGGTTCTTACTGATCTTGAGCGTAAGTCCTTGGCAGGGGAGCGTGAGCTGCTGACCATGCTCACGAGCTACCCCGACCTGTTCCGCACGTATGCCGACCGCATCTGCTCTATCGAGTGGGTTGACCCACGTCACGAGTCCATCGCATGGGCCGTTCTGGCAACGCCGCCGGGAACCGATCCTGCAGCCTGCATGGATGCGGCGCGTTCGGTGTGTCCCGAGGCGGCAACGCTTGTGAGTGCCGGGCGCATCTCGGCGACGAGCAAGCACCCCACCGAGACGAACATCGTGTTTATGCTCGATACGCTCGAGCTCTACACCATCAAGCGCCGCATGCGTGCCGCACAGGCCAAGCTGCGCCAGGACCGTTCGCTCGACGATGAGGCCCGTCGCGCGCTGACCGTGCAGGCCGCGCAGGATTCGCAGCGTCAACGCGAGCTGCAAAAGTCGATCGGCGGCGTGGCGGACCCGTTCCGTTTGATCGGCCTGGAGGCCGCGGGCACCGAACAAACCTAGATGTTGTGGTCAACCAGCGTATTCTCGCCTATATCCAGTCCTCTTTTTGGGTATAGATGTCAATGTGTGTGCTAAAGTATTGAGTCCTGTGGACTATGAAGGGAGAATCTGTGCCAAAAAAGACTGAGAGCACGGGTACTGGGCTGGAATCCTACGTTGCAAAGCTCATGGGCAACGGCTCAAACAGGACTTCGGTAACCGAGGACGAGATTCAGGTCGCCCTGAAGGATATCGATGTTTCTGACGAGCAGCTCACCGCGGTGTATTCCGCGCTGCGCAACAGCGGCATCCAGATTATCTCCGCGAGCGGTAACGACGACGCCCCCATGGACGTCGACGATGACGATAACGATACCGATACCGACGATTTCGATGACGACGACGAGCACGATTCCGGCTCGCTCGACGATCACGAGCTCAAGATGGCCCGTCAGGCCGACGCCGAGATGGGTTCTTCCAAGAGCAAGAAGAAGCGCACCGTGCGCACGTCCCGTTCACGCTCCCGCGTGCGTGGCATCGATGCCTCCACGGTGATGCTGACTGGCGATCCTGTTCGTATGTACCTCAAGGAGATCGGCAAGGTCGATCTGCTGACCGCCTCCGAAGAGGTCGATCTGGCCATGAAGATCGAGGCCGGTCTTGAGGCCACCGAGAAGCTCGAGGCTGCCGATGCCGGTGAGCTCGAGCTCACGCGTGCCGAGATGCGTCGTCTTACGCGCATTGAGAACGTGGGCCTCGAAGCCAAGCAGGCACTCATCAGCGCAAACCTGCGTCTGGTTGTCTCCATCGCCAAGCGCTATGTCGGCCGCGGCATGCTGTTTCTTGACCTGATCCAGGAGGGCAACCTCGGTCTGATTCGCGCCGTCGAGAAGTTCGACTACCAGAAGGGCTTCAAGTTCTCCACGTACGCCACGTGGTGGATCCGTCAGGCCATTACGCGCGCTATCGCCGACCAGGCCCGTACCATCCGTATTCCCGTGCATATGGTCGAGACTATCAACAAGCTCGTCCGCGTGCAGCGCCAGCTCCTTCAGGACCTGGGTCGCGACCCGACCCCCGAGGAGATCGGTGCCGAGATGGACATGAGCGCCGACCGCGTCCGCGAGATCCAGAAGATCTCGCAGGAGCCCGTGTCGCTCGAGACCCCCATCGGCGAGGAAGAGGATTCCCAGCTGGGCGACTTTATCGAGGACTCCCAGGCTATCGTTCCGCCCGATGCCGCCAGCTTCTCCATGCTGCAGGAGCAGCTCACTCAGGTGCTCGACTCGCTTGCCGATCGTGAGCGCAAGGTTATCGAGCTGCGCTTTGGCCTTGTCGACGGGCATCCCCGCACGCTCGAGGAAGTCGGCCGCGAGTTTGGCGTCACGCGCGAGCGTATCCGCCAGATCGAGTCCAAGACCTTGGCCAAGCTCCGCCACCCGAGCCGCAGCAGTAAGCTCAAGGACTATATCGAGTCTTAGGGTTACGGCGTTCTACCGAACGCCGTAACTGGCCGACGCTGCAAACCCGCCAGAGCGGCAATCTGCCTTTCAACTTCGGCGGCATGACCAAAAGGTCAATGCCGCCTTGTTTCAAGGCACCTTGCTCGCTCTGGCGGGTTTTCGCTGTCCGTCCTCTATCTGCGGCGTTGCTATGGCTGTCAGTTGTGCGACAGTTTGGGGGTGGTTATTGGGGACAGACTTAAATGAGTAGTCGTTGGGGACGTTCTTGAATGACTAGTCGTTTAAGAACGTCACCAATGACTAGGCGGAGAAAAATTCTTAAAAAAGTTCTTGCCCTGAGCTGATTCGTCCGTATAATAAACTTCGTTGCTTGAGAGTACGCAACTATTCCTCGGTAGCTCAATGGTAGAGCACGCGGCTGTTAACCGCGCTGTTGTAGGTTCGAGTCCTACCCGGGGAGCCAGGTTGTAGAACCCGTCGCTTATGCGGCGGGTTTTTTCATGCCGCGACCACTTGACTCGAACGTTGCCATATCAACATTTCGTGTCGAGGATGTAATCCCGCGACCCACCACCTCAACATGGCGCGGTCGTTGTAGAATATTGCAATGATTGCTCCCACGACATGGTGCCGCGAGCACCAGATAAGGAGATTCTTGTGTCTGAGACCATTAACGGCAGCCTGAGCGTCTCGAACGACGTTATTGCCGATATTGCCGGTTATGCCGCGATGACGTGCTATGGCGTCGTCGGTATGGCTGAGCAGCTCCAGGGCGCCGAGAGCGTGCGCCTGCTTGCCGGCCAGCGCCTCCGCAAGGGCGTGCTTGTCTCCGCCGACGAGAACGGCCTTACGGTCGATCTTCACGTCGTGCTCGAGAACGGCGTCAACATGAAGTCCGTCTGCCACAATCTTTCGAGCTCCGTTGCCTTCACCCTGCAGGAGATCGCCCAGATCGATCCCGCCAGCCTTAAGATCGGCATCCATATCGACGCGCTCAAGAGCCGTCTGAACTAGCATCCGAAAACGGAGATTCAAATACCCATGATTGCAAAGACCATTCGCACCTGTTTTCCGATCGCTGCGGCTGCCGTTTCCGACAAGGCCGAGGAGATCAACAAGCTCAACGTCTTCCCCGTGCCCGACGGCGACACCGGCACCAACATGTCGCTCACGCTCGCCTCGGTGACCAAGGAGCTCTCCGCCCTTCCCGCCGATGCCGGCATGGAGGCCATTGCCGGCGCCATCACCCACGGCTCCCTGATGGGCGCCCGCGGTAACTCCGGCGTCATTACCTCGCAGATCCTGCGCGGCGTGGCCGAGGGCCTTGTCTCCGCCGACGAGCCCATTACGTCCGCCAACATCGCCTTCGCCTTCCGTCGTGCCGTCAAGGTGGCCTTCCAGGCCGTCCGCAAGCCCATCGAGGGCACGATCCTCACGGTGCTGCGCGATGTCTCGACCAAGGCCGACGAGTGCGAAAAGAAGAAGTTCTCGGCCGAGGATGCGCTCGACGCTATCGTCGTCGAGGCCTACCAGTCCGTCGCACGCACGCCCGACCTGCTGCCCGTCCTCAAAGAGAACGGCGTGGTCGACTCCGGCGCCTTCGGCTTTGCCATCTTCCTGGAGAACTTTGTGGCTGCAGCACTTGGTCGCAGCACCGTTGTCGAGGATTTCTCCGCTACGTTCGATTCCGCTGGCTCTGCACGCGATGCCGCTCTTGGCCGCGTTGAGATCGAGGCCAACGACGATTGGGAGGGCTCGGAGTTCCGCTACTGCAACGAGTTCCTCTTTAAGGCCGACGCCCCGTTTGACGAGGATGAGTGCCTTAAGTTCCTGGGTTCCATGGGCGACTGTGAGCTACTCGTGGGCGCCTACCCCGATTACAAGATCCACGTTCACTCCAACACCCCCAACCTGGTGCTCGAGCACATGCTGCAGCTTGGTCAGATCTATGAGGTCTTTATCCATAATATGGAGATGGAGGCCCACGACCGTACCGCCAAGATCCACGAGGATCAGGAGAAGGCCGCCGAGCCCGCGAAGGCCCTGGGCTTTGTCGCCGTTGCCGCCGGTTCCGGCGAGGCCGACATCCTCAAGTCCCTCGGCGTCGACGTGATCGTGTCGGGTGGTCAGACCATGAACCCCTCGACTGCAGATCTGCTGGGCGCCGTCGACCAGGTCAACGCGACCTCGGTCATCATCCTGCCCAACAACGGCAACATCCGCATGGCCGCTGAGGCCGCTGCCTCAGCCTGCACCGACAAGAAGGTCGCCGTCGTTCCCACCAAGACCGTTCCGCAGGCCTTCTCCGCGCTGTTCGCGGTCCTGCCCGATTCCGAGCTCGAGGATGCCGTCGCCGCTATGGTCGACGCCATCAGCGAGGTCCGCGATGGCGAGGTCACCCGCGCCGTGCGCGACTCCAGCGCCTCCGACGGTTCGCCAATTCACTCCGGTGACGTCATGGGCATCATTGCCGGCTCTATCGATGTGGTCGGCTCCGACGTGAAGCAGGTCACGCTCGATTGCATCAACCGCATGCAGGAGGAAGAGGAGGGCGACGCGCTGACGATTCTGGCCGGCGAGGAGCTGTCCGATGAAGCCTTCCAGGAGATCGTCGACGCTATCGAGGAGGCTCAGCCCGACCTGGAGATCGACGCCCATCGTGGCGAGCAGCCGCTCTATCCCGTGATCTTCTCGATCGAGTAGGCATCTGCCCATGTCCGAGCTCTGCTCCGTGCCGCGCGTCTCTGATCGCTTTGCCCAGAGCAATGCGCTCGACGAGGATATCGCGCGACTCAAATATGTTTCGGGTAAACGTGAGGAGGCCCTTCGCCGTCTGGGAATTCGGACGGTGGGGGACCTCCTTCTCCATATCCCTCATCGATACCTGGACTTTACGCGCTCCTGGTCCATCGAGATGGCGCCCATCGGTACCGTGTGCACCATCATCGCCACGGTCGACCGTATCGTTCAAAAGAAGCCGCGTCCGCGCATGCAGGTGACCGAGGTCTCACTCGTTGACGAGACGGGCGTGCTGCAGGTCGCCTTTTTCCGTCAGCCTTGGATTGCCCAGCAGCTTAAACAGGGCGACCGCCTGGCCGTGATGGGCAAGGTCGAGTTTGCCTACGGTTTTAAGCAGATGGCCTCGCCGCACTTTGAAAAGCTTGATGACGGGCGTGCTGCGGGCACCATTTTGCCGGTCCATTATGTGAGTGACGGCGTGAGCCAGGCATGGATGCGCCGCATCGTAAGTGGCGCGCTCGAGGTCGTCGGCAATCCCTTCGACCCGATTCCCGCACGCTTGCGCGTTAAACGTCGCCTGATGAGCGATGCTCGTGCGCTTCGATCGATCCACTTTCCTTCGAGCATGGCTGAGCGCGATATCGCGCGCGCACGGCTTGCCTACGAGGAGTGCCTCTACCTGCAGCTGGCGCTGCGCCTGCGCAACGACGGCAGCCTGGTCGATGTGGTGCCCTACGCCCACGCCGCGGGCGAGCACCTGGCCGCGCTTAAGCAGGCCCTGCCGTTTTCGCTGAGCGACGAGCAGGAGGCCGCGTTCCAAGATATCCTGCGCGATATGTGCGATGGCGGGCGCGTGATGAACCGCCTGCTGCTGGGCGATGTCGGTACCGGTAAGACCGCCGTTGCCGCCTGCGCGCTGGCTGTGGCTGCCGATAGCGGCACGCAGGCCTGCGTTATGGCGCCCACGGGCGTGCTGGCGCGTCAATATGCCGATAAGACCGGCCCCTTGCTCTTGCAGGCTGGCATGACCTGGGCGCTCCTGACGGGCGCCACGCCGGCGGCCGAGCGCGAGCGGATCCATGCCCAGCTGGAATCGGGCGAGCTCGATGTCCTCTTTGGCACCCACGCGGTGCTTTCGGATAACGTGGCGTTTAAGCATCTGTCGCTCGTGGTCATCGATGAGCAGCACCGGTTTGGCGTCGGCCAACGCAACGCCCTGCGTGCGAAGGGCCCTGGTGCCGATTTGCTCGTTATGACGGCAACGCCCATCCCACGTACGCTGGCGCTTTCGGTCTACGGCGATCTGGACACGAGCATCATCCGCCATCGGCCCGTCCCTGGCGCTGGCGTGACGACACGCGTGCTTACCGAGTCGAGCCGCGACCTTGCCTATGGCGCCATCCGCGAGGCGCATGAAAAGGGTCAGCAGGCCTACGTGATTTGCCCGCTCGTGGAGCCGAGCGATTCGGCCGATGAGCTTGAGGATGTGCCCGGTATCGCCCGTGACGACGAGGGTCGCGTAACCGTGCCCGTGCCGCTGCACGATACGGCAACCGAGCTCGATCGCCTGCGTCTGGCGTTGCCGGGTCTTGCCATCGAGCGCCTTCACGGCCGCATGCCAGCGGGGGAGAAGGACCAGGTTATCGATGCCTTTAAGCGTGGCGAGATTGACGTGCTCGTCTCGACTACGGTGGTCGAGGTGGGCGTCGACGTGCCCAACGCCACCGTCATGGTCATCGAGAACGGTGAGCGCTTTGGCTTGGCGGCCCTGCACCAGCTGCGCGGTCGCGTGGGCCGTGGCAGCGTGTCGGGCACGTGCCTGGTCATGACGCACTCCAAGGGCAACGGCGGCGCTTCGGCAGCACAAGATCGCCTGCAATCGCTCGAGAAGACCTCGGATGGCTTTACGCTCGCCCAGATGGACCTGCGTCTGCGCCACGAGGGCGAAATCCTGGGGTACCGCCAGCATGGCGGAGTGACCCTGCGCTTTGTTGACCTGGATGCCGACGAGGAGCTGATCGAGTGGGCCCATTTGGACGCAGTCGAGCTCTTGCGGTATGCTTGCAACCTTGACTCCGTGGCGACGCGCCCCCTGCGCGATGCAGTCGCCATGCGATATCGACACATTTTTAAGGAGGTCAGCGGAGGATGAGAATCATCGGCGGCGAATGGCGCGGTCGTAAGATCGAGGAGCCCCGTGGTCGCGATGTCACCCGCCCCACGACCGATCGCGTGCGCGAGGCATGCGCATCTATGGTCATGTCGGCATTCGACTTCGATCTGGACGAGGTCCGCGTGCTGGACGCTTTTGGCGGCTCCGGTGCCTTAGGGTTAGAGATGCTCTCACGTGGCGCCCGCTCACTCACGACGTTCGAGATCGATCGGAATGCCGCGCGGCTCATTACCAAGAATATCGAGTCGCTCTGCCGTGACCGTGCGCGTTGGCGCGTGGTAACGGGCGACATGCTGGCGAGCGCCTCGCGCGGTCGTGTGCCGGGCGGCCCCTTTGATCTGGTCCTGCTCGACCCGCCCTATGCTTTTGGTGCCGAGCCGGTCGAGATACTGCTGCAGAACCTGGCTCAGCAGGGTCTGCTTGCACCTGGCGCTTATGCCCTGTTTGAGCATGCCGCCGCCGATGCGGGCGCGCATCCGGCAGGCTTTGAGATCGTGCGCGAGAAGCGCTACGGCATTACCTCGGTCGACCTGCTTCGTTGGGTCGGCGATGACGATAGTGAGGAAGATTGCGCCGGCACCGATGCTTACAACAACGATGCCATGACGGTTCAGGAGAACGCCCATGAGTGACACCATCAACCGCGTGATCGTCCCGGGCACCTTCGATCCCATCACGTTTGGCCATATCGACGTCATCCGCCGCGCCCGCCGCATCTTTCCCAGCGTGATCGTCGCTGTCGCCGAGTCGCAGGGTAAAAACGGTGTGGGCACCACGTTTATGCTGGATGAGCGCGTGGCGCTGGCTCGCGAGGCGCTCGGTGATATCGACGGCGTCGAGGTCCTGCCCTTTACCGGCCTCTTGGTCGACTTCGCTCGCGAGCAGGGGGCGGGGGCCGTGGTCAAGGGCCTGCGCGCCATGACCGACTTTGAGTACGAGCTGCAGCAGGCAGACCTCAACTATCGCTTGGATAACGAGCTGGAGTCCATCTTTGTCATGAGTGCGCCGCAGTACGGCTATATCTCGAGTTCGGTCGTTCGCCAGATCGCCTCGCTCGGCAGCGATGTATCGACGTTTGTCCCGCCCAACGTGGTCGAAGCGCTCAGACACCGCTTTTCGTGACGTTTTTTATTGCCTGGTGGCATGTGGTAAACTAGCACGATGATATGTTACCTATGAAAGGAGACCGGATGCCGGGCGAGAATTTTCCTGGCGATAGGATCGTCAGCTTGGTCGATGAGCTCGAAGGGCTGATCGAGGAAGCCAAGCCGCCTTTCGGCAAGAACGCTCAGTTCAAGGTCATCGACGCCGACGTGTTCTTCAACATCCTCGACGAGATCCGCATGAGCTATCCCGAGGAGTGGCAGAAGTCCCGCCGTATCCTTAAGGAGCGCGAGGAGCTTATGGCTTCCGCCGCCGCTCAGGCCGATTCCATCATCGCCGACGCTCAGCAGCAGGCCCTCACCATTGCCGGTGAGCAGGAGATCGTCCGCTTGGCACAGCAGCAGGCCGACGACATCCGCGATCGTGCCCAGCAGTACGAGCGCGAGACGCGTTATGCTGCCGAGGACTACGCAGAGCAGGTCTTTACGCACCTGGAGGAGAACCTCAAGAGCCTGACCGGCACCGTTACCCGTTGCCGTCAGCAGCTCAACGAGGGTGCCGCCCAACAGAATGGTCAGTGGTAATGGCTGAGTTCCCGAGCGTTACCGTCGATCTTTCTGAGCAGCTCGAGTTTCCTGGTGATTCGTATCCGCTGACCGGCAAGGTCGATGTTGCCACCTACACGGTGGGCGAGAAGAAGTACCAGCTACAGGACGGCATCGACTACGACGTTGTCTTTACCAATGCCGGTACCGGTGTCTTGCTCACGGGCATGGTCCGCGCGCACGCCACCGGCGAGTGCGACCGTTGCCTGGAGCCTGCCTCGTTTGATATCGCCGGCGAGATCGAGGAGTTCTACCTCTTCGAGGAGCCCGAGGATCCCGAGGCCTACGAGGACGGCTACGAGCTCCTGGGTGAGGACCGCATCGTCGATCTGGGTGAGCCCATCAACGACGCGGTCGTTATGGACACGCCGTTTGTCGTTCTGTGCAAGCCCGATTGCCGCGGCCTGTGCCCCACTTGCGGTTGCAATCTCAACGTCGAGCAATGCGATTGCGCCGCCCAGGCAGAGGCAGAATGGGCCGCTGCCACGGAAAATCCATTTGCAGCATTGAAGAATCTCAAGCTCGATGAGTAAAACTGTGGTAGTATCGCTACTTGCGCGTAATCGCCACACTGGATAGTTCATAAGGAAGGTCACTATGCCCGTACCTAAACAAAAGCAGGGTCGTATCCGCACTCACACCCGTCGTTCCGCTAACATGAAGATCTCGGCTGCGGCTCAGTCCACGTGCCCCCGTTGCGGCGCTGTCAAGCTTCCGCACCACGTGTGCCCCAGCTGCGGTTTCTACAAGGACCGCGAGGTTATCGTTACCGAGTAACGGTATACTCTGGATGCGATGCCGTTCCAAATGGAACCACAATGGCCGGCTCAATGAGTCGGCCATTTTTGTATAAGGAGCATGTATATGAGTAACGTTCGCGTTTGTGTAGACGTTGTGGGTGGAGACGAGAAACCTCAGGTTGTTCTCGATGGTATCGAGGCTGCACTTGCCGTCGATCCCGATATCGAGGTCTTGGCAGCTGGCCCCGCCGAAATCGTCAATCCCTTTGCTGCTTCCCACGCACGTGTTGAGGCCCTTGAGGCACCCGACGTTATCGCCATGGATGACGATCCCATTCGCGCCGTGATGACCAAACGCAAGTCTTCGATCGTGCTGTCGTGCCGCGCTATCAAGAAGGGCAATGCTGACGCGTTCTTCTCTGCCGGTTCGACCGGTGCCATGACCGCCGCTGCTACCGCATACGTGACGCCGTTTAGGTATCAGGCCGAAGGCAAGAAGCAGCCGGTGCGCCCCTGTCTGACCAATGCGTTGCCCAATCGCGCCGGCGGTCTGACGGTGCTGTGCGATATGGGCGCCAACCCCGATGTCGAGGTCGATGACATGGTGCGTTTTGCCCAGATGGGTAGCGCCTATGCCCGCGTCGTCCTGGGCATCGAACATCCTCGCGTGGGCCTGCTTGGTAACGGCACCGAGGACGAGAAGGGTTCTAACTTTACCAAGGCCTGCTTCCCTGCTATGAAGGCCGCAGTTCCGGGCTTTGTGGGCAACTGCGAAGGCACCGACCTCACCTCGGGCAATTTCGATGTCGTTGTTGCCGACGGCATGTCGGGCAATATCGCTCTCAAGGCTACCGAGGGCGCTGCCAAGTTTTTGCTGCAGGAGCTCAAGGGCGCCTTTATGGCCTCGCTCGGCACCAAGATCGCCGCGCTGCTCATCAAAAAGCAGATGCGCGAGATTAAGGCCAAGCTCTCTGGTGATGCCAAGGGCGGCGCGATTCTTTTGGGCCTGCGTGGCGTGGTCCTGATCGGCCATGGCGCCACCTCGGTCGAGGCTGTTAAAAACGGTACGCTTGCGGCGGCCGAAGCCGTGCGCGCGGGGCTGGTCGAGAACGTCGCCAACTCCATGGACGGCATCGTTTTGTAAGAGCGAGTTAGAGCGCTGTTATGTGCCTCGCGGCCTGCTTCGTGGGGTAGAATCAGAACCGTGTCTTGGTACCGCCCGGGCGGTACCATTCTTTTGGTATTCATGCACTATGAGAGGAAGCGCTATGGACCGCTCCGAAATCTTCGACAAGATCGCCGAGGTCGCTGCTGACGTTCTGGGCGTCGATGTTGCCGAAATTAGCGATGAGACCACCTTTGACGACCTCGATGCCAACTCGCTCGAGCGCCTGCAACTGGTTACGGCTATCGAGGACGAGTTCAATCTCGAGATCGATGACGAGACCCTGCTCTCGCTCAACTCTGTCGCCGACGCCGTCGACGCGATCGAAAACGCCAGGGAGGCTTAGGTCTTGGCTTTATCCGAACGACTTACGCGCGCCCAGGAGATTCTGGGCCACGAGTTCAATGACAAGGTGCTGCTGCGCGCGGCCCTTACGCATCCTTCGGCCGTCGAAGGCCAGCCAGTCTCGGCAAGCTACGAGCGCCTTGAGTTCTTGGGTGATTCCATTTTGGGCGCCGTTGTCGCACGCTCCCTGTTTGTGTCCTATCCGGAGTTTGACGAGGGCAAGCTCACGCGCCTGAAGGTGTCCCTTGTCTCGGGCGCCACGCTGTCCGAGGTGTCGCACGAGCTGGGTATCGATGACATCATCATCTTTGGTGCCTCCGAGACCGGTACCGGCGCGCGCGGCCTGCACTCGGCGCTCGAGAACGTCTATGAGTCGCTCGTGGGTGCGCTGTACCTGGATGCCGGTTGGGATGTTGCGGCGGAGTTTATCCACCGCACGCTCAAGCCTCATTTGGCATCCGAGCGTGCCGAGCACCCTGCGAACCCCAAGTCGTATTTGCAGGAGTGCGTGCAAGCCGACGGTCACGAACCCCCGGCGTATAAGCTCGTTGGCTCCGAGGGCCCGGCGCATGCGCCCACCTTTACCGCCGTGGTGTTGATCGATGGTATTCGCCAGGGTCGCGGCTCCGGCTCCTCAAAGAAGGAAGCCGAGGGAGCCGCTGCTCTCGAGGCGCTTGACCGCATGGGCTACACCACCAACGGCGTGATTCTCAACAAGAAGCCTGTTTAAGCGAGGAACCGTGTATCTCAAGTCCCTCACGCTCAAAGGGTTCAAGTCGTTTGCCGACCGCGCCCATATGACGTTTGAGCCGGGCCTGACCGTCATCGTCGGTCCCAACGGCTCGGGAAAATCGAACATCTCTGACTCGATTCTGTGGGTTCTGGGCGAGCAGAGCGCCAAGCAGCTGCGCGGCCAGGCCATGGAGGATGTCATCTTCTCGGGCTCGTCAGCGCGCAAGCCGGTGGGTGTCGCCGAGGTCACGCTGGTGCTCGATAACTCGGACCATATGCTGCCCGTCGACTTTGACGAGGTCGCCATCACCCGTCGTATGTATCGCTCGGGCGAAAGCGAGTACCTCATCAACTCGAGTCCATGCCGCCTGATGGACATTCAGGACATCCTGCACGATTCGGGCTTGGGCAAGGATACACATTCCATCATCAGCCAGGGCAAGCTCGACGCCATTTTGCAGAGCCGCCCCGAGGAGCGCCGCGCCCTCATCGAGGAGGCCGCCGGCATTTCCAAGCACAAACGCCGCAAGGAGCGTGCGCTCAAAAAGATTAAGTCGATGGACGAGCACCTGACGCGTGCCCGCGACATCAATAAGGAAATCGCCCGTCAGCTGCGGCCGCTGGAGCGTCAGGTCGATCGTGCGCGCAAGTACAAAGAGCTGTCCTCGCGCGCGAACGAGCTTACGCAGATGCTAGCCGTCGACGAGCTGCGTTCGCTGCAGTCGCAGTGGAACGACTTGGAGAGCCGCTCCAAGGAAGGTGCCGCCGAGCTGGAGCTTGCGCAGTACCGCTTGGGCGAAAAGGAACGCGAGCTCGAGAAGCTCCAGGTCATGCTCGAGGAAAAGGGCCTGTTTGTGGGCGATCTGGGCGAGCAGCGCCGCCATATGCAAGACGTGGTCGGCCGCATTAACTCCGATATGCGCCTGCTCGAGGAAAAGGGCCACAACATGGTGTCGCGCCTGTCCGACATGCGCGGCCAGATCTCGAGCTCCGAGCATCAGCGTCGTCGCGTGGTAGAGGAGCTCGAGGACGCGCGTGCGCAGCTTGAGGAAGTGACCGGCGCGCACATGCAGGCCCAGGAGGACGTTGACGCCGCTGGTCCTGCCGCCGCCGAGCTCCACGAGCGGCGCGTGGCGCTCGACAATCAGATTTCGCAGCTTACGCGTGAGCAACGCGATGTGCAGCGGGTGGCCGATAACGCGGCGCTCGAACTCGCCAAGGTGAAGGACTCGCTGAGCAACGCCGAGGTCGAGGACAACATGTACGCCTCACGCCTGGAGCAGATCGACGAGCAGCTCGAGGAAGTCACGGCCTCACTCGAGAGCCGTCGCGACCGCGCCGAGGAGCTTGAGGGTGCACTCGATCAGGCCCGTCAAGCCCAGATTGATGCTCGCGAGGCTACCGAGGTCGCCCGTGCAGCCCTTAAGGACCTGCGTGCCCGCGAGAGCGAGGCGCGCAACAAACTGTCCGAGGTGCGCTCGGAGCTTGCCAGCCAAAAGAAGCTCGATGCCCGCATGGCTGACAGCTCGCCGCTGGTGAGCCGTCTGATGGGTGCGCTGGGCGACGATGTCTCGGGTCGTCTGGGCGACGTGCTCGAGGCCCCGCGTGAGCTTGAGGGCCTGGTTGAGCAATTGCTCGCCGGCGATATCGATGCGCTGCTGTTCGACGATGCAGCCACACTTGAGCGTGCCGGTCGTGCCGCTCTGGACCAGAAGAAGGCCTCGGGCGAGGCGCTGCTGGTCGCGCGCGGTGTGAGCGCCTCTGCTGCCGCTAAGGGCGCTGCCGGTTCCCGCCTGGTCGATCGCCTGTCCGTACGCGCCGGCTATGGCCCGGTTGTCGAAGCGCTGCTCGGCGGCTATTACGTTGTCGACGACTTGGCGGCTGCGCTGGCCGCGCCTGTCGTTGACGGCGTGACTTACGTGACCCCCGATGGCGCCCGCGTCGCCTGCGGCGGCCTGGTGCGTGTGGGCCTCGACGCCGGCGAGGCGTCGGGTGCCTTGGAGCGCAAGCGTCGCATTCGCGAGCTGGAGGGCCTGGAGCCCGATCTGGCTGCTGTGTTTGAGCATGTGTCGGATCAGGTCGTCGAGGCCAATGCGGCCGTCGAAGAGGCGCGTGCCGCTGAGGGCGATGCCGCCGGCGAGATCGCCCGTCTTGAGGGCGAGCGCCGCTCGCTGCTCTCCGAGATTGGCCGCCTGGAGCAAAGCGCCAACAACGCCGAGGTCGAGCGCGTGCGCATCTCCAAGCGCCGCGAGCAGGCCGCCGAGGCCGTTCGCGCTGCGCGCCCGCGCGTGGACGAGCTCACCCGCTCGCGTGACGAGGCCCGAGCGCAGGCAAGCGATCTTGGCCTTCAGATTGCCGAAGCCAACGACGAACTCGACCGCGTTCGCCGTGACGATTCCGAGGCCGCCGGCAAGCTCGCCGATGCCAAGGTCCGCCTGGCCCAGACGAGCGAGCGCCTTCGTTCTCTGAAGGGCCGCGTGCCCGATCTGGAGCATCGCCTGGAGGGCATCGACCGCCGTATCCGCGGAACACGCCAGGCCTCGCGCTCACTCGAGCTGCTGCGCCTGCGCGTCGATCCCATGCACGAGCGCTATTCGGCCCTGCTGGAGCGCGCGTCGGATTGGGCAGCGCGTCTGCGTGACCAGGCCTCTCTGGAGGAGGCGGACTCCGCTTCGCTCAAGAAGACCATCGAGGATGCCAAGGCAGAGGTTGCCCGCGCTAAGGAGAAGGTCGATACCGCCACCGCCACGCAAAACGAGTTTAAGGTCGCGCGTGGCAAGCTCGAGGTGCAGGTAGAGGCCGCCATTAAGGCCATTACCGCCGATGGCACCACGGTGCTCGAGGAAGCGCTCATGCTTCCTGCGCCTACCGACCGCGACGCCGCCGAGCGCGAGCTCAACCAGCTCGTGCGCCAGATCAACAACCTGGGCCCTGTGAACCAGGTTGCCATGGAGGAGTACGAGCAGCTCAAGCGCCGTGCCGATTACATCGAGGAGCAACTTGCCGATCTGGAGAGCGCGCGCAAGGCGCTCACCAAGATCACGGTGGCCATCGACCGCAAGATGCGCAAGGCGTTCCTGGTGACGTTTGAGAAGGTCGATGCGAACTTCCGCGAGATCTTCGCCATGCTCTTCCCGGGAGGCCAGGCTCATCTGGAGATGACCGACCCCGAGCACCCGGCCGAGACGGGTATCGAGGTCGTGGCCCAACCGCGCGGCAAGCGCATCACCAAGATGATGCTCATGTCGGGCGGCGAGAAGAGCCTGACGGCGCTCGCCCTGCTCTTTGCCGTATACCGTACGCGCACGGTGCCGTTCTATGTGCTGGACGAGGTCGAGGCTGCGCTCGACGACGCCAACCTGTCCAAGCTCATCGGCGCGCTCGATGTGCTGCGTTCCGATACGCAGCTCTTGGTAATCTCGCATCAGCGCCGTACTATGGAGGATGCTGACGTCCTCTACGGCGTCTCGATGCAAGCCGACGGCGTCAGTCGCGTCGTCTCGCAAAAACTCGATCGTGAAACCGGAAAGGTCGTGAATGCATAATGGGATTCTTCGATGCTCTCTCGCGTGGACTTGAGCGCAGCCGCGAGGCCCTTAACGAGGTCTTCTACTTTGGCGGCGAGGTCGACGAGGATTTTTGGGAGGACCTTGAGGACACCCTCGTCATGGGTGACATGGGTGCCGAGGTCGCCATTCAGGTCTCCGATGACCTGCGCGACGCCGCTGCCAAGAAGAACCTTAAGACCGCCCCGCAGCTTCGCCGTGCCCTGGCCGAGCAGCTTGAGGGCCATTTTGTGCCTGTTGAGCGCGATCCGTTTTCCGACACGCCGAGCTGCGTGCTGTTTGTCGGCATCAACGGTGCCGGCAAGACCACGACGGTCGGCAAGATTGCGAGCGCCATGGCCGCCCGCGGCAAGAACGTGGTGATCGGTTCGGCCGACACCTTCCGCGCCGCCGCCATCGAGCAGCTCGATGTGTGGGGCCAGCGTGCCGGCGTGCCCGTCATCAAGCGTGACCGCGGCTCCGATCCGGCGAGCGTGTGCTATGACGTGCTCGACGAGGCCGATAAGCGCGGCAGCGACCTGGTGCTCATCGATACCGCCGGCCGTCTGCACACGAGCCCCGAGCTCATGCGCGAGCTCGCCAAGGTGGTCAACGTGACGCGTAAGCGCGCCGCCAATATGGCCGCCGGTCCCATGCCGGTTTCGGTCGTGCTTGTGATCGATGCCGCCACTGGTCAGAACGGTCTGAACCAGGCGCTCGAGTTTAACGAGGCGCTGGGCCTGGACGGTATTATCATGACTAAGCTCGACGGCACGGCTAAGGGCGGTATCGCCATGGCCGTGGCCGAGAAGCTCAAGCTCCCGATCCTGCGCATCGGCGTCGGCGAGCAGGTCGATGACCTGCAGGAGTTTAATGCAAAAGATTTCTGCCGCGCCCTGGTGGGCGAGTCCAATTAAGGAGTGACTAGTGTTTGATTCTCTGAGCGATCGCCTCAACGACACATTTGACCGCCTGCGCGGCAAGGGTAAGCTGACCGAGGCCGATATTACTTCGGCCATGCGCGATATTCGCATGGCGCTGCTCGAGGCCGACGTTAACTTTAAGGTTGTCAAGGAGTTCGTTGCCAAGACCAAGGAGCGCTGCATGACCGCCGAGGTCATGGAGTCGCTGTCGCCGGCGCAAAACGTCGTCAAGATCGTGCTCGACGAGCTCACCGAGATGCTCGGCTCAACCGAGAGCAAGCTCGTTTTTAGCAATCGCATTCCTAATGTCATCATGCTCGTGGGCCTGCAGGGCTCCGGTAAGACCACGGCAGCCGTAAAGCTTGCCTACCTGCTCAAGAAGCAGGGCCGCTCGCCGTTGCTCGCAGCGTGCGACGTCTACCGTCCCGCCGCTGCCGACCAGCTGGGCACGCTCGGTGGCGAGATTGGCGTACCGGTCTTCCGCGGCGACGGTGCGCACCCGGTCGACATCGCCAAGGGCGCTATTCAGGAGGCCGTCGACCACCTGCGTGACGTGGTCATCGTCGATACCGCCGGTCGTTTGCAGATCGACGAGCAGATGATGCAGGAAGCCGTGGACATCAAGAAGGCCGTCAAGCCCGATCAGGTGCTGATGGTCGTCGATGCCATGACCGGCCAGGATATCGTCAACGTCGTCTCGACCTTCGCCGAGCGCACCGACTTTGACGGCGTGATCATCTCCAAGCTCGACGGCGATGCCCGTGGTGGCGGCGCGCTTTCCGTGCGCCAGGTGACCGGCAAGCCCATCAAGTTCGTGAGCATGGGCGAGAAGCCCGATTCGCTGGAGCCGTTCTACCCCGACCGTATGGCCAAGCGAATCTTGGGCATGGGCGACGTCGTCGGCATCATCGAGAAGGCCCAGGAGGCCGCCGATGCCGAGCAGCTCGAGGCCGCCGAGCGCATGCTGCGCGAGGGCTTTACCATGAACGACATGCTCGACCAGATGAAAGCCGTTAAGAAGATGGGCGGCATGAAGGGCATTCTCGGCATGCTCCCCGGTGGCCAGCGCGCGCTCAACCAGATGGGCGGCAACCTGGACGAGGGCATCTTCGACAAGAACGAGGCCATCATTATGTCGATGACCAAGGAGGAACGCCTGCGCCCCTCCATCATCAACGGCCAGCGCCGCGCCCGCATTGCCAAGGGAGCCGGCGTAACCCCCACCGAGGTCAACGGCCTTATGAAGCAGTGGGGCGAGATGAATAAGATGATGGGCCGCATGCGCACGATGGCCAATCAGGCACAGGCCGGCGGCAAAAAGGGCAAAAAGGGTAAGAAGGGCAAAAAGATGCGCATGCCCAATATTCCCGGTCTGGATGCCATGGGCTTGGGCGGCATGGGCGGCCTGGGAACAGGTGGTCCTAAGTCCGATATGGACCTGCTGCGCCAGATGGAAGCGCAGATGCGCAATAAAAAGTAGCGACTGGTAGAGTTGTGTATGGCGAAGGCCGCCTGGATGGTATTCCAGGCGGCCTTCGCCGTTGGTGCGTTATATGTTGTGTGAGCAGACGCGTGATGGCATCGTTTGCCTGCTGTTAGTGGCAGCTGCAGCCCTCGTGACCCTCGTTCTCGTGATGGCCGTGGCAACCGCAGGATCCGCCGTGCTCATGGATGTGCTCGTGGTCGTGGCCGTGGCCATGGCAGTCGCAGGTGGCCTCGCCGGTCTGCGCGAGCGTGCCGGCAATGAGGGCCTCGACGCAAGCGTCGCAGCTGCCCTGGGCACCTGCGTATACCGTGATGCCGGCTTGGGCAAGCGCGTTGATAGCGCCGCCGCCGATGCCGCCGCAGATGAGCGTGTCCACGCCGCCGTTGGCGAGCAGGCCCGCAAGGGCACCGTGGCCGGTGCCGCCGGTGCCCACGACCTGCTCGTTGAGTACCTTGCCGTCCTGAATGTCGTAGATCTTGAACTGCTCGCTGCGGCCAAAGTGCATAAAGATGTTGCCGTTGTCGTACGTGGTTGCCACCCTCATGGTGTCGATCTCCTTTGCTGGCCATACGGCCGTTGCCGTGGTAATGGGGGAGTACGCGATATTGCCGCCTTCGATGATGAGCGCCCGACCATTGACCAACGCGTTTGCCACCTTGCGATGCGCGCGGCTGCAAATAGCCGCCACCGTGGCGCGCGCGATACCCATCTGCTTTGCGACTGCCTCTTGGTTAAGGCCTTCCAGGTCGCACAGGCGCAGCGCCTCGAGTTCGTCGACCGTCATGTCGATGGCGTCTCCGCTGACTAGGCCGTCAGGGGTAAAGCCGCGGTATTCGGGGATGATCCCGACGCGGCGCAGTTTCTCGCGTCTTCCTGCCATACGTGCTCCTTATCTGACATATGTCAATAATAGAATAGCGAACGCGCAGATTTACGCAAGGAATTTCTGGCATATGCCAGAAAATGAAGGCATATGTTTGGGCTGTGGGGCTGCATGTGCCTGGGATACAATGAATCTCGCTTTTAGGCGACTGACAGGAGGGTCAATGAGCAAAGCTGATCAACAGTTTGTAACCATGTGCCGCGATATTCTGGACCATGGCACCACCACCGAGGGCCAAAAGGTCCGTCCGGTGTGGGAGGACGGCACCCCTGCCTATACCATTAAAAACTTTGGTGTCACGGCACGCTACGACCTGCGCGAGGAGTTTCCGGCGCTTACCCTGCGTCGTACGGCCCTCAAATCTGCCATGGATGAGATCCTATGGATCTATCAAAAGAAGTCCAATAACGTGCATGACCTCAACAGCCATATTTGGGATGAGTGGGCCGACGAGACCGGTTCCATCGGCAAGGCCTACGGGTATCAGATTGGGCAGAAGAGCCATTATGCCGAGGGCGATTTCGACCAGATGGACCGCGTTCTGTACGACCTTAAGAACACGCCGTACAGCCGCCGCATTATGACGAATACCTATGTGTTTAGCGACCTGTCCGAGATGCACCTGTATCCGTGCGCCTACAGCGTGACGTATAACGTGACGCAGCGCCCGCAGGATGACAAACCGACGCTCAACATGATTCTCAACCAGCGCAGCCAGGACATTTTGGCCGCGAACAACTGGAATGTGTGCCAGTACGCCATCTTGCTGATGATGGTCGCGCAATCGGTCGATATGATTCCCGGCGAGCTGCTGCATGTGATCGCCGATGCCCACATTTACGACCGTCATGTCGATATCGTCCGCGAGCTTATCGAGCGTCCGCAGTTTGCCGCGCCTAAGGTAACGCTTAACCCCGATGTACATGACTTCTATGCGTTTACGACCGATGATCTGATCGTCGAGGGCTATGAGCACGGCCCGCAGGTCAAGAACATCCCCATTGCGGTGTAGGTGACGCGCATGACGTGTAAGCTTTCCGCCATTGTCGCCGTGTGTGACGATTGGGGCATTGGGTGCGAGGGTGACATGGTCGTGTCTAATCGCGCCGACATGCGTCATTTTGTGGCGCGCACCAAAGGCTGCCCGGTCATTATGGGACGCAAGACGCTGCTGAGTTTTCCCGGCGGGCGTCCGCTCAAGAACCGTCGTAATATCGTGCTCACGCGCGATGAGGACTTTGCTGCCGAGGGCGTCGACGTGGTGCATAGCGTCGACGAAGCGCTCACCGCGGTAGCCGATGAGCCCGTTGCGTGGGTGATCGGTGGCGGTGAGGTGTATCGGCAGTTTTTGCCGCATTGCGCCGAGGCCGAGGTTACGCATGACCATTGCGTGCATGACGTGGATACGTATTTTCCCGATCTGGATGCCGATCCCGCGTGGGAGATTGCGCGGCGTGGCGGTGTTGCCACGATTGCCTCGGGCGAGGGCGACGAGGGTGTCGATTATGAGTTCGTAACGTATCGTCGCGTTGAGGCGTAAATCGTCCGGCGTGAACGGTATCATCGGATTGTTTGAATGCATGGGGCGGCGCTTAGCGTCGCCTCGTTTGGTATAGATGCGCTGTAAAGAAAGGTGCGGGCTGGCTGCTATGACTGATGCCGTTGAGGTGCTGCGAATCGATTCGCTCGAGGACGAGCGGCTTGATGCCTACGTGCGACTGACCGAGCGTGAGCTGCGCTGCGTGCTGGAGCCGCAGAAGGGCATTTTTATCGCCGAGAGTGCCAAGGTCATCGAGCGTGCGGTGCGTGCCGGATACGAGCCGGTGAGCTTTCTTTTGGGTGAACGCTGGCTCGACCAGATGATGCCGCTGTTTGAGCGCTTGGTTGTGCGCGAGGGAGCGGGTCCGGTCCCGGTGTTCGTGGCCTCGATGGAGCTCATGGAGCAGTTGACGGGCTTTAACGTGACGCGCGGTGCGCTCGCGGCGTTTCGTCGCCCGCGTCAGATTCCGGTCGATGAGTTCTTGGGTGGCGTTGTCGAGGCGGCGGGGGAGCGCCCTGTGCGCGTGTGCGTGCTCGAGGGCATTGTCGACCACACGAACGTGGGCGCGATTTTCCGCTCGGCTGCCGCGCTCAATGTCGACGGCATTCTGGTGAGCCCTACGTGCTGCGACCCGCTGTATCGTCGCTCGGCCCGCGTGAGCATGGGCACCGTGTTTCAAGTGCCGTGGACGCGTATTGGCAGTGAGGCTCGCGTGTGGCCACATGATGGCCTGGCCGCGCTTCATGATGCCGGTTTTTCGTGTGCCGCTATGGCGTTGACGGATGATTCCGTTTCGCTGGACGATCCTGTGCTGCAGAAGATTGATCGCTTGGCGATTTTTATGGGTACCGAGGGTGCCGGCTTGGGCGCCAAGACCATTGCCGGCTGCGACCGCGCCGTGCGTATTCCGATGGCGCATGGGGTCGATTCGCTCAACGTGGCCGCGGCAAGTGCTGTTGCCTTTTGGCAGCTGTGTCCGCATGTGAGCAACGAGTACCACTACCAGCCGGGGCTGTATCACTAGGCAGATATTTCGCACCGGGCTCTGATTCGGGGTGTATCGGCCGATCCCGGTCGGTGCTAAGCTGGTATTGGCTTTGGTCTTAAATTGCCGTTTTATTGTTTGACGTACGCTGGTGGGGAGGGCGTGTGGCTAAGAAATCTACGGCTATCGATGTGACGCAGGGTGTCATTTGGCAGCAGCTGCTTTCGCTGTGCGTCCCTATCTTCTTTAGCTCGTTTTTTCAGCAGGCTTACACGCTTATCGGCACCTATATCGTCGGTCAGTTTGGCGGCAAGCTTGCGCTTGGCGGCATTCAAGCCACGATGGTGCTCACCGAGCTCTGCATTGGTTTTTGCGTTGGCGTTGGCGCCGGTTGTGCCGTTATCACGGGTCAGTTTTTTGGCCAGCACGATAGCGAGCGTCTGAGCCGTTCGGTCCATACAGCCATGACGCTTGCTTTGGTGGGCGGCATCGTCGTTTCCATTCTTGGCATGGTTTTTGTCGAGCCCATGCTGGTGTTGATGAATACGCCGCACGAGCTACTTGCCGAGGGCGTTGCCTATGCTCGCTGTTATTTTGCCGCGATGGTTGCGGCACTGCTGCTTAATATGGGAACCGCACTGCTGCGTGCCGTGGGGGATACGCGCGGTCCCGCTGTGATCATTGCCTCTGGCTGCCTTGTTAACGTGGTGCTGGATATCATCTTTGTTGCTGTGTTGCATATGGAGGCGCTGGGCTGCGGCATCGCGGTAGCGCTGACCATTTGCTCCAATGCAACGATGATCGTGTTGCGCATGATGCGCGCTCCGGGTGCATGGCGTCTTTCGCTGTCTAAGCTCGGCATCGATCGCGGTATTTGTAAGAGTATGATCTCGTGCGGTCTGCCACTCGGTTTTCAATCGGCTGCCTATTCGATCTCGAACGTGCTGATCCAGATGTCGGTCAACTCGTTTGGTGCCGATGTCACCACGGCATGGGGTCTATCTGGGCGCCTGGATGGCATTATCTGGATGGTGACCGAGGCGCTCGGCGTATCGATCACTACGTTCTCGGCGCAGAACTTTGGCGCGCGTAATTACGAGCGCATGCGCAAGGGCTACCACACGTCGCTCGTGCTTTCGTTTGCGCTGATCGGTGGCCTCTCTGCCGTGCTGATGGTGTTCTCGGGCCCGTTGTCGCGTCTGTTTGTCGACGATGCTTCGATTTCGGCGTACACCACGACGATTCTTCATTTCATCGCGCCGTTCTACGCGATCTTCTCGATTATCGAAAATGCGTCGGGCTCCATTCGCGGCGCCAGCGTGAGCTTGCAGCCCATGCTGCTCACGATTTTTGGCACCGTCGTGCTCAGGGTGATCTGGGTGTTTGCGATTATGCCGTTCGATCCGTCGCTTGAGCACCTGCTGCTGGTTTACCCCGTAACCTGGCTCATCACGGCCACGATGTTTACCATCTACCACCACAGCGGCAACTGGCTCGGCCGCGCCACCGCCTAATGATCCGTTTTCCTCCGTCCCCTTCGGATCATTTAGTATTCGATGCCTTGGCGGGCTAGGAGGCCTTCGTCGAAGTAGTGTTTGACGGGGCGCATTTCGGTAACTAGGTCGGCAAGGTCGGCGAGGGGCAGCAGGCCGCGGCCGGTGAGCACGAGCTCCGTGGTGGTTGGTTTCATCGCGATCAACGCTTCGACATCTTCGCGCGTCACAAAGCCCCGTCGCATGGCCTCGCCGAGTTCATCCAAAATCAGAACGTCGACCTGTGATATCTGCTCGCGCGCCAGCTCCATGATCTGTGCGGCGCAAGCCTCGGGCGTGTCGCGGTCGGCCTGTACAATTCGTAGCCCTAGGCGTGGTGCGGCATCGTGTTCGGCGCAGTGCAGCTTCTTGGCAAACTGAAGCATGAGCACGTTAAGTCCATAGCCCGTGGCGCGCAGCGCGAGCCCCAGCGCAGCCGTCGTCTTGCCCTTGCCGTCGCCCGTATAGATCTGAACCTTGCCGACTTCGAGTGATGCCATCTCTATCCTTTCGTGCCCGGCGTCGGTTTATCGCCGGCCGGGTTGGGTATTCTAGTTAGCATTATCAACCCCAGTAGATGGAGTTCAAGCAGATGGAGATGGATGACAACAAACGTAGACGGAATATGATCCTCTACGTGCTCATCGCCTTCGTCGTCTACCTCGTGCTCTCGACCGTTCTGTTCCCTAACATCGGTCACACGCAGCAGATTACGAAGACCGATTACTCGACGTTTGTCAAAGCGCTCGATAAGAAGAGTGTCGACAAGGTCGAGTACAACACGGACGATTACACGATTTATTACACCAAGAAGGGCGAGGACGAGAACATCGCCTATAAGACGACCGGTGTGCCGAACGATGCGGGCTTCACCAATCGCGTGCTTGAGTCTGGCGCTTCGCTGGAGTCGGTCGTTCCCGATAAAAACTCGGGTTTGATGACCTACTACCTGCTCACACTCATTCTTCCCATGGCGATTTTCTTCCTCATCGGTTGGTGGCTCAACCGCCGCATGAAGAAGGCTATGGGCGATGACGGCCCGTCGATGAACTTTGGCGGCGGCGGTTTTGGCGGCGGCGGACTGGGTAAGTCCGGCGCGCGCGTGATCGCCTCCAAGGACGTGGGCGTGACCTTTAAGGACGTCGCCGGCCAGGAAGAGGCCAAGGAGTCTCTCAAGGAGGTCGTCGACTTTCTGGAGAAGCCGCAGCGCTACGAGGAGATCGGCGCCAAGCTGCCGCGCGGTGCTCTCCTTGTTGGCCCTCCGGGTACCGGTAAGACCCTGCTTGCTAAGGCTGTTGCCGGCGAGGCGGGCGTGCCGTTCTTTAGCATTTCGGGCTCTGAGTTCGTTGAGATGTTTGTTGGTCGCGGCGCTGCTAAGGTGCGTGACCTGTTTAAGCAGGCCAAGGAAAAGGCCCCTTGTATCGTCTTTATCGATGAGATCGATACCATCGGTAAGAAGCGCGATGGCGGCGGCTTTAGCGGCAACGACGAGCGCGAGCAGACGCTCAATCAGTTGCTGACCGAGATGGATGGCTTCGATAACCACAAGGGTATCGTTGTCCTTGCCGCAACCAACCGCCCCGACAGTCTCGATCCCGCTCTACTGCGCCCCGGTCGTTTTGACCGCCGCATCCCCGTCGAGTTGCCCGATCTGACCGGTCGCAAGAATATCCTTGAACTGCACGCCAAGAGCGTGAAGACGCAGCCGCCGATCGACCTGACCGCGATCGCCCGCGCCACGCCTGGCGCCTCGGGTGCCGACCTGGCCAACATCATCAACGAGGGCGCCCTGCGCGCCGTCCGCGAGGGTCGCAAGCGCGCGACTCAGGATGACTTTGAGGAGTCGGTGGAGGTCGTCATCGCCGGCCAGCAGCGTAAGTCCACGGTGCTGTCCGATCACGAGAAACAGGTCGTGTCCTATCACGAGATCGGCCATGCCATCGTTGCCGCCCGCCAGAAGGGTTCTGCGCCGGTTACGAAGATCACCATCGTGCCGCGTACGAGCGGTGCTCTGGGCTACACCATGCAGGTCGAGGAGGACGAGCGCTTCCTGACCACGCGCCAGGAGGTCTTGGACAAGCTCGCCGTCTATTGCGGCGGACGTGCTGCCGAGGAGCTCATCTTTGGTGAGATGACGACCGGCGCTGCCAACGATATCGAGCAGGCCACCAAGCTCGCTCGCAACATGGTGACGCGCTTTGGTATGTCGGAAGAGTTTGGCATGATGGCGCTCGGTACCGTTCAGAATGCCTACCTCAACCAGGACACGTCGCTCACCTGTGCCCCCGGTACGGCCGAGCGCGTCGACGCGATCGTCGCCAAGCTGATTGAGGATGCGCACGACCGCGCCCTGCAGATCCTCAAGGAGAACAAGTTTAAGCTCCATGAGCTGGCTCGTTATCTGTACAAGAAGGAGACGATCACGGGCGAGGAGTTCATGAATCTCCTCACGCGCGAGAATCCACTGATGCCAAAGCAGCAGTAAAGCCGCGGCCGAGCCAGTAAACGCCGACGCCCCATTTGAGCAGCTTTCTCAAATGGGGCGTTTTGCTTGAGAGGGATGGAAATGAAGATCGTGGTAAGCGCCTGTTTGATGGGCGAGAGCTGCAAGTATAACGGGCTCGACAATTACCACCGCGCGTTGGTCGAGGCTTGCGAGCGTACGGGGACCGAGGTGCTCCTCGTATGCCCCGAGGTTTTTGGCGGTCTGCCCACGCCGCGCGACCCGTCCGAGATCGTGGGCTGTGAGGTTCGCACCCGCGAGGGCGTGTCGGTTGATCGCGAGTTTCGCCATGGTGCCCAACGCGCGCTCGATATGTGCGAGCACTTTGGCGGCCCGTCCGAGATCGCTGCGTGCATCTTGCAGGACCGTAGTCCCTCGTGCGGCGCGGGCCGCATCTACGACGGAACATTCAGCGGCACCCTTACAGCGGGCAACGGCGTTTTCGTCGATCTGTTGCTGCGTCACGGGTACCGTGTGATTCCGGCTAGCGAGTTCGATCCCAGCATGCTGGAGCATTGTCCATAGCACTCGAACCCAACACTTCCTCACGGGTGACCGTTTTGGCATCATCCGTGAAG
>ERZ839741.334-NODE-334-length-62995-cov-5.036575_pt1 | contig 62995 bp, 59 predicted proteins | sample MGYA00519880_ERZ839741 | MGnify/ENA primary metagenome ERZ839741 (study PRJEB31850, sample SAMEA3708851) | human gut metagenome | biome: human gut; feature: human-associated habitat; material: faeces | place: China | collected 2014 ...
AGAATATAAAGCCCAGTGGTATGGAAAGGTGATCAAGAAAGTGGATACATTCTATCCAAGCAGTCAGACATGTCATTGTTGCGGATATAAGAATGAAGAAACAAAAGATTTAAAAGTGAGAGAATGGACATGTCCAAAATGCCATGCAGAACATGATAGAGATGTAAATGCATCCATCAATATATTGATGCAAGGCATATTAGCAAATTAGGTAAAATAAAAAATAACCGCAGGGACTGCGGGGTTAGCTTGGTAAGAAAGGTTTCAATAGAAACCTGTTCCCAAGAATCTCGTCACTTCAATGATGAGAGGTTCAATTGACTTGCAACAAATATAATAAACATAGTCTAGCTGTATATGAGAAGTTTGGTTTTCAATGGATCGATTCTGTACAGACAGATATAGGAAATGACTTCATCATGGATGATTACATCTTGGAATATCGATTAAATCGTATCTGATTTTGAAAAATATGCAAGAATATGATATTGTCAAAGGGTGATTTAAAGAGGGATGTTGAATATGGATATGAAGAAGATACAGGAGTTACCAACTCCAGAAGATTTGAAAAAGGAATTTCCTTTGCCTTATAAGGTGCAGAAAATTAAGAAACAAAGAGATCAAGAAATTGAAGATATTTTTACTGGAAAAGATGATCGTTTAATTTTAATTATTGGTCCTTGTAGTGCAGACCGCGAAGATGCGGTTTTAGACTATATGAATCGTTTGGCTGTTTTACAGGAAAAAGTAAAAGATAAGATTTTTATGATTCCACGTGTTTACACAAATAAACCTCGTACAAAAGGTGTTGGATATAAGGGAATGTTGCATCAGCCAGATCCACATTCCAAAGAGGATATGTTGAAGGGAATCATTGCGATTCGTAAGCTGCATACAGATGTTGTAACACAAACTGGTTTTACTTGTGCAGAAGAGATGTTGTATCCAGAAAATCATGCGTATTTATCAGATTTATTAGGATATGTTGCGATAGGTGCACGAAGTGTGGAGAATCAACAGCATCGTATTGTGGCTAGTGGTGTAGGAATTCCTGCTGGAATGAAGAATCCAACAGGTGGAGATCTTACAGTTATGATGAATTCTATTGTGGCAGCGCAAGCCGATCAAAGATTTGTATACCGTGGCTGGGAAGTACAGACAGATGGAAATCCATTGGCTCATGCGATTTTAAGAGGATATGTGGATAAGTTCAATCATGCGCATGCGAATTATCACTATGAAGATTTGATGGAGTTGATTCACTTATATGAAAAATCTGATTTAAAAAATCCGGCTTGCATTGTAGATTGTAATCACTCGAATTCAAATAAACAATATTTAGAGCAGATTCGTATTGCCAAGGATGTTATGCATTCTAGAAGTAAATCGGAAGATATCAAAAAGCTAGTGAAGGGCTTGATGATTGAGAGTTATTTAGAAGACGGAAATCAGCCAACAGATGGAGATGTGTATGGAAAGTCAATCACAGATCCTTGTCTTGGCTGGGAAAAAACAGAACAATTGGTTTTAGATTTATATAATCTATGTGATTAAGAGAAGCAAATTTTGCTTCTTTTCTTTTTTGGTTAGATTTTTTATTTTAAAATAGGCAAAAATTAAATAGTCATTTATAATTAAAGTATCAATATGAGGGAGGTATTTCAATGAATCAACTTCTTCAAGAAAAAAGAGATGCCGAAAATTTTTTGCGATTAATAGCACCTAAATATGCAGCGGTTTATATTTTAGATCGAAGTACAGATACTTTTCGTGATATTTTAGCTCCAGAAGCATTTCGTGCTTTTGCCAAAGACACAAAAGGTTCCTATTCAGAGGCGATGCGATTATATCGAGATTATTATGTAGCTTGTGATTATCAAGAAGTGATTGATCGAGTCTTGGACTATGATTATGTATATAATATTTTGTCTTCTGGAAATCAAGTGAATGTTACGTATCGTAAAAAGGATGGTACCTTGATTCGTCTGAAAATTGATCGGTATTCAGATAATGATGAGAATACTTCTATATGGGTTTATACAAATGAAGACAGTGAAGATGCACTATATGGAGAATTAGGTGAGGCTCGTTATCGTATTCGGTTTGATAATAATGAAAAACCAGTAGAGTTTATAAGTAGTGAAAGTCTGTCTGAAATGCTTTATGGACTAACAAATGAGGCGCGAATTCCATTTGTGAGATTGTGGGAGCATATGCATCCGCAAGATGTGGATAGTGTAAGAGCAGAATTGAAAGAGATACATATACTTAAAGATCCTGAGGCAACCTATGAAGCGGAATTTCGACTTCAAAACAAAGAACAACAGTATCGTTGGTATCGTGCAATTGGAAAGCCTGTTTTAAATGAAAAAGGAAAGATAGTAAGTGTTTGTGGATTCCTTATTGATATTCAAAAGCATAAGGAAAAAAACCTTCTTCAACAGCGTTTTATTTCTGGTTTGAGTCATGAATATGTCACGGTATGGGTGATCAATCATGATTTAACGATTGAGTTGTATCAACAAACAAAAAAAGGTGATCATATTGCTCAAGAAGCAATCGAGGAGTTTGCCAAAGAAAATAATTATCAAAAGAGCATGGAGAAATATGCTTCAGAATATGTTTGTGAAGAAGATCGAGAGGATTTTTTAAGAAATGTGAATTATCGTGTCGTTCGGGAACGAATCAAGACAGAAAAAGTATATCCGGTTGTTTTTCAAAGAAAATTTAATGGAAAAATAGATTATTTCCAGGCTTGTTTTGCGCAGATATCGGAAGAGACAGATGATTTTGTATTGGGCTTTAAATTGGTGAATGACATTGTTGAGCATGAAAAAGAAAGAAATGATCGATTGGAAGAAGAAAAACAAATTCTAGAAAGTCTAAGCTCTGACTTTACGGCTATCTATTATTTGGAAGTTAACAGTGGTAAATTTGAATCTGTTCATATTCAGGATGAAACCAATGCGAGTGAATTAATAAAAAGTTGTTTAGAGTATAAAGATTTTTATGAATATGCTTATCAATATGCGATGCGTTATATTCCTAAAGATGAGCAGCCTGAGTTTTTATGGTGGTTTTCTCGTGATAATTTAAAATCCTTGTTAAAAACACAAGTGAGTCTAACGCAGAATTATCGTTGTTATCCAAATGCGCAAAATCATCAATATTTTGAAACGAAAGTTGTTAAGGTAAGTGAAGATGAAAAGTCGTGTCACGCATTACTTGGGTTCCGTTATATTGATGATATTATCAAAAAAGAAAAAGCAACGCAGAAAAGGTTGCAGAATGCCTTAGAGGAAATAAAGAGGAGTAATGAAACGATTTCTACAATTGCGAAAAGTTATAGTTCAATTTATAAAGTTGATTTTGAAAAAGATACATATGAAAAAATTTCAGGAAGTGACATTATTCCTAAAACGGGGTGTGCATCTGAAAAAATGTTTGATGTATGTGAACAGGATGTTGCACCAGAATATCGAAATATCATCCATCAATTTGCGAATATAGAAACATTAACTTCACAACTTGAAAAAGAAGAAGATGTTTTGGCTGAATATCGAATGGCGGATGGCAACTGGCATAAATTGCGTATTATTGTTTCCAAAAGAAATGCGAACGGAAAAGCGATTCAAGCCATTGCGACAATTCGTATAATTAGTGAAACAAAGCGTAAAGAATTAAATTTATTCTTTGAAGCAGAACAGGCAAAGCGTGAGGCAAAAATAAAAACGCGATTCTTACAGAGTATGTCTCATGATATGCGTACGCCATTAAATGGTATTGCGGGTATGCTTCATATTGCAGATCAAAATCCAAAGGATTTAGAATTACAAAAAATTACTCGAAATAAGATTTATCAGTCGTTAAATTATTTGATTTCTTTAGTCAATGATGTTTTGGATATGAATGATTTAGAAAGTGATAATTTTACAGAGGAAGAAGTTGATTTTGATATTACTAAATTATTAGGAAACATGAATATTGATGCACAACAATTGGCACAAGAAAAGAATATTCAATATGTTTTGGATTGGTATGAAGGCCAATTGAGTCATTCAAGTTTTAGGGGATTTCCAATATATCTTTCACGAATATTATCGATAGTTGTACAAAATGCCGTTAAATTTACACCAGAAAATGGAGAAATCCATGTATGGATGAATGAGAAATGTTTAGATGATTCGACATCGCTTTTAGAATTTAGATGTAAAGATAATGGTATCGGAATGAGTCAAGATTTTATTCAACATGCCTTTGATTTATTTGCGCAAGAAGATAGTTCTAGTAAATCCACATATCAAGGTACAGGTCTTGGTTTGTCTATTGCCAAAAAGCTTGTGGAGTATATGCATGGAAATATTCAATTGGAAAGTGAAAAGGGAGTAGGTACAACTGTCTATATTCAGATTCCTTTTAAGTTAGGAAAATCAATTGAAAACAAAAATAATAGGAATCAACAAATATCGTTAGAAGGTTTATGCGTGCTAGTGGCAGAAGATAACGACTTGAATATGGAAATCGTTGAATATATGTTAGAACGTAATAGTATTCAGGTTGTATGTGCAAAAGATGGTCAAGAAGTAATAGATTTATTTGAAAAGAGTGAAGTAAATGAATTTGATTTTATTCTTATGGATATCATGATGCCAAAAATAAATGGTTTAGATGCGACAAGAAAGATTCGTGCTTTAAAACGATTGGATGCAAAGACAATTCCAATCATTGCGATGAGTGCGAATGCATTTGTAGAAGACATAATGAATAGTAAATTAGCAGGTATGAATATGCATTTGGCTAAGCCTTTGGATGAAACAAAGCTGATTGAAGCTTTAAAACAATGTAAAAAGGATGAAGATTTCAGATAATCTTCATCCTTTGTCTTAGTATTCTTCTTTTGTTGATATTTCAGCTGGCTTATTTAAGATATACATAAATTCTTCGCCTGTAATAGTTTCTCTTTCATATAAGAATTTGGCGAGTTCATGTAACTTCATCTTGTTGTCTTCTAGAATTTGATAAGCCTCGTCATGTGCTTTTTTAATTAATGCGATGGTTGCCTCATCAATCTTAGTAGCTGTTTCATTTGAACAAGCTAAGGATGTATCGCCACCCAAATATTGGTTGTTTACTGTTTCTAAAGCTGTCATACCAAATTCATCAGACATTCCTAATCGTGTAATCATGGCTCTGGCTAGTTTAGTGGCTTGTTCAATATCGTTGCTCGCTCCACTTGTGATCGAATTAAAAATTAATTCTTCAGCACAACGACCACCTGTATACACCATAATTTTTTGGAAAGCTTCTTCTTTTGATAATAGGTTTTGTTCATTTTCTTCTACTTGCATAGTGTATCCCAAAGCCCCTTTTGTACGAGGGATAATTGTAATCTTATGAACGGGAGCCGTATTTTTACATTTGGCAGCGACTAGAGCATGTCCTATTTCATGATAAGAAACAATCATTCTTTCTCGATTTGAAATCACAGCACCTTTCTTTTGTTCACCCGCAATAACGATTTCAATGGCTTCTTCTAAGTCTTTTTGAACCACTGTTTTACGATGGTCACGAACGGCTAATAAAGCACCTTCATTAATGATGTTGGCAAGTTCGGCACCACTTGCACCTGCACTAGCTCTAGCGATAACGTTAAAGTCAATGTTGTTTGAGCACTTGATGTCTTTAGCATGTAATTTAAGAATGGCTTCACGACCGGCAAGATCAGGAAGTTCAACAGGAATTCTTCTATCAAAACGACCAGGACGCGTTAAAGCAGGATCTAGTGAATCAGGACGGTTTGTTGCAGCAAGTAATACAACGCCTTTGGAACCATCAAATCCATCCATTTCAGCAAGTAATTGGTTCAATGTTTGTTCACGCTCATCATTGCCATTCATGCCTGCACCATCACGCTTTTTACCAATGGTATCGATCTCATCAATAAATACAATACATGGTGCTTTTTCACGAGCTTGTTTGAATAGGTCACGCACTTTAGCAGCTCCTCTACCGACAAACATTTCTACGAATTCACTACCTGAAATCGAGAAGAATGGAACACCAGCCTCACCGGCAACAGCTTTGGCAAGCAATGTTTTACCTGTTCCAGGAGGCCCTACTAATAAGGCTCCTTTAGGCATCTTGGCACCAATCTCTTTATATTTAGCTGGGTTATTTAAGAAGTCTACAATTTCTTGTAGGTTTTCCTTCGCCTCTTCTTGTCCAGCAACATCCTTGAATGTTTTTCCTGTTTGTTCACCAACATAGACTTTGGCATTGCTCTTTCCTAGATTGCCTAGACCAAAACCAGAGCCTTGTGAAAATGACATTTGATCATCTCCACCCGTTTTCTTTTGCATACGTTTAAACATCCATGATCCAAATGCCCAGAAAATGATTAATGGTAAGAAAAAGGAAATTAAACTCGATAGAATAGGATTCATTTGTTCTTGATAAACTTGTCCAAATTTAGCTCCGGATTTATCTAATCGATTGACTAAATCTGAATCATTCATAACACCTGTTTTATAAGTCTTGTCTGTTGAGTCTTTCTTTAAAGTGTAATAAATATTGTGATCTTCAATTTGAACGGTATCAATCTTCTTTTCTTCAATTTTATTTAAGAAATCTGAGTAGTTTGTGGTTTCAAGCCTTGATTGTTGAAACATAGGGAATACGATAAAGTTTAAAGCCATAATAACAATTAATATAATTGTGTAATATCTGTATAAAGGCTTCTTTTGTTTATTCATGAGTGCTCCTCCTTAATAAATTGATTACATTATACACCTTATTAGCACTTTCGCAAGCAGAGTGCTACACATTCCATAATTCCACATAATTTAAAAGAAAATGATATAATAGAAATCTTTATGGAGGATATATATATTATGAAGGTAGTAACTTTTGGAGAAATCATGCTTCGTTTAAAGACACCAGAAAACTTGCGTATTATGCAAAGTGATGGCTTTGAAGCTAGTTATGGTGGTGCAGAGGCCAATGTTGCAGTGAGCTTAGCGATGTATGAAGATAAATGTGCTTTTGTATCTAAAGTACCAAACAATCCAGTAGGAATGTCTGCATTAAGTGAAGTTCGTCATTATGGTGTAAATACAGAGTATATGCTTCGTGGAGGCGATCGTTTAGGAATTTATTTCTTTGAAAAAGGAAGTGATATTCGTAGTACAAACGTTGTATATGACCGTGCATTTAGTGCTTTTTCATTATCTCAGCCAAGTGAATATCATTGGGAAAATATCTTAGAGCCAGGAGATGTTTTCTATTTTTCAGGCGTTACTCCAGCTGTATCTAAATATGTTGAGGATACAGTAAGAAGTGCTTTGAAGTATTGTAAGGAAAATGATATTCAAGTTATTTGTGATTTGAACTATCGTGGAAAAATGTGGTCTAAAGAACAAGCACAAGTTGTCATGCGTGATTTAATGCAGTATGTAGATGTATGTATTGCCAATGATGAAGATTTTGAAGCAACACTAGGAATTCATGCCTTTGATGGTAACTTATCTACAGGTATTGATCAGATTGATACTTATAAAGAAGGTATGTTAGAAATTACTCGTCAATTCCCAAATGTGAAGAGTGTGACTAGTGTATTAAGAAATATGTATACTGTAGAAGAAGGAGATTGGATGGGCATCTATTATGTAGATGGAAAGTTCTACCAAAGTCCAATTCATAGAGTACATAGTTTAGAAGCTGTGGGGGCAGGAGATGCCTATGGTGCTGCATTTGTGCATGGACTAATCAATGGATTTGATCCACAGAAAACAGTCGATTTCGCAATCAGTGCTAGTGTATTAAAGCTTATGATTCAACATGATTTTAATGTGGTAACACAAGAAGATGTATTTAAAATCATGAATTCTAAGAATACAAACTTATCTAGATAGAGTAAAAGATACCAATTCATAGTGAACTGGTATCTTTCTTTCTAGTATTGAATGTAAAAATCATTCTCATAATAATCAAGTGGAATCTCTTTTTCAGTAATCGAATCAATCTGAATACGCTCAATGTTTTGAAGAGATAAAATGACTTTATTAATACTTTCTAAGTTTCCCTGCAATTGCGCGGTTACACTACCATCATCATTATTTTTGGCATAACCGGTAATACCTAATGGTTTAGAATGGCTTTGTACTTCAAAACGAAAACCAATGTTTTGAACATTTCCTTCAAAATGAAATTCTTTACGAATTGTCCCTGGTGGCAATTCTCTTTTTATTTTCTCTTTCTTTTTAAAAAATTTAAACATAATTAGTATCCTATTCTATATACATTATAAGGTCTTATCGTAAAAAATTCTAATATAGTTATAGTTATTTATAAGATAACCAGAAATTTCCTTTGTGGTATACTTATAAGGATAGCGAGTCTATCTAAGGAAGTAAGCTTTACACAGATATTAAAAAGTAACACATTAAATGTGGTAAAAAAATTTTGATTATCAAGAAAATTACCACATTAAAAAGGCGTGAGTTTTTACGTAAGCGTATACAATTTATGTTATTTTTTTAGTGTAAGGTGATGAGGTGAGTATGAAAGAAGCAAAAAAACAATACTATAATACAGAAATACTAAATTGTCTTATTGATGGAGATGTTGTATCAACGCAGCAAATTGCAGATGCGGTTGGTATGTCTGAAAAATCTATCCGAAATAAAATTTTTGATATTAATGAATATCTTCAAGAGAACGATATGGGTATCATTCAGAAAAAGCCTCGTGTTGGAATGTGGTTAGAATGTACGGAAGAGCAGAAACAAAAATTACAGTCGGTTTTAATGAATCGAAATACGGTAGTTGTCAAAGATGATGATAACGATCGTGTAATGGAGCTTTTAAAAATATTCTTTAAGTTAAGACCATGGGAAACAATTACTACACAAAGGCTAACGGAAGAATTGTATTTGAGTGCACCTACCGTGTTGAAGATTATTCGCGAATGTGAAAAATGGTTAGCTCCATATAAAGTGAAAATTGCTAATGAAAAGAATAGAGGTTATCGCTTAGATTGTAATGAGAATGAATATCGTGTCGCAATGAAGGATTTTATCATGAGTGATTTTGATAACGAAAAAATCAAATCTAACATGGATTATTTTTTCTATAACATGGATACGAAGTTGATTCAAAAATCAATTATTGAAACTGAAAATGAATGGAATTATCGATTTACCGATGAGTCATTTTATGAAATCTTTATTTATTGTTGTATTGCATATCAGCGTAGAGAGATTGAATCGCCAAAGGTTGAAGATCGAGGAGAAATCCAAATCTTACAAAAATACAATGAATATCCATTCACAGTGGCAATATTTAAGAAGTTACAGGAAAAACTACATGTATTCTTTTCAAATGAAGAAGTGTTATTTTTAGCCATTCAAATGATGTGTTCAAAATTCATTGGTATTTCAGCTGTAGATGAAACACTTGAACAGGTACAGAAATATGACAATAAATTAATTGAATTTGTAGATATGTCGCTTCATGTTGTTGGTAATATTTTGGATGTTGATTTATCGCAGGATGAAAAACTAAAGGAAAGTTTGATTATACATTTAAGACTAACGATATTTAGAATTCGTCATGGTTTATCTCAAACAAATTCATTAGTACATTTCATCAAGTCTGAATATAAAACGGTATTTAGAGCTACGATGTCCATAAGTATTATGTTTGAAGAATATTATGGCCTTCAATTAACAGAGGATGAAGTAGGTTACATTGTTCTCTATATACAATCAGCACTTGAAAGAATCAAACGTCATTTCAATGTATTATTAATTGCTGCTTTTTCAAGAGGACATGCACAACTATTGACAGAACGATTAAAAAAATCAATTTCAGAAATCAAAGAGATTCGTGTTATGAGCACGCATGACTTTAAATTATATGGGGATAAAACAAGCGATGTGATTATCACGCAAAAGGAATTAGATGTAAAGGATTCTCGGATTATTGTGATTCCAAACTTACTTAGTGATAGTGGAATCGTAAGTCTAAGAGAACAAATTGATGTGGTACTAAAAAGCAGAGATGAAAAAGTAACATCATTTTCTCCAGAGTGTTATCCATTATTGGATCCAGATTTGATTTTTGTACATCAAAAATATGAAGATAAAGAATCACTATTAAGTTTTATGTCATCGGCAATGGCAAAACGTGGATATGTTTCAACAAATTTCTTTGAAACATTAATGGAAAGAGAAAAAGCCACAACAACTTCGATTGGAAACAATATTAGTGTAACGCATGGTGCACAAAGCGAAGTGATTGAACCTAAATTATCAATTGCCGTATTAGATAAACCAATACGCTGGAATGATGATGAAGTTGATCTTGTATTCTTGTTAGGATTTAAAATGACAACTCCAGAAGATATCAAAAGAATCCAGTGTTTCTATAAGGAATACATTTCAATTATAGAAAGAGAAGAAAATTTGAAAAAAATTAAATCAATGAAATCAAACATAGATTTATATAAATTTTTAATTCAATAGGAGGTAGAAGGAAATGGAATTAAAAGACGTATTAGATGAAAGAATTATCGATTTAAACATGGAGGCAAAAAATAAGGATGAAGCAATTCGTCATTTGGCTGCCAAATTAAAAGATGCCAATTATATTGGAGATGTTGATGAATTTGTAAAAGATATCTATCTTCGTGAATCAGAAGGTGTTACTGGTATTGGAAACTTTGTTGCGATTCCACATGGAAAAAGTGATTCTGTAACACAGGTAGGAATTGCGATTGGTAAATTAAACAATGAAATCGAGTGGGAAACATTAGATGGCCAAGGCGTAAAACTTATTTTCTTATTTGCCGTAAGCAATGATCATGAATATGCAAGAAATCATATGAAGTTATTGGCACAGATTGCTGGTAAATTAGGAAATGATGAAAACATCGAAAAATTATTAAACGCAAAAACAGTAGAAGAACTAAAAGAAGTATTTAACTAATTGGTATATGATGAAGCAGATCTTGTGGGTCTGCTTTTTTTCTGTGATTAACAAATAAAAGTTACCACAATTAAATCCGGAAATTTAATACGGACATTTGAAAAAGTACCACATTAAAAAGTCTTTCCATTTTATTTTCCGGAATAAATTACCACAATAAAATGCCCTCTATTAATGTGTAAGAAAGCGCTTTCCGTTGTATCATTTAGACAGTTAAAGAGAGGACATAAGTCCTAAAGAAAGGAGATAGTAATATGAAAATTGTTGCCGTTGCTGCTTGTACATCAGGTATTGCGCACACTTATATTGCTAAAGAAAAATTGATCCGTGCCGCTGAAGCATTAGGACACGAGATCCACGTGGAAACACAAGGTACTATTGGAACTGAAGATGAATTAACTCCAGAACAAATCCAAGAAGCGGATGTTGTTATTCTTGCAGTTGATATTCAGATCACTGGTACAGAACGTTTCAAAGACAAAAAGGTTGTTAAAGTTGGAACTAGCTTAGTAACTAAAGCGCCTAAACAATTGCTTGAAAAAGTAGAAGCAGAATTAAACAAAACTAAATAAGCTTAATAATAAAAAAGGAGAGTAAAAAAATGAAAAAAGCATTAGCAGAAATTAAAAAGCACTTGCTAACAGCGATTTCTTACATGTTGCCACTAGTTGTTGCATCTGGTTTGTTAATTGCCGTTGGTAACTTAATGGGAGGAGAAGTTGTAACAGATCTTAGTAAGATGACTGTTCCTAGCGCATTCACTTCACTTGGTGTTCTAGGTATGGGATTATTACCATCATTCATTGGTGGATATATTTCTTATTCTATCGCTGACCGTCCAGGTATTGCCCCAGGTTTCTTAATGGGTCAAATCGCATCATTCTTAGGAGCAGGATTCCTTGGAGGAATGATTGGTGGTTTCGTTGCTGGTTATATTGCATTAGCTATTCGTAAATATGTAAAAGTTCCTAAATGGGCTGAAGCTTTAATGCCAATGATGATTATCCCAACATTAACAGCTATGATCGGTGGATTATTAATGTACTTCGTATTAGGTGGACCAATCACTGCTATGACTAACGGATTGAATAACTTCGTAACTGGATTAGACCAATCTCAAAAAACATTATACGGATTCATTATTGGATTCATCGGATGTATTGACTTCGGTGGAGCAATCAGTAAAGTTCCTAACTTAATTTGTGATGGTTTATTATTGGATGGAATTACAGAACCAGAAGCAATCAAAGTATTAGCTGCTATGGTACCTCCAATTGGTGTAACTTTTGGATGGTTGTTATCAAAAGCATTGAAGAAGAGAATCTTTACAGCTCAAGAAGAAGATGCAATCAAAGTTGCATTCCCAATGGGATTATGTATGATTTCTGAAGGTGTTATCCCTATCGCAATGAACGACTTACTTCGTACAGTTGCTTCAACTTCAATTGGATGTGGTGTTTGTGGAGCAATCAGCTTTACATTCGGTGTTGGATCTAAAGTTCCATCAGGTGGAGTATTCGTAATTCCAGCAATGTCAAATCCATTTATTGCAGTAGTTGCATTATTAGCAGGAAGCTGTGTAACAGCAATCTTATTAAATGTATTGAAGAAAAAATTAACTGATGAAGAATACGCTGGCGGATCTGTTGAAGAAGAAGCTGAAGTAGATTTATCAGGAATCTCATTCGAATAAAAAAATTAAAGTTTAAGAAGAAGGATAAAAAAATATGTATGTTTCAATGAAAGGAATGCTTGAAAGAGCAAACCAAGGAAACTACGCAGTGATGGCTATAAATTGTTTTAACATCGAAACGACTCGTGCATGCATTGAAGCTGCACAGTCGCTTCGAGCACCAATCATTATTAACATTGTGCAAGAACACATGGTCAATCATTGTGATAGTGATTTAATTGCTCCAATTGTAAAGAAATTGGCAAATAGAGCAAGTGTGGAAGTTGCACTTAACTTCGATCATGGGCAAGAGGTGCCTTTATTAAAGAAGGCGTTGCACGATGGATATTCAAGTGTAATGGTAGATGCTTCCAGATATGATTTGGAAGGTAACATTAAAATGACTCGTGAAATTGTTGAGTTTGCTCAAGAATTTCACGCATCAGTTGAAGGTGAAATAGGATGCATGGGAGCCACTGAAGGAGAAGAATTCACTAGTGATCAGATGAAAACGAATCCTCAGCAAGCATTACGATTTGCACAAGAAACAGGTATTGATGCATTAGCTGTATCATATGGATCAAGTCATGGAAATTATCCTAAAGGATATGTTCCGGAATTTGATTTTGAAAGATTAAAAGAAATTAAAGAACTTACAAAAATGCCACTTGTATTACATGGTGGATCTGGTTCAGGTGATGAAAACATCTTGAAATCAGTAAAATATGGAATCAACAAAATTAATGTTGGTTGCGACTTTATGAATGCGAATACAGAAGCAATCAAAAAACACTTGGCAGCAGATCCAGACATCAATTTCTGGGTTATGATGCACCAGGTTGAAAAAGAAAGTCAAGAATTAGTTAAACACTATATCCGCTTATCCGGATCAGAAGGAAAATCTTTATAGTTTATATAGGAGGTAACATATTATGTTAATGAACATGAAAGATTTGCTAACAGTAGCACAAAAGAACCACTTTGCAGTACCTGCATTCAACATTGGATCTGACCAATTGTTAAAAGCAGTTATGAAGACTGTGAAAGAATTGAAATCACCAGTTATTTTGGAGATGAGTCCAGATGAATTCAATTTCGTAGGATATGCACAAATTCAAGCTATGCTTTACGAAGCAGCTCATACAGATGTTCCTGTATGTATTCACTTAGACCATGGTGATTCATATGAAACTGTAGTACGTGCCATCCAAGCAGGTATAACATCAGTAATGATTGATGCATCTAAACTTCCTTACGAAGAAAACGTTGCCATTACTAAAAAAGTTGTTGAAACAGCTCACATTGCTAACGTTTCAGTAGAATCAGAATTAGGTACAATTGGTACAACAGGTAACTCTATTGAAGGTGGAACAGAAGGTGTTATCTACACAGTTCCTGAAGAAGCAAAACAATTCATTGAAGATACAGGAATTGATACATTCGCATGTGCTATTGGTACAGCTCACGGTATCTATCCAAAAGATATGAAACCAAAATTACGTATTGATATCTTAAAAGACATCACTGACCAAGTTTCAGTACCATTAGTATTACATGGTGGATCATCAAATAAAGATGAAGAAATCGCTGAAGCAGTTAAGAACGGTATCTGCAAAATCAATATTTCAAGTGATATTAAAGTTGCATTCTACGAACAAGCACGTAAAACATTAAATGAAAATCCAGGATACAGAGAACCATTAGAAATCTATCCTGCAGCTATGGAAGCATGTGGAAAAGTATGTGCTGACAAAATTAGATTATTTAACTCTCAAGACAAAGTTAAATGTTATTACGAATAATAGTAAAGTAGCAGATAATTACATATAAAAGGAAACCTTGAGTTTCCTTTTTCTATAGAATGGAGAATATAAAATGAAATATGCAGTCGCAATTGATATTGGAGGAACCAATACACGAGTAGCGTTGATTGATGAAAAATATAAAATTGAGGAAAGAGCACAATTCTCTACGGATGCCGACAATCCAGAGGTTACCCTATTTAAAATTAAACAAGCCATCGATAGCTTTGATAAAGAAATTGTTGGAGTAGGAATGTCATGCCCAGGTCCATTGGATTTGATTGAAGGAAAAATTTTAACTACACCAAATCTACATGGAGAGTGGCATGGACTTTGTATCACAAAAGAATTAGAAAAATTGATTCATAAACCTGTCTATTTAGAAAATGATGCAAATCTTGCAGCTCTTGCAGAAGCTATAATTGGGGAAGGAAAAGAGTATAATATTGTTCAATACTTAACTGTTTCCACAGGACTTGGAGCAGGACTTGTTATTAATAAAAAAGTATTCCAAGGAGCTCATGGATTTGCGAATGAAGTTGCCAATGTATGCTTATGGAATAGTGGACCAAGTCACGGAAGCATTTATCCAGGCGGCGTAGAAGCTATCTGTAGTGGAACTGCCATTGAGCAACGTGCAGAAAAAGCAGGTTTAATTGTAGCTCATGCAGGAGAAGTAAATGATTTAGCTTTAAAAGGAAATTTAGAAGCACAAAAGATTATGGACGATGCTAAATTGTATTTGGCAAACTTTATTGCCGGTATTCAAGCATTTATTGATCCAGAAATCGTAATTCTTGGTGGATCTGTAGCTTTAAAGATTCCTGGATTTGTAGAAGAAGTTGAAAGTTTAGTGAAGACAAAGGTATATCCAGTAGTTGAACCATTAGTAAAAGTAAGAAAATCAACTCTAAATGAAGATAGTGGATTATTAGGAGCTGCTTGTTTAGCATTTAATAGTTAATACACAATAAAATGACCGATATTCAGTGGGAGTGAAATATCGGTCATTTTGTTATATATAGTAACAGATGACTAAAAGTTAGACATTTTAATGTAAGTATATTGTTGTTGTAAATTAGGAGAAATAAATACATGATAGTAATCTGTTGCTACCAATAATTGGTTTATCTTTGAACGCGGCCTGAACCATCTCCACCTGCTAACTTCAACACTTCGTCCATGCTTACCATGTTGAAATCACCTTCGATAGAGTGTTTTAAACAGCTTGCAGCTACCGCAAATTCAATGGTTGCCTGAGGATCATATCCTTCTAGGCTTGCGGCAATCAATCCAACTCCAAAACTATCTCCACCACCGACTTTGTCTACAATCTGCATCTTGTATTTATTTGAGAAATAGTAATCTTTTCCATCATACAACATAGCGGACCAGTTGTTGCTGTTGGCATTGATAGACTCTCTTAATGTGATGGCTACTTCCTTATATCCTTCGCGATTCCAATAGGATATCCATATTTAATAATAGGTTGATCCTTTTTAATATCTTTCAACGTAAATTTATGTTCTTGGGCAATATCTTCAATAAGTGTAGTCTCTTGACCATCGACATTACATATAGTCCCTTTTTCTAGAGAATATAGTGCAACAGCTACCAAGTCGTTAAAATGAATCTTATAAATTTTTGCACCATTTCTACCTCCTGTCTATATTTTTAATATTTGATGTAAGCACTTACACAGAATAACCCTGTTTTTTGAATAAAGCAATAGAAAAATTTAAAAAGCTTACAAATAAGTATGTTTCATATCTGTTTTTTGATAAAATATAGAAAAAGAGATAATAACCCCTTAAATACAAGTGTGAAAACGATTCCAAAAAAAACTTGACTTATGAAATGTGAGTGGCTACAACAAGAAATATGATGTAAGTACTTGCAATTCTCAGCGCGTTGGAATAGGGTTGAGGAGTGAAACAATTATGAACATTTATGACATTGCCAAGTTATCAGGCGTATCGATTGCGACTGTATCACGTGTAATCAATAACAGTTCTAAAGTCTCAGAAAAGACAAAAAAGAAAGTCTGGGACGTTATGAATGAGTATGATTATACACCGAATGTGTTTGCGAGAGGTTTAGGTTTAAATTCAGTCAAAACAGTTGGTTTGGTTTGCCCAGATGTATCCGATCGTTATATGGCAAATGCGATTGCGTATTTAGAAAAGAATTTACGCAAGTATGGATATGATTCAATTTTGATGTGTAGTGGCTTTGACTATGAAGGAAAAGTAGAAGCCGTAAAAATATTATTGGATCGAAGAATCGATGCGATGATATTAGTTGGTTCACATTATGCAGGGGACTGCGGACAGAATGATATTCAATATCTACAGGATGCTGCTCAAAAAGTTCCAGTGGTACTCATGAATGGCTATGTTCGAGTACCGGGAGTATATTGTGTTTTAACAGATAATTATAAAGCGGTTTATGATACCGTATGTAATCTAATCGAAGCGGGAAGGAAGAAAATTGTGTTCTTGTATGATGCCAATTCGTACGGCACAACGAAAAAATTAGAGGGATATCAAGATGCACTGATTGATAATGGTTTAAAGGTGCAGGAAGAATATAAGGTGCTTATGCCAAATAATGTATTAAAGGCAAGAGATTTACTGGCAAAGAAAAAATTGGATTTTGATGCCGTGATTGCCAGTGATGATGCGATGGCTGTTGGTGCACTTAAATATGTGCATCAAATCAACAAGTCGATTCCTGAAGATGTCAATGTCGTTGGATTCAACAACTCAGAACTATGTGTTTGTTGCTATCCGGAAATGAGTTCTATTGATTCACAAGAAGAAGAATTAAGTGAAATTGCGGTTGATTCGCTTATTAAAGTTCTTGCAGGAAAATCAGTTCGACAAAAAATGGAGATTCCATGTAAATTTATTAAGCGAAAAACAACACAGTTCTAATATTAGGAGGATTACTGTGAAGTTGATCAAGAAAAGACTTTTTCTGCGAAAAAGTCATACGTCTAAATGACGTGCCCGGTTCGTTTCCAGTCGTCCGGTAACATTTCAATATCTACTCCATCTTTCTGAATCATTCGGTATCCCAATCCATTCAGTCTTTATCGGTGGAGTTTTTATTGTATGCTTTTTTATAAATACTTCAGAATTTCATCCATGATCTATGTATCTATCATCCAGTAAGATATCATAAACTTCTGGTTCTGATTATTTATCTCATTTAATCCACAAATCCCATACCTCTTCGATTGATCACATAGGCTGCACAATAATGTACACTCAGTCCTTTGATTTTTGTATACTTTTCTTTTCCAATCTTACTCGTATTCTTTGGATCTACTTTGATTACATCCACTTCATTCATCAAACATTTTCTTTCAACTTTTTCTAATATCTTTTTATGCGCAAAACTCGATAATGTTTTATTTTCCTTCTTTGGTCGATAGAGCATTCTAGTTTTCAACTGCTTGAAATTCAAGTCTTCAACGACTAGACTCTTCTTCTTGGATTTACATTGTTCCATGATTTTAATGGCCAGCTGATACAGTTCTTCATTGCGTTTGTTCTTGGTATTCTCTTTATGGATTGGATACTTCTTGATCAATACAATATTTCCATCCATGTTGGTTTCATATAGTGCTATATGGTCCACATTGATATCGATTCCTACAGCTCCATACAATGTATCTGTCTTTGGAAGATTCATATGTTTTTCAAATATAGCTTTCACAATAAAGTATTCACCATAATCCATCAACTCATAGGCTACAGCCTTATCAGGTGAGTTGTGCTTTTCATTGACTCTTGCGTACAGTTCATCCTTGTACTTATGAAACTCCACTTTGAATACAATGTCTTTCTGAGTACTTCGATAGGTCAACATATCATTATCAACATTTAATTTGAAAAGGTTATTTGAATACTTGCCCTGTCTTCTGCCTGGAATCATCATTCTTCTTGATCTTTTAAAACGATAGGTTTCTAAATCACCATTTTTAAGATTCTTTTTACCACCAAAACATACAGAAGGCATCTTTCTTTTAAGCTTGAACTCATTTCGATTTCTTCTGAATTTTAGATTACGAATGATGCTCTTCAATCTTTTGAGGTTTGGATTCAATACCTGCACCTCATACAGATAATCTTCTTCTGTATATTTCTTTTTCTTGGATCTGTTGATCAGTTTCTCTTTTTCCTTTAAAGCCTTCTTTAATTGCTTCTCCTTCTTTTTGATTTTCTTGTCTATCTTTTTGATACGAGTCTTGATCAAATCACGATCTTCCTTTTCTCTGCATTTAAGACTCTTCACCAAAGCCTTGGCCTCATTAATGGCAGACAAAGGAAAATAATCACTAGTACCATAGAAGGACTTGATCATTCTTTGATCTGTTTCTGAATAAGTAGCATCCTTATAGGCACGATCAAAACAGATCTTGAATGCCTTATGAAGCATGCAGTTATACAGTTCAAGATCCTTTTTAATGATGGATTCTGCTTCTGGTTCAAGATCTTTATAATAGATTCTTTGCGACATTGAAAACACCTTCATAAGACAAGTCCTCCTGTTCTATCTGACTCTATTATACTATATTTAATACATGTTTAATAGATAGATTTGAGACTTTATGATTTATTTTATTTGTATCATTATATCATCGATGTGATAATGTGATATTCCGTTGTATTCTCACATGTTCACATTAGATTTATTCAAGTCCTTTTCATTTGACAAGTCTTGTTTACATCTCTATTTAATTCTATACTTCAATTATGGACACTACTTATCATTCAAACATCCAAATTGAAACTTTATCACTTTTAGATTGTGATGATCGAAACTTCAATTTCATTTATCCCATCAAAATCATCTTTTTCTATACGTTCTATCCGAGCGGTCAGACATGCCATTTGTTGCGGATATAAGAATGAAGAAACCAAAGATTTAAAAGTAAGAGAATGGACATGTCCAAAATGCCATGCAGAACATGATAGAGACATAAATGCATCCATCAATATATTGATGCAAGGCATATTAGTAAATTAGCTAACAACAAAAATAACCGCAGGGACTGCGGGGATAGCTTGGTAAGAAAGGTGTCGATAGAAACCTGTTCCCAAGAATCTCATCACTTCAGTGGCGAGGTTCAAAAGATGAATGAGATCGATAGAATCTATAAGGAAGACATGGCAAAAATGGAAACGATTCACAGTGCAACACTATATAAAATTATGCCAATTATTCTTTCTCAAGTTGTATTTAAAAAAATTGAAAAAATCTTTGAAAAAGGATTGAATCATGAAGCTATTACCGCGTTAGAGTGTGATCAATATAAAACAGCCTTCTTACTATTCATCGCAAAAGAATATAAACGTTTGGGTTGGGTAATGCAGTTGCACTATGGATGTAAACGTGACAACAATACAACAATGTACAATAAGTTAGGACCAGATACGGGTTACGATTGTATTTCAAACTATGTGCCTGCAGACCAACTTACAAATATGTTGGATGCGATCAATGAAAATGGTGGATTGCCAAAAACTATTCTTTATAGTTTAAATCCTGGAGATGATGAATTGATTGGAACAGTACTTGGATGTTTCCAAAACAGTGATGCGATTGGAAAGATTCAACAAGGATCTGCATGGTGGTTCAATGACAATAAAACAGGTATGGAAAAACAAATGACATCTTTGGCAAACCTAGGATTATTAGGTAATTTCTTAGGTATGTTGACAGATTCAAGAAGCTTCTTGTCTTATTCAAGACATGAATATTTCCGTCGTATCATGTGTAACTTAATTGGTACATGGGTAGAAAATGGAGAGTATCCTTATGATAAAGAAAACTTAACTGAAATCGTTAAGGGTATCTCTTACAACAATGCCGTTCGTTATTTTGGATTTGACTTATAATACATTAGAAAATTAATAAATTGGTATCTATAAGGAGGACAACAACGTGTTAGATGTGATACTCACTTGTGGGTACCTTTTTATTGCTCAATTGATATTTTGATCATCTGCATAGCAAAAATGAAACTTAGCGAAACTTAATTTATAATGCAATCTAAGAACACTCGTGACTTTAATCATGAGATGAATTAGATGCGTATAGGTTAGATAAATAAATTTAAAATAATGCTTATTTTTAGTGTCATAATTTTAAAAAGTGACACTTTTCTTGTTGAAAATAAATCAAAATGAGTCAAGTCTGACTCAAAATGGTGTAAAAAAGCATAAAAAGGTGTCAAAATCAGAAAATATGAATCAAAACATATTAAAAAAGCAGTAAAATGAGTCAAAATCAGAAAATATGACACTTTTTCATGGTAAAATAGGATAAATAAAGTCAGGAGGTAGAAAAAATGACACCTTTTAGTGCAGATTTATATCCAGTGAATTATAAAATGGATAAAGACTTATTAAGATTATTGTCTCAGGCAAATTCAAAATATACAGAATATAAGGTTAAATTACAGACTTTGGACTTTGATTCAAAATACTTTTTAGATTCTATTTTGTTGAGTGAGAGTTTAAAATCAACTCAAATTGAAGGAACGCAGATTTCTCAAGATGAAATGTATTATTTAAAGTATATGGAAGAAACGGATGATAATAAAGAAATTCAAAATTTAAAGAAAACTGTAGAATATGCATATGAAAAAATTAATAATGGAAAAGATATTGATTTTGAATTGGTGAATACTATGCATAGCCTTTTGTTGGATAGTGTTCGTGGTTCTAAAAAGAAGCCAGGTCATATTCGTACAACTCAGAATTGGATTGGCCCTAAAGGTGCGGGTATTGAGAATGCGATATTTATTCCTCCGGCACCAGAAAATGTAGCAGGTTTATTAGAAAATTTGTATGAATATATGAATGATGAGTTTGTTGATCCATATTTAATTAATGTGGCATTATCTCATGCACAATTTGAAACAATTCATGCATATTCAGATGGAAATGGACGACTTGGAAGAGCTTTGATTCCTATTCAAATGGCAAGGTTTGAACAAGATAAACCAATATTATATATGTCTGAAATATTAGAATTGTATAAGCCTGCATATCAATTTAATCTAATGGAAAGTCGTAAAGGAAATTATTTGGGATACATCAAATTTTTCCTTCAATGTGTAGTGGATCAGTGCAATAGTTTTATTTATAAGATAAATGAAATTGATAGAATCTATAAGGAAGATATGGCAAAAATGGAAACGATCCATAGTGCAACATTATACAAGATTATGCCAATTATTCTTTCCCAAGTTGTATTTACTAAAAAAGAATTAGAAGATATGACAGGATTATCGAAATCAACAATCAATCGTACAATTCAGAAGATGGAAGAATTAAATGTAGTCTCGTACGATGATTCGGTACGTAAAAAGAGTTATTGTTACAGAAGTGTATATAATGTATTTGTAGGAAAAAGAAATTATTAAATAAAAAAAGTTGTTGGTTTTAAAATATCAACAACTTTTATTTACATTTGGATACATCTAATAAATGCAATGAAAACTCATATGCAAATAAACTATTCGCATTTTCTAAATCAAGATTGAATAATGCACACATTTTGTCAAGACGATAAAAGAATGTAGATTTATGTATGTATAAATCTTTAGATGTCATAGAAGCGCTACGGTCATTTTGAAAATAAGTACGTAGTGTTTTTATATACTCTGTTTTATGTTCTATATCATAATTGTACATGTTTTTTATTGAAGGATGAATAGCAGCCTGCAGTTCTTTAATGTTGTGGGATAATTGAAATAGATTTTTCAAGAAGAAATCTTCGTGGTACGAAATGACTTTTTCACTAAAATGGGTTAAATCATGTCTTAATTGATTGGCGCATTGGTCTAGATAAGGCTTACAGTTTAATAAATCATCAACCATATAACTAAAAGCACCTTTCATATGATTCATGTTTAAAAAATCTTCATAACGTTCTAAATTAGAAAAATGGGAATCAATTGATATTAGAGAAATAAAATAATCACGATATGAATTGTGAATGCTGTTTTTAAAAATCATAGACAGCTGCATGCAATAATACTCAGTTGCCATCAATCGTTCATCATTGTTAATAAAGCCGCTAGCTACAAATACATAGTGCTTCTTAGGTACAACCTCAAGCTTTTTCAAATCTTCTATAATATCTTCTTCTTTTTCGTAATGGCTTAAAAACAAATCTTTAAAAAAGGTTTCATATTTGATACGGAATGGACTTTGATAGCTTTCATCCTTTTGTAACTGAATGGAAATCATTTGTGTGAAAACATGAATATAATCTAATTCATCATGAGACATTTGTCGATTATCACAACGGATGAAGATATATCCAATGACAGAGTTTTTTATACGAACACTTTCAATAACGCAAGGACAAGGCAAAGAAGGTATATTAACGATAAATGGATAAACAGAGTGAAAAATTTTATCTACAATTTTTCTATCTTTCATATCTTGTATACGTATTGTGTCTAGTGATAAGCGGTTGTTTCTAGATGTGAAAAATTCGGTATCCAATGTAACGGGATACATAGATAGTACAGTGAATGTAGAATCCAATAATACTATAGGATTTTCAAGATGGTGATAGGTTGCCTTTAATAGATCGTTTAACCCGTTACCGTTATATAAACTTTGGAATAAGGCGTGTTTTTGTTGTTCTAGATAGTTGTAGTATTCCATGATATCTGACATATGATTGTATAAATCAATTAAATCGATATGACTTTGGATGTACATTTTATCTTTTGGAGTTTCATTTTCATTACAGACATAGAGTACACAGCCATATATTGTATAGTCTTTAAAGTCTTCATAATTTCCAATATATAAATTATTAGGTAATAGATGCATATAATTTGCATCTTCTTTTGTTAGGAAACGAATGCTATTAATTAACGTATTCGGATGATATTCCCCTTTTACTTTGCATTTATAATAATCTTCAATGCCTGAGATGATTGATGAAAGATAACTCATACCAAACCTCCATAAATGTTGTCAATACTATATTATCATACAAATGTCGGAAAAAACATCGATAAAAACGGTTTCAAATCCACCTTTTATACGATGATTGTCTAATTTTAATTTGTTATATTATTCACATAAAGTTAAGCCTTGGGGAAGGAGAAGGAAAGATGACAATTAAAGTTATGGGCGTATGTGCCGGAAGAAAAGACAGTAACAGTGAAATTTTATTAAAGGAAGCTCTTATGGCATGCGAGGAACAAGGTGCAGAAGTAAGAATGATCAATCTAAGAGATTTTAATGTCGTAGATTGCACAGGGTGTACAGGATGTACGATTGGTATGTCACAAGGAAAGAATGTTGGATGTACACAAGATGATAAAGATGACAAGAAAAAAATCATGGATGTTTTATTAAATCAAGATGCGGTTATTTATGCAGTACCAACATATGATTTAATGCCATCCGCAAATTATTTAAGATTCGCACAAAGAAGTTTAAGCTATGAAACAGCATTCTTAGAAGCTATTGGAGCTATCGAACATAGAGATCGTGTTGCAGGATTGATTTCTGTAGGGGGATCTACTCGTTCATGGCAATCTATGGCTCTTGAAGGATTACAGGCAACGATGTTTACAACAGATTTCAAAGTGGTAGATATGATTTTAGCAACGCGTGTACCAGCACCAGCACAAGTTTTATTGGATGATGAATTGATTGCTCGTGCAAGAAAAATGGGTCAAAACATTATGGAATCGGTAAAAACACCAGTTGAAGAACGTAAATGGTTAGGTGATGAAGACATGGGATGGTGTCCAAACTGTCACTCAAACGCATTAGTTTTAGGTGAAAAGCAATGGGATGGACTCCACTATCCAGTTGAATGTCAAGTATGTGGTGCTGGTGGAAATTTAGAAAAAACAGAAGATGGAAAATGGAAATTCGTGATTCAAGAAAATGGATTATTGAAAGATCGTACAACAGTAGCTGGTCGTGCGTTGCACTTAGAAGAGATTGCTGAAACACAGGGAGGCTTCTTTAAAAATCCAGAAAACAGAGAAATTGTAGGCAAAAAGATTACTCGTTATAAAGAAAAGACATTTAAAGGATTAGAAGACTAATCATGAATCATAGTACGAAGTGGCGTGTAGTAAATACACTATTGATGAATATTCCAATCGCAGCAGCAATTTCAGTAAGTGCACAATTCTTAGCGATTCATACATTTATTTTTCAACTATTTTGTATAAATTTTGCGGTCGCATATGCACTTTCATTTGTTGTTGGCATGTGCGTACATGCAGTTAAATGGGGAATTGGATTTGCGACAGTATGTAAAGCAAAACCAGGCACTTTGAAATTTGGATTATGCATCAATGCGATTGTGAATTTGGTGTATGTTGTAGCCAATGAAATTGTATTAACGTATTTCAATGTTGTTGTATTGAATCACGCACCAATGATTGCTGTACTATTTGGAATTTTAGAAACATTTATCCCAATCTATATTGTTGGATATATCGTTTCTTTCTTATGGAATCAACCATGTGAAAAAATCACAAACAATATTGTAAAAGAATAATAAAGGAGAAAAACAATGAAACAATTACAAACAGATGTAGTCGTCGTAGCCGCTGGTTTATCTGGTTTAGCTGCTTCTATTGCAGCAGCAGAAAATGGCGCTAACGTTATCGCTTTAGAAAAGTCAACGACAACTGGTGGAGCAGCCAATATGGGTATGGGTCCATTGGGTGTAGGTTCAAGTATTCAAAAAAATCAAATGATTTCATTAACACCAGGTGAAGCCTTCCGTAAACACATGTATTTTACTCACTACAGAGTCGATGCACGTCTAGTAAGAGATTATTATTTTAAATCAGGTTCTACAATTGATTGGTTAATGGATATGGGTGTTGAATTTGTGGGAGTTCAAAGAGCGTTCTCAGCTCCAGAAGCAACACGAGCTTATTCAGATGGAGAGTTTACTTGGCATGTCGTTAAACCATTAGATGGTGGTGTTCCAGGTCCTCGTGCTGCAACAGCTATGATCAAAAAAATGACAGAAAGAGCTGTTGAATTAGGTGTTGAAATTATGTATGAAACACCTGGTAAAAAAATCATTATGGAAGATGGTAAAGCCGTAGGTGTTATGGCTGTCGATAAAAATGGAGAAGATGTTGAGATTCGTGCAAACTCAGTCATCGTATGTACAGGTGGATTTGGTGACAATCCTCAAATGATCAAGGATGAAACTGAATTTGAATACGCAAAAACAATTTATAACTTTGCTGTTCCAGGAATGAAGGGTGATGGAATCAAAATGTGCTGGGAAGCTGGTGCTGGAAAAGAACAACCAATCATGGAACTTATGTACCAATTACCAGATAATATGAATCACTTTATTCTTGATGGAGCTTTCCGTCAACCATGTTTATGGGTAAACAGAAACGGAAATCGTTTCATGCCAGAAGATCAAATCGCAAATACAACATTTACAGGAAATGCGATTGCGACACAACCTGGTAAAGTTGCGTTCTCTATTTTCGATAGTAAGATGTTGAAAAAATATAAGAAAAAAGGACCGGATATCGTATCACATGTTCACCCTCATGATTTGTTTGATCATTTTGATGAACAATGGAATCGTGACATTGAAAATGGTTATGAACCAGTAACACAAGCGGATACAATCGAAGAATTAGCTGAAAAAGCAGGAATTGATGTAGATGGTTTAGTAGCACAAATCGAAGAATATAACGAAATGTGTGATGCTGGATTCGATGAAATCTTTGAAAAAGACCGAGTATATATGACACCAATCGAAAAAGGACCATTCTACTGCTGTAAACAATATGTTGGAGCATACGGATCTTTAGGTGGAGTAAAAATCAACCACAAAACTCAAGTGTTAACACAAGAAGCCAAAGTAATTCCTGGATTATATGCAGCAGGAACCGATGCATGTAATATCTTTGGAGATTCATATCCATTTATCTTATCAGGAAACACAATGGGGTTCTGCTTGAATAGTGGACGTATTGCCGGAGAAAATGCAGCTAGTGAATTAGCTGATGAAGAATGGGATTACGATTAATCAAGGAGTTAAACGATGAAAATTACAATAGATGGTAAAACAATCGAAGCAAAAGAAGGCAGTTCGATTTTAGGCGCTGCACTTGCTGCTGGCGTGTATATTCCTCATCTATGTAGTCATCCAGATTTAGAAGCAAAAGGAGGCTGCCGCTTATGCTCTGTTGAAATCGATGGAGTAGAAGGGGCAGTTCCTTCTTGTATGACGAAAGTAGAAGAGGGAATGAATATCACAATTAACGGACCAGAAGCTGATAAGGTTCGTAAAATGGCAATGGAATTGATTCTTGCCAGTCACCCTGCAGATTGTACGGGGTGTCCTAAATTTGGAAAGTGCGAATTACAATCACTCTATCAATATTTAGGTGTTAGTGCAGAACGTTGGAGAAAAAAATCTAGAAGTGTTCCGAATGACGATAGTAATCCACTAATTTCTCACTTGTTTACTCGTTGTATTCGATGTGGCAGATGTATTCGTGCATGTCAGGATTTAAGAGGTGTAAAAGTCCTTGATTATGTAAAGACAAAAGATGGGATTCGTGCAGGTATCGCAAGTGGAACTAGCTTAAAAGATGCGGGTTGTCGTTTCTGTGGAGCCTGTATTGAAGTATGTCCTACAGGATCGATTGTGGATCAATTAAAGATGATGAATCCAGATAAATCATATATGGAAAATGTGGTTCCTTGTAAGGCAAATTGTCCAGCGCACATCGATATTCCTCAATATATTCGTGCAATTAAAGAAGGTGACTTTGATAAGGCAACCGCAATCATTCGTGAAAAAGTTCCTTTCCCAGAAGTATTAGGATCTGTATGTACGCATGTTTGCGAAAGTAACTGTAAGCGTAATGAATTAGGCGAACCTATTTCGATTTGTAAGTTAAAACGTGCTGCTGCTACACAAGATAGTGGGGCATGGAAAGAAAAAGTACATAAAGAACCTGTAACAGGTAAAAAGATAGCTGTGATTGGTGCAGGACCATCTGGTTTAACAGCAGCTTATTATCTGGCTAAAAAAGGTCATGCGGTAACGGTATTTGAAAAGAATGAAAAAGCCGGAGGACAATGTCGATATGGTATTCCATCGTATCGTTTGCCAGATGATTTATTAGATCGTGAAATTGCCAATATTTTAGAAATTGGAATTGAATTAAAGACAAATGCAGAATGTCAAAGTCTTGAAGAATTAAAGAAACAATATGATGCCATACTTGTTTCAATTGGTACGCATCAAGGTACAAAACTTCCAATTCCAGGAAATGATTTACCAGGTGTATATGTAAATACCGAATTCTTAAAAGATGCACGTAGTGATAACTTAATTCAATTAGGTGAGAAAGTCATGGTTTTAGGTGGCGGAAACGTTGCGTATGACTGTGCTAGAACAGCGATTCGAAAAGGTGCTAAAGAAGTGCATATCGCATGTCTTGAAAATCAGCAACAAATGACTTCTTCTCCTGATGAAATTGAAGAAGGAGCACAAGAAGGTGTGATTTTACATGCCGCTCATTCTTTCCTTCGTATTACAGGTGAAGATAAAGTAACGGGTGTTGAACTTAAAAAAGTAAATCGTTTCTATTTTGATGAAAACCGTAAAGCCGTTCTTGATTTAGAAGAAGGTTCAGAACATGTAATTGAAGTGGATAATGTTATCTTTGCGGTAGGTCAAAAGCCAATGGGCACAGATACGATGAATTTAGATTTAACACATGGACCATATATTGCTGCAACAAATTCACACACAAGTATGGAAGGTGTCTTTGCTTCCGGTGATGTTGTGACAGGAACACGTTCTGTTATCCAAGCTATTGTGGGTGGTCGAGAAGCAGCTGAACAAATGGATATCTACTTAGGTGGAAATGGAGATATCTCAGAACAACTTGTCGAAAGAACCACTCCAAATCCATGCATTGGACAAGTAGAAGGCTTTGCAGATTTAGCTCGTGTAAATCCAGACATGATTTCTTTAGAAGAAAGATGTGCAGGCTTTACTCCAGTTGAGAAACCATTTACTTGCGACCAGGCAAAATGTGAAGCGGGTCGCTGCTTACAGTGTGATTTACGATTAAATATTTCCAATGTAAAACTTTGGAATGAATACTAGGAGGATGACCATGACAATAAATATTGATGAAAAACAATGCGTAGTGGATGTCCTTTTAAATAAAGTGCAATCCCATCCTTGTAAGGATTGTGGAAAGTGTGTATTTGGCTATGAAGGTATTACACAGCTTGAAATGATCTTAAAAGATATTACCGAGAAAAAAGCACATTCAGATGATAAGGCATTATTAATGGATTTGTGTTCAGTTATGAAAAATCAGTCCATGTGTGATGATGGTAAAGAAATTGCCAATATGATTTTAGAAGGATTGAATACATATTCAGAAGTATTTGATGAACATATATCTAAAAAACAATGTCGTGCAGGTGTATGTAAGAAATTTATGACCGTACATATTCTTGCTGGTAAATGTATTGGTTGTGGCGAATGTTTGGATGTTTGTGAAGATGATGCCATCTTAGGAAAAAACAAATTTGTCCACGTTATTGATCAAGATGAATGTACGCTTTGCGGCAAGTGTTTCGAAGCATGTGAAGAAGGTGCCATTGTTTGGGCAGGGGCAGAAAAGCCAAAATGTCCTAAAAAACCAATCCCTTGTAAAAAAAGATAATAGAAGAGGAAAACGAAAATGAATAAACTAGGAAAATACTCTAGAAGTGTATCCATTATTGGTGTAGGATGTACGCCATTTATGTACACAGTAGATAATGAAGAAACAAATGGACTAACAGAAGGAGAATTGTTTGGTTATGCAGCATTAAAGGCAATGGAAGATGCGAGTGTAAATCCACAAGATGTTGATTTCTACTTTCATGGTGAAGCAAGTCCTTTAAATGGATCAAACTACTTAACGCCAAATGTGCAAATTGCGAACTGGTTTGGAATGAAAGGTAAAGGTTCAATTCACCATTCTGAAGCATGTTGTACAGGTTATTTGGCAATTGAGCAAGCCGTAAATGCGATTGCGAGTGGAAAATATGATTGTGTATTAACAGGAGCTGTTGAATTTGGTGATAGTACACCTTCACCTGCAGATAATGTTGAAACACCGAAACATCCATATAAACGTGACAAGATGACTATGGAAAAATTCTTAAAGACAACTTCATGGTTATATGATCGTACATATACTCGTATGTTAATGGCGGGGCAAGAATTGATTTATGATGATACAGCTGAATGGTATGTTCGTACGCGTAAAATTTCAGATGAAGATATGAACAAAACGTTGAACTGGATGTGCATCAACAACCGTAAGAATGCTTCTGTCAATCCTTTAGCCATTGCAAGAACAACATATGAAGAATTAGCTGAAAAAGCAGGTATGTCTTTAGAGGAATATATGAATTCTCCATATAATCCGAAAATGGGAGATTTCTTACGTGCAGGTGGACTTGAATTGAAGTGTGATGGAGCAGCCGCTGTTATTGTTTGTGCTACGGAAAAAATACCTGAAATTGCACCAAATCTAAAACATAAACCAATCGAAGTGTTAGGTATTGGATCGGCTGCTTGTGAAGCGACAACTCCTCATTTTGAAGTTCGTGCAACGCAAGAAGCTGTAAAACAAGTGTATGAGTTAACAGGAATGAATGGAAATGATTTAGATTTATTCTATGCGAATGACTTTATCATCACTTCTCATTTAGTATCTGCAGAAATCGCAGGTTACTTACCATATGGTGAGGGATGGAAATATATTTGTGAAGGACGTACAGCTTGGGATGGGGATAAGCCAATCAACTCAAACGGTGGTCGTACTTCATTTGGACATGCGCATGCAGCATCAGGTCTTGCAGATATGTATGAAGCTTGTAAACAAATTTGGCAGGAATGCGGTGATCGTAACGTGAAATTTACTCCAAAAACAGCGATGTTACGTGGATATGGTGGAGCCCAAAATGTTGCGGCTATCATCATTAAAGAATTAGAAGGAGGAGAATAATATGGCTATCAAATTAGAGAAGGTCGTAGAAAAATTCTATTTGGGATTAGAAGAAGGAAAGATTCTAGGCCGTAAATGTCCTAAATGTGGAAATGTAGAATTTCCTCCTGTATATGCATGCAATGCGTGTGGAAATTATGAAACAGAATGGGTTGAAATTAGTGGAAAGGCAAAATTACATTCTATTGTTTTGCCGGCTGCTCTATCTTCAAAACCAGAATATAAGAAATTCAAAAAATTCTGTTATGGGGAAATCGAATTGGAAGAAGGATCTCGCTTTAATGGAGTTGTGCTTGGTGTTAGTAAAAAGAATCGTAAAGAATTGGCTGCCAAGTTACCACTTGATATTCATGCCAAAATCGTCGAAAGAGATATTGGTGTAAAAACCGTAGTATTTGAATTGGATGAAGATTAATTAAGAAGGAGAAATGTATTATGGAAAGAAATGAAATTTTAGAACAAGTATTAGAAATGGTTGCGATGTCTTATAAGAAAGATGTTGCGGAATTATCGGAAACAACTTCTTTTAAAGAAGATTTAAGTGGTGCTTCTGTACAAATGGTAGCTTTAGTATCTGAAATCGAAAATGAATTAGATGTAGCTTTAATGTTGGCAGATGCATCTGCATGTGCAACAATTGGTGATTTAGTAACTTTGATTGAAGAAGAAATGTAATGTTAAGAGGATTCAAAAATGAGTGTAATTGATCAAATTTTTGAAAAGGCAAAATCAAATCCTCAAAAGGTTGTATTTCCAGAAGCATTAAATGAAAAGATGATGCAGGCTGCTTTTGAAGCTGGAAATGAAGGGTATATTTATCCGATTCTTGTTGGAAATAAAGCAGAAATTGAACAGGCTATTCAAGAGCGTGGGTATGATCTTTCTGTATTTACAGTTGTGGATATGGAAGATGAAGAGTATCGAAAAACGTTGATTGAAAAATATATTGCCTTGCCAGATACTAGATTAAAGGAAAAAGCTTTAAACCGTCGTATGCAGGATAAATTGCAGTTTGCGATGGTGATGCAAGCTGTTGGAGATGCAGACGTTACATTTGCGGGTATTGACTATACAACAGGAGATGTTTTACTTGCAGGACAAATGATCATTGGCTTAAAACCAGGTATTGCGACTATTTCAAGTATTGGTTTATGCGATATTCCAGGATTTGAAGGCAGTGAAGGAAGTTTATTAGCTGTAGGGGATAGTGCTGTGTGCACAAATCCAAATGCCCAACAATTGGCTAGTATTGCGATTTCGGCATGTGATACAGTGAAGTCTTTATTGGATTGGCAACCAAGATGTGCCTGTGTTTCTTATTCAACACTTGGCTCTGGTCAAGGCGAATTGATTGATAAAGTAACAGAAGCCGTTAAGATTGCCAATGAATTACGTCCAGATCTTGCGATTGATGGAGAATTCCAATTGGATGCTGCTATTTCACCGAGTGTAGCCGCTAAAAAAGTGAAACGTGAAAGTAAAGTAGCAGGTAAAGCGAATGTTGTGATTTGGCCAGACTTAAATGTTGGAAATGTAGCTGTAAAGTTGATTCAACAATTTGGACATGCCGATGCCTATGGACCGATGCTACAGGGATTCAAGAAAGTTGTGTGTGACTGTTCAAGAGGGGCACCTGTTTCTGAATTAAAAGGAAATATTGTGATTAGTGCTGTTAGAGCGGCTGGAGAAAAATAAGATGAAAACATATAAAGTTTTAACGATTAACCCAGGCTCTACATCGACAAAGATTGCTTTGTTTGAAGGGGAAACTTGTGTATTTTCAAAGAATGTTTCGCATGATGCCAATGAACTAGCCAAATATGAAAGGATTGCAGATCAACTTCCATATCGTAGAAATATGATTTTGGATTTATTAAGTGAAGCCAATATTACTTTAGATGATGTTGATGTTTTTGTTGGCCGAGGCGGAGGCCTTTTGGCAATGGAAGGTGGCACCTATGAAGTCACTGATTTGATGTTAGAACATGCTCGTAATATGCAAAATGGTGTTATTCATCCTGCTGCTTTAGGTTCACAATTGGCTCATGAATTCGCAACAAATTATGATGCGAAAGCTATGGTGGTCAATCCTCCGGATGTGGATGAACTTCAAGATTTAGCGCGAATGACAGGTATCAAAGGAGTTAATCGTGTTATTCACTTACATGCATTAAATCTAAAAGAAACGGCAATTCGTCATAGTAAAAATGTATTGAATAAAAAATATGAAGAATGCAACTTCATTGTTTGTCATATTGGTGGAGGTGTTTCTGTCTCTGCACATAGACAAGGAAAAATGGTGGATGGCTTTGACATTGTAGGTGGCGAAGGTCCAATGGCACCAACTCGTTGTGGAAGTATTTCTGTTGCGGATTTGCTTTCATATATGAAGAAAAACAATTATACAGTGGATGATGTAAAACCTTTATTGACAAAATCTGGTGGTTTTGTAAATCATGTAGGTATTTCGGATGCTTTAGAACTCACAAATCGTGCTTCTCAAGGAGATCATTATGCTGAAATGTTGTGGAATACAATGATTTATCAAATTGAAAAATGCATTGGTTCAATGGCTGCTGTATTACATGGACAAGTTGATGGTATTTTGCTTGGTGGTGGAATGGTCTATAATCAAAATCTTGTAAACCAAATCACAGATACTTGTTCATTTATTGCGCCGGTTAGTGCATATCCTGGTGAATTTGAAATGGAAGCCATGGCAGCAGGAGCGATTCGTGTTCTGAATGGTGAAGAAGAGTTAAAACAATATACGGGAAAAGTATGTTGGAGTGGATTTGAGTGGGATTCATAAAATGAGTGATAAAAAGCTAAATATCTTAACTCTTGCCTTTGGGATTGCATTATTACCTCCAATATGGGCTGTATTATCTCTTTATGCTGGTATTACAACAGGGGCAGTGGCATTGATTTGTGCGGGTGTTTACGTAGCAAATGGAAATAAAAAAGAAGATGCATTAAAAATCACAATTGGTTTTTTGTTAGGTGATTTATGGGCAGTAATCGCTATTTGGGTTATGGAAACACTACAGTTCAATCCCAATGTAGAATTATACCTAACATTGTTTGTATTGGGTGGTTTGGCTGTTTTGATTGGTGAAAATATTCCAAAATATATATTTACGCCAGCATGGCTTTGTGGCTGGGCCATTGGACTTACAATCATGGGACCATTATCCATTGATAGTTTAGGTACTTTACCTATTCAGATTGGTGCGAGTATGATTGCAGGTGTTATCTATGTTGGTATTGGTGTAGATGCATTTCAAAAATTTGTAATTAAAACAATAAAAAAATAATAATGAATCAAAATTGCAGGTATCTAAATAAGACTGTTATAAATCTCCTCCCTATTTACTCTTAGATGCCTGCTTTTCTTATTGAAAGGGGATCTTATGATTTGTGTTTATTATACAAAATATGTATTGAATGATCATGAGAATAAATACCAAAAGGAGCATCGAATTGGTTTGTCTTTATTAGATTATGGATTAAAAAAGATGAATGTTGATTTAAGCGAAAAAGAAATTTCATTAACAGATACAGGAAAGCCATATCTAAAAAACACGAAAGATTTGTATTTCAATATCAGTCATTGTGATGGATGGGTCGCATGTGCCATTTCCAATCAAGAAGTTGGTATTGATGTTGAAAGAGTTGGATATATGTCGGATGCGATGGTAAAAAAGGTTTTGAGTGAAAATGAAGCTCAATCAATAAATCAAAATCTTTTTTATCAATTTTGGACATTAAAAGAAAGCTATTTAAAGTGGTGTGGACAAGGTTTTTATAAAGATCCTCGAATGGTTGAATTTGAAATATTCGAAGATGATGTTCATTGTTTAACGGATGATGTTTATTGTGTGTCAAAAAGAATGGATAGGGATTGTCTTTTGGCGATTACGATGAAAGAAAGGGATGATATAAAATATGAATCTTACGAAAAAAAGATGGATGGTTTTAATAGCGAGTTGTTTGATTAATTTGTGCATTGGAGCCTTATATGCTTGGAGTGTTTTCGCTTCACCAATGGCTGAATATTTATCTTCAGTCACGCATTCAACTATCACAACAAGTTCTTTGGCAATTGTTTTCTCAATTGCGAACACGGTGGGTCCTATCACTATGATTGGTGGCGGGAAATTAGTTCGTAGTATTGGTCCTAGATGGGTGATCACAATTGGTGGTGTATGTTTTGGCTTGGGTATGATCCTATCTGGATTTGCCCAAAGTGTTGGTATGTTAGTTCTTGGATTTGGTCTTTGTTGCGGGTTGGCCATGGGTATGACATATGGATGTACGGTTAGTAATTGTGTTAAGTTCTTTCCGGATAAGCGAGGCTTTGTTGGTGGAATCACAACAGCTTCTTATGGCTTAAGTTCAGTGATTATTCCAATCATCGCAAATAAGATTATGGAAGAGACGGATGTGACAATGGCTTTTAAATCTATTGGCATTGCCGTAGTAGTTATCGTGTGTATCGCATCGATTTGGGTGATTCCATGTCCAGATAATTTTGTTCCGGAAGGATACAAACCATTTGTTGAGAAATCGAATTCGAATGTAAAGGATTATACGTGGAAAGAAATGCTTAAAACACCTTCTTTCTATATTATGATACTTATGATGTGTTCAGGGGCTTTTATGGGGATGATGATTATTTCTCAGGCTTCACCAATTGCGCAAAAACAAGTTATGTTGTCGAGTGCAACAGCTTCATTGATTGTATCTGTATTAGCTCTGTTTAATACAGGTGGACGTATTGTGGGTGGTATTATTTCGGATAAGATTGGGCAGGTAAATACATTAATATTACTTTTACTTTCTTCTATTGTTGGTTTATTCTTGTTAGTCATCACAAAAGAAGGAAGCTTAGTGACTTTCTTATTGGGAGTATGTATTATTGGCCTTTGTTTTGGTGGATTTATGGGGATCTATCCTGGATTTACCAATGAGAGATTTGGATCTAAATATTCAAGTGTAAACTATGGAATTATGTTTATTGGTTTTGCCGTATCTGGCTTTGCAGCTCCTATGATGATAGGAAAGCTTTATACTTCCACTAATAGCTATGTTCCTGCTTACTATGTGGCAATGGCATTGTCATTTGTGGGTATTCTATTAGCTTTCTTATATAAAAAAGTAGAAAAACAATCATGATACAAGTATCAAAATATTTAGATAACGTGTATGTTCTACAAGATTGTACAATGAGTAATGCGATTCTTGTGGTTGGCAAAAAAAGAGCTTTGTTGTTTGATACAGGATGTGGAATGGATAATATAAAAGAAACGGTAGAATCAATTACAGATTTACCTTTGCTTATTATTTTATCGCATGGTCATTTTGATCATATTGCAGGTTCGTGTCAGTTTGATTGTGCATATTTGGCCAAAGAAGATCGAATTATATTAGAAGCATATGATGATGAATTAATCAATACTTGGTTGAATGAATTAAGTGAAAAGAGTGTTCACTTTAAAAGTAATGGTTGGAAACAAATCAAAGATCTAGATTTTGATACATTTGATTTAGGCGATTGTATAGGAAAAATCATTCCGTTACCGGGCCATAGTAAAGGGTCCATTGGAGTTTATTTTCCTTCATTAAAGATTCTTTTGGCAGCAGATGCATTATCTCCTGTAATGTGTATGATGTTTTTAAATCATACATCCTTAGGAAATCAATTAGAAACACTACATAAGGTTCAATCATTAAATTTTGATGTATTTATCACCTCTCATAGTCCTGTATGGTTTGATAAATCGTTGATTGATCGTATGATTTTATGTATTCAAAATTGTAAAGGAAAAAGGTTTCATCCATATCAATATCCGAAGCCTCCTCATGTAAGTGGATATATTTATGTAGATTCTATTGAAGATGAGCCAGTCGGATTGATTGTAGAAAGTGAAGATATGAGCATTGTATAAATTGGAGGATGTCATGACAAATAAAGAACTTGTTTTAAAATTTTATGATGAAGTATTTAATAAATGGGATATTTCAAATTTGGATTCGTATATGAAGGATGATTATATTCAACATAATCCAACCGCAAAAGATGGAAAAGCTGGCTTTATTGAATTTACACATTTCTTCTTTGGGTTAAAACCACATATGGAAATTATACATATTGCAGAAGATGGAAATTTCGTTTTTGTGTTTTTCAAATGTACAGTAGAAAATGGTTCTATTAATAAAGTATGCGATATTTATCGGTTGGAGGATGGAAAACTAGCTGAGCACTGGGATGTGGTTGAGCATGATGTACAAAATATTATTCCAGTGAACAAGAATGGATTATTTTAAGTGCATAATAATGGGCTTCAGGGGGTAATGAAAATGAAGTCTATTTTTATCTTTCCCCTAGAAAAATGTAAAAGATGTTGGAATTTTGAACCAACATCTTTTGTGCTTTATCTGTTTTCATTGATATATTCATTTACGCTTTGTTTGACAATATTAAAGTTGACTTCACCATATTGTAGTAGGGCATTATGAAAGTCTACATTGTCAAATTTAGATCTTAATCTAGATTTGGCGGTACTCTTTAAATCTACGATTTGAAGATATCCATAATAGTAAGATAAGAATACAGTTGGATTGTCTGCCAATTGATTATAAATACTTTCTAATCCGTCTGAACCAAACATATCACCATATTCATTTTTAAAATCATTGAGTGACATACCATCATAATGAATGCTGATATCCATTAAGACGATGTATAGGTTGGTAAGAATGTTATTCAAATTATAGGCTTCTAATAAATCTTCATTATTATCTAAATAATGTAAAGACATGCTTTCCATATAAGTAGCCCATCCTTCAGACATACCTAGATTGTTGTAGAAGAATTGAATTGGATATTTTAAATGTTCCTTATTGTATTGCGCTTGATACATATGTCCGGCAATACCTTCATGAGCCAATGTTTGATAAAGTGTTAAGCTGGATGGATCATCGCCATAATCACGTTTGTTGTAGCGCATCTGATAGTTTTGTGAATAATCCAATGCGGGTGTAATAAAGTAGGCAACAATTCCACTGACAGATTGATCTTCTGGTAGTGCCTTTAAATCATATTTCATGGTTTCTACTTCTGGAAAAACCTTTTTATAGTTTTTTTGAAGGCTTTCTAGAATTTGATTTACATCTGTAAAATCCGTTGAAGCAGAGTCTAGTTCATACGCAATCATGGGATTGGCTTTATATAGTTTTTGGAATTTAGTGATGGCCGAATTGATTGCGGATTGTGTATTCTCTTTAATTGTAGAAATAGAATCAGTAGAACTTGTCGCATTTTCAACTAATACTTCATAGTATTTCTTACCATTTTTATAGTTGGATAATCCTTGTAATGGCTGTACTTTGGATTGAAGAGGAGTTAACGTATCTAACATAGCCTGATAACTTGGAAAGAAATTTGTATCCATAGCTTCTTTGACTTGTGCTTTATAAGATGTTGTTTTTTCTTCATCCAGATTTAAAGTTTCAATCGCATTATATAATGCACTTGTGACTGAACTATTCTCTTTATTATTGATTACGTCTTGAATGTCTTGTGTAACAGAATCATAGTCAAATTGTAACGTATTCTTATCTGCTTGTTCTTTTGTGTATTCCAACACATCATTTGTATAGCGAGGCACATCGTTGATGAGTGTAATCAAATCTTGGATGTCTTTTTCACTGCGTAAAATGTATTCTGAAAAAACAGAAATCAAGTTTTGGTGAAGTCCACTCATTGTGCTCCAACAATTATTCAAATACTGAAATTTCTTGTTTTCTGTTTTTAAACTCAATTCATTCTCATACTTTAATTCATCGTAGATAGTTTGTTGTGTCTTGTCTAAAGTACTGCGATTAAACTTGTTTAATTTCTTTTGATCTTCTTTGATTTCTTCTGTATTGCCCGTATAAAATTCGCCAAGACTTACCTCTACTTTATTGATATCAATACCATAGTCTTCTGGATGTTCAAAGAATTGGTGCATCGTTGTATAGTCGTTTTCGGCATATTCAACAACCAACTGGTTTGTGTATTTTGTGAAGTCCTTGTTTTCTTTAGCTGCAAACGTGTTATCTTGCATAGTCGTTGAGCCACATGCAGTGAGTGATAATACGGTAAAGCTAATAAATAGTTTTTTGAATGTATTTTTCATGAGAATCCCCTTATTTTCAAAAAAGGACTGATTATTCATCAGCCCATGTAATTTTCTTATTCTTAACACCTGCAATAGATGCCAATGCCAAAAGGTCATATCCCTTTTCAACAATATATGCATGCCCTTTTTGGAAAGCTTTTTCAATTACCATTCCAACACCAACAATTTCAGCTTGTGCCTGCGCAATTAAGTTTTCTGTTCCCTTGAACGCTTCACCATTTGCCAAGAAGTCATCAATGAATAATACTTTATCGCCTTTTTTTAAGTATTCTTTTTCAATACAAATTGGATATGTTTTATTCTTTGTGAAAGAGAAGACTTCCGCAAAAGCAGGATCGATCATTGTGCTCGGCTGTGTTTTCTTGATGAAAATCAATGGTACATTCAAACGGATGGCAGTCGCATAGGCTGGGGCAATACCACTAGATTCAATGGTTACTACTTTTGTGATGCCTTTGTCTTTAAAGTGTTCATAAAATTCATTTCCCATTTCATCTACTAAAGAACAGTCGATTTGATGATTTAAAAAAGCATCAACCTTTAATACCTCATCATTAATAAAATGTCCTCTAGTCTCGATTGCGTTTTTCAGTGCTTTCATTTTGCTTTCCTTCCTCTTTTCGTTTTATTTGTACAATAGTTTGTCCGATACGATGATTTTTTACTTCCTTAACATATACATCCATTAAGTCTAGACTGACTTTAAAATGTGAACCTTCATCAGGAATTTGTCCATAATGATTTAGGATGTATCCTCCAAATGTGTCACAATCCTCGTTTTCTAATGAAATGTTTAAAGCTTTTTCAACATCTTCAATGTCAGCTTGGCCGTAGATTCTAAATTGATCTGAATCAATTTGTTGGATTGGATCTGGCTCATCAATATCATCATCTTCTTGGATTTCACCAAGAAGGGTTTCAATAATATCGTGTAAAGTCACGATACCGGTCATTCCTCCATATTCATCAAGTAGAACCGCAAAGTATACTTTTTTGATTTTCATTTCTTTCAATAAAACATCGGCCTTCATATTTTGTGAAATAAAGAAAGGCTGATCCATTGCTTTATTGATGACGTTATCTTGTTCAATCGAATCTAAACGGAAATAATCACGTGTATCTAGAATACCTACGACATCATCATTATCCTCATCACATACAGGATATAATGTGTGACGATTTTCTAAAATGGTCTTTTTCCATGTTTCTTTATCGTCATTTAGATATAGACAAACAACTTCGCTTCGATGCGTACAAATTTCTTCAACGGGTGTATCATCAAATTCAAATAAGTTTTCAATAAACTCCTTTTGACTTGGTTCTACACCACCACTGTTGATAACTTCATAAATATCTTCTTCAGAATAATCTTCCTGTTCTTTTTCCACTTCAAAGCGAAGGAAGAAAGTAAATGGTGTGAATAAGGTTTGAACACCTTTCGCAATGGACATAAATGGTTTTTCAAACTGATTCTTATGTACATTCGCAAATTTTCTTGGTAATAAATCACTCAATAAAATATATACATACACCAATAGAAGTACGACTACATAAAGTAATGGAGTATGGATCATGGGTTGTAAATAGATTACACTCATCACAATGCCAAATACTTCCATGCATAGGGATAACCATTTTAATGTAGCTTGGTATTTATAAGAATCATCTTCGATTTCTTTATTTGTAGAAACGATGCTGCTTGTCATTGAAAACAAGATGTTTAGAATAAATGTAAATAAAATTAAGATGGGAAGGCTCATATTAACCCTCCTAAACTATACTGTAACGGGACTGAATCATCCGGATTCATGAAACTATCACTCCTTCATTAATACCCATTATCATACACAATTTAAAGGCTTTTTTCAATGTGATAAAGAAAACAACCAGAATAAGTCCGGCTGTTTTATTGTTGCATGTATTTATCGGCATTATTCATTAAATATTGAATGATGGATTGTCGTGTCACAATACCAATAAAAATCTGGCGATCATCGACTACGGGTACGAAGTTTTGTTTCAAAGATTGAGCGAACAATTGATCGACTGGAACATCGATTTGAACTGGTGGCGTAAAGTCTCCACGAATTAGTTCACGAATCTCCATTTGTTCTAGATCTTCTTTATGAATTGAAGGATGGTCTAATAAGTACCAAAGAAAATCCCCCTCTGTAATGGTTCCTACATAAACTCCTTCCTTATTAATAATGGGCATGGCTGTATATTTGTGCTTGCGCATGAGGGCAAGCCCATCTTCAACACTGATATTATCGTATAAATATTTAACACTATTTTTAGCCTTCAGAAAAAAGAAAACATTTTCCTGCATTGTCTATCACCTCAACGTAATGATATCATAATAATTATCATTTAAAAATCATACAATTATGGGAAATTGTGCAGAAGTATGATAGAATTTCTATAAAAGTGGAGGCAAGAAAATGGAACAATATAAAAAAGAGTTTATTGATTTCATGTTGGAATCTAAAGTGTTAAAATTTGGTGATTTTACACTAAAATCAGGACGTAAATCCCCATTCTTTATGAATGCTGGTGGATATGTTACAGGTAATCAGTTAAAAAGATTAGGTGAATATTACGCAAAGGCAATCGTTGATAAATATGGTAAAGACTTCGATGTATTATTCGGACCTGCATATAAGGGAATTCCATTGGCTGTTGCGACGACAATCGCATTAGATAATTTATATGGAATGGAAGTTCGTTATTGTTCAGATCGTAAAGAAGAAAAAGATCATGGAGCTGACAAGGGAAGTTTCTTAGGAACAAAACTACAAGATGGAGATCGTGTCGTTATGATTGAAGATGTTACGACATCTGGAAAATCAATGGAAGAAACAGTACCAAAGGTTCGTGGTGCAGCAAATGTTGAAATTGTTGGATTGATGGTTTCTTTAAATCGTAATGAAAAGGGAAAAGGTGAAAAAACTGCATTAACTGAAGTTAGCGAATTATATGGTTTCCCAACAGCTGCAATCGTATCCATGCCAGAAGTGATTGAATATTTAGGAGATAAATTAGATCCTGAATTAAAATCTAGAATTGATGCATATTATGAAGAATATGGAGCTAAGGAATAGAGTCGAAAGATTCTATTCTTTTTTGTTTACTTTGCGTACTGCGGTATGTATATTTGTAAGTGCTTTATATAAAACAAATTTATACGTTCTGCTTTTCTTGTGTTAAAATGCAACATTTCACGTTACATTTAACCCATTCTGAATTAAAATATAAGTAGATAGTGCAGTATATAAAAGCGAGGTGATGGTATATATGATATGCTGTACCACGACTTTAAGGAAAAGACAAATAATAATTCTTACAAAAACTTAATAATTTTGGTAAAATGTCTACAACAACGAGTCTTCTTACGGGATATAATTCCAGTTGTAGAAGGCTCGATTTTTGTATATTAGGAGGTATCTTATGATAATTACAATTACACGTGAATTTGGAAGTGGCGGAAGAACCATTGCCAAGAAATTAGCTGAAAAACTAGGCTATGCTTATTATGATTATGAAATTGTGCAACAAATTGCTCAAGAAAGTGGTTTTGCGAAAGAGTATATTGAAGAAAATGGGGAAGATGCATCAAGTACAAGTACATTTGGTTTTATTTGGAATAATTATGGATATAACTTATCGGATGAACTCTATGTTGCGCAAAGAAATGTAATTTGTGAGTTAGCCGATAAAGGCAACTGTGTTATTGTAGGAAGATGTTCAGACTATATTCTTCGTGATCGTAAAGACGTATTGAATGTATTTATTCATGCGGACTTTGAATATCGCAAGAATCGTGTTGTTTCGGTTTATGGACAAAATGAATTTGCGCCAGACAAACGAATCAAAGATAAGGATAAACGTCGTATCGCTTACTATAAATATTACACAGATCGTAAATGGGCGGATGCTAAAAACTATCAATTGTGTTTAGACAGTGGTGTTTTAGGTATTGATAAATGTGTGGAATTAATTGAAAAAGCCATGTAATTTTACTTTGACAAATTAAAAAAATAAAAATATAATCACTTCATAACGAGTAGCAGAAACAGCGTAAATCCAGTTTTCTGCTACTCTTTTATATTTTTATAAAGTGTGTTGCTTAAAAGCGTAAGTCCAACTTATGTAAGCAATGCACTTTTTTGTGTTTTATGGAGGTAAAGAATGGAAGAAAACAACAAAATGAAAAATGAGCCAGTCAATAAGTTGATGCTTCAAATGGGTGTGCCTATGATTTTATCTATGGCCCTGCAAGCTGTCTATAACATAGTTGACAGTGCTTTTGTAGGAAATATGAAAGAAGGAAGTGAAGCTGCATTAAATGCACTTACCTTAGTTTTCCCTATCCAGATGTTGATGGTGGCTTTAGCTATTGGTACAGGTGTTGGAGTAAACGCCTTACTCGCAAGAACTTTGGGGCAGAGAAATCGTGAAAAAGCTTCTAAAGTAGCCGGAAATGGTTTGTTTCTAGCTACAGTTATTTATATTATTTGTATGTTGTTTGGATTGTTTGGCATTAAAGCCTATATATCCTCTCAAACAAGGAATGCACTTGTATTATCGATGAGTGTAGACTATCTAAGAATTTGTTGCCTATTATCTTTTGGTGTTGTGTTCTTTTCGATATTTGAAAAACTGCTCCAAGCTACAGGACGCTCCTTATATTCTACAATTGGACAAGTTACAGGAGCTGTAATCAATATGGTTCTAGATCCGATCTTGATTTATGGATTTAATTTAGGGGTACAAGGAGCGGCTTATGCGACAGTCATTGGACAAATTTTATCGGCTGTATTATTAGTTGTGTTCCATATTCGATTAAATAAAGAATTTGATCATGGTCTCACTTATACAAAACCAAATAAACGAATCATCAAAGAAATCTATTCGATTGGACTTCCAGCCATTATTGCTCAGGCATTGATGTCATTTATGGTGTATGCGATGAACTTAATTCTAAAATTTGATGCATCTGCACAAACAGCCTATGGACTTTTCTATAAAGTACAACAATTTGTATTATTTATGGCCTTTGGCTTAAGAGATGCGATTACACCAATCATTGCCTTTTCTTATGGTATGCAAAATAAGCAGCGTGTTAAAGATGGAATTAAATATGGCTTAATCTATACTATCGTATTAATGGTTGCAGGGACTTTGATTACAGAACTATTCCCAAATTTCTTTGCCACACTATTTAATGCAGGACAATCCAGAATATATTTCATCAGTGCTGTTCGAATCATATCCATTAGTTTTGTGTTTGCGGGTGTAAATATCGCATTTCAAGGCGTGTATCAAGCTTTAAATGGAGGTATGGAATCCTTAGTTGTATCCTTGCTTAGACAAGCCATTTTGATTTTACCTTTAGCTTGGGGATTTTCAAAATTAGTCATTCAATATGATAGGGATGTATCTTTGATTTGGTATGCATTTGTGATTACAGAAGTTTTGTCTTGTGTTGTGGGATGGGTGTTTTTAAGACGAATTGAGAAAAAGAAGATGGTGTTTGATTAAGGTCAAACACTTTTTCTTTTGAGTGGTGTATAATAAAATACATATGGAGGAAACATATGGAACAAGATTCTCTATTTTCAATACAAGAAGACGCAAGACCTTTAGCGGATCGTATGCGTCCGGAAACATTAGATGAATATGTGGGACAAAAACAGCTTGTTGCCAAAGGAAATCTTTTGTGGCAAATGATTGAACATGATCAAGTGACATCGATGATTTTCTGGGGGCCACCTGGAGTTGGAAAAACGACATTGGCACGTATTATTGCACATCAGACAAAGAGTTATTTTGTAGATTTTTCTGCGGTTACAAGTGGTATAAAAGAAATCAAGGAAGTTATGAAGCAGGCAGATACGCGTAGGGCCTTGGGACAAAGAACAATTCTATTCGTAGATGAAATCCATCGTTTTAATAAGGCTCAACAAGATGCGTTTTTACCCTATGTTGAAAAGGGAAGTATCATTCTAATTGGTGCTACAACAGAAAATCCTAGTTTTGAGATCAATTCCGCCCTTTTATCTAGGTGTAGAGTGTTTGTACTAAACAGTTTGAATACGGATGATTTAAAGGATTTGATTATTCGTGCTATTTCCAGCTCAAAAGGATTAGGCAATTTAAAAATACATATTACGGATGAAGATATTGAAGCAATTGCCGCATTTTCAGGTGGAGATGCCCGCTTTTGTTTAAATACACTAGAGATGGTTGTTTATAATAGTCCAAGTGAATTGGATGGGATTCATGTTTCGCAGGATATATTGAAGCAATGCCTTCAAAAAAGGTCGTTATTGTATGATAAAAAAGGGGAGGAACACTATAATATTATTTCGGCTCTACATAAAAGTGTACGAAACTCCGATGTACAGGCCGCTGTATATTGGTTAGCACGTATGTTAGAGGCTGGAGAAGATCCTTTATATATCGCAAGAAGATTTGTTCGTATGGCAAGTGAAGATATTGGTATGGCAGATTCTAGAGCTTTAGAAATCTGTGTGGCAGCCTATCAGGCATGTCACTATTTGGGTGTTCCAGAATGTAATGTACACTTAACGCATGCAGCTGTTTATTTGGCTTTAGCACCAAAATCAAATGCTTTAGAAGTGGCTTATAATAATGCGAAAAGTGATGCGCTAAAAACATTAGATCAGCCAGTGCCTTTACATATTCGTAATGCACCAACAAAGTTAATGAAAGATTTAGGCTACAGTAAAGGATATGAGTATTCACATGATTATGAATACCATATGACGGATATGCAGTGCCTTCCGGATGCTTTAGTTGGTAAAGAATATTATGTACCAAGTGATCAAGGATCTGAAGTGAAGGTGCGAAATCGTCTTGCGCAGATCAAACAAATCAAGGCAATGGTGCATAGAAATCGTATGATGAAGAAAAAGTAGTTGAAAAAAACTAGAATTAAGAATAGTGTATTTTATGAAATAAAGGAGTGTTAAAGTGGAAACCACTTTATGAGATACAAACAAAACTTGGAGGATTACATGAAAATAGAGATTCATAGTTTAAAAGAAACACAGGAATTTGCTACTAAAATGGCAGATCTTTGTAGAAATAAACAATTAGTTATTACATTAGATGGAGATTTGGGTGCAGGTAAAACAACTTGGACAAAGAGCTTCGGGAAAGCTTTGGGTGTAAAGAATGTGATCAATTCACCAACTTTTACAATCTTAAAGGATTATAAACAAGAAGGTGGAGTCCCTTTCCATCATATTGATGCGTATCGTTTAGAAGGAAAATGTCAGGACTTAGGTTTTGAAGATTGTTTTGATGAAGGAATTACTGTAGTAGAATGGTCAGAATTTATTGAGGAACAATTGCCTCAGGACCATATTAAAATTTCTTTTGAAGAAGGTATCGATGAAAATCGTACAGTGACATTAGAATATACGGGTCCTGTATCAAAGAGTATTGTGGAGGCATATCATGATTAGTTTATGTATGGATAGTGCTTATAAAGCATTAGTGTTAGGTTTATATAAAGATGGAACATTGATTGATGGTGTATCTATTGAAGCATTTAAAAAACAAAGTGAAACAATCTTTGTGGAATTAAATCAATTGTTTGAAAAGACAGGTTTAGACTATAAAGATGTCGATGAAGTGATTATCACAGATGGTCCTGGATCTTATACGGGTATTCGTATTGCGATGACAATTGCGAAAGTATTCTGTACACAGATGCATAAAACAGTAAAGTGCATTAGTACAATGCAGTTGTTTGCGGGCATGGATGAAAGTGCTAATGTTATTTTGGATGCGCGTAGTAAAAGAGCCTATGTAGCACACTTAGAAAAGGGTGTTGTGGTTGGTGAAACACAAATTTTAGAAGTCGATCAATTAGAAGATTTCTTAAATGAACATCCTGGGACATTATATGGGGATGGCTATTTAGTAAATCAAGAAGCTGCAAGTTGTGATTTCTTGAAGAATTTTATTGAAGTGCCAAGTCGTACAATTGAAAATGTACATGCCTTAGTTCCTCAATATTTAAAAGAAAGCGATGCTTATAAAGCATGATTTTTAAAGAAATGAAAGACACGGATCTAAGTCGTGTTTTAGAACTTGAACAAGCATGTTTTAAACAGCCTTGGCTCGAAAAAGACTGTTTATATGAATTGAATGAGAATCCTTTTTCTCATGGTTGGATCTTAGAAGATGAAGATGCAATTGTAGGCTATGCGTTTTTATGGGAAACCTTTGAAATGGCGCAGTTAGCTCGTATTGGAGTCGATCCAAACTTAAGAAAAAGAGGATATGGAAAAGAATTGATGATGCATTTGTTTGATCGAGCAAGAGAAGTAGCTTGTGAGTTTATGACATTAGAGGTTCGTGCCAGTAATGAGGCAGCATTGAATTTATACAAGAAAATGGGCTTTATTCAAGTCAATGTATCTAGGAGTTATTATCCGGATGGAGAAGATGCCATTGTGATGACATTGGCATTGTAGGAGGATTATATGATTATTATCGGAATTGAAAGTAGTTGTGATGAAACAGCCGTTGCGGTTGTTAAAGATAAGAAGGAAGTATTATCGAGTGTAGTCGCAAGCCAAATTGATGTACATACAGAATTTGGTGGGGTCGTACCCGAAGTTGCGAGCCGTATTCATGTAGAAAATATTTCGTATTGTATTGAAAAAGCATTGAAGGATGCCAATATCACTATGGAAGATGTGGATGCCGTTGCTGTTACGCAGGGCCCTGGCTTAATTGGATGTTTACATGTGGGTGTGCAGGCAGCGAAGACTTTGGCTTTTGCCTACCACAAACCATTAGTTCCTGTACATCACTTGGCAGGACATATTTATGCCAATGAATTAGTGGTGGATATGAAGTATCCTGTATTGGCACTTGTTGTTTCTGGAGGAAATACGGAACTTGTTTATATGAAGGATGAGACAAGTTTTGAAATCTTAGGAGAAACGCAGGATGATGCGATAGGAGAAGCCTTTGATAAGGTGGCTCGAGTATTGGGTCTTGGATATCCGGGTGGTCCTAAAATTGATAAATTGGCAAGAGAAGGAAAGCCGGTATATGAACTCGCAAAACCGAAGACACAGGGACGTTATGATTTTAGCTTTTCTGGATTGAAGAGTAGTGTTCTACAATTTACAAAGCGTATGGAAAGACAGGGCAAGACATTTGACATGGCTGATTTAGCTTGTTCGTTCCAAGAATGTGCATTGGATGAAATTTTCTCTCGAGTAAGAGCCGTACTAGATGATCATAAAGATATTCGTCACTTTGTAGTGGGTGGTGGAGTAAGTGCCAACTCAAGGCTTCGTGAAAAAGTAGAAGAATTAAGGAATGAATATCCAGAAGTCGAATTTACTGTACCTCCAATGTATTGTTGTACAGACAATGCAAGCATGATCGGTGTTGCTGGAACGATTGCGTATCTTTCTGGCAGAAGAGGGGATGCGAGTTTAACAGCGGATTCAAGTCTAGAAATCCAATAGGAGGTTTTATGCAAGAGTTACGTTTACTTCAAGAAAAAGATTTAGAAAGTATATATTCAATCTATGTACATTATGTAAAGAAAAGTACAGCTATATTTGACCTTGTACCAGATTCTTTTAATGTATTTAAAAAACACATGATGGAAATCTCAAAGACAAATCCATTTTATGTGGCACTTAATGAGGATGTTTTAATTGGCTATGGCTATGTACACCCTGCTTTTTCGAAGGAAGCGTATAAGTATTGTGTAGAACTTACTATTTATTTTAAAGAAGGAAAACATTATGGTTTACCTTCTAAAATGTTAGATCAGCTTGAAACAGATTGTAGAAAGCTAAACATGCGTTGGATCATTTCATGCATTACTGATTCGAATGAAGAAAGTATTGCCTTTCATAAAAAACATGGCTTTACTATGTATGGGGCATTACCTTCTTGTGGTATAAAATTTGATGCATGGCATGGTGTGGTTTGGCTTTGTAAGAGATTGGATGAGGTTAAAAAGGATTTTTTGTGTGCAAGTAATGCAACCATCTTGGGCAATGTTTCAATTGGTGAAGGTTCAAGTGTTTGGTATAATGCCGTGATTCGTAGTGAAGAAGAAACGATTGAAATTGGGCAAGAAACCAATATTCAAGATCAGTGTGTTTTGCATACGGATTGTGGCTATCCATTAAAAATTGGTGATCGTGTTACGATTGGTCATGGGGCCATTGTGCATGGTTGTACGATTGAGAATGAGGTGCTTATTGGTATGGGGGCTGTTGTTTTAAATGGAGCCCATATAGGAAAGCATAGTGTAATTGGTGCGGGTTGTGTTGTGCCTGAAAACATGGTGATTCCACAAAGGAGTGTTGTGGTTGGAGTGCCAGCTAAGATCATTAAGAAGACTTCAGAATCTCAGATTTCTGACATTCTTTCAAATGCAGAACATTATATAAAATTATCGAAAAAATTGGGTTAGTCATTTGGCTGATCCTTTTATATATTGTAAAATCTTTGTAGTGAGGTTGACTATGGAAAACTTATTAAATTATGCACATTTAAGAAGAGATATTGACTTCTCTGTTCGCCCCTTTAACGAGGTGGATATGTTAGTATGTGCCGATCTATCTTATGTGGATTGGGATGGCATTGTGGATAAGGAAGAGGTTTCTTTAGAGGAAGCATGTCGTAAATATCTTTCTTTAAATAGTGAAGAGGAATTAAAGAGTAAGTACACATTTTCAATGAATCTTCCACATTTGATTGATGCGTTGCAAGATACGATTCGTTATGGAAGTATAAAGTTAAAGAACTATAAAAAAGTCTATAGCGATGAAGACGTGATTCAATTTAGTGTTGTAACACTTGTATTGCCAGATGGATCATTCGTTGTTTCTTTTAGTGGTACAGATGGCAGTATTACGGGTTGGAAAGAAAATTTGATGATGACATATAAATCGGATCTTCCTTGTCAAAAATTGGCTAAAGATTATGTCAAAGAAATCATTGAGAATATTCCTGAAACAAGTTATTTGTTTGGATTGAAAAAGAAAAAGGTATATCCAAAGATATACTTAACGGGGCATTCGAAGGGTGGAAATCTGGCGATGTATGCCTTTTTAAAAAATCCAGAATTACAAAGATATATTGAAGGTGTGAAAAGTTTTGATGGGCCTGGCTTTGTGGATGGTTTTTGGCAAGGTGATGAGGATGTATCTAAAATCACAAACTATATTCCTAAGGATAGTATAGTGGGGCGTGTCTTACATCATCGAGAACAAACGAAAATCATGGATGCCCAAGGTTCTGGTCTAGTTCAGCATGATACACTGATGTGGAGCGTGGATGTAAAAGACTTTAATTATTGTGATTCTCTTACTAAAGAAAGTGATGATATGTTAGAATATTTAAACAAACTATTATTAAATCGCTCAATTGAAGAGAAGGAACGCTATTGTCATTTAATTGGGGAATTATTTGATCGTATGGAAATTCGTACAATTGCGGATTTAACTGAATTTTCATTTAAACAGGCGTTATCTGGAATTAAGGAGATTCGTCAATTGAATGCAGAAGAAATTAAGTTTATGTTGGAAGTTGTAAAATTTATTGCGGTGCAATCCGCTCCAATATTAGTGAAGGGAAGAAAGTAAAATGAGAAAAATAGGTTGGATAGGTGCTGGCATTATGGGCCAGCCAATGGTGATTCATTTGTTGAATAAGGGGTATGAAGTGCATGTATACGCAAGACATCCAGAAAGGGTAGAACAAGCTAAAAATGCAGGTGCTATTTTAGAAGAATCGATTGAGTCTTTGACATCCAATGTAGATGTAGTTTGTACAATGGTCGGTTTTCCTAGTGATGTTAAAGAAGTATATGATGTGATTTTTGGTTGTATTGAAGCGGGTAAAACTTGTATTGATTTTACAACTTCAAGTCCAAAATTAGCTAAAGAATTATATACAAAAGGTAAAGAATCGGGTGTTCATGTATTGGATGCGCCAGTCACTGGTGGAGATACGGGAGCTAAGAATGGTACTTTAACTGTATTGGTTGGTGCAGATAAAGAGGATTTTGAAACGAATAAAGAAATCTTTGAAGCGTTTGGAACACAAATTGAATATTGTGGTTTGGCAGGTTGTGGACAACATGTCAAGATGGCAAATCAAATTATGATTGCGAATACGCTACAAGGTATTTGTGAAGCCATGTCATATTTGAATTGTAAAGATGTGGATGAATCTTTTGTATATCGTTTCTTGCGTAATGGAGCAGCGGGATCTAAACAATTGGATTTTCAAGGTAAGAAGATGTTAGAAAATGATTATGCGCCTGGTTTTTATGTGAAGCATTTTGTGAAGGATTTAAAGATTGCGGTACAAGAGGCAAGCTTTCCTTTGTATGGTGTAAATCGTGTTATCGAAGAATATGTGGATTTAATGGATCGTGGCATGGCAGATTTGGGTACGCAATGTTTGATTGAGTTTTTTAGAAAGCCAAAAATTAAAGCGGTCATCTTTGATATGGATGGTTTGATGTTTAATACGGAAATTATGTTTAAGGATGAATTTAAAGAGAAGGCTAAAGAATTGGGTGTTTCTTGTCCAGACTATTTTCCAGAGCCATTAATTGGTTGTGATTCAAGAAAGGTTGCAGAGTTTGAAATGATGTATCCAGGTGTGACAAGAGTTATGGAAGAAATTCAAGAAGAGCGTGTGGATTATTTCTTTAAATACTTTAAAGAGCCAGGTAGTGCTAACATGATTGGCTTGCAGAATCTAATTGAGTATATTGAAGAGAATAAGATTCCTTATGCGGTTGCTTCTAGTTCGCATCCTCAGGCTATCAAAAAGTTCTTGTCGCATGCTGGTTTTGTGTTAAGTCCAAATGTGATTGTTTCTTCTAAAGAGGGATATAAATCAAAGCCGGCTCCAGATGTTTTCTTGGCAGCTGCTGAAAGATTAGGGATGGAACCAGAAAATTGTTTAGTGTTAGAGGACAGTAAGCATGGAATTATGGCAGCGGCCAATGCGAAGATGCATTCCATCTTTATTCAAGATCAGATTGCGCCAGATGACGAGATGAAGGAATATATTCAAGATTCGTGTAAGGATTTAAATGGGGTAATTGATTATTTAAAGCGTTGTAAATAATTGGTTGCTACTTTATAATATTGTTTAGGGAAACATTAGGAGGACGCAATGAAAAAAGAATTAGTCATTGTTCTTGATTTTGGAGGACAATATAATCAGTTGGTTGCACGTCGTGTTCGTGAGTGCAATGTATATTGTGAAATTTATTCATATAAAACAGATTTAGAAAAAATCAAAGCTATGAATCCAAAGGGAATCATCTTAACTGGAGGACCAAATAGTTGTTATGAACCAGATTCACCTACATATTCAAAAGAATTGTTTGAATTGGGTATTCCAGTTCTTGGCCTTTGCTATGGCGCACAATTGATGATGCATGTATTGGGTGGAAAAGTAGAAAAAGCAGATCACCGTGAATATGGTAAGACAGAGGTTCTTGTGGATAAGACTTCTTCTAAAATCTTTGAGGGTGTATCTGAAAAAACAATTTGCTGGATGTCACACTTTGACTATATTTCACAGGTAGCACCTGGTTTTGAAATTACGTCTCATACAGATAATTGTCCTTGTGCATCAAGTGAAAATGCAGAAAAAGGATTATATGCTATTCAGTTCCATCCAGAAGTATTACATACACAAGAAGGTTCAAAAATGTTATACAACTTCGTTCGTGGTGTTTGTGGATGCTGTGGTGACTGGAGAATGGATAACTTTGTTGAAGAACAAATTAAAGCTATTCGTGAAAAGGTTGGAGATGGAAAAGTTTTATGTGCCCTTAGTGGTGGTGTAGACTCTTCTGTTGCAGCTGTATTATTATCAAAAGCAATTGGTAACCAATTGACATGTGTATTTGTTGATCATGGTTTACTTCGTAAAAACGAAGGGGATGAAGTAGAGGCTGTATTTGGTCCAGAAGGTCCATATGAATTAAACTTCATTCGTATGAATGCGCAACAAAGATATTATGAAAAGCTAAAGGGTGTTGAAGAACCAGAAGCAAAACGTAAGATTATTGGTGAAGAATTCATTCGTGTATTCGAAGAAGAGGCTAAGAAAATTGGAAAAGTGGATTTCTTAGTTCAAGGAACGATTTATCCAGATGTTGTTGAGAGTGGTTTAGGTGGAGAATCTGCTGTAATTAAATCTCACCACAACGTTGGTGGACTTCCTGATCATGTAGATTTCAAGGAAATCATTGAACCATTACGTGACTTATTCAAGGATGAAGTTCGTAAAGCTGGTTTGGAATTAGGTATTCCTGAATACTTAGTATTCAGACAACCTTTCCCAGGACCTGGTTTAGGAATTCGTATCATTGGTGAAGTTACTGAAGAAAAAGTAAAAATTGTCCAAGATGCAGATGCCATTTATCGTGAAGAAATCGCAAATGCTGGATTGGATCGTTCAATCGGTCAATACTTTGCAGCATTGACAAACATGCGTTCAGTAGGTGTTATGGGTGATGAAAGAACATATGATTATGCCATCGCTTTACGTGCCGTTAATACAATTGACTTTATGACTGCTGAATCTGCTCAGATTCCATATGAAGTATTAAATAAAGTTATGTCTCGTATTATCAATGAGGTTCGTGGGGTTAACCGTGTAATGTATGACCTTACTAGTAAGCCTCCTGGAACGATTGAGTTTGAATAATATCAAAAGTTGAAAAAGTCCTTTATTCAAGGGCTTTTTTTAATGTCTCAAGTGGTGCTGAAAACATTTTGAAAACGTATTTTGTATTTGGGGCCTTAACTAAAGGCTTTCATAAGGGTCCAAAATTGACGTTTTTTCAAAAATTCAGGCAAAAATCACGAAAATTGACTGCTTTTTGAGTCAAAATAGGGTGATTTTGGTTAAAAATAGCCCAACTTGTTAATCGGAGGTTAACCACGGTTTACAGGTTCGTAAAAACATTAAAAAAGCCTTTAAAATAAGGCTTTCGTGAGAGTTTGCTTACACAGGATAAACTTCTGTCTTTCCTTTTTTTCGCATCGCAAGTATCGTTTTTAGTGTTAATTCAAACATTTCATCATCATTTTCATCTTCCAATCCTTTGCCATAAAGTTTGATAAACTTAATAAGTTCATCTTGTAGACTTCTGAATACATATGGATTGCCATAAACTGTTACTTCTTTTCCTAGTATAGAGTTGATTATAAATTCTTACTTTGTGAGTCCTGAAATTAGAACTCTACGATTTAGCAGATCAACTTCTTCTTCAGACATTCTAAATCCTACAACTACGTTTCTAAGTCTCCCATTTTGATCCAGGTTCTTCTTGCTCATCTTTTTCACCATTTCTTGAAATGTTTAATTTTTTGGCAATCATTAGATCTTTATTAGGAAACATATGCGCGTATCGATAGGTTACTTTAACACTTTCATGTCCAACACGATTTGCGATATCTACTGCACTGAATCCCATTTCAATCAGCATAGATACATGGGAATGTCTTAAATCATGGACACGTATTCTTTTAACACCGGTTTCTCTGCATCCTCGATCCATTTCATGATGAAGACCGGATTTAGTGATTGTAAAGATACGATCATCAACTTTTAAGTAGAGGAGTCTAGAGATATAATCTTGCATCTCATCGGATAGAAAATCAGGAAGTGTTAATACGCGATTACTTTTTCTAGTTTTAGGCGTTGTGATAACATCTTTACCTTTAATATGCTGATAGGATTTGTTAATTCTTAAAGTTTTCTTTTCAAAATCAAAATCTTCAGCTGTTAAGGCAAGCAGCTCACCAAGACGTATGCCACACCAATACAAGATTTCAAATGCATGATAACTTTCTTCTTTATTCATCATTGCTCTAGAGAAAGTAAGATGTTCTTCCTTAGCACAGAACTTCATTTCACTAACTTCTTCTTTACCCATGTTACCGGCAAGTCTAGCAGGATTGTTTTTTAATCCATAAAATCTAACAGCATAATTAAATAAAGCACTGAGTTGATTATGGATCGTTTTAAGATACGTCTGTTTATAGTTGTTATCTTTCATGACTTGATCTTGCCAATGGATAATATCTTTTGGAGTAATTTCATCTAGTTTCATTTCACCAAGATAGGGAACGATATGATGATAAAAGATATTTTGTTTGGTCATCAACGTATTTTCTTTAATACGATGTTCCATTGACATTTCCTTTTGTCACAAAACTGATAAACAAAAGAACAAGCAAAATCAATAAGCTAGGTGTTAATACCCTTCCAATACGCTGTACAAGTTTACCAGGATTCAAACACAGCCATAACGCAACAAGAAAGAAAAGAGCAGAGTATAAAACCATCCATAGCGTACGATTTGCATCGTTTGGCAAATATGGTGAAACTGCCATTTCAAACGGAACAGAAGCTGCACGCGGAATACCTAGACCAGGTCCAATAGAAAGATAAATCAATACTGTAAATATGAATGCAAAACGTTTTCCAGCTTTTCCACTTAACTTATCTAATCCATCAAATCTAGCAACAAAAATGACACCAAGCACTGGCAATACAACCGCTGTTAATAAAAAACCAGCCATCGCAGTAAACGTATGTTCTCCTGCATTTTGTCCTAAGAATGGTGGAAAGATTAAATTTCCAGCTCCAAAGAACAGTGAGAACAACATAAAACTGATAACCACCATATTCTTTTTGCTTAATTTCATTTCTTTTTTCCTCCAGCACACAAAAAAAGATTCATCCCAAATCATGAGACGAATCTGATATCCGCGGTACCACTCAATTTGCATAGAAAACTATGCCACTCTACTAGACTCCAACAAGTCCGAAACCTGTAACGTGATTTATTAGGTGTATACTTACTATATTTCAGCACACAAGCTCAGAAGTGATTTACTGATTTTGTTTCCACTATCCGCTTTCACCAAATGTCGGACTCTCTTATTAGTTTCTTAGCAAAACAGTGCTCTTCGTCATTGCCTTTGATACTTCAACTATACTGAAGCAAATATGTACCGTCAATATAAAAAGGATCGAATAAAGTCCATTTTCAAGAATTCCATTCCATCCTTTTTCATTTTTTCATAAATCTATATTTTAATTGTTCTTTTTGGTAATCTTGTGAATTACAACACTTAACAGAATTGTAATGATCATACATGGAATTGTATTTCCAACAGGTGTATCAATCTGCATAAAACAGCGATACACAACAAATCCGACAAGCCATAATACAAGATTCAGTACATCAAATTCTACATTTCTTTTATCATTCTTTAGAATAAAGAAATCAGCAATCTGGATTGCAATCATAGGAGCAAATACAGAACCAATCAAATACAGGAAATCAGTAATATTATCCATTGGATATACAATTGCCGCAATTGTACCAACAACAGTTACAACCATTGCTACGTGTTTTCCATTCCACTTTGGCACGATAGATTCATTAGAAATACCTGCAGAATAAGCATCCAGGAATGTTGTTGTAACTGTAGAGAATACAATGATCAATAATCCCGCAATACCCAAACCTGCTTTCAACATGATCTGTGCAATATCATATTCTCCTGTAAATAAAGCCGCACCTAAACCAATCAAATACATCCAGCAGCTAACGATTCCATACACAATACTACTAACTAAACTAGCCTTCACAGGATCTTCCGCTTCACGTGTATAGTCACTGATCAAAGGCAGCCAGCTCAAAGGCATCGCAATTGCAAGTTCAACACCCGCACCAAACGTCATTGCTTCTGTACATACAACTGCACTGTTTCCATCAAAGAAGATAAATTTGCTAAGCATTAAAGTTAAAACAAATAAAGCAACCATCGCAACTGTATTGATTTTTCCAAGGTTTGTAATACCAACACCAATCCATACAAGAATCAAGATACCAATAATCAAACACCAGATCCATGCACCTGTATGCATAATACCATCTGCCGCAAGTGCACCATCATAAATCATGATTGCTGTCCATCCAACAAGCTGCAGTACATTTAATGCCGCAAACAAAAGACAACCTTTCTGTCCAAAGCTCATCTTTGTAGAATCCATCGCACTTAAGCGCATTTTCCCACCAATAACACCAGCCAGGAACAATAAGATACAGCCAATGACATGTCCAGCCACAATGGCTAAAATACCATTTTTCAATCCTAAAGGTGCAAGATATGTACCTGTCAGTATTTCTGCAATAGAAACACCTGCACCAAACCAGATCAATGCATTTTCAAACAAAGAAGTTTTCTTCATTGAACATTCTCCTTTGCATATTCATTATCAATTGCGAATGAATGATCCATTGGTCCAGATCCGTTACCAAGATCAAGCATTGCATTCAATGCTCCAGAAATATAATCCTTTGCACGTTTTACGGATGTATCCAAATCATATCCCTTTGCAAGATTGGATGCGATAGCACTGGATAATGTACATCCTGTTCCATGTGTATTAGAGTTGTTAATACGTTTTCCATGAAACCATGTATATGCGTCATCTCTATACAACAGATCATTTGCATCATTGATTTGATGACCACCTTTTACCAGAATTGCACATCCAAATTTCTTAGAAATTTTTTCAGCAGCGATAATCATTTCTTCTTCATTTGCAATCTTCATATCCGCTAGAACTTCTGCTTCTGGAATATTTGGTGTAATGACTGTTGCTAAAGGCAACAATTCTTTTTTCAATGTTTCAATTGCATCATCACTAATAAGTTTTGCGCCGCTTGTTGCGACCATCACCGGATCCACAACAATATTAGCTGCCTTATATTTCTGCAGTTTTGAAGCAATCATACGAATCAGATCAGAACTAGAAACCATTCCAATCTTCACAGCATCTGGATAAATATCTGTAAAGACTGCATCCAGCTGCTCTCCAAGAAATTCTGGCGTTACTTCCATAATTCCTGTAACACCTAATGTATTCTGTGCCGTTAGTGCTGTAATTGCACTCGTCGCAAATACGTGATTTGCGCACATTGTTTTGATATCCGCCTGGATACCAGCGCCTCCGCTGGAATCACTTCCAGCGATTGTTAATGCTGTTTTCATTTTCTATCTCCTTCCTGCATTACTTTTTTAATGCGACATAAGGTGGTGCCCCCAATTTGCCGCCATATTCTGATCAAAAAACAAAAAGCTGCAGAAAAACCTAATCTGCAGCTAACATACAATAAAGATATCATCCCTACGTTGGCATTATCCAAATCAGGTTTCAGGGTCAAGGTCGAACCTACTCTCAGCCACTCAGCTCCCCATTTTTCAACATGTTTATTATAGTTCCTTTGTAACATGTAAATCAATAATCATTCAATAATCTTTGTTGGTGATGCATTTGAGACATAAATCATACTGTCATAAAGCGTTGTGGGTGGCTGAAACATGCGATAGCTAGGAGGCAGAAAGCGATTCATGATAGAGTAGCGTTCTCCTAGCGTTCCCATATAGGTATATGCATCTGCACGCCTTTTAATTTCTGTACCTTCTTCAAGAGAAGAAAAATCAATCCAGCACATTTTAAAGCCGGCTAATTTCGCTGTTTTTGCAAGTGGATCATGAGAATAAAATGTCTGTATGGTACGTTTATGATTTCCTTCAGGTAAATTGCATCTTGTCTTATAGAAGTTTGTTCCAATCACATAATATCTATATTGATTTGATAACAGTTTCCCCATAGAGTCATAACTTCCCCATTTTGCAACATGTTCATTATGCCCACTGATGAAAATACAATCATTACCTCTTTGCTGCTCCTTTTTCAAATTGGTAACATATCACTGGTTGAATCTAAATATGTTTTCAAGTCTTTATAACGCTTGGTTTGTTCGACAAGCATACTTAGTTCTTCATAAAAGAATTGTTTATATTTCCCCATAGTATTATCGATTATAATAGGTACTTTATTCACTATAAAATAGGATAGTTCATCATTGTCAGTTTGATATTTATATTTCAAAATGAAGTAGTTCAAAAGATTTTCGTATTGGCTATCACCTTTGTATACTTTTTTGGATTGTATAAAGGATTTAAGTTGATTGATTTTATTTGTCTTTTGATAAGAAATGCATAAATCGATACCTACAATATTCGCATAAGGTGAATCCATAGCTATATATTGTTCAAGATAATTTATGGCTATATCGTACATATCAATTCTAAAGGCTTGTAGACCGATATTCTTTAGAAGTTGAGATATTTTAATTTTAGGTATGTTTGAATTGTGTGCTTCTACTGTATGATTTATTTGAGAAACTAATTTTTCAAATTTTTCTTTTTCTGTATTTGAAAAGGCAAATCCTTTTAGAGAATAAATGTCGAGAAGACGAATGTAATTGTTTTTACTGGAATATTCCTCTTCTAAATCTTGACAATAATCAAGCATTTCAGACAATTTGGATTGATTATATAAAATCATCATATGGTTTCCACGATTAATCATGCTGTTTGAATTTTTAAAATCAAAATAGGAAAAATCATAAATTCCACTAATTGTTCGTTTTTTAAAAACTAGATCCATCATGACCTCATAGAGGTTAGAATTGATAATGTTTTTTAGGGAGATAATATATTCAGTACTTTGAAGAGTCGGAAGTTCAAATGAGGAATAATAGGTGTAGATCCATTTGAAACACTCGTAGTATTCATGAAAGAAAATGTATTCTTTGAATGGATTTAATTGTTTTATATAGGATTCAGAGATGGATATAAGCTTTTCTAAATTATAATAATCGCAAGCATTTAATAAATCGAAAAAAATGGAAGTTGGTAGGAATTCTTCAATACAATAATCTGTATTGAATTTTAGATTCACCTTTTTTAGTAATTCTTCATAAATAGAGTCGTTTTTAATAATAATACCCTGTTCTATTTTACTAAGTGTTTGTCGAGTGCATATTGGCTCATTATACTCATTTAACAAAAAAGAATTCTGCGATAGATGTTTAAATTGTTGAGTTCGATATAGATGGATTAGGTATCCAATTTTCTTCTTATCGGAATCGTTGATTTTTAAATAATGCATAGTATTCCTCGCTTCATAATTCGCTTAATTTTAACACTTTTCATATATGTATAGAAGAATCAATTGTTGAAGCAAATTGTTAAAAAAGAAAGATAACGGGATGTGGTAGGTATATACTATTAAATAAGTAGAGGATGGATGAGAATGTGTCGATATATATTGAGAAATAAAAAATATTTTATAGGTACACTGTGTACTAGTTTATTTGCGGGTGTCGTACCTTTGTTTTTGGCGTATGTAATCCAATTAATATCGGATGTTGCATTTAATAATCATTTTGAAAAAGCAGGTACATGTCTTTTTGCAAGTGTTTTATTTCTTGTATATACATTGATGACGACTTCTATTAATTCAATAATGAAGTCAACTTATAGGAAAAAATTAAAAACAGATTTGGGTGAAGATCTCTATTCTAGTTTGATGAATCAATCGTATTCTACGTTTAAAAAAGAGAAGATAGGAAATCAGTTATCTCTATTTACCAATGATATAAAAATGGTAGATGAATATTACTTTTATCCAATATTAAGTATGATTGTCGATATCATTGTGTCTGTTATTATTTTAATATACATTCTTCGTATTCATGTATTTGTAGGACTCATGATGGTTGTGATTGCAGTAGCAACACTTTTGGTGCCGAAGATGATGGAAAAAAGATTGAAAAAGTATTCGAACCAATTGTCTTCTTATTCAGGTATATATAATTCAAAATTAAAGGAGATATTTCAAAATTTCGATATCATATTGGATTTGGGCGTTCTAAAACAGTTCGTGGATAAAGGAAAAGAATGGATTGAAAACATGGAATATAAACAAAGAAATGTAAATATGGCAATATCTTTGACGGGAAACTGGGCTAATTGTATTGCGGCCACTTTTCAATTGATTTTCATGTTGGTGATTGGATTGATGATATTATATGGACATTTAGATATGATATATATGATGCCAATTGTAAATGTTTCTAATAATTTTATTTCGAATTTAAATGATATTTCAAGCAATCTTGCTGGATTTAAGTCGGTGTCGGACGTGAATTCGAAATTACTGAATATTATCGATTCTCATGGACAGGCAAATAAGTTTGTATCGAACTATGATGGAAATATCTATTTGGAACATGTATCTTTTGGCTATACTGAAAGTAAGATGATTATTGATGATTTATCTTTCAAATTTGAAAAGGGGAAAAAGTATGCGATTGTTGGTCCGAGTGGTTCCGGAAAATCTACAATTCTAAAATTGATTTTAGGATATTATCCAGTTCAAAAAGGAAATGTGAGTGTTTTGGATTCTAAGAATGTTTCTATGATTCATCAGGAAAGTCATATATTTGATGACACGATTCGAAATAACTTGAATATGGAGCTTGTACAAACAGATGAAACACTGTTAAAATGTATGGAATTTGTAGATTTACCAGAATTTAAATTAGACCAGAATATTTGTGAGGATGGAAGTAATCTTTCTGGTGGGCAAGTTCAACGAATAGGGATTGCGCGTACAATCGCACATTTAAAAGAGGTACTTTTGTGTGATGAAATAACAGCAAGTCTAGATGCACAGACGGCCATCGAAATTGAAAATCGAATATTGGATTTAAAAGAAGAAACTGTATTATATGTAACACATAAATATTTTGACGAAACACTAAAGAAGTTTGATTGTATTCTTGTATTTAAACAAGGACGGATTGTTGAACAGGGATCGTTTGAAGAACTTATGAAAAATAAAGAGTACTTCTATAGCCTAAAAAACAAAGGATGTATTTAGCGGATTATCCATATAAAAGAGGTATCGGTTTAAATAGATCCGATATCTCTTTTTGAATAAAGGTTATTGATTGATTATGATAGCGTTCTCCTGACTTTAGAGGTTGAATAGATACATTAATATTTCATCAATTTATAAAACTTTTGAATTAATCAATTTAGACAGAATTACAATTCTTTTATTGTTATCTCTTGTGTCACAAGTAACCAATGTCATTAATCGATCTTCTTTATTTACCAAAACACCAGTTTTATACAATCCTCTGTTAATAGAATCTGATATAAAGGCATTAAAAGCATTATTTGAATTCCAATTCGATTGTGTGAATTTTAAAGAATCATCTAGATTGTTTAGATCAACATTTATTAACGCATCAATGGTCTCAGAAAAAAGCACTGAAATACAATATGAATGAATTCTTATCCAAACTAATTGTTATAGAGTGTTGAACGGCAAATTTAACACAACGTCAAATCTTTAAAAACTTTAAATTAAAATACAATTTCATAAAAAAAGGTTGTAAGAATATGGGGTAACCAAAATCATTTAGGGTTTTAGCGTAAACAATTGGGGCCTAGTTTGGGGTCTGTAAGATTCGTTAAAATTTTAAAATAAAAAGAGATGTAAATCTGTATGTTGGTACATGCAGAAGTGCATCTCTTTTTTAGTTGTGTTTTTCTTACTATGATTATTTGATTATGGTTATATTTTTTGAGCTATTTCTTTTTGTTGTATGGTCCGCGTTTTTTTCCTTTGTTCTTTTTTATCTCATTATTTGATTTAGGAATGCCTCTAACACTTGGATTGTCTCTTGTAGCCCAGAGAATACGATTGCGTGTATAATTAAAATCAGAGAATCCTCTAGATTCTCGTTTAAGATCTTTTGGCTTCCTGTTGAAAGATTCCATAGGTCCATTGGAAAGACGTGCATAGTATTCTTGTTCTGTTCGTGCACTCTTTCTATAGACCTTTACTTTAATAAAGGAATTAACGATTGGTTCTTTGTATTTTATAAGAAACAAGGCAAAATCACTAAATATCGACTGATCTGAATATTTGTATTTGTTGATCAAAGTATTTAAATTGGTCAATACATCCAATTCGCTTTCATATTCCTGGTTGTTGAATTCAATATAATCTTCTTTTAAATCGCGAAGCTTTTCAAAATTTGAATCTAGTTCCAGGAACATTTTTTCAATAGTGAATGTATCTACATTCATACCAAGCATTTTATGATAATATCTCTTTGTAGAATAATTGATCTCATCACGGTTTTTAAGGATGACCCATTTATAATTTTGTAGCAGGATTACTTCTTTAGAAGGCTTTATAGACTTATCATCACGGTTCGTATCGTGATTTTTTTCTTTTAGCCTTTGTTCGTCTCTTT